>Ga0101944_10004608_pt1 | contig 16795 bp, 11 predicted proteins | sample DewCreD2012metaG_FD_75245 | JGI IMG/M metagenome (GOLD analysis project Ga0101944, IMG submission 75245) | Hot spring sediment bacterial and archeal communities from British Columbia, Canada, to study Microbial Dark Matter (Phase II) - Dewar... ...
CCCTTCCCTCCCCCCCCTCGTGTGGTGTTTGTTGCCCCCCCCCCCCGGCCCCCCCCCGGTGGGTTGTTGTGGGGCCTGTGTTTTAAAAAAAAATGGTTTGGGGGGGGGGGGGGGGGGGGGGGGGGGCGATAGGTTCACCGTTGACTTAAGTGTTTGCCCAAGCGTACCGCCAAAGTTCCCTCGTCAACGTCCATGAAAACACCGTTCCCGCTGTCCATCGGTTGCTGCCTCGGCTGCCTCCGGTGGTCGAGCCGTGATGCCCGCGCCCAACGGCCGTCTCTTCCCGTAGCCCCGTCACCAGCCGCACGCGTGGAGGTGGTCGAGCGCGGGCCGCACCATGCGGTGGTCGAATGGGTGGAACGGCGAACCGCCTCCGATGGCCAGGTCCGGGAGTTCAAGCATCGGTATGTCCAACTGGAAACGGGGTTGCACTACCAGGATGCGCAGGGCCAATGGCAGCCCAGCGCCGGCCGGTTCGCGCGGCACGGAGGCCGGGCTGTGTCTGGGCCGGGGCCGTTTGCCGTGAGTCTGGCCGCCAACGTGGCAGAGGAAGAGGCCGTGTGGGTCCGCACGCCCGAGGGGTTGGAGTTGCGGTCCCGGATTTACGGGCTGGCTTACTGGGACCCCGAGTCCGGCCAGAGCGTGTTGGTGGCCGAGTTGCGCGCGGCCGCCGGATGGCTCAACCCCGAGCAAACGGCGGTGGTGTACCCGGACGCGTTTACTGACCTGAAGGCAGACGTCCGCCTGCGGGTCAGCCGGGCGGGGTTGGAGCAGGAGGTGATCTTGCGGGAAGCCCCGCCCCCGCCGGAAGCCTTCGGGCTGGGGCCCCGTGCCGAGTTGCAGTTGCTGACGGAGTTTTTTGATCCGCCGGTCCCTCGCGAGCTCGCGGGACTCGAGGCAGCGGCGGCGCGGGGGACCAATCAGGTGGCCGCGGCAACGGCCACGGGGGAGGCGGCGCGCCTGTCGTTTGGAGCCCTGAGCCTGGGCAAGGGACGCGCGTTCCGGCTGGACGCCCCGGCCGATGCCGTGCCGGTGCGCAAGAGCTGGGAGCGCTTGGAGGGGCGGCAGTTCCTCATCGAGTCGGTGCCTTACCCCACCTGGCGTCCGCAACTGGAGAGCCTGCCCAAGGCGGCGGAGTACCGGTCGGCCTGGCGCGCGCCCTCGCTGCGGGAGCACCTGCGCGGCGGCGGTCGGCGCGTGGCATCGGCCAGCGCGGTGCCAGAGATTCGCCTGGCCCAAACGCTCCCCGAGCGGCCGGGCGTGGTGTTGGACTACGTGCTCACGCTGACTTCCCAAAACAACCTGACGTTGCGGGCCGACACCACCTACTACGTGACCGGTCCGGTAATCCTCGGCGGACTCACCACCATCGAGGGCGGCGCCGTGGTCAAATATGCACCCACCAACGATGCTCACCTCCGACTGCTGGGCACGGTGCAGTGCCGGACCGGCCCTTACCGCCCGGCCGTCTTCACAGCCCGGGACGACAACACCGTGGGCGCCGTCGTGTACGGAAGCACGGGGGAACCCGTCGGCACCTATGCCACCACGGCCCTGTGGCTGGATGACAACGTGGCCGTACTGCGGCACCTGCGCATCGCCTGGGCGGGTCGGGCGCTGGCCTACGAACCAGACACCGGTTGGCCCCAGGAGGTGTGGCATACCCAAATCAGCCATTGTGGCTACGGCATCGTGGCGCTGTGCCCGGAGTTGCGGGCGTCGAATCTGCTCTTGGATCAGGTGGAGGTGAACTTCGCCTGCCCCGGCGCACCCGAACCGGTGGTGGTGCGGGTCGAGCATTTGACCAGCGACACGGCCGCTTGGCTCAACGGCAGCGGTGCGGTCCTGACCCTTTACCTGACCAACAGCCTGCTGGTCAATGTGACCCATCCGGGCAACTACGCCGGCGCCGGCAACGCCCTCGGCGCGAGCTCGGATTTCCAATCCGTCCTGGCCGGCCGGCACTATCTGGCCCCCGGCAGTCCCCATCGCGACGCCGGCACCGAGGTCATGGACAGCCGGCTGCGCGCGGAACTGGCCGAATTGACCACCGAGGCGCCCGCCCTCTGGACCGCCCCAATCACCACCGAGACCGTGTGGGAACCCTGGGTCGAACGCGATTCCGACCTCCCCGACCGCGGTTACCATTACCCGCCCCTGGACTTTTTGGTCAGCAGCCTGCCGGTGGAAGGGGTGGCGTTCTCCCTCGCCGAAGGCGTGGCCGTGGGGGTCTATGGTTCCGCGGGTTTCCTCCTGCAGGGCCCGGCCCAATTGACCGGCGCCGGCTCCCCGTCCCGTCTGAACCGGCTGGTGCAGTATCGCTTGGTCCAAGAGGACACCACCGCTGCCCACGGACGCGTGCATGACGCGCTGGTGCGGGACAATCTGGCCACCGAGGCGGCGACGGTGCGACTCCGCTTCACCGAAATGGTTTTGCCCGGGGGAGATGGCGCCCATTTCAGCGGCGGCGCCACGCTGGGCAGTCTGATCCTCAACGATTGCGAACTGACCGGCGGGCGCCTTGACTTCAACCTGCCCGGCACCTGGCCGCGCACCGTCGCCCTGACCAACAATGTCCTGGACCGGGTAAACGCCAACTTGGGCGACGGTCAGGACACCACGCTCACCGTGCAGGCCCGGAACAATCTCTTCCGCGCCTGCGCCAGCGTCAGCCTCAACGCCGCCCCGGGCACGGCCTGGGCGTGGTTCGACAATCTCTTCGACACCACCAGCCTGTGGCAGTACTATGGTGGAGTGCTCCACGGCTACAACGCCTACTTCAACTGCCCCAACCGGTTGTTGCCCTCCGGCAGCCCGGGCGACCTGTCCCTGACGGCCCTGAGTTACACCGCCGATGCCTGGGGCCGGCGCTGGTACGCCCAAGCCACGCCCGCGCTGGCCGATGCCGGCAGCCGCGCGGCCGCGGCGGCGGGACTGTGGCATTACACCACCCGACCGGACCAGGTCCGGGAAGGGGCCACGCCGGTGGACGTGGGCTTCCATTACGTGGCCGTGGAGCCGGCGGAGGTCGAACTGGCGGTGGCGGGGACCGCCCTGAGCGCCTCCAGCAGCTACTCCAACGGCCAGTGGAACCCGCCCCGCGCCCGGGACGGGCTCTGGACCGACCCCGGCTGGCACAACTCCGGCTACACGCAACCGGTCGAGTGGTTGCGGGCGGACCTGGGGGAGGCGCGGCCGGTGGGCGGCGTGGCGTATGTGCCGCGGGTCATGTCCGCCTCTCCCAGCGACGGTTCGTGGAACGGGGTGTACCGGCGCGGGGAGATTTACGTGACCGACAGCGCCAGCAGCGACCCGGCCCAGTGGGGCGCCCCGGCAGCGGTGGGCGAGTGGTACTGGCCCCGCCGCCAGGAGCGCCGGGAGGTGCGCTTTGCGGCGCGCCGCGGGCGGTACGTGATCTGGCGGCGGCTGGAGGCGTGGGGCTGGTACACCCGCCAGTTCGGGCAAAGCTGGCCCGGCTACGCCAACGCCAACGAGGTGGCGGTCTTCCCGCCCGCCCCCGCCGCCCTGCTGCCACTGGACACCGACGGCGATGGCCTGCCGGATTTCCGCGAAGACGCCGACGGCGACGGGCTGACCGGAGCAATGGAAACGGACCCGAACAATCCCGATTCAAACCACAACGGTCTATTGGACGGAGAGGAGCAGACGGGTCCCCCGATGGATTGGAACAAATTTTACAGTTGCACCAGCCGGTTAGACTACACTTCCCCCACCTCCGGGCGCCATCCGAAGTACCCGGACACCCAAGTGCAGATGCAATGGAGGCATCTGGCGGATTCGTGGATGAATGTGGATTGTTCCTATGTCGAATGCACTCCGCCCAGTCCTCCGCCGGACTTTGTGGTGGGCGAGCATCGGAAGCGGCAGTGGTCAGACTTGTGTTGCAACAACGGTATCGAACGGGTCTGGTTCACCAACTACGCCAGACAGGTCTATGGGGGAGAAGCGCAGGGGTACTGGGCGTTTTTCCCCATTCCCCGGGAGCGGTGCGTAACCGACTTCGGCGGGGATTTTAATTACTCCGGCGCCGTCCCCGATCCGCCGATGACCTTCACCGTGCAGCGACGGGCCGAGACCGACGTGCGGCTCTCGGTCGGCGGAAAAACCTGGCCCAAGCCGCTGCGCTCGGTGGTGGTGCGCTTGAGCGCGGTGGACAAGACCGACGGCCAGAGCTTGGCCGCGGACCACACCGGCTGCGGAAGCAACGAGCCCAACAGCCACTGGATGGGTCAGGAGATTGACCCCGTCCACCGGCGCTACTCTCTCAATGATCGGCCGGTGGACGCCGAGGGCCGGGTACTCCTGCAGGTCCCGCGAGGGACCTCGGATTTCAAAATGAGGCCCGGGATCCCCTGCATGTGGTATCAGTATGAAACGGTCCTCGAAAACCCGAAGATTGTGCGGATGACCTGGTCGCGGCACCCTCAAGTTTCCTCGGTGGATCTGCAGGCGAAATTTGATGCCGGAGCCCGAACGCTGGCCGGGGATGATAACGCTCCCATAAGGGACAGCAATCCCGAGGTTACACCTGGAGCACCGCAGTTCAACGAAGCCCTCTACAACGCGGACGATGTGCCGACCTACCTGGAATTTATCGTGTTCGAAGCCCGCTCGCAATGTTTTCCCCCGCCGTATGACTCAGCGGATTACTACGAGATAGAATATGGACTTTATCTCGAAAACTTACGCGTAGCCGAGTTCGCAAATATTAAGCTTGTGGACGCAATTAATCTTCAGACAGCACTTGGTGTAATCGAATACTGGGGTTGGGCGAAGCCTGATCACCCAGCAATGGTACTCGTAAGCTCGAAAGTCACCCCACAGCTGTTAATTCACGAATACGGTCATATGGCAGGACTGGAGCATCGCGGTTGGCTTATCAACGGACAAATACTCAACCCTGGAGACTCATCTGATACCTCGGCAGTGATGTACTCGCCCCAAGAACCAGGGAATAAATTACCAGGCATGGGCAAAAAGGTCAATCGTTTCGAGCGATACAAATTCGTTTCATACTCACCACAGTTGTGGAATTCCTTGGACTAGTTGTGACCCCATGAAATCTCAGGCACTGAGCGCAGTGATAGTATTGGCTTCACTGCTTATTGTCACCCTCTCCTTGTGGCAGTATTTGAACGAAAGTGAGCCTACGTCGCTAGAGGTGTGCCCGGAACCGGCCTCACGGATCGAAATGGCAGTTGTTCCTGCCCCACCTGTCAATGCGCCCCCTCCCGCGGCTGGACCGGCCGCGGCGCCAGCCATTGCCGTAACAGATCCATCCGCCATATCCGAGATGGTGCGGCTGTATCTCAGCGGCGCAAGCTTGCTGCTGCCTCAGGCTGAAATTCCGCATTTGGACGGTGTGGCGCTGGAGGGGTTGTTGCAGCAGTTTGATCAGTGCAATGACCCGGTTGTCGCCCTGCGCCTGGCGCGCGTGCTGTCGCGCACCCCGGACGACCGGGTCGCGAACGCCCTGATGCGCAAATTGGTCAATGGATTTGCTGGACAACAGTTAACTTCCGATCAGAAGCATGCTGTCGCGGGTATCGCGGGCAGCCTGGGTTGGTTGGCCGGTCGTTTTGACTCGGTGTACGTGTTTCTCAAGGAGCATGGTACAAAGCCGACTTTCTGGCGGTCGCATCGGAAATGGTCGGTACCCAACGTCGCTGACTACTCCATAGACAAATTATTGGCCGGCCGGTCCTGGCTGAGCTTGGGGGCCAGCGGACGTCCCGAGGCTAATGCGTATCTTCTCGAGTTTCTCAGTGGCCGTCGCTCGCTGGAAGATTCTAATCTGGCTGCCGCGGTGGCCGAAGCAGCCTTCCATTTTCACCTCAGTAAAGCAGAGAGCCGCGGCGCACCGAATACGGGCGGAGTGGAAGATTATATGGACAGGTTACATGCCTGGATCAACCAAACGGAGGAGGGGCAGCGGTGGTGGACCTGGTATCGCGCGCAAGTGGGCGTGGACCAGCCGCCAGGTTCTTCGCCGGGGTCTGAAGGTGCTGAACTCAAAAAATAGACGCACGTTTTCCAAGGCCGTGCCCGCTCCGTAGCTGTTGGTTGAAAAACGGCTTTTTTGAGTACAAAACCATACCTACGATACAATTTAATCCAGTCGCGCGGGAACGAAGTGAAGATTTCCACCCGGCCCCGCCGCCCCGGGACACGGCCCGGGCGAGGTGCGACGGGAGCCTCGACACCGCCCGGCGGGGGGGTATTTTAGTGACATGTCACGCGGCTCGAATACCCGCCGAAACTCCCTGCTGGTGGGCGTGCTGCTCGGCCTGGGGATCGGCGCACTGCTCCTGGGGGCCGGTTGGGGCGTGCGGCACTGGCGGGCCAACCGGCCAAGCGAAAACCCCGACGCCCCCTTGCTCGGCGGGAGTGCCGGCCCGAAACCGGCGGTCCCGCCGGCCGGCGAACCACCGCCGCCGACACCAGCCCCGCCCGTCGGAGAGACACCCTCGGTCGCCCCCGCGCCCACAGGGTCAATCGGTGCGTCCGTGAGCCAGATGCCCCGCGGAACGCCGGAGCCGACCGATTCTCCCCCGTCAGCCTCTGTGGTCGAATTGCCCGAAACGGTGCGGCGGGTTCTCGACAATCCCGCTTGGCGACCCAAGTTGAACGACGAAATTGTCCCTGCCCCGCTGCCGGCCGCCGCCGAAGCGTTGCTGGTGGAGCGATATCGGGCCATTTCCAGTCTGAGCAACAAGTGGCGGATTATCGTGATCCTAGCCCGGAGCGGCTCGGAGGCCGTGGTGCCCTTGCTGACCCACGCGATCACCAATGAATTTGCGGGACAAGTGTTCAGCAACTGGGAAGCTGACTACTTTCCGCGGCTGCTGGATCGTATGGGTTGGCAGGCTCAAAGACATCGTTCGGCCTACGAATTCTTGGAAGCGGCCTGCGAGCCGTCGTTCTGGGAGGAACGTCCGCTGCCGCAGGTTCCCGACATGGCCACCTTTAAAGCTCTCTTGGTGAAGTGCGCCCTTCTCGGCCTGGCCATATCGGGGCGGCCGGAAGCGTTGGCCTTCTTCGAAGGGATCCGGTCGCGTCCCACCCCGGGCTGGCAGGGAAACCCCGGTTCCGTCGTAGATGCAGTGTTTTGGTATCACTTTGTCCAGAAGCATGGGTTGGAAAAATTGCGCGCGAGTTTACGGGGTATTCCATAATGCGGGCTTTTTCCGAATGGTGGGATACGCCCGAGGCAACCCCGTGGTTGGAATGGGCCTATCCGGAAGACGATCTGCGCCGCTACCTGCGCCGGTAAAAGGTCCTCCTTTGGCGTGTCGCAAGCGAACCCACCAAGCCGTTCCTTCTGTTCCCCCGGAGCCGCGGAAGCCAGGGAGCCCCCCAAATGCCCCTCAGTCGAGCCGCCCTGAACGCCTCCAGCAGCGACTACAACGGGCAGCGACCGCCCGCCGCCCAGATGGCCGTGCGGCTCTACCTCACGGACGTGGAAACCCCGGACTTCAGCCATCTGTGGGGGCCGTTCCTGCCGGGCTTTGGCGTGGACCTGGGCGCCGGCGACGGGCCGCGCTACCTCTGGGTGGGGTTCCGGGGGTTGGACCTCCAGGGCAATCCCGGCCCGGAACTGTGGCGCAAGCTCCGCGTGGCGCTCGACACCACCCCGCCCGTCATCACCCTCATCGAGCCGGCGGGGGCGACCACGTCACAACCGGTCATCCAGGTACAGGGCACCGCCAATGAAGGACTTTTGCGAGTGACCTACGACTTGGCGAATGCTCGGGGGACTCGCCAGAACAAACGAGGCCTCATCAGGGAGCACTCCTACGATGTGACCACGCACACGCTCACGGAGGCGAAATTCCAGCTCTTTGACGTGGAACTGGCGCCCGGCGCGAACGTCCTCACCCTCACCGCCAGCGACGCGGCCGGCAATGTCCGCAGCCAGACCCTTACCGTGAACCGGAGTTCCGTCACGATCACGATCCACGAACCCACCGAGGCCGAACTGGCGCAGGCGCGCCTGACCGTCACCGGCACCATCAGCGAGGGCGGGTATGCGGTGTGGGTCAACGGCGTGCGGGCCAGCCTCACCCCCAACGGCGCGGTTTGGAACTGGCAGGCGGTTGCGGTTCCGCTGGGCGAGGGCGGTACGGCGGTGCTGCAAGCGCGGGCCATCCCGCTCAGCCATCAGAACGGCGCCGGCGACGGGGGCGGCCCCGCCGGCAGCACTGCCCAGCGCAACCCCGCCGACTCCGCCGCCCGGGACACCGAACTCCAACGGGACCGGCCGGCGCGGCTGTACATCGGTTCGTATTTCGAGCACCTCACCCATATCATCCCGCGGGGTTGTGCCGACACGCGCACCGAGACCACGGAGATGCACGTCCGCTGGGGCTCCGAAGACGGGATACGGCGCCTGAGGACGGATGACCCGCAGTACGGGGTCACCCAGACGGTGCAAACCTGGCCCGCTTACGACGATCAGGGCATCGGCATCGGGTGCGTGCCGCCGGCCGGCAACTGCCCGGAATGCGTGCCGGAGAGCTACCACTACTTCTGGGCGCTGCCCACCGAGTATTGCGATGTGGCCGACGTCCAATTGAACGATTGTTTACGGCCGGACCGTTACGTGCGTCTTGCGCGGACGACGATGCTGCTGGACACGGGAGGCAAGGCGCGGCCCCTGCGGCGCAACCTGTTTGCCCTGTCGGCGGCGGCCTATGCCCCGCATGATCCCCGCCTCAAGCCGCCCTACACGGACGCGACCCAACGGCAGCACACCATGACCCGGATCGAGCCGCCGGATCAAATCCGCGTGTTGGGCCGGCCCCTGGGCCGCGACGGCTACCTCTATACGAGCCTGCCGGATGGAGTCACCGTGGAGGTGACGCCAAGGGCCCCCGGTCGTTTCTACTACTTCGAGGTCTCCGCCGCCAAGCACCGGCTGGTGCTCACCGCCGACGGGCATGACCTGGAGACCACGGTGCCGGAGTTCTGCGTGGGCGAGCGGGTGGACTTCAAGGCCCGGTGGGAACCGCCCGTGGACGCGGCAGTGCTCCAACCCTCCTCTGGCGTAGCGCAATGGGTCCTGCCAGCCAAGTTTGTGAACGAGGCCTGGCAAAGGGTGCGATGGGTTGGGGTTTGGCCTGGCGTGTACTTGGCACCCTACGGCTCGGTAAACTACCGGGTGGAGCCCGCGCTCCTGCGGCAGTGGGACACCTCCTGCTGGTACGTCAACAAACCCGGCGGCACCGTGCGCTTTGGCGCCGGCCTGCAGTTCAAAAACGGCCAGTACGCCATCGTCACAGGTAGGGGGAAGATTGAGATCTACCGGCCATCGTCGTCTGTAACAACAGTCCCCCCAGCAGCAAACGTGAATGTCAACCTCTATAGCACAGAGTATTGTCTGGAACTCGGGCCGTATAATGAGTCCAAGAACACATACGACATGCGCTTCGATGCATATGTTACCTCAGCCTATTGGGGCAACGCGGCGTTCACGCAGTTGGTTAATCGCTCGATCCCTTGGCCATATACTTCAACGAAAGGCAGCGAGTGGTTGGACACGTCCAGATTCTACAGACTTGGAGATAATCCAAATGCAACCGTTCCTGTACCGCAAAATCACGAAATGACAATCCGCTTCAGCGACAACCCTGGAGCCTCGCTTTTCTATGCAGGAAGCCCTTTTACCATCACGGACAGCTTCCGTACTTTCCTTGTGTTCCGACCAGGGCGCGGAAATCCCGATGAGAACATTTTTGTGACGCTGCGCGTGATATCCTGGGGTTGGTCGGGCACTGCGGTGCAAGCCTTCCACTCCCTTGATTGGAGGCTTTCTGATAAAAGTGTGCGATCCCCAAGTGACAAAGACGACGACGAGTTTCCTGTTTGGTCGGTGGTGCTTGAATTGGACCCAACAGACTGAGCAGCATATGTATATGAAAACGAGATATCGGGCATTGAAGAACAGGAGGCTGTTTACCGTGCTGGTTTTAGGGATCGGCCTCTGGATGGCATACGATGCGGTTCCTCTACGGTCGGACGAATGGCGGCTCATCGAAGGGGCGCCTACTGCGGGTTGGAAGCCCGTGCTGATCATATCGCGTGTCCAATCTGAATATTATGGAAGCGTGAACTTGGAGTACGCCGGAGCCGATGAATTGAGCTCAACCTGGCTGAGGCTGACACCCAGCGCTACGTGTCGGCTTGAGCCGATTGGCATCGCTGCTCATATCGAAGACAATCGTTCGTTGTCTGAGGAGCTGGTTCGAAATCTGCCCGAGCGTGTCTCGGTGGAGAGCTATCTCGAAAAGTTTCATCGTCGTCTCTGGTCACACATGTGGATACGTTGCGACGCGTCGGCCTTAACGTTCATTCAGCCTTTTTCGATGCGGATCACATCTTCAGATCCTGAAACGAATCATGGTGTCTTGTTGGTGGAGCTAATCCTTTACAGGGTCGCGAACGGCGGTCGGACTGCTGCACTCGTCAAGTTCAAGCCGTTGGAGGTCCAATTACCCCCATTCGAAGCAAGCCCGTCCCCAACCGCCCCCACCCTCGCGCCTGCTTCCAGCCCATACCCCGTGGATCCCAACTGGGCCAACCCGGACCGGGTTGCCGCGCTGGCCGACCTGCCAGTGCCGTCCGCGAGCTGGCTTCCCTGGGCTGCCTGGGGTGCCGCCGCGGCGGCGCTCGTCGCTGCCGGTCTGCTGTACCGCCGCCGCCGCCGAGCTGCAAGCTAGGAGAAGTCAGGGAATTGAGTACGAAAGCGCCGACGGCAGTGCCAATGGAAATGCTCGCCCCACACAGCGGCCGGATTCTGGGGGAAGGTCTGCCGCTGCGGCCCGGAACCACCCCTTCCGCGCCGGCACCTGCTTCCACCTGAACACTGTCCCGGCCGCCCCCGGGCTAGGCGCGTCCTTGGCGTGAATCCCCGCGGGCGCGCCGACGCCAACCTGCTCTTCCTCCGCCCGGTCGTCCTATGCGCGCGGCCGTGCACCCTATTGAGGTGTTTTTTGACCTGTCCCAAGAGTTGCCTGCGGTGTAACCGCTCGCGGCAGTCACCGGTGCGTCAGGGCGCGGCCAGTCACGCCATCGCCCGACCTGGCGCGGGCCGCCATAGGTCAATCGGTTTGGCGGCGTCGGTGGGGAAAGGCAGGCTCACTTTTCGCCCGGTGCGGGCGGATTCATAGGCGGCGAAGATGACCTCGAGCACGACTCGACCGTCCTCGCCGGTGACCCGCGGGACGCGATCATTTTGCACGCAATCCACAAAGTGGGCCATTTCTTGGGGGAAGCCGTAATTCCACGCCTCCTCGTAAATGGTGAAGGACCAGCCGCGGGTGGAGCCGGCTTTTTCGACGGCGTAGTCGTAGCCTTCCAGGCTGTAGGTCTCGATGGCGTTGCCGTGGAGGAGGTCGGCGTACGCCACGCCCTTCGAGCCGTGCACCTCGGCGCGGTCGTCCATGCCGCCGAGTTTGGTCCAGCTTTCCTCGGCCAGGGCCACGGTACCGTCCTCGAATTCGAGGATCAGCAATGCGTTGTCATCGCCCCGGGTTTTGTCGCCGTGGACCAGCGTGCGCATGTGGGCATACACGGACACGATGCGGGCGCCGTTGAGCAACCAGCGGAAGAACTGGATGGCGTGGCAGCCCATGTCCATCGTGACCCCGCCGCCGGAGCGCTCGACATCCCAGAAGTGGGGCGCGTGGGGGCCGTCGTGTTTCTCGGACTGCTTGAGCAGCGTGGGGCGGCCCAGCGCGCCGCAGTCCAGGAGTTGTTTGAGGCGCACGTATTTGGGCGCAAAGCACAGTTCCTCGGCGTACATGAGCTTGACCCCGGCCGCGCGCGCGGCGGCGAGCATCTGGTCCGCCTCGGCCAAGTTCAGGCACAGGGGTTTTTCCATGACGATGTGTTTGCCAGCGCGGGCGGCCGCGAGGGCAATCGGCGCGTGGAGGTGGTTGGGCACGCCCACCACCACCAGGTCCACGTCCGGCCGGGCCAGCAGGTCGCGGTAGTCCGTGAAATGGTGCGGGATGTGGAACCGGCGCGCGAAGGACTCGGCGTGGCCGGGGGTGGGCGAAGCCACGGCTACCAACTGCGCCGCGGCGCACCGCTGGAGGGATTCCGCGTGAATGCTCGAGCCAAACTGCGAGCCGATCAGGCCGACACGAACAGGCTGGGGCATGGCAACTAGTTTTTCTTGGCAGTCTAGCGGCGGTGTCCCCGCAGGGGAAGCCCGGGCTGAGATTTCCCTTGCTCGCAAGCCTATTCGGGAACGTTCGCCGGTCACTCCCTCGGACCGCGCCGAGCGTCGGTCCGGCTCCGCTCCGCCCGTCTCAGCCGCGTTGGCAGTGCGGGCAGTAAAACGTGCTTCGCCCCACCTGCACCAGCCGCCGCACCTGCGCACCGCACCGCCGGCACGGCTCCCCTGCCCGGTCGTAAACAGCCAGTCGTTCCTCGAAGTAATCCGGCGCCTCCGCCGCGCGACCGTAGTAGAACAAGCGGTCGCCGCCCGCGGACCCTGCCCAGTCCAGCGGCACCGTGCTGCCAAAGCGAATCGCCTCCCTCAGCACTGCCCGGATGGCCGCGTGTAAGCGCCGAATCTCCGCGGCCCGCAGCGTGCCGGCCGCCCGTCGCGGCGAAAGGCGCGCACGATACAGTGCCTCGCTGGCGTAAATGTTGCCCAGCCCCGCCACCACGGCCTGGTCGAGCAGCCGGACCTTCACGGCCTGGCGCGAGCCGCGCAGCGCTGCACCCAAGACGGCCGGGGTGAACGCCCCGTCCAGCGGCTCGGACCCCAACCGGTCCAGCCCCCGTGCGTCCAGCGTCAGGCGCCCGAAGTACCGGGTATCCTCGAAGACCAACCGATGCCGACCGAGGTCCAGCGCCACCGCGCAATGCCGCGGCAAGGCGGCGCGGGCGGGAAGCAGATACATGCGGCCGGTCATGCCCAGGTGCCCGATCAGCGTGAAGTCGCTGCCGCGACTCCGGCGGCGCAGCGCAAACACCAGGTACTTGCCGCGGCGCCGCAGGCCGAAGAACCGCGCGCCCTGCACGGCCCGGGCGAAGTCTTCCGCCGTCTGCGGTCGCACCACCCGGGGCCGGAAAACCGTGACGCGCCGCACGCGTCGGCCTTCCAGTAGCGGCGCCAGATGTCGGGCAAGGACTTCAACTTCGGGCAGCTCCGGCATGGCTCAACCGTAGCGGTACGGCGCGCTGAGGGCGAAAACGTTGGGCAGGTGCCGCACCTCGCGCACCGCGCCCGCCTCGAGCAAGACCTCGACGATGTCGAAGCGCACCCGCACGCGCGGATGGCCGAGCAATTTGAGGTAATCCAGCGCCGCGAGCGAAAGGCGCCGGCGCTTGTCCGCGTCCACCGCGGCGGCCGGCCGGGTCCAGTCCTCAGAGGAGCGGGTTTTGACCTCCACAAACACCAGGCAGTCGCCGTCGCGGAACACCAGGTCAATTTCGCCACTGGGCGTGCGGAAGTTCGCGGTCAGAAATTTGAGCCCGAGGCGGCGCAGATGGCGCCGGGCGGCCCGCTCGCCCAGGCGGCCGCGCCGCAGATGCTCCGGGTCTGACCGGGTCCAGCGGAGCCGGAGCGCGTGCCATCGTTTCAACACAGCCTGCCACCTCGCGCGCACGGGCGCATTTACGGCGCGGACGCGGCGGCGCGGCAACGGGAAAATGCGGAGCAAATTCGCCGGCTGCTGTGCCCGGCTCAGCACCGGCGCCTCGTGGTCACCCAAAGCACGAGCAGCGCCGCGGTCAGCAACTTGCTGGGCGGCGGCTCGGGAATTACCAGCGCAATCTGGTTCAGGCCTTGATACCGATAATCGAGGTGGTACCCGTCCGGCAGGTTCAACACTTTTCCAAACGGCCCCCCTCTGAGAATACCGTAAGTGACAAAAACATAGGCCTCATCATCGAGGTCCGTGAGAACGGCCAACCGCAGGCTGCTACCGGAAAGGTCCAGCATGCCTTCGACCTGCAGTACATCGCTGATGCCGTCGCCGGTGTCGTCCAGCTCGATAAACAAGGTACCCCCCAAGTTCACATCGCCTTGGATGCTCAAAGTACCGATGGACTGCCCCGGCGAAAGTTCGCCGCCGGGCAAAATCCAGACGTTGCCCAAGATGGTTCCGGTGCCGCCCAGTACGGGTGTGGTGGCAGCGATACCTCCACCGACTTCGTAAAGGCCGCCGCCTGAGTGCCAACCCAGCACCTTGAGGACTCCGTCACGGATGTACGTGGCGCCCGAGTAATCGTTGTCCGCCGTCAGCGTCACCGTGCCGCGTCCCAGCTTGGTCAGGCTACCGGTACCGCTGATGCGCTGGTCTAAAACCCGGTCGTCCGCGCGGTTAAAAATCAGCGCGGCCTCGTTCTGGATGGGTGTGGCAAGCCAGCCGGAACTGCCTCCCTCACCCAGAATCAAGGAGCCCGCTTGAATCTCGGTGCGGCCGGTAAAAACGTGATCGCCGGTCAGAGTCCAAGCGCCCGCGCCGGCCTTTCGCAAGGTGATGTTCTTGCCGGAGAGTTGGCCGGCATAAGTCAGCGAAGCATGATTCTGACCTACGGCAAGGGTGCGACCGTCGGGCACGACCAAGTTGCGGCTGCCACACAGGCCGCCGAGTGTCGCACTGAGGCCGTTCAAATCGAGCGATCCGGTGTCGGTCGCAGCGAGGTTCACGGTGCTGTTTTGCAGTGCCTGCGCATGCTGGAGGCGCAGGGTACCATCTAAGATGCGCGTTTCACCCGAGAAGGTGTTGGCGGCACCCAGCGAGGCCATGCCGCTTGTGGTCTTTTGCAATCCCACGGAACCACCCAGTGCGACATTCACCGTGCCACTGCGGAGTTCAAAACCGACCGTACTGGCAAGCGTACCGCTGCCGGTGATTTGGCCGGCGTTTTCGACAGTAACCTTTCCCACGGTGTCGCTGTAAGGGCCCAGGTTCCAAGTGGTGGTAGGACCGCTCACAGTAACGGCGCCCGGCCCCAAGGCATCGTCCACGCCGTGAGCCAGCGTCCCCCCGACGATGTACGTGGGCCCGGAGTAGGTGTTTGCCCCGCTCAGCGTAAGCGACCCGGTTCCGGTCTTGATTAGCCCGCCCGTGCCAGTGATGGTGCCGCCGAAATGGCCGCCGCCCACGCTTAAGGTGGCCGGGCCCAAGGACACCGTGCCCCCTGCTGCTCCACCTCCCGACAGTGTTGCAACGGTTTGATTATACCCATTCAGATCCAGAAACACACCCTGAGCGTTTGCCAGGAGGACATCCGTACTCCCCGGCAAGGCGCCTGCCGCACCCAGGCGCAGAGTACCTGCCTGCAGATCGGTGGTACCGGCGTAGGTGTTGGTGTAGTTAAGCGCCACCGTGCCCAGTCCCACCTTGATGATGCCGCCCGTGCCGGTGATCCGGTTGTTGAAAGCCACGACTTGGTTGTCGGTGTTCGCCGAGGTCAAGCGCACGTCCCGTTGCAGGGTAATCGTGCCCGCAAATGCGGAAGCCCCAGTGCTTTGGTTGCCGCCGAGAGTGGCGTTAACCTCGTGGCCGGCATAAGTACGCACCGTGATGTTGGGGGCAATGATTACACCCGCGGCATCGGTCAGGAGCCAAGCGTTGGCGCCATTGCTGACCCACTGATCCCCACCAATGTTCAAGGTGCCTGCCGTACCCAAGGCCTGGCTGTGGCGCACCAGTAGCGTCCCTTGCCGCAGGTAAAACGGGCTGCTGGGCTGCTGACTGAGCTGGCTGCGTCAAGGCGTACGGACCCGGTGTTTTCCGCGGTGGGATTTTCGGAACTAATCACCGGGCCGTAGCTGCCCGTTACGCCGCGCGCCAGCACCAACGTGTTCCCGCTGGCGGTGTAGATATTTTGCGCCGCACCGTAGAACTCGATCTTGGTGTTGATCGTGTTGATGCCCGTGCCCCGACTGAAGAGCGCGTTGTAGCCGAACTCGGGGACGCTGTTGAAATAGATCGTATAGTCGCCCCCGGGCTCGTTGCTGATTGTCCAACCGGCCGTGTTGAAAACCAGTTGCCCCAGTCCGTTACCGACGTTGCCTTGCACGTCTGCATCCAACTGGGGATGCGCCGCCGCCGCGTTAAAGATGGCCCGGTCATAGGAATCATCGGGGCGTTGTCCCGACGGCCCGGTCCAGTTAGCCGCGGAATTCCAGCGCACGCTGGCTCCGGGATTCCAAACGAACTCGCGAATTTCGGCAGAATTGAGGGCTGCGCCCATTACCAGCGCACCCAAGGCCCTGAGGCAGTAGAAGATCTTCATGTTGCCTTTGAGGGTTTTTCTGTTGGTATTGCGGTACAATTCTAGGGCAATCAGATTAGAAGTCAACTATTTTACAACGTGCCGGAAATTGATTTCTTACGACAAAATCTTGGCAAACTGTTTACCAAAGCCCACATACAGTCTGCGAAGCTAAGTCGAAAAGTGTGTGCCAAGTCCAGAAGTGTCCGCCTCTGGGGTGCATTTCAGTTTTTGAACAACCCAACAGCATTCCCGCTATTTTCGTCGGTCAGAGCCGTGGCAATATTGAGGTAGAACGGCTGTTTGTTGGGTTTACTGACGTCGGCGCTCAAAAACTGAAATGCGCCCCGCCTCTGCTGCGGCAGCGACGCGGCCACTTACAACGAAAATTCCCGCTGCGTGGCTTGGACCGGCAGGAAACTGCGGCGGTGAATTGGACAGGGCCCGTGGCGGCGGAGGCACTCGAGGTGTTCCGGGGTGGGATAGCCCTTGTGTCGGGCGAAGCCGTAAGCGGGATAAAGGCGGTCGTACT
>Ga0101944_10004609_pt1 | contig 16791 bp, 13 predicted proteins | sample DewCreD2012metaG_FD_75245 | JGI IMG/M metagenome (GOLD analysis project Ga0101944, IMG submission 75245) | Hot spring sediment bacterial and archeal communities from British Columbia, Canada, to study Microbial Dark Matter (Phase II) - Dewar... ...
CCCGGCACATACAGAGGGCGCTGGAGGACTTCGCAAAGAATCCGGACCTGACGCTGTCGGTCGTGACCCGCAAGCCTCGCGAAGCCATTCGGAAGAAATTAGTCGGAGTTACTTAGTTGCCATTAGTCCTGAGTTCTGAGTGCTGAGTCCTGAGTAACGGCAAGCTCAATCTCGAACCATGCCACCCGTCAGCGGGAAAGGACCTGACACCGGCCGGAGGAAGGGTTCCCCGCTCGGACCGCACATTGCGGTCCCGGGCCATGCCATCTAGAATGTCTCAGAAGTGAACCATGTGTCCGGGACCCATCCTATGAGAAGTGACCAGAACCAATTCCGGCTGCCGTCGCGCCGGCCCGCGAGAGTCCTGCGGGTGTCATGCATCGTCCTGACGGCCGGGGTGCTCGCGCTGCCCGCCATTGTGCGCTCCGCCACACCCGGCACGATGCCGGCGGAAACACAGCCCGCGCCCGGGACACGGCCTGGGACAACCTACAGGCAGGCGGCAATCATCCCCATCACCGACGAGATCAGCGACGTGACGCTCGAGAGCCTCAAGCGGCGGATCAGACAGGCGCAGCAGGACGGGGCCGACCTGCTGGTCTTTGAGATGGACACCCCGGGCGGCCAGGTGAGCAGCGCGCTGAAGATCTGCGACGCGATCAAAGCCCTGCCGGAGCGGACGGTGGCCTGGGTGAACACCAAGGCCTACAGCGCCGGGGCGATCATCTCGATCGCATGCAGCGAAATTCTCATGGCCAAGCGCAGCACTATCGGCGACGCCCAGCCGATCCTGATCGGCCCGGAGGGCCCGCGTGCACTGCCGAAGGACATCGAAGCCAAGGGCATCAGCCCCCTGCTCGAGGAGGTGCGCGACTCGGCGCTGCGCAACGGGTACAGCGTTCTGCTGTGCGAGGCGATGATGCGGCCGGAACTCGAGGTCTACTGGGTCGAGAACGCACAGACGGGCGAGCGGCGCTTCGTGACGCGCGAGCAGCGGAACCAGCTGTTCGGCATTACCACCACGCTGCCGGCCGGAGCAACCCAGCCCGTTGAACTGAACGAGACCAGCCGAACCGACTGGAGGTATATAGCATCGACGCCGCTGATACCCAACGTGAAGCAGCCGATCGTTGCGAGCAACGAACTGCTGACGATGTCGCAGTACGAGGCGATCGCGTACGGCTTTGCCAGGCCGACAATGGTCTCGTCCGCGGCGGAACTCCAGGACTACTACGGGTTGCCCGCCCCACCGCGAAGGCTGGAATACACCTGGAGCGAGGACCTGACAGCCTGGCTCACCTCGCCCGTCATCCGCGCCGGGTTGCTGCTGATCGCTCTGCTCGCCGGGTACATCGAACTGAACACCCCGGGGCTGGGCGCGGCCGGAGCGGTGGCTGTGGTATGCCTGGCACTGTTCCTGGGGGCCCCATACCTGAGCGGTCTGGCGGACATCTGGGACATTCTGCTGGTGGTGGCGGGGATTGTCCTGCTGGCCGTCGAGGTATTCGTGCTGCCGGGTTTCGGGGTGGCGGGCCTCGCGGGGATTGTCCTGCTGCTGATCGGCCTGGTGGCGAGTTTCGTGCCGGCGGACTGGCCCGACCAGAGCCCCTTCACATTGCCCAGCAGCGACTACGCCTGGAGCGCATTGAAGGACGGCATCCTCGCGGTGACCATCGCGCTGGTCGGCTCGCTGGCCGGCGCGATTCTGCTCTCGCGCTTCCTGCCCAAGGCCCCGTTGCTGCGCAGGCTCGTGCTGGCCAACCCGCAGCCGCAGCAGGTCAGTATTGAGGACTGGTTCGCCAGTCTTCCCAAGGCCGGCCAGACCGGCGTGACGATCAGCCCGCTTCGCCCGGCCGGCAAGGCGCGCGTCAACGGCAAGCTCGTCGACGTGGTAGCCGAGTCGGACTTCATCGACGCCGATCAGCCGGTCCAGGTAGTCGAGCGCCAAGGCAACCGCGTCGTGGTAAGGAAAATGAAGTGACCGACACCCTGACCATCGCCGTGCTCCTGCAACTTGTCGGCCTGCTCTTGCTGGTGGCAGAGCTGTTCCTGCCCAGCCATGGGGCGATCACCGTCCTGGCGCTTGGGTGCCTGGCCGGCGGCATCTACTACGGGTTTCAGTACAGCTGGCCGTTCGGGGTGGTCAGCGTGGTGGGCTCGATCGTGCTATTGCCGATCTTCGCGGCGGTGGCGGTCCGGCTTTGGCCCAAGACCTTTGTGGGCAGGCGCGTCGCGCCGCCGAACAGGCCTTTCACCCCATCCGAAAGCCCGGCCTACAGCGCCAGCTTGGCCGCGCTGGTTGGCCAGACCGGTACCACCCTCACCCCGCTGCACCCGGTGGGCACGTGCGAGTTTGCCGGCCGGCGGGTGGAATGCCTCGCCGAGAGCGGTATGATAGATCGCAATACGCAGGTGGTCGTCGTGGCCGTGCAAGGCCAGACCCTGATCGTGCGGGTCGCCTGAGGATGCACGCAACAACAGGTCGGCAGGTACCGGCAAGGTGGCGCCCACGGAGGATGCTGCTTCCACAGCGCAGCAACATGGTACTCCGCAGAGATACACAGGCCCATTGCTGAGCGTGTGCTGACTCCGGCAGGGGCTCCACGGCCAGGCCATTCATCGGCGTGCTTGTTGCTGTTTGTTGATCGGTGCTTGTCCCTGTGAATCCGCCTGTCAAAGGGAGACAAACATGCTGAGCCTTATCACCCGAGTCAGTGGACCGCTCGCCCAGGCCTCCGATGCGATCAACCCGATCTGGTGGGTTCTGATCGGCGTAGTCGGCCTGGTAGCCCTGGTCTTCATCCTGATCATCGCGCAGTTCCTGGGGATCTGGATCCAGGCCTATTTCGCCAACGCCGCCATCAGCATGTTCGAACTGATCGGCATGCGCATGCGGAAGGTCAACCCCCGGATCATCGTGGAAAGCAAGATCCAGGCGGTCAAGGCGGGGCTGCTCTTTATCACCACCAACGACATCGAGAGCCACTACCTTGCCGGCGGCCATGTCGTCAAAGTGGTCCGCGCGATGATCGCCGCCAACCGGGCCGGCATCCCGCTCGACTGGAAACAGGCGTGCGCGATCGACCTGGCAGGCCGCGACATCTTCGACGCCGTCCAGACGTCGGTAAATCCAAAGGTCATCGACGTACCCAACCCTGTAGCCGGTCGCACCACGATCGACGCGGTGGCCAAGGACGGCATCCAGCTGAAGGCCAAGGCCCGCGTCACCGTCCGCACCGCCATGCAGCGGCTGATCGGCGGCGCAACCGAGGAGACGATCATTGCCCGGGTCGGCGAAGGCATCGTCACGACGATCGGCTCTTCGACCTCCTACAAGGAAGTGCTTGAGAACCCCGACCGCATCAGCAAGGTCGTCCTGCAGAAAGGGCTCGATGCCGGTACGGCCTTCGAGATCCTTTCGATTGACATCGCCGATATCGACGTCGGGGACAACGTCGGCGCCAAGCTTCAGGCGGACCAGGCCGAGGCCGACAAGCGCCGCTTCCAGGCCGAGGCCGAGAAGCGCCGCGCGCTGGCCATAGCCAACGAGGCCGAAATGCGTGCCCGCACGCAGGAAAACCGTGCCAAGGTCGTCGAGGCCGAGGCGCAGATCCCGCTGGCCATAGCGGAGGCGTTCCGCAAGGGCAACCTCGGGATCATGGACTACTACCGCATGAGGAACATCCAGGCGGACACCCAGATGCGCGAGGGAATCGTTGGCCAGAACGACTCGGGATCCGTCCAGGGCGGCGAGTCGCGATCGTAGGTGAAGCATGACGGCGACACTCTCACAGATCCTGCTGGCTCAGGACGCCGGCGACATCATTCAGCTGGTCGTCATCGCGATCATCGTGATCGGCTCGGCGATCATGAGCCTGATCAAGGGCAAGCAGGAGGAGAAAGAGAACCAGCACCCGGAGCCGTCGCAGCGGGGGCCGAAGCCGCCGCCGCAGCGTCACTGGCCGCCCACGGGTTCGACCACCGGCACCACCGTCCCGCCTGCCCGGCCGAGGTCTCCGCAGGCACCGCGCGCGCCCCAGCGGCCGCCGATTGCCACCCCCGTCCCCCGCGCGGAACAGGACACCGGGGCCGAGCGTATCGCGCGTATGGAAGCCGAGATCCGCCGCAGGACCGAGAAAGCCCGGCAGATGGAGCAACAGGCCGCGGCAAGTGCGGAGCAGGCCAGAACCAAGGCGGCTGTGGCCGACCGCATCCGGCGCGCCGCCGAGGCCGTGATCGTCGAAGCCGGCGCTGTTCAGCGCACGCCGGCCGATCTGCCCGGAACTACCCTTACGCAAGTACCCGAGTCCATCCGCCAGATCCTCTCGCGTCCCGGCTGGCAAGGTGCGATCCTCATGGCGGAGATCCTCGGCCCGCCGGTGGGCCTTCGCGACCCGAACGGCCAGAGCGCCACGACGCCTCCCAGCCTGGCGCCTTGAGGGCGGCGCCCGTGCCCTTTTGCGCCACAGGACCGGCCCCGCAGGAGCATGGCAACGGGCAAGAGGCCACAGGCGCCGCAGCTATCGCCGGGTTCAGCCGTTCAGGTTTACGGTTACCGTCTTGAGTTCGGTATAGTTGTCGAGGGCCTTTTCGCCGAGCTCGCGGCCCATGCCGGACATCTTGAACCCGCCGAAAGGCGCCCCGGCATCGAAGACGTCGTAGCAGTTGACCCATACCGTCCCGGCCCGCACCTTCGCGGCCACCGCGTGGGCCCTGGCGATGTCGCGCGTCCATACCGCAGCCGCCAGGCCGTAGAAGGTCTTGTTGGCGCGCTCGATGATCTCGTCGGTGTCCCTGAAGCGCAGCACGCTCATGACCGGGCCGAAGATCTCGTCGGTGGCAATCGCCATGTCGTCGCGCACGCCGGCAAAGACCGTCGGCTTGACGTAGTAGCCTTTGTCAAAGGGCCTGTCGGGGCCGCCGGTCAGGCACTGTGCGCCTTCCCGCAGGCCGATCTGGATGTACTTGACGATCTTGTCGTATTGGTCCTTGTCGACCTGGGGGCCCTGCTCGGTGGCCGGGTCAAACGGGTCGCCCAGTTTTCGGCTTTTCGCCTTGGCGACGAGCTTCTCGATGAACATGTCGTGCACCTTCTCCTCGACGAACACCCGGCTGCCCGCGCAGCAGCACTGGCCTTGGTTGAAGAACAGGCCGAAGTAGGCGCCTTCGACCGCGGCGTCGAGGTCGGCGTCGGCGAAGATGACGTTGGGGCTCTTGCCGCCAAGTTCGAACGTCAACCGTTTGAGCGTCTCGGCGGCATCGCGCATGATGATCTGCGCGGTGCGGTACTCGCCAGTAAAGGCGATCTTGTCCACTTGCGGGTGCTTAACGAGCGCGGCGCCGGCGGTCGGACCGTAGCCGGGGACGATGTTGATCACGCCCGGCGGGAAGCCGGCTTCCAGCGCCAATTCGCCCATTCGCAGCGCAGTCAGCGGCGTCTGCTCGGCGGGCTTGAGGACGATGGTGCAGCCGGCTGCCAGGGCCGGCGCCCACTTCCAGGCAACCATGAGCATCGGGAAGTTCCACGGGATGATCTGGCCGGCCACGCCCACCGGCTCGCGGCGGGTGTAGGTGAAGTAATTGCCGCGAACGGGGATGGTCTGGCCGGCGATCTTGTCGGCCCAGCCGGCGTAGTAGCGGAAGCAGTCGATGACCAAGGGCAGATCGGCGGTGCGGCTGTCGTTGATCGGTTTGCCGTTATCGAGGGTTTCGAGTGCGGCCAGTTCGTCCTGGTTCTCCTCGATCAGGTCGGCCAGTTTATTGAGAAGCCGGCCACGATCGCGGGCATCCATCTTCGGCCAGGGACCGGTCTCGAAGGCGCGCCGGGCGGCCTGGACCGCCAAGTCGATATCGGCCGCATCGCCCTCGGCGACGTCGGCGATCTTCTGTTCGGTGGCGGGGTTGATGGTGGGGAAGGTCTTTCCGCTGAGGCTGGTACGCCACTGGCCGTCGATCAGCAGGTTCGTCTGCCTGACCTTCACAGCCGAGGGCTTGAACTGGGTTGCGGCGGTGATCATGCGCGTGTCTCCTTTTTTGATCCCGGGCAACGAAATGAGGTGTCGCCCAGCAGGATGAGCAGCACTCCAATTGTAGCGCGACCTCCGCAGAAAGGTTGCCTGATGTCCCGCTACAGGTACATTAACGGGAAGAGAATCACCCACACCGCGCCCGCCAGTACCCAATAGAGGCCGCCGGCGCAAAGCGGGCCGCAGTCTTCCTGGCGGAAGGGCTGGCGGATGACTCGCACCAGCAGCCAGCCCACCACGCCCAAGCCGATCAGAACGTGCAGGCCGTGCGCACCGATTACCGCGAAGTACAGGCCGAAGAAGGCATCGAGGTCGGCCTGGCGAGATTCGATCATCGCGCGGAAGGTCTGGCTCTCGGTACGGAATCGCGGTGCCAGGCCGGCAGGGCCTTCCTCGGGCAGCGGAACGATGTAGCGATGGACAGTGAGTTTCGCGGGCGTCACGGACTGCGGACTGAGAGCCGAGGACTGAGCAATTGCCGAAGGGACGCCGGCACCCGAAGCATTCTCCGCGGCCAAGATTGTGGCTGGGACCTCTTGCTTCTGCAGCTCGCGCAGGTACGCGACAATGTCGCGGAGCTTGTCGTCAGTGAGCGTGGGGTTGCCGCCGCGGGGAGGCATAGCCACGCCGGTGGTGTTGACGGGGTCGGTCGGCCCGCGGCCGGCCTTGAGAAACCCAAGCAGCGACAAGTCGTCCTGCTGGCCGACGAACTTGCTGGCGACCAGGCGTACGCCCAACTTCGGCAAGCCCATTGCGTCGTCGCCGTGGCAGCTCGAGCAGGTGCCCGCATACAACGTCTTGCCTCGATCGGCGTCAGGCACGACAGCCTGCTGCACTGGGGCGGGTGCGGCCGCGGCCATCATCCGCTGCCGGCGCAGGTCCATCCGGATCGCCCGACGGTACGGATCGGCCCAGAACAAGCCGCGACGCCAGCGGGCCTCGTATTCGGCCGCCTTGAGGCCGAGAAAGCCGAGGCCTCCCAGAAGCGTCAGGAGAAGCAGGACGATCACCGCGCGGCGCCGCTCGCGCCCGGCGGCCCACATCGCGCCCATCATCGCCAGGCTGCTGGCCAGCAGCAGCGCCGTGCCGCCGGAAGCCAGTGCGATGTCCAGGTATCGCCGGCCGGCACGGATGACTTCAGGGCGCTGCTCGCGGTAGATGATGTAGACCAGCACGAGCACCCCGAACAGCAGCGCCTCGCCGGCCAGCAGGATCCAGAACCGCCGACTGGCGGGCAGGACCTGGGTTCTATCGTGTATCAACTCTGTGTCGTACGAAACAGCTGCGTCCGCCATATTCGTCACCTCGCTCAATGATGCCCGTGGCCATGGTCGTGTCCGGCCACCTCAGTCATTGCCGGCGCTGGCGCGGGCGGCTTGAGAATGTGCTCCCGCAGTTGCGCCAGGTCGAACACCTCGCCTTTGACGGACTGCGACAGTTCTGCCGCCTGGGACGCATCGGCGCAGGCTGCCACGCCGTAGGCCATCGGCGAGACGATCTGCCGGCTGCGCACGTACCGCGCACGGCCGGCCTCGAGCCACTGCCCGCTCCGTACGTCGGTCACGTAGCGGGCGAGCACCTTCTGGCCCGGCTGCTCGCGCTCGTACTCGATCGCGCAGCCGATGTCGTCGAACATATGTGTGTAACGCTGGCCGTCGGGCGTAGCAGCCACGGTTGCGGCGGCATAGCGCGCGTCGCCAATGATCATGTTGCAGCGGGAGCAGACGTCCTGGCCGTATTGGATCTCCGGCGGTCCGATCGGCGCGTCTTGCGTCCGGTTGCCGAAGATGACCACGCCAAGTATCACCAGGCCTGCACTTGCCGACAGAAGTGCCGCTTTTCCGCTCATCACGGTGTTTCCCCCTATTCGCGCCTCAGGAAATTCAGGTATGCCCCGGCCACCGGCAACACGACCCACGCCGCCAGCAATCCGTAGAACATCCACATCAGGCCCGCGCCGTACGTCCGCATCGCGTACGCACCGACCGGGCCCAGCACGTCGAGCGTCGCGTGCAGTCCACTGAGCATCGACATCTTGTAGACCTGCAGCGGGTTCAGCAGGCTCAGGCGGAACAGTTCGACGACCTTCAGTTTGAACACCACCGTGCCGCCCATCAGGCCCAAGTCGCTGAGAAAGACCAGGACCAGCCAAAGGAAGATAGCGGTCCCCGCGGCCACCGAGCCTTTGCTCGCGAAACTCGAGATCAGCACGCCCACGCTCAGCATCGCCAGGGCCAGCACACAACTCAGGCCCACGAGACGCAGGTAGCTGTCGATCTGCGTGTTGACGCCTTTGCCGGCCATCACGGCCGCAGCTAGGCCGAAGCCTACCGCCAGCGCCGCCGCCAGCGCCGTCGCCAGACCGATGTACTTGCCCAGCAGCACCTCAACTGGGCTGACCGGCTGAGCGAGCAGATAGTTCAGCGTGCCTTTCTCCCGCTCGGCCGCCAGCGCGCCGGCCCCGATCGTCAGGCCCATCAGCGGCACGATCAGAAGGACGAGGTTGACAAGCCCGGCAGTCGTCCGGCCGAAGCCGGCATGGCCGAACATGCCCGTGCCCACGAGCGACAGCAGCGAGAGTGCCACGGCCAGGATGGCGAAGGCGGTCGCATAGAGAAGGAACCAGCGATTTCGCAGCGAGTCGCGGATTTCCTTGTAGGCGATGATGCGGACGTTGCGAGCAGTCACGGGTGTCGCTCCTCTTCCAGTTCGAAGTTGTCCACGGCGATGCCCGCGTTGAGCAGCATGCGGATCGGCGCGGCCTTGGCATCCTGACGCGTGCGGACTTCCACGCCCATACCATTGCCGCGGGCGGCAAGGCCGTGATGACGCAGGATGCGGACCGCCGATTCGATGTCGGGCGGGGCGAGGATGATCTTCAGGTGAGCCTGTAGACCGACCTGGCCTACCAATTCGTCCGGAGGGCACTCGCGGGCGAGCCTGCCGCTCTCCAGCACCAGCACGCGGTCGGCCAATCGCTCGACCTCGTCGAGCCGATGCGACGTAAACAGGATCGTCTTGCCTCGCTGCTTCAGGCCGCCCAGCAGTCCGAGGAACGCCTCGCGCGCCGCGCGGTCGAGGTTGGAGGTGATCTCGTCGAGCACCAACAGGGGCGGTTCGGCCAGCAGCGCCGCCGCCAGCGCCAGTCGCTGCTTCATTCCGCCGGACAGTTCGCCGATGCGCTTGCGGTCATGCGTTTCCAGTCCCACCTCGGCCAGGACGACCGGAATGCGGTGTTTCGGTGCCTGCTTGAGTTGCGAACAGAACCGGAGGAACTCGCTGACCCGCCAATCGTCGTAGAAACGCAGTTCCTGGGGCACATAGCCCAGGGAATTGCGGGCTTGCTTGCCCCGCCGGCGGACGTCGTGGCGGTTCACGGTGATGGCGCCTTCGCAGCCCAGCAGGCCCAGAATGCACTTGATGGCGGTAGTCTTGCCGGCGCCATTCGGCCCCCAGAGGGCAACGGCCTGGCCGGGCTCGACGGAGAAACTGACGTCCTTGAGGGCCTCGAACGAGCCGAAGCGCTTGGTGAGGTTGGAGACGGTGATCATGGGGTACTCCGGGGCAGTAGCCAGCTGCCAATGGCCACTGGCACCTGATGGCGGGGTGGTCTGGGAAGCAGCGCCTGCGGGGTGCTCACGGGCAGGATGCCCGCACCACAAGCCGCCCAGAAGGAGGGCCCCGGCTGTCGACAGCAGACCTATCGCCACGGCGGCGATCGGCCATGGAGACGCGGGCGGTCCCAGCGGCACTCGCAGCGGCACCGGTTGCATCAAAGGCGCATCGTCAACCAACTTCGGCTGCGGCTTGACCGCCGGAAATGCCCGCGCCGCCAGGTCGATCGCCTGCTGGGCGGGGCTGTAGAGAAACAGCCGGAGTTTCGGCTCGCGATCCATCAGGTTCTCAAAAAGGCTCTGCGACGGATGCGGCAGATCGCCGATGCCGTCGCCGTTGGCGTCGTAGCCGGCGTAATCGCTCCAGAAATTTCCCCGGCCGTCGATGCTGAAGCTGTTACCCTGGAACTGCCCGCTGCCCAGGATCGCCACCTGCTCGAGATTCTCCAGGAAGGTGTTATCGCCGAGGCGGTTCCGCCGGACGCTCGGCAGAAAGGCGATGCCGATGTCGTTGTGAGCGAGCGCGTTTCTGCGCAGGTGGTTGTAGACGGTGACATCCTGCGGCGAGTTGTCGATGTAGATGCCCACGCGGTTGCCAGCCAGTTGGTTGTCTTCCAGCAGGAGGTTATCCACATCCTTGAGTCCCAGCCCGTAGCCGCTTGGCCCGCGGTTGCGCATCATAGTATTGCGCCGCATGACCGAGTCGCGGCTGTACATCAAGTACACGCCGACGCTGTTGTCCTCGACGTGATTGTCCTCGAGCAGGCCCCGATGGCTGTACATGAAATGCAGGCCGTACCGGCTGTGGATGACTCGGTTGCGCCGCAGTTGCACGCCGTCGGAGAACCACATCACCGTGTCGCGCGTGTCGTGGACGAGGTTGTCCTCGATCACACAGTTGTGGCTGTACCACAGACGGATGCCGTCGCCACGGCGGGCGACGTCAAGGCCTTTGCCGATCACCCGGTTGCCGATGATGCGGCTGTCGGGAGCGTTCTTCAGGTAGATCCCGAATAGTGCATCCCGCACGACGTTGTCGGCAATCGTCGCCCGGGCCGCCAGCACGGTGATACCCGCGTTCTCCTTGTCCAGTTCGATGCCGGTGTTCTGGATCAGGAAGCCGCGTAGCGTCACGTCCGTTCCGGTGATTCGCACAACGTCGCCGTGGCCTGCGGCATCGAGGACCGCACCCGAGCCCCCGATGAGCGTCACGGGCTTGTTGATGACAATGGGCCCACGGTAGGTGCCGGGCGGCACGCGGATCGTCGCCCCCGGGTGGGCATCTTGCAGGGCCGCGTGCAGGTCGAAAGCAGCAGGCGAGGCGCTGGCAGACACATTGCTACCGGCGCCCAAGGCAACCTGCTCGGCCGCGGCGGCAGCCGGGATCAACAGCAGACCCAGGACAAGATGGCGCGTCACGCCGCGCATGCCTGACCTCCCAACTCGCGCCCGGCCGAAGCATCGCAGGCCGCCTGCTTGCGGGCATCGACCAGCGGCTTGTAGGCCCGGCGGTGGAAGTAGAGCGACACCAGCACGAGCAGCGCCGCTACGGCCGCCAGAATCAGCCCGGTGTCCGCCGCCGCGATCGTCTTGAACTGCCCGATCTTGCCCACGCCCAGCACCGGCGGGGTGAATGGCTTGATGGCGCTGGACAGCGGGGCCTTGGGGTCCAGGCTGTGGCCGAAGGTGTGCAACCAGTAGTGCAAATCGAGCAGGAAGAAGGCCGGGAAGATCACCGCCGGCAAGGCCAGTAGGCCCGCCCAGCGGTTGTGAATGAAGATCGCCGCCAGCAGCAGGGTCGCCAGCACACCGATCATCACGATCGACAGCGAACGCTCGAGTTGGGCGGCCTCATTGAGCGGCCGCATGCCGATGTAATGGTTCAACCCGTCGATCTCGCGCACGTCGCCTTCCAAGCGGTTCAGGTAGGCCTGCACGTGCAAACCCTTGGGGTACTGCGGGGCGTGGAGCGTCATGCGCCAGTACGGCTGGAAGATCGAGATCACCAGAAGAATACCCGCCAGCGCCAACAGCAAAGAGGGAAGCACATATCGCAGTGGCCGGCTGCGGAGCTGGTCGGAAGGAATCCGCGGGCCAAGGATGTTCTGCATCTTGTCGGTCATGTTCCACCTCCAGGGTCGTTCGATGCTCCCATCCCCTGCCAGCACTCAGAAGCCATAGGTCAGGAGCCAGAAGTCAGAAGTCGGGACGGCCGGTCAGGCCGGGCGGGGCGGCTCGCGCCGCCCGCGCCCGCCTGCTCACAACGGAAGGCTCACTCGGCCGATGCCACCTTCTCCTGCGGTTTGACCAACAGGTACCCCGTCATCTCCAGGTGCAGCGCGGAGCAGAATTCCGAGCAGTAGAACGGATAGGTTCCCGGCTGGTCGGCCGTGAACTCGAACCCCGTCACCTCGCCTGGCTCGATGCTCAGGTTGACGTTGAAGACCGGCAGCGAGAAGCCGTGCGTAGCATCGTGCGTTCGTTCCACGTTCGTGATCCGCCAGACCACCCTGTCGCCCTGCTGCACCTCGACATGCTCCGGCGTGAAGTGGCTGCGGACGGCCGTCATGTTGACTGTGACTTTGTTTCCGTCGCGCACGATGCCTTCCTTGCCGGGCTTGGGCGCGTTCGGGTCCGCCGCCTGCACGTGCGGGTCCCAGCCGACGTCCGGGTAGACCTGCCACGGCTTGAGCTTGTCCGCCTTGATGATCTGCGAGTAGTGCGGCTCGCCAACGCCCAGCGGCATGTCGTAGAGGACCTGCATGCGGTCGCCGCCTTGGCTGATGTCGATTAGCTGCAGGTTCTGCGGCAGCAGCGGTCCGACGGGCGAGAAGCGGTCGATCGACCACTTGTTCAGGGCAACCAGGTACTTACCCTGCGGAGCGGCGCTGTCGCCTTCGGCCACGCTGATGTGGCCGACGTTGTACTGCACCGGCGTCTTGGTCACGAGTTGCCAGGCCGGCTCCGGATGCAGGCCGGCGTACGCGCCCCCCAGCGTCCAGCGGGCCACGGCTGAATCGAGGAACAGCGAGGTATAGGCGTAGCCCTTGTCGTCGTACTGGGTGTGCAGCGGTCCGAGGCCGAGTTCGACCTGCGCCTCTTTGACCGCGTCAAAGTCCAGCACGGGAACACCGTACGGGTCGGGCTGCCAGTTCTTCGCGGCGATCGCCTTCTGGATCTTGTCGAAACTGTAGACCGTTACATGCGGGTCGAGCTTGCCGGAGACAACGATGAAGTCGCCCTTGGGCGCCACGTCGGCGCCATGCGGGCTCTTGGGCTCGGGAGCGAAGTAGAGAATGCTCTGCTCGATCGATGTCTTCAGCGAAATCACCGGGAAGTCCTTGATCTTCTCGGCCTTGCCGGCGTTGAAGGCGGCCTCGGCGGCTCGCAGATTGATGATGTGCAGGTAGTCCGCGTCGCGCTGGCTCGCGCCGGCCTCGAAAGGCACATTGCCCTTCTCGATGCCGCCTGTGGCCATCTCGCTGTTGAAGGAATTGCCGAAGATCCAGCCTTCGCTGACGCCCTTGCCCGCGTCGAACAGGTCCTGCCAGTAGGGCGGCAGTTCCAGCGCGAACGAACGGGCCGGATCGATCCGCCCCTTCGAGCGGTCGAACTTCCAGAGCGTCACCATACCGCGGTAGTGCTTCTGGTAGTCCTCGATCGGGGCGTAGTCCCAGCCGAGAGGTTGGCCGTACTGGCCGCCTTCGATCACGTACTCGCTGTTGGGCGTGACGAAGGTGCCGCCGTGGTCGCTCACGGCAATCGGGTTCTTGAGGACCTGCTTGGTCTCGAAGTCGCGCAGGTCGATCACCGCCACTCGGGCGTTCGCCTTGTCGCTAATGAACAGGAACTCCCCGTCATACTTGCCGCCCGTTTCGCTGAGCGCCGGGTGATGCGTGTCGCCCCAGGTGATACGATGGGGCCCGACGTCGCCGCCTGCCAGGACACCGGCCGTACCGCCGTAGCCCCAGCCCTGCCACGGCTCGGGCGTGAAAACGCCGATCGAGCGCAGCAGGCGCATCGAAGGAACGCCGATGACGAAGACCTGCCCGCTGTGGCCGCCCGAGGCGAACATGATGTAGTCGTCGTGCCGGCCCGAGGGCATGTAGGTCTTCAGCGCCGCGACCACGTCGTCAGGCGTAAGGTTGCGCTCCGCGGCGATCTTCTGGACGATGTCGCCGCCGCCGGTCGAGCCGGCCGTGGCAGCCGGTGCACCTCCGGCGGGCCGGGCTGCCGGGGCGAAAGACTCATCTTCATAGGTGTCCTCGCGACTGCAGCCAGCCGCGATCAGCAGCGGAATGGTCACGGCAATCAGCAACCGGAAACGGGCGAGCGACTTCATGGCAGGACCCTCTTTTCTATCACAATACTGGTTCACCAGTCCTCGAGATCGCGTTGCAGATCATCAGCCGGCGGACACAATCGCCCGGCCGATTCGACAGGTCTGTGGCCGTGGGTCTGGCAGACCCGCTCGGAGTCCCCGGCCCGGCAGTCGAGCAGGTCGCGGACGCTCGTCTGGGAAAGGTAGTGCTCGACCCAATCGACTGCGGTGTTGAGCCGTTCGACAACCGCACTGGGCTGCGTGGAACAGGCCGATGTCCGCATCGGCATCGGCTCGAACCGGCGCAAAGGGCTGACGGCGTTGACGACATCGAGCACGCTGACGGATTCGGCCGGGCGCGCGAACGTGTAGCCGCCGTGCAGCCCGCGCCGGGAGCGCACGAGGCGGGCTCGGCGGAGCAGATGAAGCACCTTGGAGAGATAACCGGGTGAGACGCCGGTCGCCCGGGCGATACGCCGGGTTGTCAGCGCCGCCTGAGGGTGCTCGGCGAGGCAGAGCACGGCTCGCAAGGCATATTCGGCTGTCTGTGAAACCATCGGCCTGTTCCCGCGTCAACCGACGAAATCTAGATAAAGTTGTCTTGATTAATAGATTAACCCCCCGAACCGGCCCGTCAAGCGAAACCTGGCGATGCTCTCGCGGCGCGCTCTGGTGGCGGAACAGTCTGTGGACGCGGGTCCGAAGAGGCCGCTGCCTGGACCTGCCAAGATACAGCCACATCCGCCCCGGCGTATTGCGGCTCAAGGCATTGCATGCGCGCATGGTCTGCATCGCTTCATGGATACGCCATGGATGATGACCGGTTCATTCGGTATGCTACGAACCAACCGGAGCAACTTGAACGAGACAGGACACCCCAAGATGGCAAGGACAGCCTTCTCGCGATTTGCGGCGTTCTGCCGCCTGGTATCACTGCTGATCCTGGCGTTGACGGTCACCGGCTGCATCTCGCATCGCTACCGTCATGAGAACACCGCCGCGGTCATCGACGAGCCGCACGACGGCGAGGACGAGGCTCCCTGGCGGAACGTCATCGAGAACTGCTACCTCTACCCCGTGCGCGATGCCGTGGCCGGCCACTGGTTCATCCAGGCCCGGGATAGGAACCGCGCGTGGAACCTCGATGCCGACGGCAATGTTCCTGACGGCTCTTTCTACACCAACCGCGACCTGTCCACGATGAGTCCCGAGCAGTTCGACGACCCCTGGGGCAACTCCAAGCCGCAGATGCCGCTGAAGGTCGCCAAGAAGAAAAAGGGCGGTGCCTCGGCGGGCTTCATCGGCAAGGACGCCCGCGGCCGGACGTACATGGTCAAGTTCGATGATCCCGACTATCCCGAACTCAGTACCGCCGCCGAAGCGATCGGCAGCCGGGTCGCCTGGGCGATGGGCTACCACGTCCCCCCGGCCCACATCATCACCGTCGAAGGCACCGGCGAACCGAAGTACGACGCGCGGCGCGGCGTAGCGGTCCAGTTCTGCCTGGGAAAGGTGCTCGGCGCCTGGAAGTTCGAGCACGTGAAGTTTCGCCGGGAGGTACGGGCGTTCCGCGTCGTGGCGACATGGATCAACGAAATCGATCACGGCGACAACAACACGCTGCAGACCTGGGACGGCCGGCAGAACACATACTGGTTTATCGACTTCAACTCGAGCTTGGGCTGCTGGCAGGGCAGGCCCAAGGAGCCGCAGATGGGCTGGGTGCAGTACTGGGACCCGCACTGGCAACTGGCGATGTTCTTCACGCTGGGCCTAGTCCGCCCGCAATATGATCCGAAGCAGCCAGTCGTATCGCCGGCGATCGGGCGGTTCGACGAGCGTCTCGACGCCAGACAGTGGCGCAGCCGACAGGAGAATCCTGCTTACAACCAGTTGACTGACGACGACGCCCGCTGGATGGTCGGCAAAATGATGGAACTGAGCCAGGCCCAGCTGGCGGCGATCGTTCAGGCCGGCCGGTACAGCCACCCCGCTGATGAGCAGTACATACTCAGGACCCTGCTGGCCCGCCGGGACCGGATCGCAGCGACGTTCACTCCTGCAGTGCAACCGGCGCCACCGGAGCAGGCGGCTGGCCGGAGGTAACACAGCCCTGGCAGCTCCAGTGCCAACGGCTCGCTTTCTGGCATCACCTGCCGCCTACCGCTATTGTGCATTGCCTGCGATACACTTCGAGATCGCGGCTGGACGGCCCCCAGTGGCGGAGTCTGCCAGAATGTACTAATATGCCATCGGAATTTGCGAGATTAGCCCGTCGATGCTAATCTGCATACTTGTGCAATCAGAGGTATTTCAGACAGGTTAAGCAGGAATAAGGATCAAAGTATGAGCAAGGTTCGTGCGACCAACATCACTTGGCACAAAGGACACGTTTGCAGGGAGGATCGCGAGAGGCTGCTCAGACAGAAGGGCGTAACGATCTGGCTGACGGGACTGAGCGCGTGCGGAAAGAGCACGATCGCCTTCACCCTCGAGCACGCCCTGACAGAACGCGGGCACCTGGCGTATGTGCTCGACGGCGACAACATCCGGCACGGCCTGAACAAGAACCTGGGCTTCTCGCCGGAGGACCGCGAGGAGAACATCCGCCGGATCGGCGAGGTGGCCAAGCTCTTCACCGACACCGGCGTAATCAACATCACCAGTTTCATCAGCCCCTATAAGGCCGACCGGGACAAGGTCCGCGCGTTGATGGCGCCGGGCGATTTCATCGAAGTGTACGTCGAGTGCCCCGTGGAGGTCTGCTCGCAGCGCGATCCGAAGGGGCTGTACAAGAAGGCGATGGCGGGCGAGATCAAGGAGTTCACCG
>Ga0101944_10004611_pt1 | contig 16790 bp, 9 predicted proteins | sample DewCreD2012metaG_FD_75245 | JGI IMG/M metagenome (GOLD analysis project Ga0101944, IMG submission 75245) | Hot spring sediment bacterial and archeal communities from British Columbia, Canada, to study Microbial Dark Matter (Phase II) - Dewar... ...
CCTGGCCATCCGCGTCGCCGATCTCCAGCAGCTGCCAGCGCTGGTTGTAGTAGAAGTACTCCTGCCGATTGCGATCCCCGCTATGGCTGACGGTCTTGCGGACCCGCCGGCCCAGGCCGTCATACCCGTACAGGGCGATCTCGTGCCAGCCATCCGGCTCGCTGCCGGGACCGGTCCGCTGCACCCGGACCAGCCGGTTCCAGGCGTCGTAGGCGTAGGTGTACAGGCCGTCATCGACGAGGTTGCCCGCGGCATCGTAGGCCGGGCTGACCGCCAGGCTGGCCGCGCCGAAGGTCTCGGCGATGGCGACATCCGCCACAGCGCCTGTGTCCTGCGGGTCGAAGCCGCAGGTGAAACTGTCGCAGATGACGGCACTGGCATTGAAGCCGGTGGTCGCCAGCCCGACCCCGCCGACGGCCGGACCATCGGCCAGCACGCCCTGGCCGTTGCCGGCCGGAGCGAAGGCGGTCACCCAGTTGCCACTGACCTCCACCGCCACGCGCAGGTCCTCGCCGCTAGCCCGGATGAACCAGCGATGCGGCTGCGTCCAGTTGACCGAACCGATCGACGCGGCCGCCGCCAGGCTGAAGGCCCCGTCGCGGACCTTCCACAGCCGCACGCCGCCGATCCAGGGCGTGACCAGGAAGTAATTGTGCTTGTCCTGGACGCGGAAGGCAAGCCCGCCGCGCAGGTCCGTGGTCAACGTCGCCTCGAGGGCACAGTCGTCGGCCCAGAAGCCCTGGCGGACCGCCAGGGCCAGGGGGTGGCCGTCGCGCATGGCCAGGCTCAGCGTGCCGCTGCCGCTGGTGTCCAGTGCCACCTGCCCGTCGTAGACCTGCCAGAAGGGCGTGGCGGGCGTGGGCCAGTCGGTCCGGCGGACGGTCAGGTTGGCGAATGAGAGCTGGCCGGTGCTAGGGCCGGCGACAAGGCCGATCTGGAGGCAATTCGGGGTCGTCACTTGTTTCCGGAAGATCGAACGCACTGCCAACCAAGGTAACCGGGCAGAGTCGAGTTGTTGGCGCGGCGGGCGAAGGCACCGCATGGCGGGTTGACCGGTCCGTTCGGTTGCCGGGGCGCGAGTGTCCGTCCGGTCTGTTCAACGATGACTCCGTGGGTTCCGGAGACGCGACACGGGTGCGCGCCCAGCTCTGGTCTCGGCTGACAGGCGGTGTGAAGCGCAAGGGACGGGCAACGACCTGGCCGCCACATTCGCCGAGCGACAGGGACCCAGAGGATGAACGGCAACAACAAGGACAACAACAAGAAGCATGGGAGATGGTGTGGGGGCTTGGACCCAGGGTTGTCGCGAAGGGCGGTAACAGCCTGCGCCCTTCGCTCTACCCTGGGCTATGTTCTTTCGCCCGCTTCGGGGCTGTGGAGTACTTCAAGAGGAACGGCATCGGCTGTCCGCGGTCCGTTGTTTGTGGTCCGTTGATGTCAGCGGGCGCTGAAAACCGGCCAGTAATGGACAGCTGGGCCGGAACCCGGGACGGCCGCCTATTTCTCCGCCGGGGCCGGCACGCCGGCGGCGGCTCGGCGGCGCCAGGCGACCGCTATCCCGACCACCAGGATCAGTGCCGTCACCGGCTCGGGCACTGTCGCGTAGATTGCGTATCGGTACCCATCGGCCGGCAGGAACACCGGCTCATCGAACCCAACCATGCGCCCGGCAACCAGGCTGCGGCCCGGCCTGGCCCCGACAAGCCCCTTCCTGCCGAACTGTTCCTTGGCCAGTTCCAGGTCCGCCGCGCCGATCGACCCGTCGCTGTTCAGGTCCGCCGCCGCCCAGTACCCCGCCTGGCCGTACGACTTGCCCAGCCGGTTCATGATCGCCAGCAGGTCTATCGAACCCACCTGCCCGCTTGCGTCCGCATCGCCAACCCCTGCGCTCTGCCAGCCGATGTCCGCGAGGATCCCACGCGTCACATCGTCGATCAAGTGCGTGTCGCTCGAGGCGAACGGCGTCATCAGTTCGAACTGCCCGCTGAACCGGTCCTCGTCCAGATGGCTCAGACTGGAGTCCGCAGAAAACTGCGACGGCGCGTACATCGGAGGCCGGCCATCGCCCCCGTGCAATTGGTACTGCTGCACCCCGAACGGACCGTCCCAATACACGGGCCGCGTGACGTTCGACGGCCGCGGCGCAAGGTCGATCAAGCGGTTGCCGGCCCCGTTCACGAGGTACCGATCGAAGACGTTCGTCAGGACGCCCCGCGAACCCAGGTCGATGCCGTTTGTGCCGTCGCTGTTGAATGCGCTGATGAAACCAAGGCTGTGCGCCAGTTCGTGCAGCGACACGCTCACCAGGTCGATCCCGTGGGGGCCGGCGTTCCCATCCAGGCCGTAATACCAGTCTGTGCGGCCCAGCACGACGGGGTCGTCCACGTCGCTGTTGAAGCTGATCTCCACCTCCGCCTTCGAGCCGTTCAGGTCTTTGCCCGCCAGGTAATTCGCAAGCGCGCTGGGGTACGCCGTGTTCGACTGCGCGCCCGCGAAGCCGGCCGTGAACGATGCCGGCCCGCCGCTGCCCAATATGGCCGAGGAAGCCCCGCCCCCCAGCGGCTCAAACGAGGCATAGACATCCACGTTCGTCGTGGACCGCTCCGTGACCCGGCTCTCCCAGATCGACAGCGCATACTCGAAGGCCTCGCGTCGCGCCGGCCCCAGGTTCGGATCGAAGAACCCCCGCCCCGCCGCATCCCGGTAGTGGGTAGTGAAGACAACCGCGCCGGCACCGTCCGATGCCAGCGCAACCAACGCGACACACACAGCCAGCCGGCCCGCACCCGAAGGCCTCGAAATATCTGCAGTCACGGCGACCCCTTCCGCTGAATGGCGCTTCCTGTCATATTCTAGCGCAGCATCTCCGTGTCCGAGGTTCAGACAGACTCCGCAGGCAGAATTGGTATCGCAAGGGGGATTTACTGCGGCCCCTGCCCGATCAGCCAGATGCGGTTCTTGCCCTGCCGCTTGGCCAGCAGCAGCGCTTCATCAGCCCTCAAGACCAGTTCCTCCGGTGTGCCGGCGTCCCACGGGAAGGTCACCAGCCCGCCGCTGATCGTCAGTACCCCCTGTGCCTCCGGCCCCAGGCTGCGGAACTCGTGACGCTCCAGCGACCGGCGGAACCGGCTCAGCACCGCCAGCACGTCCCGCGGCGGCTTCGACCCGGCCTTGCGCGGCTCGTCCGATTCCCAGAACACCACCACGAACTCGTCTCCGCCGTACCGCGCCACGATGTCGTGCTTGCGCGTGTGTCGGCTGAACAACTTCCCCGTCTCCCGCAGGATCTCATCGCCCACATTGTGCCCGTACGCGTCGTTGTAGTGCTTGAAGTTGTCGATGTCGAACAGCAGCAGCGTCACCGGCGTCCGCTGACGCCTGGCCGCATCGAGGATCTCCGGCAGCCGCAGCATCAGCCCCCGCCGGTTGTACAGCCCCGTCAGTTCATCCGTCATCGCCTCATGCTGCCAGAGCCGCGCCGCGCGTGCCATTCTGCATACCAATCCGGCGGCCGCCGCGTAGATCTCGAGTCGGCCTGCATCTCCGGCGGCATATGTACCGCTCCTGCGCGGCCCGACCGCCAGAGTCCCCTTCTGCCCGCCGCCCAGGTCGAACTGGGCCGACAGCACCGGGTCCCCGACCGCCTCTCCGCAGACACTCAGCAGGTCCGATACTTCCACGGTGCAACCACGCGCCCGCAAGGATTCACACACCAGCGACGCCAGCCGATCCAGGCACGCGTTCAGGTCCGTCTCCGCGTACCTCAGCACCTCTATCAGCGCCCCAACCTCTGCCACCGTGCCCGGCGAGGCCGTCTCCCAGCCTGCCGCCGGGTAGGCTGCAGGCCCATTTTTCCCCTTCGGCGGCGGGCTCAACGCCACTCCCAGCACTCGGCTCGCCTCGCACGCTTGAACCGGCCAGATCAGGTAATCATCCGCCCCGCTATCCAACAGGCGCCGCACTTGCGGCTCCTCATCCGGCCGGGCAATCAGGAACAGCTTCCCTTCGGCGCTCAGCAACTGCCGCATCGCCGCCAGGGCCGCAGCCGCCCGGCTCGGCAGGCTCGCCGTCCACACAAACGTCGCCGCAATGTTCGCGCCGGCCAGTCGCTCCAGCGCAGCGAACGCATCGTCCACCCGATCGATCGTCTGGCCCGGGCCGCAACTGCCGCGCAACGCCTGCACAACTTGCTCGGGCCCAACAACGAGGATGCCGGCACCGGTGAGGCAGGTACTCATGGCTGTCCCCCCTGCCGGCCGTCGCCCTCTTGCGGGTCCTGCAACAGGGCCCGCAGTTCCTCCGGCGTCAGCAGGCCGTAATCCGGCGGCGGCAGATTGCCTTGCGGACGGGAGGCGGGTCGCTGCGGCGCGGGGTTCTGCGGGGCGGGAGGCGGTTCATTGCTGGACTTTGGCGGCCTGCGCACGGGGCGTTTGCGCGCGGGTCGATGCACATCCGACCAGGGCGTCAGCGGCAGGCGATGCAGGTCGCCCTCCTTTGCCTGGTCCGCATCATCAGGCTGCTTTTCGTCGGGCTCGTGCAGGTCCTGTCGGTACTCCTGCTCGCCCTGCCCCTGCGGCTGTCCTTGGCGCTCCTCATCGTCCAGCGGCGGCAGTTCGTCCTCGAGCGACGCGTGCAGATCAGGTCGTTCCGGAGCCTCCTCGGGCACGTCGTCATCGGATTGGTCGGGCAGTTGGGCGACCAGCTCATCCGGCAGGTCGACGAAGGAGTCCTCCGGCATCTGGTGGATCAACCGGCTGGCGGTGGTTTCCGGGTCAGCCGGTTCATTGGACTCGGCATCGGTTGATGGCGCCTCAGCGTCCAGCTCGTCTTGGATGTCTTCGTGATCGGCGTTCAGCGGCAGGGCCTGTTCCTGCGGGAGGGGCATCGGGGCGACCGGCGCGGGTATCGGGGCTGCAGGCTTCAAGGGCATCACGACGTGCCGCGCGGGTTGGGGCGCGGCCTGCCCGGGGTGTCGCGGTTCAACGACGGGCTGTGGTCCGACGGCGATCGGCGGGCAGGACTGGGTGAGCCAGTCGGCGATGTCGTCGGGCTCGATGACGGGAACCCCTTTGCGGCGGCAGACGTCAAGGCGCCGATCTCGGCCCGCGGCGCACCCGGCGGCGGCTACGGGCAGGGACGGCCAACGACGAGCCAGGAAGTCGAAAAATCTAAGTTCATCACCACGCAAGGTTTCGGCGAAGACCACCACGGCCGCGGGCAGGTGGACCGTCCTGAGCAAAACGGCCGCGGCGCCGTAGGGGCTGGTTTGTTCAAGCACTGGGCGGGTTGGGGCGGCCGAGGCAAGGCGGTCGCGCAGGGCCTCTGGGGCCTGGCCGACGAGAAGAACGGCCTGCGAATGTTCCAAAGGTGCCTCAGCCAGCATCCAAGAAAACTCCAAGACTGTCACCGGGACGGACGTTCTGTACGCACCAGGTAGTCTACCGGTTCGGCAGGCGCGCTTCAAACGAAAGTTCCGTGCGGAAGACGGGTTGTAAATTCGGGAAATCCTGCTGAAAATGCCGATCCCTTGCAATTGTGGACTGCGACCACGGACGGGCAGTCGCACAAGGGCTTTACCGATCAAAGGAATGGGGCGAGAAACGTGGCGATGTACGACGTAGGGACGCGGCGGACAGCCGGCATACGGATCATCATTCGGACATTCCTGGTTGCACTGATCACATCGATAGCCGTTGGCGCGGCGGCACAGGCGGCAAAGCCGGGGGCGCAGAAGCCTGGCCGCAAGACGGCGGCCCCGGTACAGCTGACGGCGGAAGTACCGGCGGCATCGCAAACAGCGGCGGAGAATGCGGCGGTCGAGAATGCGCCGGCGGACGGGGCCATTGGGCCGGACGAGTTGACCCGGCAGTTGGATTCGATCGTCGCGCCGCCGAGGTTCCGGGCAGAGGTCGGGGCGTTCGCGATCGAACTGCCGAGCGGGCGGATCCTGTACGAGAAGAACGCCGACCTTCCGCTGGCGCCTGCCAGCAACATGAAGTTGCTGACGACGGCGGTGGCGCTGGACACCTTCGGCGCCGAGCACAAGCTGCAGACCCGTCTGGTCCGCAAGGGCGACACCCTGGCACTGATCGGCGCGGGGGATCCAGGCTTCGGCGACCGGAAGATCGCTCTGAAATACAATCGTGAGATCACGGCTGCCTACACGGCCTGGGCCACGGCGCTCGAGGAGTCTGGCGCGGCGGGCGAGATCCGGAAGCTGGTCGTCGACGACAGCATTTTCGACGCGCAGTGGCGGCACCCGAGTTGGAAAGAAAAGGACTTCCAGAGCTGGTATGCCGCGCCGGTCGGGGGGCTAATGTTCAACGACAGCTGCGTGGACGTGAGCATCGAGGTCGAAGGCGGCGGCACCGAGCCGGTGCTGGTACCCGAGTGCAGCCTGTTCGAGGTTGTCAACCGCAGCACGGTCGGCCGGGGCCGACCCATCAGCATCGGCAGGCCTCTGGACAACTGGCAGTTGATCGTCAGCGGAGCATGCACCAAGAGCACAGCGCCCTACTGCGTGACCGTGCCGGACCCGGGGATGTTCGCGGCAACCGTGCTGTACGACATCCTCAAGGCGCATGGCTGCTCGTTTGCGGCGCCTCCGCAGCGCAAGAAGGTTACCGACCAGGGCGGGAACCTGCCCGAAGGCTGGCAACCGGCGGGCACGGCGGAGACCGACATGGCGGACATTCTCGCTCGGTGCAACACGGACAGCCAGAACCTGTTCGCCGAAGCACTGATGAAACTGGCAGGCGCCAAGGCAACCGGGGCGCCGGGTTCGTGGGAGGGCGGGCGAATTGCGGCGATGCAGTTCCTGCGGAAGTACGACCTGCCGACGGAAGGCATAGTGATCGACGACGGCAGCGGGCTGAGCCGGCACAACCGCGTGACGGCGAGGCTGCTGGCAACGCTGCTGGCGCGGATGCGGGGACCGAGCTGGCAGGCGTTCGTAAGCAGCCTGGCGGAAGGGGGCGAGTCGGGCACGCTGGCCAGACGGTTCCGCGGCCCGCTCAAGGGGAAGGTGTTCGCCAAGACGGGCTACATCGACCGGGTTTCGACGCTCAGCGGCTACATCCAATGCGACGACGACACGTGGATCGCGTTCTCATTTATATATAATAATATAACGTCCACGGCACCCGCCAAGCAAGCCCAGGAGAAGGCGTGCGAGATCCTGCTCAAGGCCGTGCAGGGAGACGGCCCTGCCTGAAGCACCATATGCCAGTACCATTCGCGGTACAACACCTGCCTTAAAAACAGGCCGCCGGGGCCTGGACTGCCTATGATTACATGATCGCGGCGCTATACCATTTCCGTATACCGGGGAAGAGCGGTCATGTCCTGGTCGGGTGGGGCTTGAGTGCCGGGCCGGCACATCCGGTCGGGCTGCAAATGTAACTCAAGGAAAGGACCTAACATGCGGACCATCGCACTGATGTCGGCCGTCTGCCTGGCGGCCCTGAGTTTGCCTTTGTTGCTGGGGTGCCCCCCTGGTAACAACGGGGGCGGCGGCAATGAGCCCCCCACAGCCAATGCCGGCCCCAATCAGTCCGTGGCGCCGGGAGACACGGTTACGCTGAACGGCACGGGCACTGATCCCGACGGCGACAGCCTCACCTTCCGTTGGACGCAGACGGCGGGGACGAACGTGACCCTCAACGGGGCGGATACGGCGACCGCCTCATTCGTCGCTCCGGCCGGTCCCGAGACGCTGACGTTCCAGCTCAGCGTCGACGACGGAACGGATACGGCCACCGACACGGTTGACGTGGGCGTGAACACGGCGGTGACGCAGAGCCCCATCCTGTACATCGCCGGTTACGGCGGCAGCAACGTCGTCGGGTATGACATTTCGAGCCCGAACAACGTGAACGGCAACATCGCCCCCAGCGCCAACCTGGCCGGCGCCCAGACGCTGCTGTCGGCGCCGACCGATATCGTCCTGGACAACAACGGGGACCTGCTGGTGACCAACGACGGGAACAACTCGATTACGACCTACGCGGATGCCCGCGACCTATCGGGCATCAACGGCAACGTCGCCCCGACGGGCAACGTGCAGGGCGCGGCCACCACGCTGGCCAGCCCCTTCAGCCTGGCGTTCCGCGGCCCTTCGGACCTTCTGTTCGTCGCGGAGCTCAACACCAGCCGAATCCTCGTCTTTGCCAGCGCCTCGACGTCGGGATTCAATGGCAACCTGGCGCCCATCCGAACGATCACCAGCGCGGATATCGCCAACCCCATCGGGATCAACTTCGGCGCCGGTGATACCCTCTATGTCGCCAATCAGGGCGGGACCCCGCGAATTTCGGTCTTCGACAGTGCCAGCACGTTGAACGGCAACGTGGCGGCGACCCGCGTGATTACCAGCGCGGCCTTCGGCAGCACGATCGACGTGTTCATCGACGGCGCCGACCGCATGTTTGTCGTAGACGACGGCAACCGCCGGGTCCACGTATTCAGCAATGCGTCCACGCTCAACGGCCCCGTGGCTCCGGACGTGACATTGAGCATACCGGGCACGGGGCAGTTGACCGCGATCGCCGTCGATTCCGGCGGCATCGGGTACGTGGTGGACTTTTCGAACAGTGCTGTTTACAGCTATGACAACATCGCCACCCGCAACGGCACCCTGCCGCCGGATCGGACGCTGCAGGGCGCCAATACGCAGCTGCTGCAGCCGGCCCGCGTGTTCCTGGCCGAGTAGCCGGCCGGGCAATCCCGGGATACGGGCACGGCCGGCCAGGCCGTGCCAACCTGGGCCTCCCTGCGGCCCGGGGACATCGTGCGACGGATTGACTTCGACCGCAGGCAGTCGACGGGCTTGGGCTTCGGGCCGCCGGTGTGCCCGAGACCGGGACCTGATGCGCAAGAGGCAAGTGGGACTTGGAGCGTCCATCCAGAACAGCGACGTTCCACGGCAGGGGCCGAGCATCTTTCGACTGGAGCGATGCTCGCGGGTTGAGTCGTGGCCCAGCGACACTCCAGACGCTGCGCCACCACATCGACCCTATTGAGCCGGTCGTCCGCAGCAGGACCGCATGCAGGACAAGGGCAGCACGGCACGTGCGTTCATAGGTTCCCCTGACGATCAGTAGCGGCAACTATCGGGTGTGCGATTGTCATCGGGCACTTTTGCTTGCCCGGCCCGCCGCCCGTTCACGAACCCGTTTCTCCAGCGCAACCACCCTTGCCGCCAGGTCAATGCCATCGCCGCCGTACCAGCCCAGGCGAACGAGGACCACCACCTTACCGGCGCCGGGACCGGCAGAGTCCTCGAAGGCGGTGGCCAAGGTCGGTCGCGATAGCTGGATCGGCTGCAAGGGGTCCGACCCCAACGCCGGAACATGCAATGGTCCTGGGCGGCGTACAATCTGCCGGCGCGTTGATGTTGGACCGATTCCCGCCTATTCTGGACGCCTTTGCGGCGAGAACAGCGGTACGGGCGGAGCATTCGATGCGGCTAACGGAGAAACCTATGCTACTTGTCGGTGCAGCCAGGCAGATCATCAACCCGGAACTCGGCCATCACATCTGCGGCTACGGACCGAACTACGCCAATACGGGCGTGCATGACGACCTGTCGGTGACAGCGCTTTACCTGAACGACGGCACGCGCGAGGCGGTGTTCTTGAACTTCGACCTGATAGGCCTCATGCAAGCAACCGTGGCGCGGATCCGCAAGGCGGTGGCACGGGCATGCCGCGTGAAGGCGGACAATGTGTTCCTGGCGTGCACGCATGTGCACAGCGGGCCCGAGGTAATCGAGCAGTTCGTGGTCAAGGGCTGGCCGAGCCGCAACTGCCGGGCGGATTATATGCAGCGGCTGGAGGACTGGTCGCTTCGCGCGGCGCGGGAAGCCAAGGCGAACGCCGAGGAATGCCAACTCCGCTACAATTTCGCCTACGCAGAAGAGAACATGAACCGCCGGTACAACTTCCCGGATCGGCGATTCCTGTATGTGCCGGACAACAAGCAACTGCTCGGGCAGAGCCGCGAATATGTCGACCGCGAACTGGGCATCATCGCATTCCGCAGGAAGGGCACGCTGAACCAGTACAAGGCGGTCATCACCAACTACACCTGTCATCCGCTGTGCGTCGGCAACTCGTCGAACCTGATCACGGCGGACTTCCAGGGCGTTCTGCGGCGGCGCGTGGAGGAGACCTTCGAAGGCTGCCTGTGCCTGTCCACCACCGGCGCGGCCGGCGACAATCACCCGCTCCAGCCGGAGTCGGGATTTGCCACGGCGGAAGAGATGGGCACCCGGCTGGGCCGGCTGGCGATCATGCGGTGCTACGACGCGGTGCCGGCGGATTACGATACGCAGTTGCGGCTGGCGTATCCCAGCATCACGCTGCCGTTCAAGGATGCCGAGACGCGCCAGATGCTGCCGGAGGGGCAGGCGCGCAAGCAGAAACCGTTCACGAAGCAGAAGTCGTATAAGACGTACATTAGCCTGCTGGGGATCGGGCCGGTGCTGCTGGCGGGCTTTCCGGGCGAGCCTGTGGCGGAACTGGGGGCGATGCTCAAGTGGTCGAGCCCGTTCCTGAAGACCTATGCCCTATTCACCGCTACCGACTGCGCGGGCTACTTCCCGACGCAGAACCAGTTCTACTGGGGCGGCTATGAACCGGACACGTCGCTGTTCGCGCGAGGAACCGGGGAGGCCATGGTGCAGCGGATCGTTCAGACCGCGGAGCAACTCGTCCGCCGGCAACCGCTGCGCCTGCCAGCCCTGAAGGCGGCCGGGGTGGATGGGGTGGCGCGGTAAACGCCCAGAGACATAGATGGCATCGACGTGGGGACATGACCGACTTCGATGCCCAGTCCCAGCCGTATCGGCCGTGTTGTGAACGGGCGTTGTGTTCCCATTCGAGCCCCTATCGCGATTGGCAACAGGCCGGAACGCTCCGAAGCTCTACGGGTCTGTCGGCCAGAGGCGGAGGCTTAAGCAAGTAGTTACCGACAAGTGCACAACTACCCCGTGCGGTCATGCTGCAGCTCTGGTCGTCGTAGCGCATGCCGGGCTCGAAGCGGTCAGGGCGATGACAGGCGGGGGCAATGCTTCGGCCGCAACTGCCAGACCTGCTCACGCACTCTCGGCCGGCGGCCTGTCAGCCTTGGGAGGCATGCCACTGCAACGGCGTGGAAGCATGGCACCCAGCATCGGCTGTCGGTAAAATGCCGTCCACGAGCGGCTTGAGAGTGGTGGAAGTGACGACAGCAGCCAGAGTCAAAGCAGTGTTCGCCAGAGGATGGGCGGTCCGGCGGATCGCCTTCGCGGCCACATGCTTGCTGGCGTTGGCGGCCGGGTGCGCCACGCCCGTGTCCCGGACCAACCGGCTTCTGACGGTCTGGGCGAGCGATCCACGGCAGGAGGTTCTGCCGACCGCGCGCGGCCCCGTGGCCGACGATGGCGTGTTCGACCCTGCGAGCGGCGAGATCCGCCTTTCGGGGGCGATCAACGAGACGGTCTGTTTCCAGTTGGCCCTGCATTCGGGCATTCTTCCGGTCAAGAATGTGAACCTCGAGATCAGTCCGTTGCGCAACGAGGCGGGCCAGGACCTTCGGGCGACGGTGAAGATCTACCGCGCCTGGCCCGTCGAACTGAACGCCTTCCAGCCGTGGCAGCGACTGTACCGCGGCGACAGCTGCACCCCGAGGAAGGTCTACGACATTCTCGTGCCGGCCGAATCCAAGACGGCAGGTCTGCCGGCGGATATACCCGTCAACGCGATGGTCCTGACGTGGATCGACCTGCACGTGGGCAAAGGCAGCGAACCGGGCCGGTACGCCGGGTCCGTGCGGGTAACAGCGCAAGGGGCGCCGGTCTGGACACTCAACGTGGTGCTGCAAGTGCGTGCGATGGCGCTGCCGGACGAGCCGGCGATGCCCGCATTGGCCCGGTTCGACGCGCGGCAGTTGTGCCGGATGCATCTGAGGCTGGCGGGCCGGCCGTACGCCCCGGTGCGACTCAGCCCGCACGATCCGATGTCGCAGAAGGCGATCGAACTGCTGCACGCAACCGCTCGTCTGTGGAACGAACACGGGGTGGTGGGCGTGCCGGTGGGCTACGAGCCTGCCGTACACGTCAGCGCGGACGGCACCGCACGGATGGAGTGGGACGACTACGACCGCCTGGTCCAGCCGCTGGTTGACGGCAGCGCGTTTGAGGCGAGGATCCGGCCGGCGGCCTGGCCTGTGCCGCTGGACGCCGAGCATCCACCGCTTCCCGGGAGCGGCAACGCGCGGTTTTCGACGTACCAAGGGTTGCTGCGGCAAATGGTCGAACAGTCGGCGGAGCATTTTCGACTTCGGCGGTGGGACGCGCAGGCCTACGTAGAGATCGACCCCGGCGGCACGTGGCCCGACGACTATGTAAGGTGGCAGCGGCAGATCGTGCCTGTGCTGCAGAATGGCGACGGGCGACTGCGCCGCCTTCTGCGGCTGCCGCCCGAGGACCTGGGGGCGTACGGCTGGTTCGGCTGGCCTGGCAGCGTCGAACTGGCCGGGGCGGCACAGATCCTCTCGACGCCGGGGCGGTTCTTCCTGTACGGCGCGGGAAGTCGGCATGTCAAGTCCCGGCCGCAGATGTGGTTACGGCCGGACCACCCCCCGTTCAGCCCTTCACTACACATTTCTGTAACGGGCCTGGACCCGGCGGCGGCGGGCTGGGCGGCGTGGCGTCTGAAGGCAGAAGCCCTCGATCTGCCGACGCAGAAGGACTGGCCGGAGTCACGCCAGGTCGCGATCAACCGGCCCGACGAGCCGACGGACCAGTGGCTGATCTGGCCCGGGGCACCCTGGGGCCTGGAAGAGCCGGTTGCATCGATCCGCCTCAAGCGGCTGCGGCTCGGCCTGCAGGAGTGCAAATACCTCTACCTGCTCCGCCAGCACGGGCGAATCCACGTGGACGAGCTTCTCGCCGAGAGCCTGGTGCCGCTGGCGGGCAGCCTCGCGTACGGCCGGCAGTACAGCGAAGGCCTCGACGGCGAGATCCAACTGGACGGGAGCCTGTGGCGGGCCGGAACGGAGCTCCTGGCAGAAGAGGTCCGCATGGCGATGGCGGGGGTGGGCAGCGACGAGTTCGCCACGTTCACCAACCGCATCGCCTGGCAGACGTTCCTGCAGCGGACGCGGCAGATCAAGGCGTGGGCCGAGCCGGCGCGGCTGTACTCAGAGAAAAACGGCACGATCCGCGTACAAGCGCCGGTAGAGATCCTGAACCTCAAGGCCGATCCGATCCGGGGCAAGCTGCGGTGGGCGCCGCTGATCGGCGGCTGGCAGTCGGCGCAAGAGGCGGTGGAGTTCGGGCCTGTCCAGCCGTTCCAGCGGGCGCGAGTGACGATGGTCGCACAGGGGCCGGGCATCGGCGCGGACTCGGCCGGGCATGCGCAATGGGGCCTGGTGCTGGAGCCCGAGTCGGGCAAGCCGGTGGACATCCCGATGACGGTGTCGGCGGCGGCGGTGCTGCCGCTTTCCAGGCCGGTGCAGGTGGACGGGGACCTGTCGGACTGGCCGGCGGGCCGGTTCAACCAGTTGTCGGACTTCCGGGCGTACGGCCGGGTGGAAGAGGTCAACCGACCGGGCCAGATGGAAGGCCGGCAGACGCATGCATTCGTGGCCAGCGACGGCAAGACGCTCTTCATCGGCGCGCGGATGCAGGACCAGGCCGAACAGATGCGGGTCAGCCAGCGGAACACCGTTGAGTACCAGGCAGGCGTTCCGGTGGGCGAGGACCTGGTCGAGATCCTGATCGATGCGGACAACGGGACTGGCGGCGGACCCGAAAGGCTGATACACATCATCGTCAAGGCCAACGGGGCGGCGGTGGCGAACCTGGGCGTGGACATGTGGCCGCCGGTCTGCCGGCCTATACCGCTGGGGACGCGTGTGACGGCGGCGACGCGGATCTACCCGGACGCGTGGACGGCGGAAGTGGCGATTCCGCTGGCGGCGGTAAAGGCGGTCCGGCCGGAACCGGCGTACTGGGGCTTCTCGATCTGCCGTCTGCGGGCGGCGAACCTGGAGTACAGCAGCTGGTCGGGAGCGAGGATGTCGTGCTATCACCCGAGCGGACTGGGCAACCTGCTGGTACCGCATGGGAACAACAGTCAATAGTTCAGGGCGGCACGCGAGGAACGCCCCTGGGGATAGGTAAGTCCCTGGCGGCTGGACCGGGATGGGCAATGCACCATGGACCAAGCGTGGGCTGCAGCGGCGGGAAACCTGAAGGGATGGCTGATCAGCCTGGCACTCTGGGCTACGCTGATCCTGCTGTACGTGGGCGTACAGATGGCGAGAACGCCGGGGCGCACGTTTGTACGGCTGGACCCGCAATTGGCAGAGATCATCCAGGTGAAGGCGCGCCTGCAGCCGATCACCGGCGGCATGGACCAACCCGGCGATGCGGCGGACGATTACAACCGGGCCGTGCTGGAGTGCATCGCCAGCAACAACTATGAGACGATCCTGCCAGAGACGAGACTGCGCGAGCTGAGGCGGCCCGAGGAGTTCACGCTTGGCGGGCCGGACTACCTCCTGGCCGGGGCCCAGAAAGAGGAGATGCACTACACTTCTCGCTACACGCAGCCGGTGGACTGGTTCGGCAAACGGCTGCCGCACTGCAGGGCGTTCGAACAGATCGGCCGGTACAGCGTCGCCAAGGCAAGGCTGTACGCCCGAACGGGGCAGCCGAAAGAGGCAGAGAAGTTGCTCAAAGCGGTGATGATTCTGGGGTATCGTGTGGACCGAGAGCGAGTCAGGCTGCAGGGCACCTACACGGGGCTGGGGCTGCAATCGATGGCGGGCAATGCGCTGCTGGAGGTGTACAAGGACTCGGAGCAGCCGGAGAAGGCCCAGGCGGTGCAGGAGTACCTGGCCGCCCTGCGAGAAGCCCTCTTGCAGATCGAGTCGAAGGCCCGCGAGACCGTGGGAAGGCTGAATGGAGACACCCCGCCGACCGCGGAGCTGATCTGGCTGGTCGACAACGACAAGGACCGGATGTGGCGGATCGAGGCGGCACTGAAGCTGGGTCTGACGAAGTGGACGGCCGTGCGAGCAGAGGATCGGGATGCTTCGCGGGAGAAGCTGCTGGAGTTGCAGCAGGACCCGGACGCTCTGGTGCGCGAGGCCGCGGCGGCGGGCTTGTTGGTCAGCGCGGAAGATACACACAAAGTCCGGTGAGCAGGCAGCTTCTGGCGGCGGAACGGCTGGAGAAACGGCAGCAGGACCGGCGGCGACGTCCGCTGTCGTTTCGGCGGCAATTCCGAGCGCAAGCGAATCGCGACAGTGCCGGATGTCACGAATCGAATTCAGATTTCCGCGGCCGGTCAGCCGATAGTGTATCAGTAGCAAGGCGGACGAATGCGCCACGAAGACAGTTGACATGTGCAGGACGTCCGGTAGGTTAAAACCAGAAGGTGCACATCGTTCATCCCTATTCGAGGAGGCAGACCATGGAAAACGCTCTGGTTCTGGCTGCGATGCCGTGGTGGTACTGGGTACTGATCGCCGTGCTGGTGGTCATCGTGATCATCGGGATCATGATGCGCAAGAAGGAAGCGTAGCCGCCGGCAGCCGGCGGAATGCCGAGGCGATACCCGCATCGCAGAAGGCAGGCTGAGCAGGGCTCGGACTGCCACGGATGGATGTGTGTCACGGAAGCTGGAATGCCGCGAGAAAGCGGCCTTCCAGCTTCCGGTGTTTGCGACCATAACGGCAACGACTTGGCCTGGCGCGGGACCCAGGTTGCGGGCGGTGGCGGGGGTCGCTACTCTGAGGCTTTGATTTGGCCGCGGGCTCAGGGAACGGGCCGGCGGAGAAGGAGTCGGTATGGCGAACCAGGCGACCAACGATTCGGTCCAGTTTCAGACGCGCTTTCACCAGCGGCAGCAGGCGATCCGGTATCGCGATCGCTTCCGGCCTGGCGGCAGGCATGAGCAGATGCACCACAAGGAGGTGGCGATCCTTCGCCGCCTGCTGGGCAGGGCGGGCAAGGTGGAGGTCGCGATGGACCTGCCGGCGGGGACCGGCCGACTGACACCGATCCTGGCGGAGTTCGCGCAGCGGGTGATCCTGGCGGATGCCAGCGACGTGATGCTGGAGGTTGCCAAGGAGGACAACCCGACGCTGCCGGCGATGTTCCTGGTCACCAGCGCCGAAAAGATCGACCTGCCGGATGGCAGCGTGCTTGTCAATACAGCATACGTTCAGTCAGAAAAGGATGATCTGCGGCCGCAGAACAATCTCGACGACGCGCCGGTGACGCTCAACCGTCCGCTGCGCGACGGCGAAACGCTGGCGGCGACCGTCCGCCGCGGCGTGGGCCGGGCCGGGGTGCGGCTGGTGGGCGCGCCGACGGCTTACACCGTCTGGATCGAGACGACCGGGATCGCCGTGCTCGAGCGGGACGGCGCGGAGCAGGGGCGCGTGCCGGTCAGCGGGGATGCCCAGCGCGTGACGCTGACGTATGCCTCCGGGACGCTGACCGCGTCGGTCGGCGGGACTGCGTTCCCACCGCTCAGCGACGGGACGGCGTTCGCGGGTCTGCGCGCCGAGTTCGTCGTGCAGGGCGGCAACGGCCAGGGTTCGACGTTCGACGACGTCACCGTCCCGCTGCCACCGGGGTTAGTGATGAACTTGACCGGCCCCAGCCCATACCCATCTCAGGTCACAGTGCCAACGCTCACGCCCACGCCCACGCTGACCGCGACAGCAGGCGTGTTCGATGAGGCGAACGAGAGTCGGGATTCGACGGCATTGTTCGATCAGGCACAGCCTCT
>Ga0101944_10004612_pt1 | contig 16781 bp, 12 predicted proteins | sample DewCreD2012metaG_FD_75245 | JGI IMG/M metagenome (GOLD analysis project Ga0101944, IMG submission 75245) | Hot spring sediment bacterial and archeal communities from British Columbia, Canada, to study Microbial Dark Matter (Phase II) - Dewar... ...
AACCGGCCAAAACGAAGTGGGACACCCAGATCGCGGGCGCTGTGGGGGCCGCTCTCTTCGGTTATACGCTCTGCCGCAAGGGAAAGGGAAGAGTCAAGAGGCCGCCAACGGCGTGAAAGGAACGGCAAGGCCATGCTGGCAAACTACGGTTACAAAGACGGCTCCGGCGAGTATTTCATCACCGTGGATACGGAAAAATGCAACGGCTGCGGGGCCTGCGTGAAAGCGTGCCCGGCCCGGGTGTTTGTGGTCGTCGATGAGGACCCCTATGATCCCATGCGGGAAGAGCCGGTGGCCGTGGTGGTCCAGGAGAAAAAAAACAAAATCAAGGACGAGTGCTCTCTGTGCAAACCCTCGGGCCATCGGCCGGCCCTCCCCTGTGTGCGGGCTTGCAAAGAAGGCGCTCTTTCCCACTCCTGGTAATGGATCGGAGTCCATGAAATCCTGTATTCACCACTGAGACCCGGAGAACACGGAGAGGGATTGTCTTTTCGTCTATCGGGACTTGCCCGCCGGTCGTTTAGGCGGGGATACCGATAGACGAAAAGACCCTCTCGTAGATTAACACAAGGTATGGCGTTGTTCGGATTTTTTCAGGGCAGAAACTTTTTGTTTGTCGGTATCTCCCGACAGACAAAAACCCTTCTCTGTGCCCTCCTTGCCTCCGTGGTGAACTGAGAGGTGTGACCCTATTTGAGAAGCGTAAGACCTAGAGAAAGTCAAGGGCCATGGGGATGGTGAAATTGACGATTGACGGTCGGGAGGTTGAGGTCCCTCCGGGAACATCGATTCTCGAGGCGGCGCGCACGGCTGGGATCTATGTCCCTGTTCTCTGCCATCATCCGGACTTGCCGCCTGCCACGGGAAGCCTTGCAGCGAAAGTCGTCTTTCAGGGGGATAGGAGAATAGAGAATTCCCGACCCGGGGAAGGCGGAAAGGGGTGTGGATTGTGTGTTGTGGAGGTTCAGGGCGAAACGGAGCCGGTGGGATCCTGTGATCGAGAAGTCCAACCGGAAATGGTCGTCCACACAAACAACAAGAGGGTCCGCGCCAAAAGACAGGAAAACCTTGTGCCTATCCTGGCTCGGCACCGGCATGCGTGTCTGACCTGTGTCCAGCAGGAGGGGTGCAGCCTCACCCAGTGCTCCGCCGACGTGCCGGAAAACGAAAGATGCTGCCCCCTGTTTGGACACTGCGAATTTCAGCGGGTGGTGAAGGAGGTGGGGATCTCGCCTGCCGCGCCGAGGTGGCTGCCCACGAGTGTTCCTCCTCTGGACACTCAGGCGCTGTTCCTGCGGGAATACAGCCTCTGTGTTGGGTGTACCCGGTGTGTGCGCGCCTGCCGGGATCTGCGGGGCGTCGAGGCCATCGGCTTTGTGGTTGACGCAAACGGGCTGGTCCAGGTCGGGTCGCTGGCATCGACGCTGGAGGACTCGGGATGCACCTTCTGCACAGCCTGCGTGGAAGTTTGCCCCACAGGCGCCTTGAGGGACAAGTCGGTGCGGCCGGGGAAAAAGGAAGAAGACCTGGTTCCCTGCAGGAGCGCCTGCCCCGCCCATATCGATGTGCCCTGGGTCCACAGATTGATCGCCGAGGGGAAGAGGGATGAAGCGAATGCCGTGATTCGTGAAAAAGTCCCTCTGCCTGGAGTTCTCGGCAGGGTCTGTGTCCGGCCCTGCGAGCCGGTGTGCCGGAGGAGCGAAGTGAATGAGCCCATCGCGATCTGTGCGCTTAAGCGATATGCCGCTGACGGGGACAAGGGGCTCTGGAAGCAGAAGGCGAAAGTCGCGCGCGAAACGGGGAGGAAAGCGGCGATCATCGGTTCGGGTCCTGCAGGACTCACGGCGGCCTTCTATCTTCGCAAGAAAGGACATCAGGTCACGGTCTTTGAAGCGAGGAGTCAGGCGGGAGGCAAGATGCGGTACGGCATCCCAAGATATCGCCTGACGCAGGAGGTCCTCGACAAGGAGCTCAAGGATATTTTTGATCTCGGCGTCCAATTCAAGCCCAATCAGGCCTTTGGAAAGCAGGTCACTCTGGAACAACTCAAGGCGCAGGGCTATGAAGCCATATTCCTGGGAGTCGGTGCAGAGCGGAGCCGGCGCATGGACCTGGAAGGCGCTGAAGGTGCGGATGTGTTTTGGGGAGTGGAGTTCCTTTCGAGGGTCGCTGAAGGGGAGCAGGTCTTCCTCAAGGAACGGGTTCTTGTGGTGGGGGGAGGCACAGTGGCCGTGGACGTGGCTTTGACGTCAAAGAGGTGTGGGGCAAAGGAGGTGACCCTGGTCTGCCTGGAAAAACGGGAGCAAATGCCGGCTCACTCCTGGGAGGTGGAAGGGGCTCTGGCCGAGGGCGTGAAGCTCATGACCTCCTGGGGGCCGCACAAGATCCTGAGAGACAAGGGTTGCCTCACGGGGGTGGAGCTCGCGCACTGCGTCGCCGTGAGAGACGACCGGGGCGATATCCATCCCAGGTTCGACGATATCAAACAGAACCTTCAGGTGGACCAAGTGATCTTCGCGATCGGTCAGGTCTGCGATCTGTCTTTTCTCCAAGAGACCTCCTCCATCGAGGTCAAAAGAGGGCTGATTCACGTGGATCGAGCCACTCTGGAAACCGGCATGAAAGGGGTTTACGCAGGAGGGGATGCCACCGCTTCTCCCGGCTCCATTGTCCATGCCATTGCCGCCGGCCGAAAGGCGGCTGCCTCCATGGACAAGGCCCTGGGAGGAAACGGTGACCTAGAGGAGGTGCTCTTTGAAAAGGGAAGTCCGCACCCCTATTTGGGAAGGCATGAAGGTTTCGCGTCCTGGCCCAGGGAAAAGGCTCGGGAGATCGCGCCGGAGAGACGGCATGAAAGCTTCCTGGAAGTGGCTCTCGGGTACTCGGACGAGCAGGCCCTGAGAGAGGCGAAGCGATGCCTCCAGTGCGATCTGAGGCTGTCTATACGAGGCAATCCTTTGCCGCCCGGCCGGCAGCTGGCTTTCAACAAAGACAAGGTGGAGCAGGTTCCGGAGGCCGAGGGGGTTTACCGGCTCTACGATGGGGAACGCAGGGTGCGCACCATCAAGGGCACGGCCAATCTCCGTCAGGATCTTCTGAGGGCCATCGAGGAGGGTGAAAAGGCCGCGTGGTTTGATTTCGAGAAGAGCCCAATGTACTCTCTGCGGGAGAGCGAGCTGATCCAGGCCTACCTTCAGGAGCACGGCCATATGCCGGGCGGTGCAAGGGATGATGAAGACCTCTTCTGATCAACGAGCCGGGCCGGCACCTTTTCCGCGAAGGCTTTCCACAATCCGCCCTCGGCTGGTGTTCCCAAAGCGGGTGACTTCTTCGACCTGGCCGTCTTCCCGCACCAGGTAGCAGCGGTTCTCATCCGTGAGAAGGGGAAAGTATTCTCCGCGAAGGTCTTCATAGAGATCCACTCTCATGAGCGCTTCCCCAGGGCTGTCCATGGCTACGATCCCGAGCAGACCATCCTTTTCAATAACCTTGTAAGCTCCTCGCTCCGACCGGTACCCCACAAGGTCACACGAGAAGTGATGGAGATACACATCCGCATCGAAGGGATAAAGCTTGCCCTTGACCGATTCGTAGACCTCTCCTTTTCTGAGAACCATTTTCCGGTTTGATTTGAGAATGGGCCTGAAGGCCGTCAGATTGTCCGGGTTGTGGGTGAAAAGGAGTTTCTCGATGGGGGCATGGGCGATGTCGGCATAATCCGTATGAACCACGCTGTCCCTGCGGGCCACATCGTGGACCACCACGGAGCCCTGATAGGCTGAAAGCGCAGCCTCGTAGCGCTGCCTGCTCCAGGTTCTCTCGATGAAATCATTGATGTCTCCGAAAAGGAGCGAGCTTTTTTCAAAGACCTCCCGGCTCACCGTTTCGAACCGCTGGGGCCGATACTCCTCGCAGAGTTCTTTCCAGAGCTTGGGCTTGTACACCGTGTCCGCACTGAAGAGAAGGCTGTTTTCCCGGGTCACGAACTTGAAAGCGACGGTGGGAACCCCATGCCAGGCGCTGGCCTTGATCGCGTGGACCGTGAGCCCCGCCTCCTCGTCACGGTAGACATTCCGGTCCCTTTCATAAAAGGTTTCCGAGCACAGGGCGTAATAGCTTTCAGGTTCCACCCACTCGCCGGATTCGTCGTCCTTGAACAGGAGGCGAGGCCGGTTGGCCGCCGGATTGATGAAAATCTTCGCCTTTTCAGGACCGATCACCTGACCATCTCTGTTTTCAACCTGATAAAAGAAGGAACCGTCCGGCGCAGTCCTCAGGTTGATGAAGTACTTGCTCCTCGGCCCAATGACCACCGGTTCCACCATGTTTTCATAGGGAATGTCAATGATCCGCTTGGAGTCCCTTGACAGAGACCTCTCCAGGGCGGCCTTGGAGTTCTTGGCGTACTCTTCGAGGATCACTTCAGAGGAGATGAGCCTGACTTTGTGCTTGTAGAGAGGATTGTAAAAGGTGAAGAGAACGATGTCCGTAAACCAGCGTTTGTGGTCTTCGTGGGAGTGGGTGGCGAAAATGCCCTTGATTTCGGAGATGCCCTTGTACCCCAGATAAGGGAAAATGGGGGACCCGCAGTCCAGGAGATAGGAACGGTCGTTCACCGTCACCATATAGCAACTGCTCTCGCCCATCATGGAAAAGGGGCTCGTGTTTCCAATGACTTCAAAAACGATGTCGTGGTTCATGGTCAAATTTGAAAGAAATTCCGCGCGGGCGGCCATCCCTCCAAAAACAAGATTGTCCCGCCCTGGCGGGACTGGCAGCAGCAGGACAAGTCCTTTGAGCTTTGGAGTGAAACTTCTCTGCAATGTGGGAGAAGTTGCAGGTTGGAGGTTGCAGGTTGGAGGCAAAAACGGTTTTGCCTCAAACCCTGGTCGCCTGTGGCGCCGCCGAAGGCGGGTAAACGTCGAGCGAAGCGCTCCTCCAGCCTCAATCAGCAGGCCGGATTTTGGTTGCGGCCAACGGCCTGCATCGAATTTTTTGCACAAATTATAGCAAAAAGCTGTCGGGTTGTCAAAGGGGACTTCAGTAGGGGACTTTTACGTTGTAAGTGACCACGGGGTCTCTGAGCCCCTGAACCTGAATGATTCCAACCTTTTCGACGTCAACCAGGCTTTTCACCTTGCTATAGGTTCTCTGGCTTACGAGAACCTGTCCGGCCTTTGCGAGCGATTCCAAACGAGAGGCCACGTTGACCTGATTCCCAATCACCGTGTAATCCTTGTGAATATCCGACCCGATGTTCCCCACGGTCATGTACCCGGTGTTAATGCCGATGCCGACACCGAAGTCATGGCCATATTCGAGCCATTCGTCTTTGAGCTCGTGGACCTTTTTCTGCATGTCGATGGCCATCATCACCGCCCTCTGGGCATGGTCGCTCATGGGGATGGGGTCGCCGAAGAACACGAGCAATCCGTCTCCAATAATCTTATTCAGGGTTCCGTCGTACTTGTGGATAATCTTGGTCATCTCGGAGAGATATTTGTCCATGAGAGGAAAGAGCTCTTCGGGTTCCAGGTTTTCCGTAAAGGAGGTGAAGTTGCGGATATCCGAGAACACCACGGTCATCATTTTTCTCTGGGGCGCTGCGCCCAGGGTGTCCCCGCTGGAGAGGATGATCTCGCTCAGTTTTGGGGAGAGGTAACGTCGGAGTTCGTTGTATCTCCTTAGCTGCTCTACGTGTTCTCTCACTTTTGCCTCGAGGTTTTGGTTAAAGATCTTCAACTCCTCCTGAGCCCGGCTTAAATCCCTGGTCCGCTCCTCCACTCTCTGCTCCAGGGTGCGGGCGTATTCATCCACGTTGTGTTTTGCTTCAAGCAGTTCGGCGTTTGCTTTTTCCAGTTCGATGTAAGCCCTGTTGCGTGCCACAATGGTCTCTTTGAGCTCGTTGACCGTTTCGATGAATGCGGCTGCGGAGTCGTCCGGGTTTCTTCTGAGTACGAACAGGTTGGACAAGCGGCCCATGAAGGAGAGCCTGTCAAAGGTCACATCAAGAACGAAGGAGGGCGCCTTGAAGATCTCTCCGGCTTTGAGAAGGGTTCTCTGGCCGGATTGAACGGTTTCGGTAATGAGAATCGCTTCCCGCTCACCCTCCCCGCCCAGAGGCTGACCGTCAGGGAGCTCTTTGTATTTTCCAAGATAGACCGGTCTTCCGTTCATGAACTCAGGGATGAGCGCGACTTTTTTCCCCACCGGTTTTCTGTGACCGTAGGCCGGGTGAAAGACCGTCAGCCGCTGGCCTTCCATTTTGGGCTCAAGGCCGAAGACGCTCAGCTCCGGCTCCTGGCTAAACAGGATTTCCGGGTCATAAGGATTCATCAGCTGCTTGACCAGAGCAGGTTCCAATCCCCAGATGGTGGGTATGGAGGAGATGATGCCCCTGGAGTAAGGATCCCCCAAATAGTCCCCATGAACATCGATGTCCTCATGGTGCCGGATTTCCAGAATCGTCCGCATCTTCCGAAAAGTCCTGTCATAGGAAGGGGGGACGAGCAATTCCATATCCTTGGTGTCGGTAAACTGCTTGTTGAAGAAGGGCAATCTTTGGAATCCGTCACTGGGGCTCGTGAAGATGGGGACGAAGTAATCCAATCGACCCCACGAATGAAGCCGAGCCGCGGAAGACCCGCAGTTGAAGTAGAAATAGGGCTCATCCACCATCTCTCTGGCCCTTCGGAAGATGGCCAGGAAGTTCTGGTAAGTGGTCCATTCGTCCTCATTCAGAAAGAAGTCCTCTGCCGACGCGTAGCGGTCTGAGGGGTAGGGGATGCCTTCGAAGAGGTGACCGTGGCCGCCCAGCTTGTGAGCGACGTAAGAGGCTGCGATTTTGATGTTACGGTTGCTGATGCAATCCACTCGGCTCATGAGGAGAATCCCTGATAGCGCCTTGGGCCTCGGACCTCTCTTTATCTCCGCGGGTGGCTGTCTTCAGGAGTCCGCTCGAACGGGCGCAGGATAAAGGAGGGGGAGTGCCTTATATATTAGACCCGTCTTAGGCATTAAGCAAGCAGGATGTTGAGGCATTTTGGCCTTGACAAAGAGCGGAATGTCTATAGAATCAAAATACACCGGGACGTAGCGCAGTCTGGTAGCGCATCTGAATGGGGTTCAGAGGGTCGCTGGTTCAAATCCAGTCGTCCCGACCAGTAAGTCAAGTGAATAGGGTATGTCAGCGAGATGCCGACATACCCTATTTTCGTCAAAAACCCTCATTTTAACCGATGGTGTAGCTTCTGTATGGCTAACTCGACTTTTTCGTGCCTTCGGAGTTCGCATAGAACCTTGCGAGATCTTCTTGCCTTGATGGCTTTCCCCATCATCCACCAACGGTTGACTCCATTTGATAATTCATTCATATTCGCTTATAAGTTGAGAAAGCATTCCATCTCTTAAGGTCCCAGGAGAATAGCTACATGGGTTCTGAAATGGTGATTGAAATACATGACCGGGACGGTGCTCAGGTGGTCATGAACGCATTACAAAGTTACAAGGATCGTCTGCGTTCAAGCATTGACCGAACGCATCGACTCTTGGCCGGCTTTGAGAAAACCTACGGTGTGAGCACCGCTCCTTTTCTCGCCCATATGGCTGCCGAAGACCTTGCTGGGGGCGATCTGGAATATGTTCAATGGGCTGGTGAGGCTCAACTCTTAAAAAGACTCGAAGCAGAACTCAAAGAGCTGGAAAATGCCCGTTGCCAGCTTCCATAAATATGCCCTAAACCTTTCTGGCCATTTGCACGAAACATTGCGGTCGGCGTGTTTATCGTAGTCATCACCCCAGACGGAGTGATTTCCAAATCTGTGAAGCGGTCGAATCATGGAGTCTCGATCCCATCGGATCCTTCCGCTTGCAATACAGGCTTTTCTCTGTTACTCTATTTTTCAATACAGTTCAAGAAAGGGTCCGCTCATGCAGACTATCTCCATTAAGAGCCGCTCCCCTGAGAAGACGATCCCCTTGCTCACAAACGCGATCGCGCGGGAAAAGCGTATTGTGATGGACAGCCTGCGGACGACTCGTCAGCGGGTTGAGTCCCTTGCAAAAGAGATGGGTGTCGATGTCAGCAAGCTGATGCGGGGCGAGGTTGATCACGATGAGACCCGTGACATGAGGCTTTTGGAGCTTGAGGGAGAGACGGAGCTTCTCAGACATCTTGAAAGCGAATTAAGCGAACTGGAAACCCTCGAAATATGCAGATAAAGGAATATGTTGGCCGGATCCTCTCCAGCATCTCCGCGAATCCCTACGTAGAATCCCAGAGCATTTCCTGCCAAGAGCGGCCCCCTGATGGCGCCTATTTGTCCGGGGTGGTCGTTTTTATCGATGGTTCCCAGCTGCATATCAAAGAGTTCATCCTGTTTGACTCGACTGGAGCCAGGATTGTCAAGTATGGCTACAACTATTTGGACAAGGAGGGTGATCTCATCTTCCGCTACGACAATGCCTTGGATCCGATGGCAAGGGGCCTGTCTTCGTACCCAGAACACCGACATGCAGTAGATGGGTTGTCGCCGGCCATGAGACCACTTTTCGAAGAAGTCTTGGAGGAAATCTCAGAGCAGGTGCGGCATCGCGCCAGAGCTTGATTCGTTTGCCTCTTCTTCTCCCCTCTCAAACGGCGCGAATCGAAACGCAGGGAGCCGTTCCCTTATCCTCGTGCAGTATCTGTCTTGCTCAAGGACCATCATGGCCGGAATCCTCTTTTCCGGAAGCCGGTGGAGATAATACTTCACCTTCTTCATGGGGAAACCATATCTCGCGCCCCTTAGGTTCTCCCCCGTCGTGGATAGCCCCAACAAGTGCACTGTTCTCTTGTCCGCGGCATGGTTGAGCTCGCATAAGGCGCCACCTGGAAAAAGATGACGTTGCCAGTGAATCTACGCCTGAATTCTGGTTTGTTGGTTTGGGGTCGGGCCACGGCAGGTTTTTGATATATGCAAGAAAAGTAATAAGCAGAAGCCTCGAAAAGGGCCTATAATCCATTTTTTGAGCCTGAAAAAAGGTGCTTTAACAACCTAGGACCAGAGCAAAGGGACATTGGCTATATCTGGCACACCCTGGTTGAATAGTCTTTGAATTTTACAGGGTGAATCACCCATCGATCCCACAAGAGAGACAAGGGGCCAAATGGCGGAATGTCGTAGAAGACGACCAAGGGTTTCCACTGCGGGAGGGGCTGCTGCCTATAAGCCTTTTTTCGGGGATGAAAACGAGCCTATAGGCCTAGGAAATGCCTGCTTCTGGAACCTTAATGTCGAATAGTCAGGTAGATGGCGTGGCCCGACCCCACTACACGTGGCTATTTGTCACAGGATCGGTCAGAGCCGGAAACGAAAAGCCTATGAAGCACCGTGAGGAAAACGGCTCGTTCCACATTAAACTCGAACTTCCTCTCTGAAAGGAGACCTTGGAGCACCTTCTTGATGGCCACTTCCTCCCAGAGTCTTTCAAAAATCAGGACCGGGCCGATCTTCCTGGCAGACGCACTCACATCGGTTTTCCCTGAGAGGATGAGAAGAGCTCTTTCCGAGAACCGGGTCAGAGATTGAATCAGAGACTCCACGCTCCCTTTGGCATGGAGTTGATCCAAACGCTCAATGGTGCAGAGGACACGCTGGGTAGTCTTAGCGCCATCTCGACGATTCTCCACGATCTGAAGGTACTCTTAGCGACCAGACTTCTTCAGGCGAGCGAACATGGGACCTCCTTCTAGGACATCCCAATTCTCCTATATGAAGACAGTCCGGTCAATGCAAATCACACTGCCTTGTGGCACCACATTTCTGACATTTTCAAAGAGCGAACCAATACTGATGCGGGTTTCAGCGCCTCGTGCTCCAGCAACTGTCGAAGAAAAGCTAGAGCATTGTGCAGAATAATGTGGGCGCAACCTAATCCACAAAAGAGCAATGCTGCAAGGCGTGAGTGGCCTCTGCCGGCCATGCCATTGATGCAACATTGGGATTGACGGCTTCACTGTCAGGCGGCGGAAGTCTTGGTCTCTTTCACGACCGCCGCGGCCTTGCCTTTTTCAAGGCCATAGAGCACGACCGCGTTTCGCCCTGCCTTCTTGGCCTGGTACAGGGCTCTGTCTGCAGCATTGACAAGGTCGGAGGGTTTTTGGATGCCTGGTTTGGGCGCTGTGGCCAGGCCGACGCTCACATTGACGCTCAGTTCCTGGGTTTGCCATTTAAAGGCATGGCTCGCGACGGCTTGTTTGAGCTTCTCCGCAACCTCAAGGGCGCTCCGGGCGTCGGTCTCGATGAGCATGACGGCCAATTCGTCCCCGCCGTAGCGGGCGACCAAGTCCGTGGCCCTCACATTGGATTTGAGAATCCCGGCCACGGTTTTGAGCACATAGTCTCCGCATAGATGCCCGTAGGTGTCGTTGAGGTTTTTGAAATAGTCGATGTCCATCAACAGGAGGGCGAGGCTGTGGCCATAGCGGGCGGCTCTCTTGAACTCCGACTCGAGCGAGAGAACCAGGTGCCGGTGATTGTACAACCCGCTAAGACCGTCGGTGATGGAGAGTTTTTCGAGCTTGTTTTTTGCCCTCACCAGTTCGGCCGTGCGGTTGCGGACTGCAATTTCCAGGTTGTCCCGGGCCTTACCCAGTTTCTCTTCCGCTCTCTTGCTCTTTAAATAGAGGAGGGCGTTTTCCATGGCCAGGGACATGGGGGTGCTCAGGCCGGTGAGAAAGAAGAGATCATTCTTTCGAAATCCATGCGGCACATTCAGGGATTGAAAATAAAGGGCGCCTTTGGTTCCCAGATGACTCAACAGGGGCACGCAGATCAAGGATTTGACGCCGATCTCCTCCATGCTGTCGGAAAGGTTCGCTTTGTCCTCCTTTTCCGTATCCAGCATCATGACTGCCCTGCCTTCTTTGATCACGCGCCTGACCACGGTTCTGCTGTGTTTAGGGACCTCCCCTCCACCTCCGTTTCTGGATCGGGATACTATCTTTTTAAGTTTTCCGCTTTCCGGCTCCAGGATGAAGACAAAGCCGCTATCGATTCGTTTCAACAGACCGAAAACCGAGTCCAGAACTTTTTCGCAAATTTCGCGCAGGTCAAGAGACTTCATGAGGCCGAGGGAGATTTCATAGATCAGCTCAAGCTCTTTTTTCTGTTTTGCCCGCCTGTCGATGACTGAGAGCCTTTTGTCGCCGGCTTCTCTTGGAGGCTCAATGGTGACGGAATACCGGGTGGGCAGTTTATCCGGAGGGCATTCTATCCCCAAACTCAACAGCACATTGCCGACAGTGATCGGATCGCCTTCCCGTACCGGGACTTTCTCGCCGCTCTTTATGGCATGGCCGCTGATCCAGGTGCCGTTGCTGCTGTGAAGGTCTTCAATGAAGTATTGATCGTTCTTTTTCGTGATCCTGGCGTGTTTTCGGGATACCGATGCCTCTTTTAGGGCAAGCTCGTTTGCCGAACTCCTTCCGATTTGAGCCACATCACTTTTGATCAGAAACGAGCGGCCCTTTTCCGGTCCCCGGGCAATAAAAACCTTGATCATCCGTTCTTCCACTCCCGAAATCGTTTGGATTTTCCTTTTGAGGGCACTGCCGCAAGGAGGCCGCGTTGATTTGATTATCTAATATTATCAAAAGATTATGGTTCATTTCAAGCAAAAAAAGGGATTAAGATATCTTTTCGGTGTTGGTCCCGGCCTTACAAGTGGGTTTAAACATCCGGCTGACAAAGCCAGCGGCAGAGTGTTTGACGGGGCAGGCTTTGATCCTCCATTCGCGGGTTTCCTGCCACGGAGGACATGTTCCCTTTCGGCAAGCTCAAGGTCCTGAGGGAAATCGCAAGACCCAGCTTGAACGGGCGTTGTCCCTAATGCGTATCCCCGAGGCCGTTGACATGGGAAGCCTTTATTGTCAATGCGCTCCAGCTGTCTATCTGTTTCACCACCCCCACCCCCTTATAGACCCAATAGGACGTTGTCTCGGATTCGGCGGTCTCGCCAGTTTCCAGAATGACCTGAGTAGCCAGACGAACCGTTCCCTATCGGCTTAGGGAAGAAAAAATCCGGCGGAGGTCTTCGGCATTTCCTTGCGCCGTGGCGCCCCCCTTCTTCCTGCCGATCGCTCCGCCTGATTTTGGGTCGTTGCTGAGCTCGTCCCCGGTCCATAATACCTTGTCTGCCGAAAGATCGACCCGGTCTTTGAACACGAGCTTTCTATTTTTAAGATCAAAGCCGGCTTGACCCGCGGAGTTCTTAAGCAGCGAACGTTTTCCTTCAAAGATTTGCAGTTCGATGGGAGCGATCTTCACCGAGACGATCTTGCTCGATGACAGGCCGGGAAAAGCTTGTGAGGATTCCATCTCGGTGAGAAAGGCTTTGGTGGAATCCGAGAGAATACTTTCTTACTCTTTTTGCCCAGGCTTGGGGGTGGAGGGTCGATGAGCATCGGGACTGGGGTTTTGGGGTCGGGCCACGGCAAGTTTTTGATATATGCAAGAAAAGTGATAAGCAGAAGCCTCGAAAAGGGCCTATAATCCGTTTTTTGAGCCTGAAAAAAGATCTTTCAAGAACCTAAGGCCTGAACATTGGCTATATCTGGCACACCCTGGTTGAATGGTCTTTGAATTTTACAGGGTGAATTACCCGTCGATGCCACAACGGAGACAAGGGGCCAAATGGCGGAATGTCGTAGAAGGCGACCAAGGGTTTCCACTTCGGGAGGGGGTGCTGCCTATAGGCCTAAGAAATGCCTGCTTCTGGAACCTTAATGTCGAATAATCAGGTAGATGGCGTGGCCCGACCCCACTACAACACTATATACACATTCTCTTTCTTCGGCTATCACATGCTTCTTTTTCTGGCTTGACTATTTTGCAATATAAATGCAAAATATCCGCAATGTGGATTGGGAGACACATGTCGGAAACCCTGCAGAAGGCAGCAGCGCAGTTCCCTGTTGTCGTGCTCACAGGTGCACGGCAGGCAGGGAAGACGAGCCTCGTCCGCCGGCAGTTCCCTCAGGCTGATTACGTTACCTTTGACATTCCCCGCGACGCCGAAACCGCCCGGATGGACTTTTTCGGCTTCCTGAGCCGGCACAGGGAGCCCTTGATCATCGATGAAGTGCAGTACGTGCCCGAAATCCTTCGCCGCCTTAAGGTCGTTGTGGACCGGGATCGGCGGCCTGGCCGGTTTCTGCTTACCGGTTCGCAGGATTTCTCCGTCATGCAGGGCGTGGCCGAATCCCTTGCCGGCCGTTGCGCCGTCCTGTCGCTGCCGACCCTCTCCCTGGCGGAGGTGGCCGTCGAGGCTACGGCGGAGGAGACAGACACGTTTTGCTGGCGGGGCGGATTCCCGGAACTGTGGCAGCGACCTGATCTGGACCGGGAACTCTGGCTGGGCTCGTATCTGGCGACATACCTCGAGCGCGATGTCCGGAACATCGTGAACATCGGCAGCCTCCGCGACTTCGACCGCTTCCTGCGGGCTGCCGCCGTGCGTGTCGGCCAGTTGCTGTCTCTTTCGGAGTTGGCGCGCGATGTGGGGATCGCTCCTAATACAGCCAAGAGTTGGATTTCCATCCTGGATGCGAGCAGGCAGATCTTTCTGCTGGAGCCGTACTACCGCAGTCCGGGCAAACGATTGATCAAGACGCCGAAGCTCTACTTTGCCGACCCCGGGCTCCTGACCTACCTGCTGGGGTTTCCCGACTGGACAGCGGTGATCCAAAACGCGGCCTGGGGAGCGATCTGGGAAAATCTGGTTATAGGAGAGGTGAGGAAGCATTTCCTAAATCGGGGAGCAGGTCCGCCGTGCTGGTTCTGGCGCACGGTGCAAGGTGAGGAGATTGACCTGCTCATTGAGCGCGGCCCGAACCAGTTCCTAGCGGTTGAATGCAAAACAAGCCCGGAGATCGAACCCCGCATGCTTAAAGGCTTCGCCAGCTTGGAGAAGATCTATGGACCCAAGGCCCTTCGGAAGGCCGCGGTGGTCTGCCGGACGCCCGCCCCGTATCCGCTGGCTGAGAAGGCCCGTATAACGGCTCTACCGCTAGGAGGTCCGGAGGGTCTACGCACCTGGCTCGATCACGGTCTATCAGGATAAACCAAGTTGAACTAAACCGCTTCGCGGTGGTTTCTCTTTAGGGAAGGTGCTTTCGTTTGGGGTCGGGCCACGGCAAGTTTTTGATATGTGTAAGAAAAGTAATAAGCAGAAGCCTCGAAAAGGGCCTATAATCCGTTTTTTGAGCCTGAAAAAAGGTGCTTTAAAAACTTAGGGCCATTGGCTATATCTGGCACACCTTGGTTGAATAGTCTTTGAATTTTAAAGGGAGAATCACCCATCGATGCCAGAAGAGAGACAAGGGGCCAAATGGCGGAATGTTGTAGAAGGCGACCAAGGGTTTCCACTGCGGGAGGGGTTGCTGCCAATAAGCCTAAGAAATGCCTACTTCTGGAACCTTAATGTCGAATAATCAGGTAGATGGCGTGGCCCGACCCCACTACACACTACAAACTCAAGGGTGCAAAGCAGTGGTGTAATGCCGCATCTTGCTATTTGAAGCAAATTGCCCCACAGGGGCTTGACTGAAGGAGGCCAGCGATGGGTCTTCGGACGAAAATATTGTCAGGGTTTGCCACACTGACCCTGATGCTCTTTATCGCAGGGGTTTGGTCCATCTATGAGCTGAGGTCCGTGGGCAGCTCGGTCCAGAAAATGCTGGATGACAACTACAAGAGTATTAGCGCAGCCAAAATGATGACCGAAGCACTTGAGAGGCAGGATAGTGCAGTTCTTCTGCTGCTTCTGGGCAAATGGGAGGAGGGAAGGTCCATTATCCAATCCGGGGACGAGCTATTCCTCAAAGGGTTTGACATTGCGAGAAACAACGTCACCATCCAAGGAGAGCAAGGATATATCGATGCCATCGAAGCAAAATACAAGGTCTATAAGGACCTCTGGTCCCGCCCGATTGTGGGGACCAAGCGCGAAGCTGACCTGAACTGGTACTTTGAGGAGACTCACCATGCATTCTTGAACGTGAAGGCCGACGTGACCGAGTTGATGGAATTGAACGACAGGAACATGTATCAGACCGCTTTAGACCTCAAAGGAAAGTCTCACAGGGCCTCCATGCCTGGGCTGGTGGCTATACTCGCAGCACTTGTCTTTACTCTGGTCTTCAATTATTTTGTGAATCTCTACTTGGTCAATCCCATCATTGAAATCACAAAAGGGGTCCGCGCATTTGTCGAGACAAGAAAACCTGTGGCCATCGGGGTCGAGACCAAAGATGAGCTTGCCGATCTTGCTTCTTCCATTCAGGACATGATGGCACGGCTCACGAGATAACCCTATGAGATTCCCTGTTGTTCTTCGATATGTGGGTTTGGTGCTTCTCATTGATGCGGCATTCGTCTTCTTGTCTTCCATGATATCCTTTTACGACGGAGATACCGCTCTCCTACCCCTTCTTTATACGGCTGTTGTAGTTGCTCTTTTTGGTGTTTTTCCTCTTATTTTTGTCCCGCCCACCACTTCCATCACCAATAAGGAAGGCTTCATCATTGTCGTGCTCGGCTGGCTTCTGTCGTGTACTGCGGGGCTTCTGCCCTATGTCCTCTGGGGTGGAGAATTTAATTTGACCAATGCGTGGTTTGAAAGCGTCTCGGGTTTCACTACGACGGGTTCATCCATCCTCACCGATGTAGAAGCCCTTCCACGGGGTTTGCTCTTGTGGCGTTCTACCACCCACTGGATCGGCGGCATAGGGATCATCATTTTTGTTTTGTCTGTTCTCCCACCCATGGGGAAAACGGGAATGATCCTATACCGAACAGAGATGTCTCCAATGGCAGCGGATAATTTCCTCTTTCGGACACGAAAAACACTTCGCGTTCTTGCCAGTGTTTATGTGGGGTTAACGGCAGCAGAGACAGTGTGCCTTCTGGTATGTGGGCTTGATGTGTTTGACGCGGTGACCCATGCCTTCGGCACGATTGCCACTGGAGGGTTTTCCACAAAGAATGCGAGCATTGCTCACTTCAAGAGCCTATCCGTGGAAATCGTAGTCATCATTTTCATGATTCTATCGGGAATACATTTCGGTGTGCTTTTTGCCGCCATGTCGGGAAAAATTGAGGAAGTCTGGAAATCTCCCATTGTGAGGTTTTACCTTGCAGCGCTCGCCCTGGGAGTCATTCTCACGGCGGTCAATCTTCACAACAACCTCTATGCGGGCTGGGAGGAAGCAATCAGGTACGCTGCTTTCCAAGTCATTTCGCTTGGAACGTCAACCGGATTTGCGACGGCTGACTCGTCTGTTTGGCCTCCCTTCGCCCAGATACTTCTCATCTACTTCACCCTCCAGTGCGCATGTGCCGGCTCCACGTCCGGTGGGATTAAGGCCGACAGGATCGTGGTTTTTTGGAAGGATCTCCTGAGAAGAATTAAATCCATCCAGCATCCAAGCGCCGTCATAACCGTGAAACTGCGCGAGATCCCGCTCCATAACGATCTTGTGGGAGTGGCCCTTCTATTCATCGCCCTTTATCTGGGAATCATTTTCCTCACGACGCTTGTGCTCAGTTTTCTCGGGGTCGATGCCCTCACGGCCTTTTCCGGCTCCGTAGCGACCATGGGATGTGTCGGTCCAGGGTTCGGAGAGGTGGGATCGGTAGGAAATTACAGCGGAATACCTACTCTTGGAAAGTGGGCGCTTACGGCCAATATGCTGCTCGGGAGACTGGAGATTTTCAGCATCATCGTTTTTCTGATGCCCA
>Ga0101944_10004613_pt1 | contig 16778 bp, 12 predicted proteins | sample DewCreD2012metaG_FD_75245 | JGI IMG/M metagenome (GOLD analysis project Ga0101944, IMG submission 75245) | Hot spring sediment bacterial and archeal communities from British Columbia, Canada, to study Microbial Dark Matter (Phase II) - Dewar... ...
GGCTCTACAGTTCGGCTGCCTTGTATTCGCACCGCCGGAATCGCCTGTCAGGAAGAAGGATTAGCCAGCGCGGTTCAAATCGGAGTTCCCTGCGTGATTGACGTAGAAGGACTGCTGGCGGCGGCTGGAACAGAGGACATAGCAATACTTGACGCGAATAACGGAATTATCCATTTGGATCCTGATGTGAAGGTTTTGGTAGAGTATCAATCGGCGCTTGAGCCTTCGTTAGGGAATCCTGTTGAGCTTGGCGCAGGCGAAAATATAGATACCGGAGAGATAGCAGTTTCAGCGGTCGTTTCATCTCTTAATGACCTTGAGCAGGCAGTAGAGCAGGGAGCGAGCCGTTTGATAATCCTCTTTGATGACCTTGTCGAGAATGAAATAGAGTTGAGAGCCGATAGTTTGATGGATCCGGAGGTCGAGATTTTCGGGCTGGTATCGGCAATTGCCGCGGATGTGCCTTTCTCTATGGTTGTGGAGTCGCCGTCGGAGCGTTTGGTAAACTTAATAGATAGGGCTGAGCATGGTAATTTGCTGGTAGGCTCGAATATGGCGCCGAAAATCTTGGATGTTGATGAAGTCACCGCGGCGGTTAACTCCGGCGCGCGCGAAATTGTTGTTATGCCGCGAGATGTGCTCTTGGCAAAGCGTATGGTGATGGGGTGGATTAATAATTCAGATGAGTGAGCAGAAGAAATCATGTCGTCGAAGGCTTAATGCGTTGGTATGGGTGGCTTACCATCTCGAAGCCGTTGAGATTGTGGAGCGATACGTAGCTAAAGTGGTTGAAGAGCTTAAGAGTAGAGGACACAAAGTGACGGTATGCAGAGATCTACAGTCCGTTTTAGCCGATGTTCCAAACGCAGATATAATGATCTGTTGGCGAATTTTGCCTGAGGTTTTCGCGAAAGCAGAACGGCTGCAGTGGATTCAATTCGGGAGCGCGGGTATAGACCACACCTTATTCCCAGAACTTATCCAGAGCAGCGTGGTTCTGACAACTCTTTCCGGCATCCACAAAATTCCTGTTGCCGAGCATGTGATGGCTTTAATGCTTGCGATGTCGCATAGACTTGACACCGCAATTAAGCAGCAGTGCGTACGTGTTTATGACAGACTGCCTATATCAACCGAAGCTGACGAATTATGCGGAAAAACGGTTGGGGTCTTAGGTCTTGGCAAAATAGGCGAGGAGATAGCGCGGCTTTGCTCGGCTTTCGGCATGAGAGTTATAGGCACTAAACGTAATGCCGACAAACCTATTCCGTATGTTGAGAAGGTTTTTACGCCTTCCGAGGTGGATATCGTGCTTGCAGATTCGGATTACATTGTTTTAGTTCTTCCGCTTACTCAAGGGGCGGTTGGACTTATAGGCAGACGCGAGATTGAGTTGATGAAGAACGGAGCCAGAATAGTCAATGTAGCCCGCGGACCTATGATTGACACAGCGGCTTTGATAGACGCGCTGAACTCTGGCAAAATCGCTGGCGCCGCGCTGGATGTATTTGATGTCGAACCGCCGCCGCCCGACAGCCCGCTCTACGATGCGCCGAACGTCATCATAACTCCGCACGTTGCCGGCGCCAATCCTAAATACGCAGAGCGCGCGTTTGAAATCTTCAAAGCCAACCTTGACGCTTTCGAGTGCGGCGGCTCGATGATAAACGCATTTGATCGCTCGCGCGGATATTGATTATTTATGATTGCTCTTTTGTTATGCGTTTATGATGCCAAGCTCCATAGCGCGTTTGAACGCTTGGAATCTGTTTGACACTCCCAGTTTTACATAAGCGCGTGCTAAATGGAAATCCACCGTCCTTTTACTTACGCAGAGAATGTCAGCAACTTCGTTTGAGCACTTGCCATCAAATATGAGTCGGAGTATTTCCCTTTCGCGCTCAGTCAGGCTGGATACAACGTCTTCCGCGCCTTTTCCGCCTGCCGCAGCAGTGTTAATGGCTTCATGCATCCCTTTCATCCACCTTCCTATGAGGATTTATTGTCTAAGCAGAGAAGTAGCTTTCTAATCTATGCCGAGCTATAGCGATTCTGAGTTTCTTGAGAGCTCTTGCTTCAAGCTGTCTTACCCTTTCGCGTGTTACATTTAGCTGTTTTCCTATGTCCTGCAGAGTTGAACTGACTCCGTCTATAAGCCCAAACCGTTTCTCGATAATCAGCCGTTCTTGTTCATTCAAACCCTGAACGAGCTTTTTGATGATTTCTATGCTTTCGTTATGAAGCGCGCCATCCTCGGGGTCTTCGGCGGTATAGTCGGTTATTCTTTCGAGCAGAGCGGTTGCTCCGTCTTCATTTATGCATTCGTCCAGCGAAACAATCCCTTCTGACGCTTCAAGAAGCTTTTTAATTGTTTCAGGCGGCATCTGCGATCTTTCTACAAGCTCTTCAATCGTCGGTTCGCGCCCAATTTCGTTTATTATCGCATTTTCAATGCGGCGCAGCTTTCGAATTGATTGTATCACATAGCTTGGTACGCGTATTGTGCGTCCATTTCGTTCGATCGCCCTTGTTATTGCTTGTCTTATCCAAGCTACTGCGTAGGTGCTGAATCTGAAACCTTTTGAATAGTCGAATGCTTCAACCGCCTTGATTAAGCCAATATTGCCTTCTTGAATTAGATCGGGCAGAGGGATTCCAGAGCTGGAATACAGCTTTGCAATGCTTACAACGAGTTTGAGGTTGCATTCTATAAGCTTCTGTTTTGCATCCCAATCGCCTTCTTTTGCTTTCTTCGCAAGTTCAATTTCCTCGGCGTGGGACAAGAGCGGTCGTTTCCCGATGCGGTTTAGATAGATATCCATTGCATCGCTCATACCTGAGTGAGCGTGGTGAAGGTCGCATCTGTCGTCAGATGCAGCTAATTCTAAGATGTCGCCGTCCATTTCCCGCCTCCTTTCCCGCAGGCATGGCACAGCCTCACGCCGAAAGGTTTTTAAGCCTTTCACGTTGCGCTTCTTTCGTCGTTTTTGGCGGTCTGCGCCGCCATTAGAACACACTACCTCTGTTGGGTGTGATGACCAAACAACAGTGCCAATCAACCAAGTCTACAATAACAAAATGGTATAACGAGCTGACGACAGTTATGTAACAAATTTGTAAAAAGTTGTTGAGAGTGTATTTTTTGCTAGCTGCTGATCGGCGTCTGGCAGGGCTTGGATGGCGTAGAAGGGAAAATAGCCGAGTGTGTCTAAGAAGATTGTGCGAAATGCATGTCGGGATGTGGAATATCAATTTGAAAAGCTGATCAGGTTTGATTAGTTGTGATGGAGGTTTGTAATCTTATGCCAAAAGTGCTTGTAGCAGATAAAATATCCGCCGCCGGAGTTGAGATATTAAAGCAAGTTGCTGATGTAGATGTAAACACAGGGCTTGAAAAAGAGGCTTTAATTAACTGCATCGGAGATTATGAAGGGCTTGTAGTTCGGAGCGCTACCAAGGTCACGGCAGATGTAATCGCGGCGGCGGGAAAGCTTCGAATAATAGGCAGAGCGGGTGTAGGTGTGGACAACATAGATGTTCCTGCGGCTACACAGCGCGGTATAGTGGTTGTGAATTCTCCAGAAGGCAACACCATAGCGGTTGCAGAGCTTACGATGGCGCTGCTTCTCTCTATGTCTCGCAGTATACCAGCGGCGGATGCTTCTGTGAAAGCTGGGAAGTGGGAGCGTGGAAAATATGAAGGTGTTGAAGTTTACGGAAAAACGCTGGGCATTGTTGGGCTTGGCAAGATTGGCCGCGAAGTGGCGAAGCGCGCTCAAGTTTTCGGGATGAAAGTTATAGCGTGTGACCCGTATATGTCTGCTGACGTGGCTAAAAAGCTCGGCGTAGAGATGAAAAACTTAGAAGATCTCCTTGCTGTGTCGGATTATATTTCTTTTCACCTTCCCAAGAACAAGGAAACAGAAGGCATGATCAGCTCGCGCGAAATAGAGCTTATGAAACCAGATGTGCGGATTATCAACACAGCGCGTGGGGGCATCATTGATGAAGCGGCTTTGGCTGAAGGTCTTAGATCAGGAAAAATCGCCGCTGCTGCAGTGGATGTGTTTTCTCAGGAACCGATAACCCCAGATAATCCGCTTCTTGGAGTTGACAACATAATAACCACCCCTCATTTAGGCGCTTCGACTGCTGAGGCGCAGAGCAAAGTTGCAGTTGATGTGGCTGAGCAGATGGTAGATTTCTTCAGGGGACTGCCGCCGAGAGCGTCGGTAAATATGCCTGCTATATCTGCAGAGGTGCTTGGGCGAATTGCTTCTTATCTAACCTTAGCCGAAAGGATGGGGTCACTGCTTACGCAGACCGGCGAAGGAAGGCTTGAGTCGGTTACCGTTACGTATTCAGGTGAAATATCTTCGGAAGAAACCGACCCAATAACTCGGGCTGTTCTAAAGGGTGTTTTCTCTCCAATGCTGAGCGAGAGAGTGAACTATGTGAATGCGCCTATTATAGCCGAATCGCGTGGTGTGAGAGTTACCGAAGGACGCAGCAGCGACAGGGGGGATTTTGCGTCGCTTATTACGATCGAAGTGCGTGCTGAAAGCGGCAGGCGAGAGGCTTCTGGTACGGTATTGGGCAAGAATGAGATGCGCATTGTATCGCTTGATGGGTATAGGATTGATCTTATGCCGGAAGGAAATATGCTTATAACCTGGCATGAAGACAAGCCTGGCGTCATAGGAAAGGTCGGCACTATACTTGGGAACAGCGGGATAAACATTGGCGGAATGTATGTGGGTCGTCAGGTTGCAGGACGTAATGCTATCATGGTGCTGTCGGTGGATAGCCCAGTTCCAGAAGAGGTTATGAAAGACCTGGAAAGCATTCAGGGGATTGACAGAGTTCGTCAGATAAGCTTCGATTTGGCTGGTTAGAATATAGACGGCTTATTCATTTTACTTATGACCCACCGGCTGTGCTGAGTGGGTCATTATGTTGGGTTGGTTAATTGATATTCGCTCGCAAAGTACCTTCTGAAGCGCGCAGTGCCTACACGCTTGACGCATGGTCGGCGATTCTTACAGGCGTGTACACCGGCAGCATAATACCTTTTTATCTTGTGGTGGCAAGAGAAAAGCTTCATGCCAGCCCAATGCTTGTGGCGCTTATAGTTGCCTCTCCTTTTGCCGGCAATCTGTTTTCTTTGCTTTGGGCGAATCTTATGGAAGGCCGTCGCAAGATGCCCTTTGCTACCATTCCATGGCTGGTTGGCAGGGGTTTTTTGGTTCTTCTTGCGATTACAACCACGCCGCTTCCGTACTCTCTGATTATCAGTTTGTCTATGTTTATAACCACAATCTCTTCGCCGGCGTATGCAGCAATAATGAAGGATGTTTATCCTGACAGACAGCGCGGCAGGATAATGGGTTATGCGAGAGTGCTGTTGGCATTCTTTCAGATAGCGGCGACGTTTATATCTGGGATTTTGCTGAAGGTCGTCGGGTATAGAGTAATATTTCCGGTTGGCGCGATATTTGGGGTTGCGTCCGCGTGGGTGTTTGGCAGAATAAAAACAAGTCCGCCCACACAGATCGAGATTGCTGGCAGAAAAGGGTTTGGGCAGTTCTTGATGTCGGCGTTTCGGATTTTAAAGGAAGATCATGGGTTTAGGTGGTTTGCGCTTTCGGTTGTTGTATTTGGCTTTGGCGTACTTGCCGTATCGCCGCTTTATCCGATATTTCAAGTTGACAGGCTGCACATTTCTTATAGCCAGGTAGCTGTTTTAACCAGCGTTACTAATATTTTTTGGATGGTGTCTTTCATATTTTGGGGGCGGTATATAGAAAAGCGCGGCTCTCTGCGGGCTACTGTGATAACCGTTCTTCTTGCAATTCTTTGCCCTGTGAACTACTTTGTCGCAGGATTGTTCAGCCAGCCAAGCTTTTGGATGCTGATACCGTCGGCGGTGCTGTTTGGCATTACTAATGCCGGCATTGAGCTTGCTTACTTCAACACTGTGCTGGACTTTTCGGATGATACTACGACCAGCAGATATCAAGCCTTATTTGCCTTCCTTTTGGGCTCTCGTGGTATGGTGGCGCCATTTGTCGGAGCAGCGGTTGTAGATACCCTCGAAGCGCGCAGCGTTGATACAATATATGTGTTTGCATTCGCGTCAGTGATAATGCTGATAGGCGCTTTTATGCAGGTGATAGGTCTTAGACGTTCAAATGCAAGGATAAAATAAGGCGGAAAGCAACATGGCTTTCCGCCTCTTGTAATTTATTTGTCTTAAATTTCTACTGGTTTTCTAACTTTTCTGGGATTTTATCTTTCCCTCCTCTGCGCGGCGCTGTTTAAGCCTAGCGCTTCGTGTTTGTCCTCCACGGCGTCCTATTTCTGCATAGAAGTTGAGTCCTCGTTCTCGCTTTACTCTTTCGCCGCCTTTTCGTCCGATTTGCTTGTAGAATGAGGTGCCATAGCGTGTTTTAACTATTTCTCCGCCTTTGCGCCCCGCTTCCCTTGCCAACTGTGGATTTGACGCAAATCCACCTTCCTTGTCATGCTCATGTGAGCCTCGGTGCGCTTCGGATATTCTGCGAGCGCCTTCCGAGCCAGGTTCAGGTCCAGGTTTGGTGTCGGCCATTGAGTTTCACCTCTTCTCAAGTTAATTTCGCTGTCAGCCTAATAAATGCTCAAGGCTGATAATTCTCAAGCCATACACCTGTCAAATAACACTGGCAGACTTATTATATCATGTAAAAACAAAAAATAGTGAGCATCCTTGTCAATAAAATTTGATAAAAGAGTTTCAGCGAATGTAATGACTGTCAGACAAAGGCTCTTGACTATGAGCTAAGTCGGTGGTATACTCCGCTCTAGAGGTGTTGTTTATTTGTCAGGACATTCTAAGTGGCATAATATACGCCTTCGAAAAGGCAAACAAGACGCAGAGCGCGGTAAGCTGTTTACCAAACTTGCGCGAGAAATTATAGTTGCAGCTCGGGATGGCGGAGGCAATCCAGATACAAACGTGCGCCTTAGGCTGGCGATTCAGAAAGCCAGAGAAGCCAGTATGCCTGCCGATAACATAAAGAGAGCGATCCAGCGCGGCACTGGCGAGATTGAAGGCGCCGTGTATGAAGAGATTACGTATGAAGGCTATGCGCCGGCGGGAGTTGCTGTGCTTGTTCAGTGTCTAACTGACAACCGCAATAGAACCGTGGCTGAAGTGCGAAATGCGTTCAGTAAGTGCGGCGGCAGCTTGGGTGAGTCTGGATGTGTGGCGTGGATGTTTGAGCAGCGGGGTGTTGTTCAGGTGCCAGCGGATCAATCCGATGAAGATTCTGTCTTAGCGGCTGCGCTGGATGCAGGCGCTGAAGATATTGTTACAGAGGATGAGTTTATCGAAATCCACACAAAGCCAGAGAATATGCAGGCAGTCAAAGATGCGCTGACCAGTGCTGGCATACCGGTTGCTCAAGCCGATGTAACTATGGTTCCCAAAACAACTGTGCGCGTCGAAGAAGCAAAGGAAGTATCGCAGATACTCAGGCTGATGGATATGTTGGAGGATTTGGACGACGTTCAGAACGTTTACAGCAACTTCGACATTCCTGAAGAGCTGATGCAGGAAGCAGCTGCGTGAGTTAGTTGCGGTGTATTAGAGGAACGGAAGCCTGCCGCACAAGTTATATGAAACTGCCGGATATACTTCCGGGAATGGCGGTGATTCTGCTGATGGATAAAAATGCGGCGGTTTATGAGCGCAAGTGTTCTGCTTGCGGCACTAAAGTTGCTTTTGAGACACTGGAGCAGGCAAATTCCACGTGTTTTTGCCCTTGGTGCGGCGAGATTCTTGACGTCTCCACGGAGAGTTCAGACGATCAGCCTTCTGAGGATAAACCTCAGATTCAGGTAAAGACCTAAGGCTTTAAATTGGTAAAAATAACGCCCGTCCGAGTTTTCGGACGGGCGTTTTTCATTCGTTGGTTATATCTATTCGATTTCTTACTTAGCCAGATTGAATCTAAAGAATGTGTGCGGCTCAAATATAGTTAGCTGTCCTGTCTGCATTGGTCTGTTGGCTCCTCCAACTGGTCCTACAGCAAACAGAATGCCTACTTTTTGCCCCTGCGTGAGCAGCACACCATTTCCAGTATTCTTTGGTATAGTTATCAGTGCCGCATATCCGTTGTCTGTTGACTGCTCGTATTTTACTTCGCCGTCTTTTAGCCCGCTTTCATCATAGAACGGCCATTTACCAGGTTCGCCGCAGTTATGCAGCGCTGCGCCGAACGTCTTTTCTGCATTGACGTGCCACTGTGCGCCTACGCGTACATTTCCTCCTGGAGATATGCGCAGGTCATAATTGTCTTTTCCGACAAACCAGCCGTTGGTACCAAAATCAAGGTAAATTCGCGCTGTTTCAGGCACGCTGTTGGATTTGATCCCTATGTAGAAGTTCTCTTTATCCCATCCAGCATATACGCTGCATTTGTAGGCTGGATCATCCATTGTCGCAAACGGTTCGAATAATGGCTCAGCTTTAATCATAGCGAGTGTGAGCTTGCGCTCTTTTACCTCCGGCTTGAACGGATATATAGGATATGGGTCTTTGCTGTCTTTTATCCCATCCCCATCGGTGTCTGGGTTTTTAGGATTACTGCGATGTTTCGCTATAGGACCAGCCCATATCTCGCTCAGCCCGTAGTCAACCCACTCGCATGCCATAGCTTCGTAGAGATCGCTAAGCCCGTCTCCGTCCGTATCTTTCTTGCTCGGATCGGTGCCCCATCTTGCCTCATCAAGAGGGACTCTTGGATCTTTGTCTGGTATCCCGTCTTCGTCTTTATCGTCTGTTACCTCTACGACGCCCCATCGGTTTGTGAAATATCTAAACCAGGTTTTTGGCTCAAGCAGCGGCCAACCTTGATGCTCTCGCGTATAGTAACCTGCAAATTCTCTGCACAGCCAGGCGTTGCCATCAAAATGCTCGCCGTGCAGATGCGCCGTATCATCCCATGGTTGGAAGTGATTGAACAGAAACTCCGGCGCCATTGACCATCCATACAGCGCGTCTATCTGGTGACCGCATTCGTGCACCCACAGCCAGTAGTTATTTCCACCGGCTTTCCAGCAGGATACTCCATAGCCTGGCTCGCCTTCGGGCCCGTATGTTCCGCCTCCAGAACCAGCGAACGCCCAAGCCTGTTTCTCCGGATCCCATCGCTTTTCTAAGGAAATTAGGTTGCGGCCATCGTAGTCAGAGATCTTCTTGCCAGCTGCCGCAACTAATTCTTTTAGAGCTGTCCAATCATCGCCGGTAAATCCGACGCCATAAGGAGTATTGTCTGGCGTGTAGTATTTATCTGTTACAAAGAACTCATTTTCAACATAAAATCGCATACCGCTGTTAATCCAGTAGAACATAGACGCCATCTGGATCTCGCGCTTGACCCGCTCAACTTCTTCTGCGCTTGCTGGTGTATCCGCACCTGGCTTATCGGCATCGGGTTTGTTCGTAACATTTGTGAATATAACGTTGACGAACTTCAGATGCACATACATCGTCTTGCCTTTAGGCGGCGCAGTGTAGAATGACAGCGGCTCGCTTTCTTTGTCGCCTTCGGGGGTAATGCTCACCAAGTATCTGGTTGCAGGTTTCAGCCCATCTATCGTGAAACCATGAAATTTGGTCTTTGTGCTGTCGCGAAGAACTATTGGCTTTGCGTTAGGATTAGGCTTGACCATCTCTGACTTTGGCGTCTGTCCATAGACTGGCAGCGCGCGTCCCTGCACAGCTTCTCTTAGTGTAATTGTGCATGGCGCCGCCGAAGATGTTTTCCAGGTTATCGAAGCCGAGTTTCGTGTAACATTTGATAATCTCAGGGTTGGGTCGAAAGCGCCTTCTTTTGCCGTGCCTTTTACGTAGCGATATTCTGCGGCGATTGCTTTCCATCCGCCGATGTATATATCAATCGGAAACTGATAGACGCCATCCGGTATAGAGTTCGGTATTACGACCGTCCGCTTTATTGTTTTCGGTTTTCCGAGAACCAGCGTATAAGAATCCGAAGTTGCCATTTTTACGGTCGGATCTATATACGCTGGATAACGCATCGCAACTTTTCCTGTTACGGTTTTGCTGGTAAGCGGTTTTAGTGTAATAGACAGCGTTACCGTTGTGCTTTCTGCGCCTATCTTGGGCTTTTCAGCGCTGACATCTGCGGTTATGGGTACCGGTCCAGACGCATAGACTGAAAAGGCTGCGCAAGTTAGAATGAAAATGGCGGCGAACAAACTCAGTCGTTTCATTTATTGACCTCCCTGTGAATTGTTAATGGTCGCAAAGCGGCCTTTTGAGGTTACTTTATCACAATTTTCCTGTTTGCGTCTATCAAATTTTCCGCTGTTTGAAACGTCATCTAATAGGTGATAATATAATTGATGTGAGCGAGCTGGATGGTCGCCTCGGCAAATGTCGGGGAGGAAAGTCCGGGCTCCAGAGGGCAGGATGCTGGATAGCGTCCAGCGGGCGCAAGCCTAGGGAAAGTGCCACAGAAAAGAAAACGGCCCCTGCTTTGCGGCAGGGACCAAAGCTGAAACGGTGGTGTAAGAGACCACCGGCGGTGTGGTGACACACCGGCCTGGTAAACCCCATCCGGAGCAAGGCCTAATAGGAGAGGGTTGAAGCTGCCCGCCGACCTCTCGGGTGTAGGCCGCTTGAGAGACGGAGTAATTCGTCTCCTAGAGAGATGACCATCCTAGACAGAACCCGGCTTATAGGCTCGCTCACGTTTTACGACGCAGCCGAATTCACTGCTGTGTTTTCGTTCTAAACGTGTCTCCTGTTTTGAGCAAAACTTTATTTCCGCCTACAACAGCGTTGAAAGAATCTCCTTCGCGCCCTTCAGTTACTGCGATTTCTACATCCGAACCTTCTATTCGCACTTTTAGTTTGAACCCTCGGTAGATTAGGTTGAAACTGAGCGACTTCCATTTGTTTGGCAGTTTTGGGGTGATGTAGAGCGTGTCTTCTGATACCAATACTCCTCCAAATCCAAGCACCGCAGCCATCCAAGCGCCGCCTGAGGCTGTGCCATGAATGCCCTGCGCCGTGTCTTTTCGCCCTGTCAGTTCTTCATCCAAGTCTTCGCCTGCTGATATCAGAAATTGTTCATATGCATAGTCCATCTCATCCATCTCTACTGCCATCATAGAGTTAATTACAAAGCTCATGGAGCTAAAGTTCATGCTCTTGTCTTTGTAAAACTCCCAGTTGGCGCGCTTTGTCTCATAATCGAACTGGTCGCGGAACATCACCATTGCCATAACCACATCTGGTTGGTTTAGTGCTTGGTACGGAAATACTGTAACGAACCACTCAGCCCTATTAGCCAGCAGATCAGGCGGCGCAGGAAGAAGATTATAGAATCCTTCGCATTGCTCATATACTTTGCTCTCGGGATCAAAGTAGAAAACAAGTCCATCCGCCACTGCTTCCCATTCCTGCGGCTCACTTTTATCTATTGACAAGCGCGATACTACCTGAGAATAAATCCGCTCATCTTTTGCTTTTATCTTTTCGAGCGATTCAGCTGTCCACTGAAGGGTTCTTTTGGCAAGCAGATTCGTATAGAAGTTATTTGTGCTTTCGCAGTGTCCTTCATCTGGTCCAGCTACGTTCACGAGGCTGTAAGTTCCAGCTTTTGGTCCCGGCGTTGACCGCGATGCGTAGAATCTCGCGCTCTCCACGAGTATATCTATCCCTTTTTCAGCCAAAAAATTAAAGTCGCCTGTCGCCCAAATGTACTGCATAAGACTATATGCTACATCGCCGTCAATATGTATATTTGTATGCGTAAACCGCCACCATTTTCCCAAACATTCTTCCCCATAAGGACCTGCCTGCCATGCAAATTTGGCTCCTTTGTAGCCAAGATCACTTGCTATTTTTCGCCCATTTTCCAGTCCAAAATAGCGGTAATTTATGCATGTTTTCGCAAGGCTGGGGAAATTAAACAGGTAAAACGGCTCTATATATAGGTCTGTATCGTAGAATGTCGTCCCCTGATAATATTCGCCGGTCAGCAGTTTGCAGGGCACACTCAATTTATCTGTGTATCGAGGCGCCGCGCTCAGAACATGCATAAGACAGAATCTCAAATAAAGCTGCGCAAGATTATTGCCTTCTATTTTGACGTCTGCTTGTTCCCACATACGCGCCCAATTTTCGCAGTGAGACGCTAGCTCGGCTTCGTATCCAACATCTGTCGATTTGCCAAGCTCTTCATCTATGCTGCAGGTAACGCCATGTCTTGCATCCTCGCTGCATGCGATTGCTATATGGCGGTCTATGGTTATTTTTTCTCCTTGTTTTGGGTTAAATGCCAACACGTTATAAACAAGAGAGTCTTCCATAACCGCACGGTTCATCGTCTCGGAGCCTTCGACAACTCTGTTACTTATGCCGATTTCCGCCAATATCCCTCTTGCGCGCGTTTTTGCAGTAAGTCTGCATTCGCCTGCTGCGCCGCTTGTTTCGATGACATCGAACTGCTGATCGCCTTTTAGATTCGACTTCACCCTTCCGTCAATGCCAGCGCGAACTATCACCTCGCCGCTGTAGTTGACCGGCTGGATTGTGTATCGCATCATCGCAATATGAGCTTTGCCTATGGCGGCGAATCGCTCCATTTCTATGTGAGTAATTTTTCCATCCGGCGATTCATGGTCGAACGAATAGCTATAAACCGCAGACTTCAGATTGTAGTTCTGTTTGAAGTTGCTTATTCTGCCGCGAGTGAAGCTCAGTTCTTTGCCGTCTATGATCACCTGCGTGAATAGGGGATTAGGTAGATTTGCTACCGATGGACTTGGCTCAGCGCCGTCAAAATACTCGGGATCTAAGTACCTTCTTTCGTGTTTCGTTGGTCGGATGAAAGCGACCATATCTGCAAGATCGAACACGCCATTTACGATTGTTGACGGCATCGCTCCTTTTCTATATTCCAGCAGATTGCCTTTAAGCGACAGATATCCGTTAGATACTGTAAAAACAGTGTTTGCGCTTTCTATAGCCGATGCGCTGGTATCGGTCTTTGTTACAACCCAAGTTTCGTCAAGTGACAATTTCTGCCTCCTATATCTCAGATGTCTGCCAGGAAAAGATTGTGTTTTAGAATCATCTCAGGCAGACCGCCTTTGATTATATGGCTTGCGGCGTAGTAGTTCTGCCTCCGCGTGTCATGGTTGGGCAGTGCTACCGCGAAGCCTATCCCAGCGGCTCTGAGTGATATAATGCCTGGTTCTGTGTCCTCTACTCCTACGCACATTGAATATTCGTGCTTCGGTATTGACATCTGGTAAAGCGCTATCGAGTAGAGATCGCGGTGTGGTTTTAATCGCGCTTCGCTTGAATCGGTTGCGTTTACGAAGCCATCATATACCTGAAGATAGTTTTCCATACGAGAAATTATTTCATTTCGCCGGTCTTTGCTGATAGGCCAATCCCGCACTTGTTCGCGCATTACGTTAAAGACTTCTTTTACTACGGCATGTGTTTCGTAGGCTATGGAAGCCGTTACTAGGGCTATTTTCGCCGGATGGTTTCTAAACCTTGTAGCAATGCTTGCAAGCCGCCTTCTCCCTTCTGGTTCGTCTGGAAGCCCTTCGGCTTTAGTAGATTGAGCATCTTTGATTAGAAGCTGGTAAAGCTCAGCCGCATCTTCCTCCAGCCATCCTTTTATTAGCGATATGAATATAGCATAGCCTGGCATAGGCTCAATTAGTCGTCTTCCACTTTCGCCGATGAGCTGTTTAGAGAGTGCGCCGCCTTCTCCCTGTTCAACCCGTTTTAGTATCGAATGATATCGTTTGTAGTATATGTCGAGCGCCGCGCTTACAACCTCGCTTTGCGTTTCGCATTTGAACAGATGCCCATAATCCTTTGCCAAGTCTTTCGAGAATTCGGCGGCTTCTTCGTCAGTCATTCTTCCAATAGATGTGACTCTTGGATCTTCAAGCATTTCCGAAAGTCCTGTATTTGCTGCGTTAAGCCGAACGTCCCGAATTCGCTGTGGATCGTCCATGTTTGCCAATGTCCATATTACGGCTTCAATGAATGAATCGCGCAGCGCATCTGGTTTTATCTCATCTGAGTAGCGTTTTACAAGGAACTCTGTATGTCTAAAGTTGCTGTTGCCGATTACGAACGGAAGGTCTTTTTCTTCGTCTAACCCCTGCCATTCATCCTTTGTAAGACGATTAGTAAACCTGCGCACCATATATTCCAGCGCGTGAAGAGCCAGCGGCTCGGTGGTTGTGGATGTTCCATCCATATCGACCGCAAACGCCGCTATGTGGGGCAGCGGCGCGCTGGCTTTGGGAGCTAGGGGGTAGATCTCGTTTGGAGAGTATATGTACTCCAGGTTTCGTATAACCGCGAATTCCTCAGCCCCTGTATCTGAAGCAATTTTTCTTAGATAATCTGCTGCCTGATCAGCATTTAGGTATTGTGCTATTTTTTCGACTTCCGAAATTGTTATAGTCCTCCTTTTCAAAATCGCGCTGTGTTTCTGAACCGTACCGTACAGCAGAAATATTGTACTGTTTTATGTGCAGATAGACAATGCCGGATTAACTTCTGTGATCCTAAGCCGCCTACCTTGACATTGCACAGTATGGAAAACGGATGTTATACTTCTGTTGTTGCGGCTGTGTTTAAGCCGCGAGTTTATCTCAATCATACTGCTTAGCAGGAGATTTTTATGCAGGAGAGCACAAGGAAAGTTCCTAAACCTACACCTGAAAGGCTTGCCACATATCTTGCTGCGCTTAACGATTTGATAGAACGAGAAGTTCACACTATTGCCTCACGCGATATAGAGAAACTAACAGGCATAAATGCCGCCCAGTTCCGCAAAGACCTAAGCTACTTCGGCGAGTTCGGCAGACCAGGAATCGGGTATGATGTTCAGGGGCTTAGAGATACTATTGCTCGCATCTTGAAGGTTAAAGAAGAGCAGCCGGTGGTTTTAGTTGGCGCGGGAAACCTCGGCACTGCGCTGCTTAGATATCCAGGCCTTATGCTGCAGAACTTCCGAATTGTTGCAGTTTTTGACAATAACTATAACAAAATTGGACGCAGAATTGCTGATTTAGAGATTCAGGATATAGCGAATTTAGCCGAAGCCAATAAGACCCACAGAGCGAGAATAGGCATCATCACTGTTCCAGCGCCGGCAGCTCAAGATGTTGCCAATAGACTGATTGATTCCGGCATAAGTGCTATTCTCAACTTTGCTCCAACGTCGCTTAAGGTGCCATCAGGGGTTGTAGTGAGAAACGTTGATTTCGTAAAAGAGCTTGCCGTGCTCGCATTTCATCTGTCTGAAGAATCTGCTCTATCGTAAGTCTCAGGGCTGTTAGAGAACATATCTCTAAGCATAAAGATTGCTCCGGCTTTGTCCAGCGGCTGGTTATTATTGCCGCATTTTGGCGACTGCACGCACGATGGGCAGCCGTCTTCGCAAGGACAATCTTCCATCACTTTGAGTGTCGCTTCAAGCAGCTCTTCGATTTGTTCGTAGGCTTTTTCTGCTATTCCTACGCCGCCGGGATGTCCGTCGTATATGAACACTGCTGGAAGCATCGAGACGTCCGGATGCGAAGGATTGGATACGCCGCCTATATCCTGTCTGTCGCACATTGCAAACAATGGCAAGATACCTATTGCGGCATGTTCCAGCGCGTGCAGACTTCCGGCAATGTCGAATCCGCGCCCAATCAATCGGTCTGCAGTATCTTTAGGTATCGCGAACCACACTGCTTGAGTAGGGAATTCTTCTTCAGGAAGCGAGAGAGACACGTATTCCAACACTTGATCGCTCATAAGCTGCTTTTTGCGATATCCTATAACCTGACTTGTTACTTTTACGCACCCAAACCATACCTGAGAAGACGCGAGATTTTTTGAATAAAAAGGCGATACATTTTCTATTTTGGTAGAAGTGCTTGGCACCGTATAATATGGCAGGTCGGCTTCAGATACGTAGGCGATATAGTTATCAATGTCAAGTCTCATTACGATGTATGATTCGCCTGCGTGCAGGTAAACAGCGCCTGGGTGCAGAGTCTCAAATGCCATCGCCGCATCGGCAGTTCCGAGCAGACTGCCCGATTCTATGTGTATTATGTCAAATCCCCTGCCAGATGTTGATCGTATGCTTACTTGTCCGGCAGGATAATCGTTTCCAGCCCAGAACCATTTGCCGCGATACGATACCTCGCCGGCTTCACACAAAGCGGCAAGCACTTCAAACATCTGCTCGCCGAACAGTGAAGATTCTTCGTTTTCTATTGGCATCTCATAGGCAGCGCAGAGTAGATGTTGAGCCAGAATGTAAGGGTTAGAAGGATCAATGATTGCTCGCTCGCAGGTTTTATCGAAGAAATATCTGGGGTTTCGCATAAGGAATTGATTTATAGGATCGTCAAGTCCAATCAAAACCGCCAGCGATTCTTTTTGGCTTCGTCCTGCTCTTCCAGCCTGCTGCCACGTGCTGGCGATTGTTCCTGGGTAACCAACAAGTATAGAAGCGTCCAACTCTCCAATATCCACACCGAGTTCAAGCGCAGTCGTGCTCGTTACGCCGAGAAGCTCGCCGGTGAAAAGCTTTTGTTCGATAGTTCTGCGCTCTTCAGGCCGATATCCGGCTCTATAAGACATGATTTTCTCGGCTGAAGGCGAGCTATTTTTCTCCAAAATATTTTTTGCATACCGAAGTATCAGCTCGGCGGTTTTTCTGGCGAGC
>Ga0101944_10004614_pt1 | contig 16777 bp, 10 predicted proteins | sample DewCreD2012metaG_FD_75245 | JGI IMG/M metagenome (GOLD analysis project Ga0101944, IMG submission 75245) | Hot spring sediment bacterial and archeal communities from British Columbia, Canada, to study Microbial Dark Matter (Phase II) - Dewar... ...
TTCGCCGGCGTAGACGGGAACCGCCGGAGGGCAACGCTCACAGACACGAATAACTTGCAACCTCGCATAGGAGCCGCCTACCAGCTCACATCCAGGCTCGTCGCCCGCGGCGGATACGGCCTCTACTACACCAATTTCCAAAGCAACGGGATGATGCAAACGATCGGCTTTTCTAGCACCACCGACGCCGTCGTGACTTTGGACGGCGGCCGCACGCCCATACCCAACCTGTTGACCAATCCTTTTCCGAGCGGCATTAACATGCCTCCCGGCGCCAAGGACGGACCTCTGACCTATGTCGGGCGAGGGTTTACGCAATACAACTCCGAATACCGCTTGCCCAAAGTTCACCAGTTCTCCTTCGGGTTCCAGTATTTGGTCACCAAGTCGTCGGTTTTGGACGTGTCCTACGTCGGCAACCGTCCCCGGGACTACGCCGGCAACAGGGACTACAACTTGCCGGACTGGCAGTTTGCACGCACATGCGATGTCCGCGAAGGCGGCAACCGCACCGCTTGCGACGCCTTGGCGCCCAATCCCTTCCAAGGCGTGGAGGCGCTGCGCGGCACGCGGCTGTTCTCCTCGGCTCAGCTCAGCCGTTGGGACCTGAACCGTCCATTCCCGCAATTCGACGGAAGCATCACGGTGGCAGGCCTGAACCTCGGAAAGATGTGGTACAACGGCCTCCAGATCAACTTCAACCAGCGCTTGACCAAGGGCTTGGTGATGAACGCCAACTATGTCCGGTCGCGCCAAATCGAACAGTGGGGCTGGATGGACGAATACCGCCGGATCCCGCAGAGATTCCCCTACTCGGCCGATCACCCGCACGTTTTCAAGGTCTCCGCGGCTTTTGACTTGCCGGTGGGCAAGGGACGCCGGTTCCTGGCGAAATCTCACCGCGCCGTGGATTTCGTTCTGGGCGGATGGCAGGTTGCACCCGCCATGTTCGCTCAAAACGGCGAGCGCGCCGACTACCCGGCGAATGCCCAGCGATTGCGCGATGTCCGGGCCAAGAATATCGACTGGAGCCAGCATCAGGTTAGGGGTTGGAACGCTTGCGTCCTCAACGTGGACAACAACGGCGCGATCTCTCCCATGCCGTATAGCGTGCAGACGCTCGGTTGCAGCCGGACGGACTTTTCGCAGTACGACTGGATCGTGTATCCCATCTTGTCAGGCCAGCGCCTGTCGCCCGCCGGCGCGGGCGACCTGCGGATGAAGCCGTATATCGGCTCCGACCTGGCGCTCACAAAAACATTCGCCGTCACCGAAAAGTTGAAGATCCGGTTCCGGGCCGAGGCGGCAAACGCTCTGAACCGCTTCAACCTTCTGACCGCCCGCTTCAACACCAGCCCTACGAGCCCGAATTTCGGCACGGTCTTCCCGTCGCTCACCCCCGGGCTCGACTGTCCGCCCAGAGTGATTACACTGGGATTGAGAGCAAACTGGTAATGCGGACATCAGCCTGTCTGGCTCTCATCGCCGCTTGGAGCGCACTCGCACAGCCGGAGGCGCCGCGAAACCACCGGGACGCCCGGATCGTGTGGGATCCCTCGACTCTGGTGCTGATCCAAGAAAGGGGTCTCTACGGCCGCATGGCGCGCTTGCCTGATGGCAGGATTCTGTGCTCCTACGAACGCGGGGGAAGATCCTACGTCCGTCACAGCGGCGATGAGGGCTTGAACTGGGGCCCGGAGATTTTGGCCGGCGAGTTCGCCTATGGCACGGCGGCTAACCCCGAGATTCTGGTGCTCCACAACGGCTGGGTTTTGCTCGCATACAATGAGCGCCCATCGGACCGCGTGCATCCTTACGCCATCCGAATTCGAAAAAGCGAAGATGGAGGCGAAACCTGGGGCGAGCCCAGGCTGGTCTATGAGGCGGGAATCACCAGCGGCACAGGCTGTTGGGAACCCGCCATGATCCAACTGCCCTCCGGCGAGATCCAGTTGTTCTTCGCCAATGAGAAGCCGTTCCCGGATACCAACGAACAGGAAATCTCCTTGGTCCGATCCCAAGACAACGGCGAGACCTGGAGCGAAGCCGAGCGCGTCAGTTTCCGAGTGGGTTTCCGGGACGGGATGCCGGTTCCCCTCGTGCTGCGGGATGAGAAGGGGATCGCCGTAGCCATCGAAGACAACGGCATCGATGGACCGTTCAAGCCGGCCATCCTTCACACCAGCCTCGAAGATAACTGGCGGCAGGGACCGATTGGCGCGGAACATCGTTCCCGGTGGCCGGCTCTCGAGATCCCCCTGCCAACGCCGGTTTACGCCGGCGCGCCTTACTTACGGCAGTTCCCGTCGGGCGAAACTGTTTTGTCGGTTCAAAGCGCCGAAAACCGCATGCAGCAGGGATCGCTCACTTACAGCCGGATGGTGGTGTGGATCGGCGATGGCGAGGCCAAGAACTTCACCAACCCGAGCGAGCCGTTCGCTGTTCCAGCCGACGCCAACGGCTTGTGGAACTCGCTGTTCATTAAGAATGACACCACGGTTACAGCCATTTCTTCCACCACCCTGTTTGGAATCCGCGGGCTCTGGGCGGTCGACGGGCGGCTGCAATGAGGATCTTGTTGGCGGCGGCCTTAATCTTCCCGCTCGCGGCCGAACCCTTGCGCTACGTCAATCCGCTGCCGGTTGAGGGAACGCGCAGCATCGCCGATCCGTGCGTATTGAAGCACAAGGGCAAGTACTATCTGTTCGTCACCGGCGCCGTGGGCCACGCGCCAGGCGCTTGAGGGCGGCGAGGTTGCGCAAATCGTCGCCCTCTTCATCCACCGGCGTTTCCAAAATGAAAGCTTTGCTTCGCAGAACCGGGTGATGGAGCATGCGATGAAAACCCTCCCTGCCGATCGAGCCTTCTCCAATGTTGGCGTGGCGGTCCACTCGGGAGCCGAAGGCGCCCTTGGAATCGTTGGCGTGAATTACCGGAATTCTCTCCCATCCCAAGATGCGCTCCACTTCGCCGGCCAACGCCGCCAGACCCTTGGCCGAAACGACGTCATAGCCGGCGGCCCAAGCATGACAGGTATCAAAGCAGAACCCGATGGGGAACCCGATCCCCGCTTTGCGGGCCAGCCGACGGATTTCCGCCAATTCTTCGAAGCGAGAGCCAATCGCAGCGCCGCTGCCGGCTGTGTTCTCAATCAAGAGGCTCAGCTTACGCGACTGCATTCCTTTCGTGGCTTCCGCCAGCCCTGCCACAAATAACTCGATTCCCTGCTCCAGGGCGCCGCCCTTGTAGCTTCCGGGGTGCGCCACCAGATAGTCGGCGCCGATCGCCAACGCGCGCTCCACTTCCCCGCGGCAGGCTGCAATGGACTTGGCGCGGATCACTCCATCCGTCGACGCCAGATTGATCAGGTAGTTGTCATGCACCACCAAAGGCGTGAGGTCATGTTGGCGGCGCAACTGTTTCAAACGCTCGACCGATTCAGGCGCCGGAGCGGCGGAGCGCCACATCCTCGGGCTGCCTGTGAATATTTGAAAGCAGTTTGCGCCCAGTTCCGCCGCCCGCACGGCGGAGCGCTCCAACCCCCCGGCGGTGGAAGTGTGAATCCCGATGCGGAGCCCAGGCGCGTCACTCATCGGAGGAAGAGAAGAAGCCGCCCAAAGAACCCAGCGGGCTGCGCTCGTCTCCGCCTCCTTTCGTGGGCGTCAGTTCGCGCCGCAGTTTGTCTGGCGTCATGCTCTGCATCCAGCGGTTCGTTCGCCGGCGCCACCCTGCCGCCCCCCACGGGCATGCCGCAACTGGAACGGAATCTCGACGTTTCCGACAACTCGAGCCCGCACTTCGTGCAAAAAGGCATAAGCTTTCCGGAACCTCCCTGCCCGGACCAAGTATCTTAACAAGTAGAATGACGCGTTTCGGTCTCGCCCTGTTCCTGGCAATTCTGACGGCTGTGCAACTGCCGGCACGGCGCCCCCCGGCATCGTGCGGCACACACCGCGACACAGCCCGCGAGGCGCTGAGTCTGCACCGTGCATCCACCCGGCTCCGGCTGCAAGCCAAAGCTATGTCCGCCACAGCCGCCGCCGTCCCCGCGCCGGCGCCGTCCGCCGACATCGGCGACATCGCGGTGGTGGGCGACGGTGAAGGCGTAGTCTCGCGGCTGAATCCTTTCAATTTGAACCGCAAGACCTTGACCTTCACTCCTGCCCGAAACGGGTACCGCTACCAGCTTTCGGACTTCGCCTCTTCAGGCATCTCCACCACGAACAGCCAAATGATAGAAGGTCTCGACGACGACGATTCGCGCGAAGTGCGGCTGCCGTTTTCATTTCCCTTCTTTGGAAAGTCCTATGTCTCTGTTCACGTAAATTCGGACGGGAACTTGACGTTCGGCGAAGCCGACGGCGTTACCGGCGAGCGCTCGCTCGGAAGGCTGCTCGCCGGTCCTCCGCGCATCGCCGGGCTGTTTACCGATCTGGATCCTTCGCGCTCGCGCAACGGTGTGCGCGTCGCTTCCGGTAGCGAACGTTTCGTGGTGGCTTGGCCCGAAGTGCCGCTCTATCAGGATGTCGGCACGGGCGCCCCCCAATCCTTCGAGATCGCTTTGTACCCGGACGGGCGGATTGAGATTTCGTTCGCCGCCGTGACGGCTGAAGAAGCGGTGGTGGGCATTGCGCCCGGAGGCTTGCAGGGAGAGACTTCGGTGGTCGCGTTCACCCAGCCGTCGGACCGGGAGTTCACCGCCGCGGTGGCCGAACGGTTCAGCCGGTCCTCGGGCATCGACATCGTCCTGGCTGCTCAGCGGTTTTATCAAACCCACGACGACGCCTATGACTACCTGGTCTTTTTCAATGCCCTCGGCATTTCGGCTTCCTCCGACGCCGTGGCCTACGAACTGACAGTGCGGTCTTCGCGGCGCGGCATCGGCGACGACGAGCCGGTCGATATTGGCGCGCAGTTCGGCTCCCCGCGGCGGTTGCAGGCGGTCATGAACATGGGGCCCCTGTCCCAATATCCGCGCGACCCCTACGCGGTGGTTCCTTCCCGCGCGGTGGCTGGCGACACCACCATGTCCGTGCTGGCGCACGAAGCGGGACATTTGTTCCTCGCTTATGCTAGCGTGGCCGATCCGGCGCGTCCTGGCGCGCGTCCGATGCTCGGCCGGCAGCTTGCGCATTGGGCGTTCACATTCAACTCCGAAGCGTCGGTCTTGGAAGGCAACCGGATTCAGGACCGCGGCCCTGCGGTCACGCCCCGCTTTCTTACCACCGGCACCGTCGAAGCCTACGCGCCTCTCGATCAATACCTGATGGGCTTCCTTCCCCCTTCGGAAGTGCCGCTCACCTTTCTGGTGGAAAACGCCACCGTGTCGGCGAATTCGGGCCCTGCGCGCGGACGCTCATTCGACGGCCGCCGCCGGGACGTCGCAGTGGGCGAACTCGTCAACACCGTCGGACGCCGAGTGCCCGATCACACCGTCTCGCAAAAGGAATTTCGCTTCGCCTTCATCCTGATCGCGCCGGAGGGCCAGCAGCCGTCGGCCGACCAGGTCGCGCAAGTCGAACGCTACCGGGCTGAGTTCGAAAACTACTTTGCCCAGGCGGCGTCAAACCGCGCCACGGCGTCCACGAGATTGCGCCGCGCCTTGCGCGTCTCAGCGTTTCCGGCGGCGGGTTTGCTTTCGGGCGCGCGCACCACCATCTCGGTTGCCGCGTCCGCGCCTGTGCCGGCGGCTCTGCCGTTGCTCCTGCGCACGCGCAACGGAGTCGCCGCCGCGCCTTCCGCCGTCACCATCCCCGCGGGCTCGCGCGAGGCAAGCTTTGAGGTGGCGGCGCGGCAAACAGGCGTTGAAGTCTTGGTCATCGAACCAGGCGACCCCGCCTATGAAACCGTGACGGTGCGTTTGCAGGTGTCGCAGCCGCAATCGCTCCGCCTGGAGGTGGTCTCGGGCGACCGCCAGCGCCCCGCGGCCGGGTTCTTGCCCGCACCTGTAGTCTTCCGCTTGACGGATGCGAACGACCTGCCGTACTCCGGAGTGACCTTGCGCGCGGCGGTCACCGGCGGAGGGCGGGTGGAATCCATCACGGCGCGCACCGATGAAAAGGGCCTTGCGAGCTTCCGCTGGGCTCCCGGAGCGGATGGAATCAACCTCCTGACCGTCACGCTCGACGGTGCGTCCAATGCGCCCGCCGCCACAGCCACCGTCGCGGGTCCACCTGTGGTCGTCGCCAGCGCTGTGGTGAACGCAGCATCCTACGAGCCGGGCATCACACCCGGCGCGCTTGCCACCATCTTCGGCGTGAATCTCTCAGGCGGCGTCACCGCGGCGGCAACGCGCCTGCCGCTGCCCACGGACCTGGGGGGAGTCCAAGTCTTGCTCGACGGGATACCGGCGCCGTTGCACTTCGTTTCCGACCGTCAGATCAACTTTCTGGTTCCGTCCAGCCAGCCTGCGGGCACAGTGAATCTCGCGGTGCAGAGCCCCGCCGGCATGTCGGCAACGGCGCGAGTGCCGGTGGTCGCCATCCAGCCGGGCATCTTCTTCGATGCCGTCTCCGGCGTGGGGGCGGTCCGCGAAAACAGCGGTTACCTGGAGATCTACTGCACCGGATTGGGGCCGCTGGTGACCGAACGCGACGTCCGCGTGACGTTCGGCGCGTTGACCGTGCCCGCCGTCTTCGCCGGATATTCCTCAGCCGGGCTCGGACTCCAGCAAGTCAACGTCCCCTTGCCCGCCGGCCTGCCCGCTCAGACGACCCTACGCCTCACAGTAAGCGGACGCGGCAGCAACGAAGTCATCATCCAGAATTTCGGGGACAGGCTACGCAACCCCTAAATTCACCACGCGGGCGGAGGCACCACTTTCTCTTTTTGGTCGAGCCGGCCGGGGTATTGGGATCCGAGTTCCGGGCTCGGCTGGCGATTGCTGAGCATGTGCCACGCCGCCTGGATCGGAGTGTCGGCAACCGCCACCAGGGCGCGTTTCTTCCCGCGATGCCCCGCCGATTCCCATGATTGCGCCCGGCGGTAGGTGGTTTTGCTGCGGGTGGCAGCCCAGGCATTCTCCGTCATGACTTCTTGGATCCACCGGCTTCCGTGGTGGCTCCTGCCCGACCGCCGCTGGCCCGCGCTTTCTTGGTTGCCCGGACATAATCCCGCCCCCGCCAGGATCGACGGGAAATCGGACACGCGGACTTCCAACACTGTTTCCGACTCCGGAATCTTCGCGCGCCACCGCCCGCGCGCCAGTTCGGCCAGTTCGGCCGCATCGGTAGGACCCTGCGCCAACACCCCGATCGTCTCCCGGCACGAGACCCCAGCGCATCGCTGGCTTCCAGCAGCCCGTGGCGCAACAGCGAAGCTTGCCGTACCGAGCTCCTTGATCTGCTTGGCCGATTCCCTCCCCGGTCCCGGCGTCGGCACGCACGCCTCCACCGATTCCTTGTGCACATCCAGCCCCGCGCAACCTGGATACACTATCCGCATGGTTCACTTCCGCTACGTGCATAAGAGCGCCATAAGAAAGTGCATCTCTCTTGCGTGCTGCCTTGCGGCGCGACACTCGCAGGTTCGACCGGGGCTCCGGCGAAACGGTCCCGGGCGGCTGACACAGCCTCACAGACTACTGCGGCTTCACCCGCGGCCCGGGATGGAAAACTGTACCCCCTGGCGCGCTCAATTTCATCCTCGCGGGTGTCGCCTCAGCCGACGCGGCTCAGAACTACCGCCGAAATTCACGGCCGTGCTGGTGGGCTTGGACACCTGCCCCGGGGCTCACGAATGCGCCACGGTGTCCAGCGGAGACCACCTGAATCCTCTCAACAGTACGGCGGCCGAGCTAGTGGTGATCGGAAGGCGCCCGGAGAAGCTGGGTGGGGGGTGCGATCCATCTCATCCAGGACGCCAACGGCATTTTTGGCTGGGATGGGACGGCGGCGGACAGGTTCATCTACCGGGGCTCGGAGCGAGCAGGCAAACGGCAATGGTAGGCAATTGAAACGGCAGCGGGAGTCCGAAGATTGGAGTGCAGCAGGACGGCTCGTGGGCGCTGCCCTACAAACGGGGACTATATTTGGAGCGGGCCGGGCACGGACAAGCTGATCTACTTCGCCGGCCGGGACAGATTCCGGTACTTGGGAGATGGTAGAAGCGATTGGCCCAAGCATAAATGCTTACTTTTTGGTTCGCTTTTCCAGTAAGACAGAGCAATAGTACTTTAATAGCTCCCAGACATTCGTCTTTCTGGCAACATTACACTTGACACGGTTCCCATCAAGTCTTATTATCGCCCCATGGTGTGTCCTGATAGACGTGCTATTCAACGGTTCGAAAGCCCCACTCGGAAGTGGGTTGACACACTTGGATAGTCTGCACCGCTGGCATTATCAGAGGTGGCAAAGATTCGTAGGGAGACGCGAGGCGATTGGAAGTGGCAAGCAGGAGGAAGGTGGACTGGGATTTTGGCCATCGCAGTGTAGGCTCCACCCGCGAGGATGAAGATGGCATTTTGCGTTTTTCGCTCAATAAGATGCTCTGCGTCTCCCATTGTCATAAGCGCCAGGCACCTCCTCTATTTTGGGAGCTAGCAATATGAGGAAACGAGGGCTTTCTATTTCTCTTGCATTGTTCACGATCTGTTTTGGATTCCCAGGCTCTTCAAGGAGTGCCGATTCTCCTGGAAACCCAGACCGAATCACTCCCACGATCGTCACCCGTTACTGTCACCTTCCCAACTTGAAACTCTCTGGAAGCCTCATACTTCACAATAAATTCAACGTGACAGCGCGTTTCCGCCTCGGGTTCTGGGCGGACAACGGTCTGCAAGTGGGAGTGCAGGATGAAACTTTAGGGCCTCTTGAGCGAAGGGTGCTAGTGGTCGACAGTTGGCCTGCTGGTACAAGCCTGATATCCTTCGAGACGGCTTTTGAGCTGAGCCCTCGGTTAACAATCCGTCGGAGCGACGGAACTGACCTCAATTTGCCATGGCTTGATAAGCGAGAATCAGGCACCGTTAGACTCGAAATCACCCCAATGCTTGCGGAGGATGCGGTCCTCCTCCTCAGTGCCACTTCAGGCTCCAATTCGAATGTCGGTTTGACGGTTGAGTCAAGCACTGGTCAGGAGGCCGAGTTGGAGCCCGTGGTGGTGCGGCCTTGGCAAACTATGACCCTACGGGTGGCTGACGTGCTGCCGGCTGGACTCAAAGACGCGATTATCGGACTTAAGCTCAACGTGAGAGGTGCCCTTGTCGCGAGTGTGGCCTACGTTTCTGACAAGGGCGCTATAATCGCCGTCAAAGCTTTGACACCTACCGCTGCTGGGGCGATCATAGAGGAGCAGAAAGCGCCGGAGCGAGAAGTGACCTCCGAAACAGCACCCGGCAGGCAGGAAGCCGCTTCCGCATTTTCGCTCGCTCTCCCTTGGGCTAGTGGCCAGTACTGGGTCCCACAGACTTACGATAATCACGTGAACAGGTCTGGCCTGACGCCAAACTGGGTGAACACGGCACGCTATAGGGTTGACTTTTACTGGGCTTCTCCCCAAGCTGCGCAGGTTAGATCCGTTGATGAGAACGCTGGAAGGGATAAGTTCGTATACGCCACCCACCCCGGCTTAGCAGGAGTGTATCGGTACCGTTTCAGCGCCGGAGCATGTGGTGATGTATCCGAGGACTGGGAAGTGTTCGTTCGCTCCGACAACGAGCAATATTCGACTTGGTACGTACATATGGTGCCAGCGCAGTCGATAAGAGTCGGAGATTCAGTAATCGTACACAACAAGGGGATTGGAAGGAACCTGAGGGAGTGTGCATCGATAAGTTGTCGAGAAAGAGTCCTGATGCCGGACGGCACCAAGATGACGGTTCTCGCCGGTCCGCAACAGGCCGACGGTTACTACTGGTATTCGCTAAAAGGGTACGTAAGCGGTTCGCTTTGGACCGGCTGGGCGGCCTCACAATCCACGAACACGTCATCGAGGCCGGTCCTGTTGCGCGGGCTGTTTGGTGTCGGGGATCAGGTTGTTGTTATAAGTGATCCCTACGTCAATTTTCGAGAACGTCCAAGCCGAAACGCAAATCGCCTCGATTCCATTTACAAGGGTACGCGCCTGACCATCGAAAATTTCGATTACGACGGGTTCCCTGGTGCCGTTCAAGACGCTGAGGGTTACACGTGGTGGCGTGTAACCTACAACGGTCGGACTGGTTGGGTTGCAGATCAAGATCCAGGCGGAGCGGGCGGGACCGCATCTCTAGGGGTGAGTGTTTCTACCAGCACGGCAATTGGCAGGGTGTCGGACCAGGGATGTGCAGCTTCGCCGCATCTTCACTTCGGAGTTAGGACAGCGAGCGAGCCATGGATACCTCTGGACATGAACAGTGGCAGCCCACAAGTCTACCTTGGCGGCGAAGTGGTTTTTGACGTGACAGGTCAAAATCAAGCTGATGCTTATATTATCAACAACACGGCTGATCATGGCCGCATCTATCGATTTCCGGCGATGCCCCGGGGTGCACAATCACTTCCTGGTGCCCCGTCCAATCCTTCGCCGCACAATGGAGCGGCGGGCGTGTCCACCACTCCGACGTTGAGCTGGACGGCTGGCAGCGGAGCCACGTCGCATGATGTCTACTTCGGCACTTCCTCCTCGCCGCCGTTTGTGACCAACACGACGGGAACCAGTTACAACCCGGGTTCACTTAGCATTGGAACCACGTATTACTGGAAGGTTGTGGCGAAGAACAGCGGGGGTTCGACGAGTTCGGCCATTTGGTCGTTCACGACTTCACCTAGCGGCAGCGGCAACGACGAGCCCTCGGGGGCGACCCTGATTGCAAGTCTGCCTTTCAGCACTACACAGAACACCCAAGCGGCGACCAGCAATGCTTCGGATCCTGGGCATTCTTGTACCGGAGGGCAAAAAGACTCGAACACGGTCTGGTTCCGTTATGTGGCTACCTTCACCGGGAAACTGCGGGTCAATACTTTCGGCAGCAATTACGATACCGTGCTGACGGCTTATCCTGGCACAACCGCTCCCGGCGCCGAACTGGCGTGCAGTGACGACGAAAATGCCACTTCGCAGTCTGCGATTGTGTTCAATGTAACCAGCGGGCAATCGTATCTGATCCAGGTGAGTGACTACGGGAGTCCGGATGGGGGGACCCTGGTGCTGAACGTCAGCCGCGGCGTTACGGTTAGCAAGATCGGCGTGGCGGGAGCGGGCTACCTCATGCAGGACGCCAACGGCAACTTTGGCTGGGACGGCACGCCGGCGGACAGGTACATCTATTGGGGCTCGGGCGCCGCGGGCGAAGTGCTGGTGTTTGGCGACTGGAACGGGGACGGGAAGACCAAGGTGGGCTCCTATAAGGACGGCCTGTGGATTTTGGATTACAACGGCAACGGGGTATGGGATGCGGGAGTGGACAAGATCTTGTATTTTGGCAGCGCCGGGTTCCAGCCGGTGGTAGGGGACTGGAACGGGACGGGGACGAGCAAGATCGGGGTGTATAAGGACGGATTGTGGATATTGGACCACAACGGGAACTTCCAATGGGACGGGACGAGCTTGGACAAGCTGGTGTACTTTGGGGCGAGCGGGCAGAGTGCGGTGGTAGGAGACTGGAACGGGGATGGGCGGACGAAGATCGGGGTGTACAAAGACGGGTTGTGGGTGTTGGACTACAACGGGAACTTCCTATGGGACGGGACGAGCGTGGACAAACTGGTGTACTTTGGCGCGAGTGGGCAAGCGCCGGTGGTAGGGGATTGGAACGGCAGTGGGAACACGAAGATTGGAGTGCACAGGGACGGCTTGTGGGTGCTGGACTACAACGGGGACTTTATCTGGAACGGGACGGGAACGGACAAACTGGTGTATTTCGGGGCGAGCGGGTACACGGGGATAGTAGGAGATTGGAACGGGTCGGGCTGGGCGAAGATTGGGGGCTATAAGGACGGCCTGTGGGTGCTGGACTACAACGGGGACTTTGCCTGGAACGGGACGGGCACGGACAAGCTGGTCTACTTCGGCACGACCGGCCAGACACCGGCGTTAGGCGGGTGGTAGAGGAGGCGAACAGATGAAACGATTTCGGCTCTTGATGATGCTGGGGGCGCTGGGCGCATGGAGCGCCGTGGGTCAGCAGCCCGATGCAGAAGCGCAGAGAGAGCAGTTCCGCAAGGCAATCAAGGAGTTTGAGAGTTCGTCTGCGTACCGTGCCCAACGGGATGCAGTGGAGCGGGCGCTGAGCGAAGCGCAGAGCCGGGAGAAGCAGGCTGCAATCCGGGAGGCGATTCAGGAAGCGCAGCGAAGTCCCGAGCTTCAAAAGCAGAAATTCGACTTCGAGTGGCTGCTGGGCAAGGCGGCGAGGAGCTTCGAGCGGCTGGCGCACGAGAACGGCCTGCGCCAGGAAATAGAGAAGGCGGCCCACAGCCGGACTGCCACAGCGGCGCCTAATTTCGGGGACAGGCTACGCAACCCCTAAATTCACCCTGCGGGCGGAGGCAGCCAGATAAGCGGACGCCTTCTCGCTCAGCGGCGCGCTCCTGCGCTCCGGGTTCCGGCCAGGGGACGGCACAGAGCAGGGCGCGTCAGGCTCTCCCCGACGTCCCCTTAAGGCGCGCGCTTTTGCAACTGCTGAAGCTCGTAACTGCTGATCTCCCGCATCATCTCAGACGGATGCCGCGGGTTCTGCCCTTCGAAGTGCGTCCAGCTATAGCCGCGCCCTTCGTAGTAGTCGCCGGTCACCGTGTCCTTGGTCCCCCAACGGTCCGTCTGATACACCTTGCCGCCTTCGAGTTCCGACACCCAATAGGTGTTGCCCCGGCGGTAGTCGTCCCACTTGGACTCCATGTAATCCTTGCGCGCCTGCCGGGCTTCCCAGTCTTTCTGGTTTTGCTCGCGGGCGCGGTTGAGGTCTTGCATCGCTTGCTGCGTCTGCTGTTGCTTGGCGCGCAATGACGCCAAACCCTGCTGAATATAGTTGCGCGCGTATTGGTGGTTGATTTGGAAAGACGCCGCCACCTGCTCCAGCATGGGAAGGTAACGCGGCAGGTCGCCTTCCGGACCCCAAATGCCCGCGATGAGGAACGACCACATGCCTATCGCGGAAGGCGCGAAATTAATCATCTTGATCGCGCCGAGGCTGGCTGCGCCTTTCACTGACGTCCACCGCGCCAGGATGTCTTGAGCGTCGCAAGCGCGGTTCCAGGAGCGGCACTCGGCGATGGTCTTGTGATCCGGCGTGGCGGAGTGTATGCGGATGTCCCGGTGCCCGAATGCTTGCAGGAACATGGTCAGCGCCCGCGCCGGCGGCTGGTAAGGGGAGCCAATCACCCCTCTCATGATGTCGGAGGGGATGAGCGGGTTGCCGTCCAGCATGGTGAAGATGAAACCGAGCGACCCATCCTGAGCGCCCGCCACCACTTTGCCTCCCGCGCCCAATAAAGTCCAGTCGGCGGGCGTCGAAAGCGACAAGCTGCCATCCTGCGCGCGCCTGGGAACGAGTTGCACTCTTACGATGTCCTGCGGCGCGGCGCTTGCGCCCGGCGGAGGCGCGGGTCCGGGCTGCTGTCTGGCGAACGCAAAACTCGCCATCACGTTCAGAAGAAGCGGGCGCTGCGAGTCCAGCAAGTTCTCCGGCGCCGCGTAACCCTGCGCATGGATGCTGCGGGGGCGCGATTCGAAGTAATAGCGTCCTCTTACGCTCGCCGCGCCGGAGCCGTACCGCACATCTCCGACAGCGCGGGTGTTGTCCCGCGAGACATAGACCGCGCTGAAGGAGCAATCGGGATTCGTCTGTTTGAGCAACCGCCAGAAGCTGGCTACTGAGGCGAGCGCGTCCGGTTTTTCCGGTCCTCGCGCCCAATACATGTCGGTTTTAGAGTTCCGGTCAGGGGACTCGACCAGCACACGAAACGAGTCCGGACCGGTCTGCTCTCTAACGGTCCAGCCCGCGGGCTTATGGAGCGCATACAGCTTGCTCGGGGCGACATACGGTTGGAGTTGCCGGGGTTCCCGGTAAGGCAAGGCCGGCGACGGCCACGAAAACACCGCCCCTCCGGCCGCAACAGCTAGCAATATCGTCATCGCCTGCTCTCCGATAATCCGGCCCTATTCTATAGCAATTCTTTCCCGGCGTCTCCGGGTTGCCGTGAGCAGCAAATCTACGAACGTCTTCCGAACCCAGGCTGGAGGGAATTGTGGGCTGGCTCGGTCACTGTCGGGCTTGCCGGCGATCTAGGCATCACCTTCGCCCGATGAACGGCTCCCGCTGACGGCCCGCGGGTGCGCTAGAGTAAGGTGTTGCGTAGTTCCAAGCGAAGACCATGAGCGCGATCACACGAAGGCGGTTGTTGCAGCTTGCCGTCCCGGCGGCGGCAGCCGGCGCCACGCCGCGGCGCCCGAATATTCTCTATGTGTTTTCGGATCAGCAGCGCGCCACCTCCATCGGCGTCTATGGCGACCCTAACGTCCGTACGCCCGCTTTGGACGCCTTCGCCCGCCAAGGCGCCCGCTTCGACGCCGCTGTTTCCAATACCCCGGTCTGTTGCCCGCACCGTGCGTGCCTTCAAACCGGGCTCTACAGCCATCACCACGGAGTGGTGAGCAACGGCGTGCGCTTCACGCGCAAGGTGCGCGGCTTGGCGGAGCAATTCCGCGAAGCGGGCTACGTCACCGGCTACGCCGGCAAGTGGCACATCCCGCCCGGCTATGGCTCCGAAGACACGCAGCCGCTCGGCTTCCCCAAGGAGGCGCTGCGCAACCTGGTGCGCGGCGGCGAGGGCGCGCGTCCTCACCATGTCCGCACCGGCGGGCGCGAGCTCTATATCCCCACGGTGCTCGCGGATGAGACGATCCGCTTCATCGAGCAACAAGGCAAACAAAGCGCTCCGTGGGTGTTCTTCCTCTCTTGGTTACCCCCGCATGCGCCCTACGCCGCGCCTGCGGAGTACCGGCAGCGCTATGAACGCCCCCTCCAACTGCCCCCCAACGTGCCCCCCGGCTTGCCGCAAGACTTCACCCGCAAGGTCATGCCGGACTACTACGGCATGGTCGAAAGCCTGGATTTCGAATTCAAGCGGATTCTGGACGCTCTCGATCGCTCGGGCGCAAGCCAGGACACCATCGTTTGTTATTCGTCCGATCACGGCGACATGCTCGGCAGCCACGGCTACACCGCCAAGCGCTGGCCCTACGAAGAATCCGCCCGCGTGCCTTTCCTCATTCGCTACCCCCGCGCCATCCGCCCGGGACAGGTCATCTCCGCGCCCTTCAGCACCGTCGATGTCTACCCAACGCTGGCGGGGCTGGCGGGCTTAAAGCCTCCGCCGGGCATTGACGGCTTGGATTATTCGAGCCTGCTCACCGGGAAAAGCTCGAAACCGCCGCGGGATTACGCCTTCCTGCAAATGATGTACGCCTACGTCCCTTGGCCCGGCTGGCGGGCCATCCGCACGCAAGAATACACCTACGCCCGAACCGTCAAAGGCCCTTGGCTCCTTTATCACACAGCCAAAGACCCCTTCCAGACCAGAAACTTGGTGGAGGAGCGCTCCGCGCGCGCTCTCCTCGACGAGATGGACAAGCGCCTCGCCGCTCTGATGAAAGAGACCGGAGATTCCTGGGAGTACCAAGCAGCCACCGGCGACTACCGTCTGTGGCTCACCGGAGGGCGGAAACAACAGGAAGGCCAGTACTTGGGAGTCCCCTACCCCGGACGCGAAGCCCCGGCCCCTAATACCCGCCGCCTGCAAAAAAAGAACGTTCCCTAAAACGATGCCGCCCTACGACTTCCAGCCGTCACGCAGGGACTTCCTCAGCGCCGCCTTCGGAGCGGCGCTCGCCGAAGACATGGGCAAGACGCACATCACCTTCGCCCAAGTGCTGAAACAGCGCGGCTACGCCACGGCTCTAGCGGGAAAGTGGCAGCTTTCAGGCCGATACCCCACTCTGATCCGCGAATGCGGTTTCGACGAGTACTGCGTTTGGGCGTATCAGAATTACTTGTCCCCGGAGGACCAGCCCAAATTCAAGGGACGCCGGCGCTACTGGGACCCGTCCGTGATGCAAAACGGGAAGCTGATCGAGACCACCATCAACGACTACGGTCCGGATATCTATTCGGGGTTCCTGTCGGATTTCATCCGGCGCAAGCGGAATCAGCCCTTTCTGGCGTATTACCCCGCCACTCTCACACATGGACCGTTTGAACCCCCTCCCGGTACGGCGAAGTCCGACGCCGATAAATTGCAGCCTTCCCGCGCGCACTTCGGCGCTTGTCTGGAGTACCTGGACCGGATTATGGGACGGTTGGTCAAAACGCTCGAAGAAGCCGGGGTGCGGGACAATACCATCATTCTTTTCACCGCCGATAACGGCACCGCGGGCGACGGCAAAGCGGAGGCGACCGAGCTCGGCGCCAGGGTTCCGTTCATTGCCAACTGTCCTGGGATCGTCAAACCGCGCGGCGCAAGCGATGAGCTGGTGGACCTTTCCGACGTCATGCCGACGCTGTCCGAATTTGCCGGGGCGCCGCTGCCCGCGGACCGCCCCATCGACGGCAGGTCCATCGCCGGATACTTGCGCGGCGACAAACCCGCCCCGCGGGAATGGATCTTCAGCTTTATTGCCGACCGCCGCATCATTCGCACCAAGCGCTGGCTGCTGGAGGACAATTCGCCGCTTCACTACGGACGCCTGTACGACTGCGGCACCAACCGCGACGGCGAAGGCTACAAGGACGTCACGAAATCCAACGCTCCGGAAGTTCAGACGGTCAAGGCGCAGTTTGACAAGATCCTGCAAGCGCATC
>Ga0101944_10004615_pt1 | contig 16776 bp, 16 predicted proteins | sample DewCreD2012metaG_FD_75245 | JGI IMG/M metagenome (GOLD analysis project Ga0101944, IMG submission 75245) | Hot spring sediment bacterial and archeal communities from British Columbia, Canada, to study Microbial Dark Matter (Phase II) - Dewar... ...
AGCAATACCGAGCGCCTGGGCGGCAACTCCGGGCCTGGACATATCAAAGGTCTTCATGGTAACGATAAAGCCCATCCCTTCCCTGGCAAGGAGGTTTTCCTTAGGGACCTTGCAGTCCGTAAAGATAAGCTCGCGGGTCGAGGAAGCGCGGATACCAAGCTTATCCTCTTTTTTGCCAAAAGTAAAACCGGGGGTCCCTTTTTCAACGATAAAGGCAGACGCCCCGCGCGCGCCCTTGGTCTTATCGGTCATGGCAATGACAACGTAGGTCTCTGCATCCCCGCCGTTGGTAATAAAGTGCTTGAGCCCGTTCAATACGTAATAGTCCCCTTCCTTGCGGGCAACCGTCTTTATGGCAGAGGCATCCGACCCTGCTTCGGGCTCGGTGATGCCGAAAGCAGCGACCTTCTTGCCTTTTGCCAGGTCAGGAAGGAATTTCTTTTTCTGTTCTTCATTGCCGAAAAGCACGATCGGAAATGTCCCCAGCGCCGAAGCCGCATAGCAAACCGCGATACCGCCGCAGGCACGGGAAAGCTCTTCGGTGGCAAGACAAAGGTTCAATACCCCTACCCCCATCCCGCCGTATTCCTCGGGGATAAAAAGCCCAAAGAGGTCAGATTCGGCTATCACCTTGATGACCTCCCAGGGGAATTCTTCCGTATGGTCATGCCGAGCAGCAACAGGCGCGATCTTTTCCACAGCGATCTTGCGCGCAAGCTCCCTGATCATTTTTTGTTCATCGGTCAATAAATAATCCATTTGTTCCTCCCTTTGATTTAATAAATCAGGTGGATTATACCATGAAAAAGATTTTTTACAAGTTCTTTAGAAGGGCGGTCTCTTTGCAATCGGGAAACTTGCAGCAATTAATGCATTCCGCCCAGATCTTATGCGGAAGGCGGGCGTGCGCAATTTTCTTGAAGCCGAATTTCCTGAAATATGCCGGCTTGTAGGTAAGCACAAAAACCTTTTTGGCGCCAATAGCCTCTGCTTCCTTCAGGCAGGCGGCTACCAGCTGTGAACCGATCCCTCTTTTTTGCCTGTTCTGTGCCACTGCCAGGGACTTGATCTCTGCCAGGTCATCCCATGAGACATGCATCGCGCAACAGCCGACGATCTTCTTGTTTTCGCAAAAAACCCAGAAATCGCGGATATTCTCGTAAAGCTCATTGAGTGACCGCGGCAGCATGATATCCTGCCTGGCAAACCCGTTGATCAGCTGCTGTATCTGCTTAACATCCTGGATCTGTGCCTTGCGTATCATTTATCCCCTTAGCTCTGGCTATCAACTATCAACTATCGACTATTTACTTTATCTCCGTCCCTTTCGCTACTACCACCAGCCCGGATTCGCTGACGTGAAACCTCTTACGGTCTTCCTCAGGATTGTAGCCAATAACCATGCCCTGGGGTATATTTACGTCCTTATCGATGATGGCGCGCCTGATCTTGGCGTACCTGCCGACATTGACCCCTTCCATAAGGATAGAATCAGAAACATGGCTGTAACTGTTAATCCTTACGTTGGGCGAAAGAATAGAACGTTGCACTCTTCCGCCGCTGACAATACAGCCGCCGCAGACAATGGAATCAAGCACCAGTCCTACCCTGCCGGTAATCTCCTCTCCGGAAAACACGGTCTTTGCCGGAGGGTGCTGTTCCTGGTAGGTCCTGATCGGCCAGGCCTTGTCATAGAGATTGAATACCGGGTCAACCTGAACCAGGTCCATATTCGCCTCGTAATAAGCGTCCAGGGTTCCGATATCCCTCCAGTATTGCGCCTCCTTCTTGTTTTCATCGATGAAGTTAAAGGCTGCGATCCTCAGCCCTTTTTTAAGCATTTGGGGTATAATGTTCTTGCCGAAGTCGTGATTTGTTTCACTTCTCCTGGCATCTTCATGGAGCTCGCTTACGAGGACTCCGCTCTTAAATACATATATACCCATAGATGCGTAAATCTTTTCGGGTTTATGCGGGATGGTCTTAGGGTAGGCCGGCTTTTCCTGAAAACCCCTTACCCTGCCGACACTGTCCACCTCTACAACTCCCAGGTGAGGAGAAGCCTCCTTTTCAATCTCTACCACTCCCACGGTAAGGTCGGCATCTGCCTGGCGGTGAAAATCGATCATTGTATAATAATTCATCTTATAGACATGGTCGCCTGCCAGGATTAATACTTCATCTGGCTTATCAAGCTCCAGGGTGTAAAGGTTCTGGTAGATCGCATCCGCAGTGCCCAGATACCAGGTATCGCTGACGCGCTGCTGCGCAGGGAGTATCTCGATGTATTCGTCAAGTTCGCTGGAGAGGATATTCCACCCCAGCCTTATGTGTTGCTGGAGGGAGGCGGACTTATACTGGGTAAGGATATAGATATTGCGCAAGCCGGAATTAACGCAGTTGCTTAAGGTAAAATCAATAATCCGGTAAATCCCGCCGAAAGGCACTGCCGGCTTGGTACGGTCTTTGGTAAGCGGCCACAGGCGTTCCCCTTTTCCCCCTGCCATAATAAAGGTGAGGACTTTAGGCATTCCACACCCCCATTATGCCGCGCCTTACCATCATTACGCCGATTGCCGCCAATAGAATATACATAATCTTTGAGAATGCGCGCGTGCCGCTGGAACCCATCACTTTCATAATGAAGTCGGCCTTTGTCAGGGTAAGCCAAACAAAGAGCATATTCACCAGAATAGAAGCAAAGGTCGGGATAACGCCGTAAGTATCCAGCATCATCAGGGTTGTAGTCAGGACAGCCGGGCCGGTTATAAGCGGAGTCCCCAAGGGAAAGACGCCGATATCTTTTTGGTTGCCTGCAATGAGGAAATTCTTTGAGGTCCCGGGCAGAAGCAAATAGAATGAAATCAGAAAAAGTAACAGCCCTCCTGCGATCTGAAAATCCTCAACGGTAATACCCAGGAGCCTCAACACCCACTTTCCAAGGAACATAAACAGCACCGCTACGACCGTAGCAGTGGTCACCGAGGCGCGGACTATCTTCTTTCTTTGTTTAAGGCTTGTGCCCTCAACCAGAGAAACGAACAAAGGGATATTGCCGATGGAATCAACCGCGACAAATACCGGGATAAACGCCAGCAGAAACGGCTCCAGAGCCTTAAACATGTCCCCTATTATATAGAATGCTTACCAAAAACGCAACATATTTTTGGACCGTTTCCTTTTAACCCCATCCACTCCAATAAGTTCCAATGGAAGTGTCCCCCAGGGACACTTCCATTATAATTGATTTATTCAAAATGGGTTAGGAGGAAACGGTCCTATTCCTGCCACCAGGCGATGCGCTGGGCTTCAACCGCCCAGGGGGTAAAAGGAGGAAGATTAGAAGGGTTATTGAAAGCGGTATTATAGTACCAGTTCCTGCGCGGGGCAGTATAACGAGGGCTACCGTATGCCCAGGAGCCATCAGCAACCTGGCTTTCCCAGAGAGCGACAAAAGAACCTTTGATATTAAGGTTTATGCCTGACCAGTTCTCGTGCAAACGCGGATAATTCTCAAGGCCTCCGTTATAATTCCCGCTCGTCGTGGTGTCAACCCCTGCGATAAACGCGGAATTAATTGTTGTCTGGTTTGCGGTGCGAGAAGCCCAGTTTGCCGCAGGGCTGTTTGCGTCGTTCCAACGGTTGGAAAGGATATTCAGGGAATCGCAGATGACCGCAGCGGGTTTTTCATCCACGGTATTATAATCGCCCTGGATATACACCGGGTCATTTGAGACAATCGTCAAACCTCCGCTTCTGTCTATCGTTGCGCCGTTAAACAAACGCACACCCGGCTGCGTCCCGGCGACATCGGCAACAGTAACGTACATAAGCCCGTTTGAAGGAAGGTTATTGGCATATGCGGGCTGGCCTACACCCGGCGACTCACCGGCAAGATTAGCCAGTTTTGACAAATCAACATTGACCGTACGGATATAAGACCCTTCTCTATTATCGTAAAGTGTCTGATTTATGGTGACGGTACCGTTAGGATAATCTACTCCTTCCCTGAGAGGCACCCCCCCTTTTACGATCCCTGTTTCTGTTATAACCACATCCGCATTGCTGGCGTAGTAGCCTCCGGGTTGAATGGAGGCAACCGAAGGCGCGGTAAGCTCAGTAACTCCATGCACGCTCGACTGTACGCTACCGTCCCAGCGGTCCGTAGCCGCAGTAGTCCAGTTTGCGCTGTCGCAGTCAAGGTTATCCATTGCCTCATAATCCGGAGCGCCGGGCTTATCCCTGGTTATTTCAACCTCTCCGGAAAGCCTGCTGCCGTTATTTTTGCGCTTATTGTAAATATTGCCCGCTGAATGCACATAGGTGGAGTTTACCTTTAAGGTCGCACCGGAGTCTGCATCCATGTAGATATCATTATTGCAATGAATCCTGCCGCTTAGGTTCATATTTGCTCCAGGAAGGATTTCGAGATCATCGTCATAAAAAACCGAGTGCTGGAAGGTAGGGATAAGGCGCCGGGCAATAATCTGATGCACGGTTACATTGATGTTGGCGTTCTGGGGGTGCTGCGCCGAGGATACGACTTCGTAGTTACGCACCCAGATTTTAGTCTGGCCTTCGGTAACCAGGCGGTCTGTAGAATTAAGCTCGGTTATAGTGGAATTAACCACGGCTCCAGAAAAAGTAGCAAATGAGGTCGTTACGTTCAAAGAAGGAATGTTGACATCGAGCTGGTAATTAGCGATACCAGAGGTAAGGGCTGAGATCGCGTTTTCGGTAGCACCTTCGGCCAGGTAAAATGCCTCAGCGGTGAGTTTATTGCGCAAGGCAAGCGACCGTTCGCTGACCGCCTTCGAAGAAAGGGCTGCCGAGATCACAATGAAGGCGGAGATAACCAGATACGAAACCACCAGCGCCTGACCCTTATTATGTAGATTTTTCATTACCGGCATACGCGCTCACCTCTTTTCTAATTCCTCAGCCGCACCAATGAAGTAAGGGTGAAGGTAACGTTCCTTCCTTTTGTCGTGGTTTTACTCAGCGTCAATACAATCTTCAATTCCGTAAGGGCAAGAGTCGGATCTATCCCGATATCCGAAAATGCAACATCGCTCACATCGTTTGCCAAAATTCTCTCTACACCCTGCTCTAACCTTCTGAGCTTTTTCTGACCCGGGACAAACTGGTAATGTATCATATTGTTGGTAGCCCATTCGATATCGCCCTGATTGTCGGTTATGAGCCCGTCTCCGTCTTTATCTGCGGGGAGATAAAATTGTATCTGTTTATTGTTCGGAGATGACGGTATGGAAAGATTCGGGGAAGGATTCTGAGTAGAGGTCCTGGTTGCATTCCTGAGCTCATTGACCATCACATCCATTGCCAGTCGCGCCTGCGCCTGCAAGTCGGCCCTCTCGCGGGCATCCTCCCAGACCTTAAGCCCGGAAAGATACGTCCCGTAGAGCCCTCCCAGCACCGTCGCAAGGATGGCGGTGGCAAGCAAAACTTCAATAAGCGTCATACCCTTTTTACGCATGGTTATCACCGTGTCCTGAAGGTCGAAGCGGCAGCGCTCTGCGTGCGTCCCCTTTTATCTTGCCAGGTAATCACGACCCTGATCTCAAGAGGATCGCTGTTGACGTCGGGATAGCTCACCGTTATGCTCTGATTATTCAAGCGATACCCTCCCACAATACTCGAATACGGATTCCCTGCCGGCCCGTCCGCATCTGCGTCAGGGAATTGAACGACAATATTATTGAAGGCGGTTGCCCGTATGCGCTCCATGATATTGCGCAGGTCGGATACCGCAATCGCCTGCTCCCTGGAAAGATCAACCAGGTAGAGGCTGGCGGTAACCGCGCTTAAAAGCGCACCCAGAGCCACGGTAAAGACCAGCGTGGCAATCAAAATCTCAATCAATGTCGTGCCTCGGTTCTTCTTCATTTTCAACCGTATATTAGTAGACAAGCCCCGACCTTTAAAAGGACGGGGCTTGCCGGGCCTTAACAGCGATCTCCTATATATAAAGTTTACCATATAAAATTCTTAACACAAGGATCCAAAACTTCTGTTTTTAGCCCCTGGCAGCCTCAATAAGGCTCCTGGTATAGTCATCTGTGGGGTTTCCGATGACCTGACAGCAGTGTCCCTGTTCAACGATCGAGCCGGAACGCATAACAACCAGGTAATCGGCAATCTTCCTTACCACTGCCAGGTTATGGCTGATAAAAACATAGGTGAGCTTAAGGCGCTCCTTGAGTTCCAGGAAAAGGTCTATCAGGCGCGCCTGCATGATGAGGTCAAGTGAAGATATCGGCTCATCCAATACCAGGAATTTGGCCTCACAGGCAAGGGCGCGGGCAATGCAAATACGCTGGCGTTCTCCTCCGGAAAATTCGCGAGGAAAACGGTAAAGGGCATCATGCGCTATGCCGGTCAAATCCAAGAGCTCTATCACCCGGTCTTTGAGTTTATTCCTTCTTACGATACGGTGAATAATCAACGGTTCGGCAATTGCGTCGATGATCCTCATTCTGGGGTTAAGGCTGTTATACGGGTTCTGAAAAATGATCTGACAATCTTTTCTGAAATTTTCTATCGCAGCTGTATCATAGATGATGTCGCCGGAGCTTGGAACCAGAAGTTTAAGCATGACTTTCGCCAGCGTGGTCTTGCCGCTTCCTGATTCCCCAACAACACCCAGCGTCTTGAACGCCTCGACCTTGAGGTTTATGTCCCGTAATGCCTGAACGCTATGCAGGCGCCCGCCAGAAAAGGCATGCCTTACTTCAAATAATTTGTTAATATTGTAAAGCTCAAGTAGGCTCATAAAATTAAAGTAAGATTAAGTAAAAGTATATAAATTTAAGTAAAAACTAAAGTTTCCCGATTTCTTCGTACGCCCGCATCAGCTCTTTTGTGTGCTCATGGACCGGATGAACGCTGATCTCAAGCCAGCACCCTTCTTCCACAACTCTTCCTTCGTGCATAATGCACACCCGGTCTGCGATTTTCCCGGCGATAGAAAGGTTGTGGGTTATGAAGATTAACGAAAAACCGAATTCTTTCTTTAGTTCCGAAAGAAGCCTGAGGATCTCTGCTTCAATGGTCACGTCAAGGGAGGTTGTGGGCTCATCTGCGATAAGCACCTCTGGCCTGAGCGCAAGGCCCATGGCAATAAAAACCCTCTGGTTCATGCCACCTGAAAGTTGATGCGGATAGCTGGCAAGCACCCTTTTGATATCGCTGATTTTAACCCGCTCAAGCAACTCTCCGCTCATATCCATTGCCCGGCGAAAAGGCAAATCTTCATGCGCTCTGATCGCCTCGCAGATCTGGTTTCCGATGGTAAAAAGCGGGTTCAGGTACGCCGTGGGATCCTGAAAAATATAGGCAATCTGCTTGCCCCTCAACTCCCTCAGCTCGCCTGTATTCATGCTTAATACATCCCTTCCGCGATAACTGATGCTCCCTGAGGTGATCCGGGCATTGTGCGGAAGGTTACGCGTACAGCTAAGCGCGGTTATGCTTTTGCCTGAACCGGATTCTCCTGCCAGAACCAGGGTTTCTCCTTCATGAAGACAGATATTGACGCCTTTAAGGGCCGGTGTTGTCTTCTCAGCCTGTATAAACTCAAGGCATAGCTCTTTAACTTCCAGCAGGGCCATCTACTTTGTCCCTCCCTGCTTGCGCAGGCCTTCCGCAAGCATATTGAAAGCAAGCACTGTTACCAATATGGCGCACCCGGGAAATACCGTAATCCACCAGGCAACTCCTAAGGTTGACTTCGACTCAATAAGTATATTCCCCCAGCTGGGAACAGGTGGCTGCACACCCAGGCCAAGAAAACTCAAGCCCGATTCCAGGAGTATTGCTCCGGAAACACCCAGGGTTGCATTAACCAAAAGAGGGGCTGCGGCATTGGGAATCAGGTGCCGGATAATGATGCGGGCATTTGAAGCACCCAGGGCCACTGCTGCCTGGATGAACTCGCGTTCCTTAAGGGATAGTATCTCTGCCCGCACAAGGCGCGCAGGCCCCATCCAGCTGGTAAGGCCGATGATGCACATAATATTAAAAATAGACGGTTCGAATACCGCCACCACCGCCAGTATCAAGAAAAAAGCGGGAAAGCAAAGCATAACATCCACAAAACGCATAATCAACGCATCCCAGAAGCCACCATAGAACCCGGCAACCGATCCCAGCATAATCCCCAATAGGGTTGCAATCCCTACCGCTACCAACCCCACGCTTAAGGAGATGCGCGCGCCATAAAACATACGGCTCAAAAGGTCCCTTCCCAGGCTGTCAGTGCCCAATGGGTGGCGTAGCGAAGGAGGAGCAAGCAACTCTGCCTGCTCTATGTGGGCAGGATCAAACGGGCTGAGTAACGGCGCCAGGAGCGCAAGCGCCGAAAGAAAAACAATGATACCCAGCCCTGCCAAAAGCATCTTGTTCTGTTTTATGTTCATCGCTGACTATAACGGATGCGCGGGTCAACCAGGGCATAACCTATATCGGCCAGGAGGTTTCCCAGCATGGTAAGCACAGCCACCAGCACAACCTCTGCCATGATCAAAGGGTAATCGCGCATCATTACCGCTTCGTAAAAAAGCCGGCCTATCCCTGGTATAGAGAATATCGACTCAAAAATAACGCTGCCTCCAAGCAACCCGGGTATGGATAGGCCCAGGATAGTGACAATGGGCAATACCGCGTTGCGCAAACCGTGCTTATAGACTACCGCCCGCTCAGGCAACCCCTTAGCCCTGGCAGCATAAATATAAGGCTGTGAAAGGGCTTCCAGCATACTGGAACGCATATAACGGGTTATCCCTGCAAGGCCACCAAGGCTCAGCACAAAAACCGGCAGCACAAGGTGCCTTGCCAGGTCAACGCACCTCTGAAAAAAACTCATATATTCGTAATCAAGGGAAACAATCCCTGAGATCGGAAGCCACCCCAGGCTGATCCCAAAAAGGTTCATCAGCAAAAGCGCAATCCAGAAGGACGGAACGGCAAACCCGATAAAAACCAGGACGGTCATCATCTTATCGAAGGCGCTTCCTTCCCTTAAAGCGCAGCTGATACCCAGAGGTATGCCAAAAAGCAAGATAATAAATAACGAAAGGGCATTTATAGCGACTGTCAACGGGAGCCTCTCGAGGATCTTATCTATGACCGGGCGGGAATCTGAAAATGACCTCCCGAAATCAAGGCGTATAATCCGGGCAATCCAGCGACCGTATTGGACATGCAGCGGTTTATCCAGGCCGTAGATCTGTATCAGGCGTTGGCGCACCTCCGGAGAAACGCGCGGATTAAGGGATGACTCCATGCTCACCGGTTCGCCAGGCGCCAGGCGTATCACCGCAAAACTAATAAGCGTAATACCAAAAAGCATGGGAATAATCCCCAGGAGCCTGCGCAAAAGATATGACCTCATGGCTCTAACTCAATCCTTGTCTTGTACCGCTGCTCGTTTTCCGGCACCCACCATTCTATGAAATTATACCCGATGCCCGCATCCGCTGGTTTTACCTCCCTGAATCTCTTATGTAACGCAGAGAGGCTGTCAGGGACGTACAAAAACATGTAGGGCTGGTCGTGGTAGATAATCTCGTTGATACGGTGATAGGATGCGGCGCGCTCCTTTTCGTCAAAAGTCCTGCGCGCCCTCTCCAGAAGCTCATCCACTTCGGGATTGGCATATCCGCCGAAATTGAATTCTCCCTCTTTGGTCTTGGAAGAATGCCAGATATCGTAGTTATCGGGTTCGCGCGGCAAGGACCACCCCAGGAGCACAGTCTCAAAATTCCTGTTGTTTATGAATTCGCTTAAAAATACGCTCCATTCGACTACCTTGATCTTCACCCGGATACCTATGTTTTTAAGCCTGCGCTGTATGATCTCAGCGCACCTGATGCGTTCTTCATTGCCCTGATTTGTAACAATTGAGAACTCGAACACCTCCCCTTTTTTATCGAGCCAGCCGTCACTATCAGAATCCGTCCATCCGGCCTCTCTCAGGAGCGAAAGTGCCTGCTGCGGATCAAAAGGAGCGGGTTTTACCTCCGGGTTATAGGCCCATGACTGCGACACAAACGGGCCGCAGGAAGGCTCACCCAACCCCAGGAGCACGATAGCCACCAACTCATCCTTGTCTACCGCCAGATTCAACGCCTGCCTCACGCGCAGGTCTGAAAATTTAGGGTTTTTAAGGTTGTACGCCAGATAAATGTAGGTAAAGCTGGGTAGCCTGAACTTTTGATAATGTTTCCTGAAAAACAAGCCGTCAGTCTGGCGCGTATACTGCAATGGGGTTAAGCCGGCTGAATCCAGACCCTGAACCTTAAGCTCCAGAAACATCGTCGAGGTATCGGCGATCACGCGGGAAATATACCGGTCAAGGCAGGGCCTGCCTTCGAAATACTCGGGGTTATAGATGAGCTCGATTTTCTGCTGTGTCAGCCATTTTCCGAAACGAAAAGGCCCGGTTCCAACCGGGTGCCTCTGGAAATCAGTGGTATTCAAATCCTCTCCCTCCAACAGATGCTTCGGTATGATCGGCATCCCCCAGCTTGAAAGCGCCGGTGCAAAGGGTTCTTTATAAACTACGCGAACGGTATGCGCATCGATCGCCTGAAGCGACTCGATACGCTCAAAATCTCCCGAATAGGGAGTCTTTACCCGCGGGTCTATGAGCGAACGGTAGGTAAACTCAACGTCGCCGGCGCTGAATGGAGCGCCGTCATGCCAGAAGACGTTCTTGCGCAGATGGAATACGATAACTTTCCCCCCTTCTTCTATCTCCCAGCGCTCAGCAAGGTCTCCTGTAAGATTGAGGTCCTTGTCGTATTTGATTAGGCCGTTAAAAAGCATAGAGCAGATGCTGCTTGAGGCGGTATCAGAAGCAAGTATGGGAAGAAGGGTGCGCGCATCAGAAATAGAGCCGGTTACAAAGGCATCGCCGTAATCAACGGCAAAACCGTAGGAAGGCAGAAAAAAAACCGCTGCCAAAAGCAGCGGTATTACGGCAGTGGCGGGTATGGGATATGCCACAAAATTGCGGCAGGCCATTACTCTCTTTATTGCCCCCCTTGCTCTGCCGGAGGCGGGTCATCAGGTACTGCATCCAGGGGGTGACTGGCAGTTTCTGCGGATGCGGGTAATGTGGCTGCGGGCTGTGCCTTTAGATTGCGCATCAAAGACCTGTTCTGGCGCGCAGAAAGCAAGGCGAGGCTAAGGCAGGTAAGAAAAAAAATGACCGAAAGAACGCTTGTTGCCTTGGTAAGAAAAACATTAGTCTTGGTGCCGAACATCGACTCAACGCTTGAAAAGCTGTCAACCAGGCCTCCGCCCCTCCCGGCCTGTATGAGTATGATGACGATAAGTAGAATGCAGGCGATCACGTGTATCGTAATTATAAAAGGTATCATTTCTTCACCTGTGCGGCTGTTTTTAAGATGGTGGCAAAGGATGTTACGTTGAGGCTTGCGCCCCCTACGAGCGCGCCGTCAACGTCAGGCTCGCTCATCAGTTCTTTTGTATTCTCCGGCTTCACGCTCCCTCCGTACTGGATGCGGCAAGCCTGTGCAAGCTCTGCCCCGTACATCTTCGCAAGCACCCCCCTGATATACATATGCGCTTCCTGCGCCTGCTGAGGGGTGGCGGTCTTACCGGTCCCTATCGCCCATACCGGCTCATAGGCAATTATAACACGGGAAAACTCATCTTTGTCTAAATCTTTAAGACCGTTAATCACATGGTCATCCAGTACCGCGAAAGTCCTGCCGACCTCCCGTTCTTCTAACGTCTCTCCAACGCAGACGATCGGGAAAAGCCCGTGCTTAAGAGCGGCCTTGACCTTTTTATTCACGGTCTCGTTGGTCTCTGAGAAGTACTGCCTGCGCTCGGAATGGCCAATGATCACAAAATTACACCCGCAATCCTTGAGCATTTTCGGTGAAACCTCACCTGTAAAAGCCCCCTCGTCCTGCCAATACACATCCTGGGCTCCGAGCTGAATATTGGAATTGGAGATCACTTCGGCTACTTCGCTTAAAGCGGTATATGGCGGACAAAGCACAGCCTCTATATGCTGCGTATCGAGCTCAAAAAGCTCGCGCTTCAAGCCATTGGCAAGCTCGATCGCTTCGCCTATGGTTTTATACATTTTCCAGTTTCCGGCAATGATAGTCCTGCGCATTTTACGGATATTAGTTCAGTCCTGCCCGCCGTCGGCGGGCAGGACTGAACTGTCATGGTTAAAACCGTTTATTCACGAATCCAAAATGCAACGTATTATTTTTCGGTTAATGCGGCAATGCCCGGCAGCTCTTTTCCTTCCAGGAACTCAAGGCTTGCGCCTCCGCCGGTTGAGATATGCGTCATCTTCTCTTCGAGCTTGAATTTTGCCACTGCAGCTGCAGTATCCCCTCCGCCTATCACGGTTGTGGCGGAAAGGCCGGAGATGAACTGCGCAACTTCTCTGGTGCCGTTGGCAAAGGCATCCATCTCAAAAATCCCCAAAGGCCCGTTCCAGACGATCGTTTTTGCTTCTTTAAGCTTATCCTTAAAAAGCTGTATGGTTTTGGGCCCGATATCAACCGCAATCTTGCCTTCGGGGATGTCCTCCCCGACAATCTCTGTCTTGGCCTGTGCGTCAATCTTTTCAACAACCAGGTTATCCACCGGCAGGAGGATTTCCTTATTGAGCTTTTTTGCCTTCTCTAAGATCGACCCGGCAACATCGAGCTTATCCTTCTCAAGCTTTGAATTGCCTATCTGTTTGCCTTGTGCCTTAAGGAACGTATAAGCCATGCCTCCGCCGATAATGACTGCATCGCACTTAGGCAAAAGGTTTTCTATAACCGCAATCTTGTCGGAAACCTTTGCTCCCCCTAATATCACCATAAAGGGCCTCCGGGGATTCTCTACCGCGCTGCCCAGGTATTCGATCTCCTTCTCAAGTAAAAAGCCTGCCGCAGCTTTAAGATAATGCGCCACACCTTCGGTTGAGGCATGAGCGCGATGAGCCGTGCCAAAGGCATCGTTTACGTAAAGATCGGCTAAAGAAGCAAGTTCTTTTGCAAAGGCCGCGTCGTTTGCCTCTTCTTCCGCATAAAAACGCAGGTTTTCAAGCAGTATAACCCGCTCCGAAGCCCCGGCGATCCCCTTCTTAACCTCTTCCCCCCTGCAATCAGGAAGAAACCTGACCGGCTCCTTGAGGAGTTCCTGAAGCCGCGCTGCCACTGGCTTAAGGCTGTATTTGGCAACCACTTTGCCGTCAGGTCTTCCCAGATGGCTCATAAGCACCAGTTTCCCGGGGTTATTCTTAAGGATAAATTGTATAGTAGGCAGGGTTGCCCTGATACGGGTATCATCCGTAATATTAAGCTTTGCGTCCTGAGGCACATTGAAATCAGCGCGCATCAAGACCTTCTTACCTCGCAAATCAATGTCTTTAACGGTTAACTTTGCCATTCTTAACACCTCCGCTTAAACAGAGAAATACTATATATGAAATTCAGTCGCCTGTCAAAAGTTTTTTCTAAGCCCTTTCCTCCCTGCCAAACAGAAGCAGGAATAACAGGCTGCCTGCTTTAACCAGCGCAGCCAATACACAGGTATTCCAGATGCCTAATAACGGCAGCAGGATAATACCGGTGCTTAAGCCGGCTATCAAGGCGCCGGAAAGATCCAGGGCATTAAGCAGACCGGCAACCCTTCCCGGTTTTGTATCCCGGTTACGATGGATTCCTGCCGCAAGCACAAAAGGCGCGCCTGCGCACATGCCTGCTACAAATAACAGCGGGATAAAAACCAGGATCCCGCCTTGAAACACCTGCCCTGCCTTTGCCGCAAGCATACCGGTAATAAGGCTGAGGGCAAACGCGAGAAATTCAAAAACCACAAGCATCCTTATGCGGGCACGGTTGTCAGGGAAACTTCTTCCTCCGATCAGCCCTCCTGCGGCAAGCCCTGCCATGAATATGCTTATCAGCAGGCCTATATCCCGGTACAGATAGCCTGAAGCAGTCTGATACATGAAAACCAGCGCCAGATTCAAAAGCATGCCCAAAAAACCTGCGCTCAGGACGCTGTAGCCTACGCTGCAGGAAGCCGGCTGCCCCCCTGCCCGGAAAACCAGTAACAGAATGACCGTCAGGAAAGCAATCAACAGAACAAACGTCCTCATCCGCATGCCGGCACAAAAAGAAACAACTCTAGCCCATTGCGGAGAAAACCTGCGGTTCCACCAGAGTGCCGAGGCAAAAACCGCATACGGCCTGGTATCGCTGTTTATGCTACCGGTTGCCTCCTCCATGGCTTTATTATACCTTCCCAGATGTGCAGGATTAAAACGGTAACTCAGGTAGGCAGGCGTAAAAACGGCTGCGTTGACCTTGCGAAGCTGCATTCTTTTTTCTGCCAGGCGAGCATCAACCATAATAACCTGCTGGTCTTCAGAGGCAAAAAACATATTGTGCTCACCGGGCAAAACGCGCACATACTTAAAGGCATGCTTCAGGGCATTGAATACCCCTGCATTAAGGTCGCGCAGCTCATCGCTGAGGTAGGAGCCGGACCCGGGAAGGGAAAAAGCAAAGATACCCGCAGGTTTTAGCTTCTTTTTGACGGTCAGGAAAAACTCCTCGGTAAAATAGCGGTTTGATGAAAGGACGGCAGGCTCGCCTATATTCATAATAATGGTATCGTAAGGCTTGTTATTACGACGCAGGAAACGCCTTGCATCGGTATGTATGACCGTAAGGCGGTGATCGCTTAGCTCCTTATAAATAAGCCCCAGGGGGTGCCTGCGAAACATCTTGATCAGAAGCGGGTCTTGCTCGGCATAGTCAATGGCCCTCAAGGGGTGTTTAGCCGCTTCATAAATGAGCCCGCCTGAACCGCCTCCGATAACGAGGATATCAAGAGGAAAGGGGTGCAGCAAAAGCGGCAGATGGGCGTGCTCCTGAGCCATAAATTCGTCAGGCCGCGGAGCAGAGACAATGGGCATACCGTTGTAGAAAAAGGTATGCTGAACGCCCCTGCGCAGGAGAGCGATATTCCCGTACGGAGAGTTTCCGTAATCAACCAGGTCCATCCCCTTCCACTGCCTTTTCAAAGATGAAGCCTGCGGTATGCCTGAAGCGGTATACGCAGCGATCAGGAATAAAAAGAGAGAACAAAGAACAAAGAACCGGCGCCATGCCGTCTGCCGGAGAGAACCAGACAACAAGGCGCATACCGAAAGATTAACCAGCGTAACGATGAGCACGATCTGAAAAGTGTCGAAAAAAGGAAGTAAAAAATAGGTAAGGATGACTCCGCCGGCAATGGTGCCGAGCGTCTCCCAGACGTACACCCCGTGTACCCCCGCAAGCCACGAACACGCCGAAGAGAAGAGAGCGCCATGTGCAAATCCAGCCGGAAGCATCGCTAACAGAGAAACTGCCGCAATCACCCCAAGGCCAACTCCCTCGCCCCAGGAAAAGGGGCCGAAAGATTTCCAGACACGCGCCAGCCATACAGAACAGAAAAAACCCGCGCAGAATAATGTTTGCAGGACAATAAACCACCCTGCCTTCTCCCCGGCTTTATCTGAAAATCGGCCGAAGAGAAAAGCCCCCAGCGATTCCGCAAGGACCCAGCTTGCCAGGACAATCCCCAGGGTAAGCTCGTTCCCGCAGAAACTTACCAGAAGCTCGCGGAATACCATCACCTGCGCAATGATTCCGCTTGCCCCTATCGTAGTTATTGTCGATAAAACAGGTAGTCTCATGCGAAACAAAACTACAAAATTATTTATGGACAGTTGATATATATTATTCTAAGCGAGGCGTGCTTATGCGAGACTGCGCTACGAGTAAACCGGTAGACAACCAGAAGAGCGTTGCTAACTGTAATGAGTAAAGCTGGGTATCAAAAAAACTATGGACCAAGAAGCCGAATATGCCGCATATCAGACCGAGAACAATCGAGTCGCTTGATTTTTTAAAAACCATGATTCCTCGGTAAATAACTACCCCCATGAATAAAAGAAAGCTCAGCAAACTAAAAAGTCCCGTTTCTGCCCATATTTGCAGATAGCAGTTATGGGCATATTGAATAATAATGCGTTCAGATATATAATTAGGGAAATAGATCATATAAGTACCTATTCCCTTACCGAGGAAAGGATTTTCCGTTATCATCTGCCACGTCCCTTTCCATACCTCAAGTCTACCCGCGTCACCTGCTGGACCAAACGAAAAAAGAAATCTTTGTTTAATGCCGGGGGTCAAGAAAACTAAAATCACGAAAATTAACGCCAAATGATAGAATTTCCTGCGTTTGACGGATAAGGAGCTCATCATTAGAAGCGAAGCCGCCAGACCAAGCCAGCTTCCTCTAGAAAAAGTAAGCAGCAGACAAGCCCCCAGCAATATTAATAAGAAATATAGAATCTTCTTATATTTCATTTTTGTTAGTAAAAGTGCGCTTATGAAAGACAAAAGAAAAACAAGGTAACTTCCAAAATCGTTATAATGCTGGAAAGAAGCAGTAATCCCAACAAGACCGTTTGTTATGTCAATAAGATTTCTCTGTCTGATAAAGTCTACTCCCATAAAACGCTGCCAAACACCATCAACGCCTACCAGCAGGGCAACCAATAAAAAAACTTTTATCGCCCATTTAATTTTACCATAATCAGATGTATATCTGCAGACCTTATTGGACACTTTTGCCTATAGCAAGTTTGCAGTTTAGCACTGGCCTGAGGCATTGTTTTGGTTAATGTTCCTGCATTCAAGATTATACTTC
>Ga0101944_10004616_pt1 | contig 16774 bp, 18 predicted proteins | sample DewCreD2012metaG_FD_75245 | JGI IMG/M metagenome (GOLD analysis project Ga0101944, IMG submission 75245) | Hot spring sediment bacterial and archeal communities from British Columbia, Canada, to study Microbial Dark Matter (Phase II) - Dewar... ...
AAGATATGATGATCGCAATCGGGATCGTGAACACCGGGATGATCGCGCTCGGAATGTGCCAAAGGAAGATCAGGATCACGATCGAAACGATCGTGACTTCTTCGATGAGCGTGCCTTTCAGGTTCTCGATCGAGCGCAAGATCAATTCGGACCGGTCATAGGCTGTTAGTACCTTGACGCCTTCCGGAAGGCTGGGCTCGAGGTCCTTCAGCTTCTGCTTCACGCGCTCGATCACGTCCAGCGCGTTTTGACCCTGGCGCATCACAACGATGCCCCCGGCCACGTCGCCTTCGCCGTTCCAGTCGGCCACGCCGCGCCGGATGTCCGGACCTAACACAACGATGCCCACGTCGCGGACGCGAATGGGAACGCCGCTCTGGTTGGTGGCAAGCACGATGTTCCCGATGTCGTCCACGGATCTGGCATAACCGCGGCCGCGAACCATGTACTCGGCGCCACTGAACTCGACGAGCCGTCCACCAACGTCATTGTTCCCCTTCCGGACGGCCTCGACCACCTGCATGATGGGGATGTTCAAAGCCTGAAGCCTGTTCGGGTCCACATTCACCTGGTACTGCCGCACGAAGCCTCCGACCGGCGCGACTTCGGCCACTCCCGGCACAGCGCGCAACGCGTACCTCAGGAACCAGTCCTGGTAGGAACGCAGGTCGTCGAGCCGCTGCTTTCCTGTCGTGTCTACCAGCACATACTGGAAAACCCAGCCCACCCCCGTAGCATCCGGGCCCAGCTCCGTTTTCACGCCCGCCGGAAGCCGTGGCAGCACCCCGGAAAGGTACTCGAGCGTTCGCGACCGCGCCCAGTAAATATCGGTGCCCTCCTCGAAAATGACGTACACGAAGGAGTAGCCGAAATCCGAAAAGCCGCGGATCGCCTTCACTTTGGGTGCGCCCAGCATCGTCGTCACGATGGGGTAGGTGACCTGGTCCTCCATAATGTCCGGGCTCCGGTCCCAACGCGAGTAGATAATCACCTGCGTGTCGCTGAGATCCGGGATGGCGTCCAGCGGGACATGCATCATCGACCAGATGCCCGCTGCCGCAGCGAAACCGACCAGGATAAACACCAGGAACTTGTTGCGCCCTGAGAACTCGATAATGGCGTCGATCATTGCTTGTGTCCCTCATGGCCAGAGGGCGCCGCGGCAGGCGCCCTCTGCTGCTCATGGCCGGCCGCAGCTTGAGGAGCGGGCTTTTTTTCGCCGCCGCCCCCGCCGCCGTGCTGGTGGCCCGCCATGCCCGCCGCGGCCGATTTGAGCTGGCTCTCCGAGTCGATCAGGAAGTTGCCGGACGTGACGATGCGCTCGCCCGCGCGCAGGCCTTTGCGGATTTCAATGCGGTCGCCGGTGCGCTCGCCGATTTCCACCTCGCGCGGCTCGAGAAAGCCGTTGCCGCGGTCCACGAACACCGTCTTCCTGAGCCCGGAATCGAGCACCGCCTCGGCCGGGACGGTGACGCGTGGCGGCACGTCGACGCGGAACTCGACATCCACATACATATCCGGCTTCAGCATCAAGTCCGGGTTATCTGCTTCCAGGCGGATCTTCAGGGTGCGCGTCATCGGATCCACCTGCGGCTGTATGTAATTCACCCGGCCGGAAAAGACCCGCCCGAGAGTGTAGGAGAGTGAGATTCTTGCCGGCTGGCCCATCCGTACCATGGGCGCTTCGTACTCGAACACGTCCGCCATGATCCAGACCTTGCTCAGGTCGACCACCGTATATAACTCTGTATCCGCGGTAATCCTTTGTTTCGGAAACGCATTGCGCGTGATCACGTAACCGCGGATGGGCGAGTACAGAGTCACATAAGTCATCGGCTTCCCCGTCCGTGCCACTTCGTCGATCTGCGCGTCGCTCAATTCCCAGAGCTCCAGACGCTTGCGTGCGGCCTCGAACAATGCGTTGCTGTCGGCGATCGCCCCGTCCAGAGTGCTATTCTTCATGACTTTCCGGGCTTTCATCGCGAGAAGGTACTCCTGCTGGGAAGCGACGAGATCCGGACTATAGATCGTGAGAAGTGGCTGTCCCTTCTCCACCACTTGGCCGACGAAATCCACGAACACCTTGTCCACCCAGCCGTCAATCCTCGTGTGGACGCGCGCGATTCTGGTCTCATCAAAGGCCACTTTCCCGACCGCGCGAAAGGTGTGCAGGCCGGCGGAACTTTCCGCCACGCCATACTGGATGCCGATCAACTGCTGCTTTTCCGGGCTGACCTGGATCGTGCCCATCGGCATCGAGGAGGGATCGTCGGCATACACCGGCTCAAGTTCATTTCCAGTCTCAGGATTGATGCCCGGTTTGTCCGATGTGTACTTGGGATCTTTGGGGTCCCGGTAGTGGAGGATCTTGCGCCCGGCGGTGACGGCCGGCTGGTCGCCGATCTGCCCGCCCTCGTACACGGGTTCGAGCTTCATGCCGCAATCCGGGGCAATGCCAGGTTTGTCCGACTTGTAGCCCGGGTGCATTGGGTCGACGTAGTAAAGAATTTTGCGGCCACCTTTGCCCGCCTGCGCGCTCTCTCGTTTGCCGAACCAACGGCCATAACCGTAGCCGCCCACAAAAGCGGCTGCCAGCAGCACCAGCCCGATCAATACTCGAACGACTTTCATTGGTCCTTGCCTCACTTGGTCAGTGACAGTCCGGTCATTTCTTCCAGCCGGCTCAGCGCCACGTAGTAATTCTGAAGCTCTTCGTAATAATTCATTTCGTACTCAACAACGGTCACATAATTCGTCAGGACCGAGAGAAAATCGATCGTTCCCGTCTCGTACGTCGCCAGGGACGATTCGAGGGCTAAGCTCGCCTCCGGGATGACAGTCTGGCCGTAGAGCTTGACCAGTTGCTCTGAAGTCTGCGCCATCAGATAGTCGTCCTGGATCCTGAAATGCACACCCTGATTGGTGGCCTCGAATTCTCTCCGCGTCTGGGTGAGCGTCTGGGCCTGTTCGGCGACTCCCGCCCGTTGCTTGCGGAAGAAGTACAGCGGGATCTTGAAATCGGCGCGAAACATATACATGGGCGGCATGCCCCCCATGTTGTAGTAGGCGCCGTTCAGGGTGAAATCCGGATAGTACTCCTTGCGCGCCAGATTGAGGGCCAGTTCTGCGCGCTGGATCATCTTTTCATCCCGTTTGAGCAGCGGCGAGTTCTCCCGCGCCGAGGCATAAAGTTCCTCCAGCTTCACGGTGAGCGGAGCGGGGCTCAGATCCGCGGGCTTGGGCAGCCTGGATCCCGGCGGCCGGTTCAGCAGGCTGACAATCTCCGCCTCGCGGACGCGCTTCTCACGCTCGAGCTGCACCCGTCTGGCTTCGAGAATCGCAATCTGCGTCTGGGCTTTGAAGACGTCCTGTTGGGCTGCTTTGCCGACGGCGTAGCGCGCTTCCGTGATGCGGAGCAGCTTCCGCAACAGTTCGAGGTTGCGATCGAGAACCCCCGTGGCGGCAAAGGCGTAGGCGCGGCGATAGTAGGCCTGCTTCAGCTTGGACACCACTCCCAGTTGCACCTGCTGGTATTGCTGCCACTCCGCCTCTGCATCCTTCTGCGCGACGTCGCCGGCCAGTTTTCGCTTGCCCGGAAATGGGATCTCCTGGGAGACCATGACTCCGATGTTGCTCGTCGAATACGTGCCCAGGCCCGCTCCCGGCCAAGGACGCCCGCTGCCCGTGAAGCCGGGCGAGACCATCGGGTCCGGCAGGCTGGCCGCCTGGCTGGGCCGTTGCCGGGCCGCCTCATAACGCTTCTGTGCCGCCAGGATCTCCGGATTGTTGCGGAGCGCCTCTGCGACCAAATCATCCAGCTTGAGGCGTTCCTCTTGGCCCCACCCGATCATCGTATAGGCGAAGAATAAACCGAGACTGCCAACTACACTACGACCCTTCACGATACTCGATCCTTTCAAAGGCAGAATCACCGGGGAACGGTTCATGCCGAACCGGCATCTGGAGCTCCCTCGGACCGTTGGAGCCTCTCACTGACTACGGAAGGCACTTCGATTTCCAAATTCGCAGCCTCCTTTAGTTTCTATCGGTTATGAATGACAAAGACGTTAGTTGCCAGAGGGTCTGAGCGTGATCGGTGAACCCGTGCATCGAGTCGCTTCAGATGATAAGTTCCGCATAATCAAGGCACGGGCCGCGCTTGGCCACTTTCTGACAGACCACGCCCGGAAGCAAAGCTGATCGTCCCAGCATGGACGATTACAGCCAGCGCTGCCTCATTTCAGGCAACGCGATAAGCCAGCGGATCCGTAGGAACTCGCGACCTCTGGACCTAACCGCAATCCCTTCAAGGCAGTGCGGCATCCGTGTTCCTGGATGCCCACGTGCAACGCTTGGATCTGACGAGCCGGGCGGTGTGTATGGGAACGAGTAAGGTTTTGGTTGTCAGCGGTGACGATGACTCTGGCCGTGCGGTGCTTCGGGTAATACACGAATGTGGCCACCGGGTGCTCGTTGTGCCGGATGCCGAGCAAGCGGTGGCAGTTCTCCAGCGGGATCCACAGGACCTGATCATCGTAGATCTCAGCACGGCCCCAGACTCCCTGTCGTTAGTCCGTAGCATGTGCAGTCAGAGCTCCGACGGCATCGTGATCGTGCTGGTAGGCTCGACTCCGCCGGACGCCGCCGTGGAGTCGCTCAAGCTCGGAGCCTACGATTACGTCATGAAGCCGCTCCACGCGGACGAATTGCGGCAAGCAGTAGACAACGCTTTGGAGCACCGCGCCCTCCTGGAAGAGCGCAGGGCTCTTCGGCATATTTTGGACGAGAAATACGGATTCGAAGGAATCATTGGCCGGTCCAGCTCATTGCTCTTCACGCTCGACGCTGCCGCGCGAGCTGCCCAGATGGATTCGCCTGTGCTCATTCGCGGCGAGCGGGGCACAGGGAAAGAACTGCTGGCGAGGGTAATTCACTTCAACAGTCCGCGCCGTGACAAACCCTTCATTATTCTCAACTGCGACGCGATTCCGCGTGAGATGCTGGAATCGGAACTCTTCGGCCACTTAAAGGGATCTTTCAAGGGGGCCGTCGGGTACAAACACGGGAAGGCAGAGCAGGCGGACGGCGGGACACTCTTTCTCGACGAGGTTGGAGAGCTGCCCCTGGAGCTTCAGTCGAAGCTTTTGCGCATGATCCAACGTGGCGAAATCGAGAAGATCGGCGCCACGGCTCCCACGCGCGTCGACGTCCGCGTGCTTGCCGCGACAACCCGCAATTTGCAGGCCATCATGGAAGACGGAGCCTTTCGTGAAGACCTTTACTACAGGTTGGCAGCGGTTTCCCTAGAGTTACCACCGCTCAGAGAGCGTGAGGAGGACATTCCCGCATTGGTGCGCCATTTCTTCGAAAAATCAAAGCAGCACCACAACCGTCCTAGCCTCGTCTTGCCGGATGCTCTGCTGGCGTACTTCTGCTCCTATCGCTGGCCGGGTAATGTCGGCGAACTAGAGGATCTCATGGAGAGGCTGGTCGTGCTCTGCCCAAAGAGGTCGATTCGCCTGGAAGATTTGCCGGACAATCTTCGCCAGCCGCGAGTCCGTGACACGCTGCGCCTGAACCTTCCGCCTCATGGGATAAGCCTGGAGGCGGTCGAGCGTGAACTCATCCTTAGAGCGCTAACGAAGTTCAAATGGAACCAGACGCACGCGGCGCGATACCTGAATCTGAGCCGAAAGACCCTGATGTATCGGATGGAGAAGTTTGGGTTGCGTCAGCAGCGGCCACGACAAGGCGACCCGCAGGATCTCCACGACACAGCCCGGAATTAGGAAGCATTATGAACAACTTGAAACGCACACTCTGGTTAGGAAGGCGGCTACCATCCTTCGCCATGGCAGGAATGGTTTTCGCGGCACAGATGTTTCCGGCGAATTCGCAGACTACTGCGGACGAGAGGAATACGATCGAGGTTTTCAAACGGGCGGCCCCGGGCGTCGTGCATGTAAAAGCGGTCCGTGTTGTGGCAACCGTCGAAGGCGATGCCGTGACGGGCCAAGGAACTGGCAGCGGGTTCCTGATCGATCAGGATGGGCATGTGCTGACCAACTACCATGTGGTTGAGGGCAGCGCCGATGTCAAACTGCTGCTGAGCGGAGGCCGGACGTTTGGCGCGAAGCTCGTTGGAACGGCTCCGGCGTTCGACATTGCACTGCTCAAGGCTGAGACCGGCGGTGTCACAGAGACCACTCTCTCTCCCCTTCCCCTCGGTGATTCAGACAGGTTGGAGATTGGGCAGAAAGTCCTGGCGATCGGGAACCCATTGGGTTTGCACAACACGCTCACGACGGGCATCCTCAGCGGATTGTCGAGGGATATCCCCGGAGCCCCAGCCGGCTTGGGCCAAGCCTTCCTGCAAACAGACGCAGCCATCAACCCAGGCAATAGCGGTGGGCCGCTGCTAGACTCCTCGGGCAACGTGATTGGTATCAATGCCGTCGTTGCCCGAGATGGGCAGAATATTGGGTTCGCGATCCCGATCAACTTCGTGAAAAAGATCTTGCCAGAGCTGATCAGTATGGGGCATGTATACCGGCCGGCCCTTGGCTTTTCCGCTATACCGCTTGCACCGGGTTTGGCCACCCTGCTTGGACTTTCTGCGCGCTCTGGCTTACTCGTCCAGGAGGTCGCCGCAGGTAGCCCTGCTGCCGTAGCAGGCCTGCGGGCAGGTAATCGCATGATTCCAATGAGCGACACCGTTTATGTGCTGGGAGGTGACGTCATCACAGCCGTGAACGGAAAGTCCATAACTTCGCCACATGAGTTGACGGTGATTCTTCTGGGGTCGAGGCCAGGTGATCGAATTGAGCTCACGGTGGTTCGGGCAGAGGAGCGCAGGACTTTGACGCTGATCTTGCCACCGATGCACTTCTGAGTTACCGCCTTCCGATCCCCGTGGTTTGGCGGCATGATTGCAAACGTTTTTCTCGACACCCAAGAGGAGGCGGCGTGACGCAATCCCCAATTGAGCGTCCGCAATTCGACCGCGTGGCGACTGAGCAAACCAAGGCGCGCTATTCGCGGATCGCACCGCTGTATGACGTTTTGGAAGCGCCAATGGAGCGCCTCTTCCATTCCCGCTTCAGACGGCGTCTATTCATGCACGTTCAACCCTGCGAGATCCTGGAGATCGGGGTGGGGACGGGACGAAACCTCGGGTACTATCCGGCTGGAGCCCGCGTGACTGCGATCGACCTGAGTCCGAGGATGCTCGAACGGGCGCGCCGCCGGATCGCCGGCCCTGAAGTGACTCTTCTCGAGATGGACGCTCAGGCCCTCCAATTCCCGGATGCGTCCTTCGACATCGTTCTTGCGACGTTTGTTTTCTGTTCCGTGCCCGATCCGGTACTTGGCTTGGCTGAAGCCCGTCGGGTTTGCAAGCCCAGCGGCGAACTCCTGCTCTTGGAACACGTCCGGCCGGAGCGCCCGCTGGTGGGTGGCGTCTTTGACCTGTTGAACCCGTTCATCAGACGACTACTGGGCCCGGAGATCAACCGGCGCACCATCCTGAACATTCAAGCGGCCGGCTGGAAGGTCAAGACCGTCGAGAATCTCTTATCCGACATCGTCAAACTGGTCGTCGCCACGCAATAGAAGTTCCGCACTGTCCGGGGAGACACCCAAGCGGATCGACTGCGGAGGACGGAGGAAACGAAGACGATGGTTGCACAAGATCCAGAAGCCACAATTGGGCGGCTCAGGAACCTTGTCGAGAAGCACTCCGTCTGCTACGAGGTTCGCTCCGAGGAGCAAGTCGTGGATGGCAAGATCATGAAAGTTGGCTTCGAGCTACAACTCTACGGTACGCACGACCATGGCGAAACCCGCTTGACGCCCGGCTGTGAACGATGCGTTCAGACGTTCGAGGATCTTCGGGAAATCGCCGAGTGGATCATGCCCCGCGAAGAACGGGCCTCCCGATACGAGATCGAACCTTATGACAGCGCTCTACACCTGTCACCCGCACGCAAACTGCGCGGTGAAGTCGTCCTGACCATGAGGATCGTGCATCGCCACGCGTTCTTTCAGCCGATCGACGAGTGCGAGCAGCTATGTCTAGCTGAGATGAAGGCGAAGCTTATCGAACTCGGAGCCCGTCAGGGGAACTGAGTCGCGCCACGGGAGCGGCGTGAGCACACACGTTGCCATCGTCCTGCTCACGGCGGGAGTCATTGCTCGTTTTCCGCCAGTCTAGCTCCAAGAGCTGCTGGCCGGCAGAGTGTCTCGACTCGCGGTCCACCATTTGCCCAACCCGGATGCCTCATATGCGCCATTTGCCTTGCGCCCCTGGACGGGCCCAGACAGATAATTTCTTTGGCAGATGCCGTGACTTAGAGAAGGAATGGAAAGCACAGCATTTACAGACTGGCCACCGCCTTGCAGCGAATCAGAGTGGCCGGACCATCGAACCGATTGCGACAAGTGGTGTTCCGAGCCGCAGGAGTATGAGATATGAAACGTCTAATCTCGCTTTCCTTGGCAGGCGCTCTGTTGGCCGCAGTTGGCTTGGCGCAGCGGAGCAACACGTGGCGGGAGCAATGGTTCAAAGCGAAATATGGCCGCTATTCCCCGATGGAAGAAGCCCGGCAAAGGGCTGATCGGGCGAATGCAGGTGCTGCTTTGCGCAAAGACACTACGACTCCGAACGCACCGCGAAATGATTCCGCGAGGCCAGCGAACTCCTGGCAGGAACAATGGTTCAAGGCAAAATTCGGGCGCTCTTCTCCGTCGGAGGAGGCGCGGCTGCGAGCAGATCAGGCGAATGTGGGCGCTGCTTTGCGTCAGGATACATGGCCTCAGCCGACACCGCGAACGGATCCGACAGGGTCCGTGAACTCTTGGCGGGAGCAATGGTTCAAAGCCAAATTCGGCCGTTACTCCCCGAGGGAAGAGGCCCGGCGAAGGGCGGAAGGCCTGCGCTAGCGAGAGTGGAGGGGATCTCAACCAGCAGGCGCGGGCCGGGGGGATTCCGGCCTTCCCGGTGTACATGCTATGCTAGCCATCCTCGTGCTTGACCGGCGGAGCACGACTCCTCGACTCCTCCGCTGTAATCCCAGCCCCATATATGGCAACGGCGGCGTTGAGGACGCGCACCGGAGATAACCGATTGCACGGCAACACCTCCTGGAGCTTCGGAGCTTCAAACGGACTGAGACAGCTTACCGTTGACCATGTTGACCATACGTCCAGAACCCAGCCGTGGAGGAGTTGCGGCAGCCGACCTGGATCTTTGCCTGTTTTCAGGCACACGCGAGCCCTCGTGGTTGCCGCTGCCGTCTTGATTTTCTGTATTTGTCGCCCGTGGCACGTCGAGTGCTAGATCGAATGAGTTGGCGAATGTGTTCCGTGAAAGGATCACGGCGCCAAGCTGACACGCGGGAGGCGTGTTCCGCGAGTGTTGCCTTTAGGTACGGCAGCCGCAAGACGACACCACGCACATCAAATCAGCACCCGGAGCCATGTAACCATGAAGCGATTGATATGGGCGGCTAACGCCGCCATGTTTGCCTGGACTGCCATTCTGGCGACTGCGTGGGCCGCCGAGGAGCCGGTCCCCCCGGTCCAACGGTCAAACCCTCTGCCTCAGACGCTTCCGCCAGACAAGTTCGACCACCCTGTCCTGAAGCGTGCCTACTCCGCCGCCGCACGAAATCGGAAGATCGTCGCGCAATTGCCGTGCTATTGTTGGTGCAGCCGGATGGGGCACCGCAGTCTGCTCGATTGTTTCGCATCGAATCACGGCGCCAATTGTGATGTCTGTATCCAGGAAGTCATTCTTGCGGATGAACTGGCAAAGGAAGGAAAGACTGCCGCCCAAATCCGCGCCGCCGTGATCCGCAAGGAGTACCAGAGAGTGGAACTGAAGTAGCCCGGGAAAGGAGGCCTGCCGGGTGCTCCGCATTCCGGCCCAGGGCCGAGAACATGTTTATCGCCAAGTTTATCAATGACAATGCCGGGAGATGCAAGTTGCAGTCGTTCACGCTTCGGCTGATCCTGGGTTTGGTGTTTGTATATGCAGGGTACGCAAAGTTGCGGCAGCCATGGTACGTGTTTGCAGGCATGATCGATAATTACGGCGTAGTGCCGCCGTCCGTCTCTGAAGTGATCGCTCGGACTCTGCCGTCTCTTGAGATTCTGCTTGGATTGGCGCTCCTCACGGGGGTTTGCCGCAAGATCTCGAGCGCTGCCGCTGTGATCATACTTTTGCCGTTCTTCGCGCTCATGGTCTGGGCGTATGCGCGAGGGATGAAGATCGATTGCGGCTGCTTCGGTCCGGGCCAGACCTTGGGGCCTCGCACCATCCTGCGCGACGCGGCGCTTGTAGCAGCTTCCGCGTGGCTCATGCTTTTGACGTGGCGTTCCCCCGGCTGCGGCGCTCACACCGGCTCCCCGGAGCCGGCGGGGAGCGGCGACATTACAGAGGCGGTGTGAGGCGGCCGGCGGCCCCTAGAGTACTCGGCCTGTAAGGTATGAATCGGTCACGGAACCGGTCGTTGGCCGCGTCCAAAATAGCCCCGCCGAGTGCGTGCCGAACGACGCTCGCCCTGTGTCAGTTCCACTCGTACTTCCCGCCACTTGCCGTCCCAATTCGTGTTGCTGGGATAGTACCCGACGCTGTACTGCCGCCTGACCTGCTCGGCGATGTCACGGCAGGCTCGACGGCACTCCTCCATGGTCTTCGGAAAGTAACTTAATCCGCCCGACTCCTCAGCCAAGCGCTTCAGTTCATCTTTGGTGAGTCTGCGCAGCAGACTCAAGATTGGCAGATCCATCGATTCAAAGAGGCCGAGGGTGTAAATCAAGATCTGACTTTCCCTGGCCATCTCCAATAGTCGCCCGAATGTGAATCGGCTGGCGTTATCCTCGCCATCCGTGACCACTACCAACACCTTCTTCTGGTGGCGCGCGTGCTGGATATGGTCCAAAGCCAGCGCAACGGCATCATAAAGTGCGGTTGATCCACCCGGAAAGATGTCCCTGGCTCTGCGACGCAGTTCGCGGCGATCAGAAGTGAAGTCCTGGACGATTTCTACCGATTCGTTGAAGGCGATGATGAAGCTCTCGTCTTCGGCCGTGCCCGCTTCCACAGAGTGCAGAGCCGCGTTATAGACATCCTCCATCATTGCCGCCATGCTTCCGCTCCGGTCCAGGACGATGCCCCAGCAAGCGGGCCGATTCTCATGCGAGAAGAAGGCGACATTCTGCTCAACATCGTCTTCGAAGACTCTGAAGTCGTCTTTGACAAGCCGGTCGACTGGCCTCCCCTTCTCATCGAGAACAGACACATCGAGGACAACCAGATTCGTCTGAACCGAAAAGATATTCCCCTTTTGTTCGGTATTCCCACGCTCAACTTGCTCTGTGACGGAGCTGCGGCAGACCGCTGTTCCGAGCAGGAGAAGCATGGTCCGCCTTGTGCCCGGTACGCCTTGGCCAAGCAGACCAGGCGTCCACCTTGCGTTCCTGGAATCAGGCAGGACCATGTTTACCCTTCACGGAACTGCCCATCACAGGCTGAAAGTCTGATCAGGGAATCCTATCCGAGCCTCTGCATTCGGTGTGCCAAAAGGCACCGCGCCGGCTACTTCAGAGTCTGTCTAGTCCCGGCGTTGCCGAAAGATATGTCCACGGCGCTCCGACCGTGGACGATGTTACTTTCGCGCTGGATCGGGGCAGTCGCCGCAGCTTAGACCGTCGACTGCACGGCGGTCGCTTCCTGTGAGATAAGGTCGACGGGGATCAGCCGAGATGCGACCTCGCCCGCAGTATAGCGTCCGCACGGCAACATGGATTGGCTGATTGGCTCAGTTCAGCCTAGAGAGCTGCCCATTGGCGCATTTCGGGCAGATGGGCACGGCCGTTATTGAATCCGGATACTTGAGATGGCCCCATGATTGCTCTGGTGTTGAGACATGTCGCTGTCCACCCCCTCGGGGTGAGACGCCGTCGTGGACGAGGAGAGAGTCTCATGACGCGAAACTTTCCGGGCGCTTTCGACCTTATCCGGCTTAGTCGCCATGAACCAAGACGAATTCGCCCCTCCGCCACCGTTTTCACGGTTCTCGCGATCAGCTCTGACCCGGCGGATTACATCAATCTGGCTGAGATCTGCGCATGTCGGCGTTGGCGGTTGATAGCGGCCCAAAGCTGCTGGCAAGCACTGACCAGGATCCGTTCAGATAGCATCGCGGTCGCGCTTTGCGATCGGGGCTTGCCCGACGGTACCTGGAAGGACGTCCTCGATGAACTCGCGCAGATGCCTGCGGCGCCGCTGCTGATTGTCACCTCGCGCCTTGCGGACGACGCGCTGTGGGCAGCAGTCCTTAACATGGGTGGCTACGATGTACTGCTGAAACCATTGGAGCCGAAGGAAGTGCTGTGGTCCCTCACGTCAGCGTGCCGCCACTGGGAGTCCCAAACGGGCCTCTCTACCGGCCTGCACCCGCCAGCACAATGAGCTGAGACTGAACTGTCCGAAATGCGGCAGCCATGACGCCCACCGGCAGTGCCGGATTTGGGCCAACGGCAAGGTAGTCAGTACAGGTCGGGAACCCCGCCGCGCACAACGGTTGTGATCCCTCCCATTACGCCCTCGGCCGCTTCGTTTTCTTGACTTCGATGTTCGTGGCGACCACGACGCCGCGCTCTTCGCGGTACTTCACGACCACCTCCTGACCGACCGTGGGAGCGCCCTTGATCTTCGTGCGCCTATCGATGAGGTACGTGGCTGCCCTGAGCGTCTGCCCCTTGTTGTTTGTCTCCACAGTAATGGAGCTGTCGCTGACGTCGACAATCTTGCCCGTTATCTTGCCCGTACGCACTTGGGGAGTGGACGGCATTGGCATCGAGGACCCATGATCATGCTGAGCCCAGGCCGCGAAACGGCCACTGAGGACCACAGCAAGTGCGAAAGTAGCGAGTATAGCGTTCTTCATTGTTCACCTTTTCAGATTGGATTCAGTCAATTCGTGTCGATGCTCCGCCAGTCACCCCGAATGATGGCTTCGCGAATCTCGGACGGCGTCTTTCCCTCTTTGAGTAGCTTCTCGGCAAGGAGAACCTCCTTGATGCAAATCAGTCAACCGGCGCCGTGGTTATCCCGATAGCAGTCCAGCAACCCGCGATGCCCGAACTTGTCGCAATAGCAATAGCAAGGCTGCTGGGCCAGGACTCCAGGGATCTTTCGCGCCACTCGATAGGCCCGGGCTACGCTGGGATTACTGAACAAGGCCGGTGAGAGGGTCGCCGGAAGGGGGCTGGCGGCCTCTTCGCTTCCCGTGCGAACCGCAGAAGCTCGCCTTTGGAGAAGCGGCTATTGTTGTCGCCGCCATCCGTGATCACGAGCAGCGCGCGGCGCGAATTGTGGGCCGATTTTAGGTGTCGCATCGCCAGATGGATCGCATCAATAAGCGCCGTTTTCCCTTTCGCGGCAGCAAATAGCAGACCGTTTTGAATCTCAGCAAAGTCGCTTGTGAAGTCGACCTGGAGTTCGGGGCGATCGGAAAAGACCACCAGAAACGCCTCGTCTTCCGGATTGGCAGATTGCCAGAATGCCTTCGCGGCCAGCCGGGCTGTATCCATCTTGCCTCGCATGCTGCCGCTGGTATCGAAGACCAACCCCACTGAGAACGGGGCGTCAACGCTGCTGAAGGAGGAGATCGGTTGCAACTGCCCGTCGTCATAGGCAATAAAGTTGCTCCTTTGAAGACCGCTCACGATCCGGCCCATTTCATCCCTCACGGTCACAGGCACGAGAACAAGGTTCACGTCCACCTTGATCGCACTCCCGTGCTCCTCGCGCGGCTTCGCGCGGACGTTCTCCATCAGCCTAGGCCCGGCCTGCTGCGTGAGCGCCCGTCCTGGCATCACGAGGGACAAGGCGACTGCAACGTTGGTTGAGAGCCACGCCACTCTGGTCATGCTCGCGTGACCTCCACAATTGGCTTAGTAACGCCGCTATGAGGACCAGCAATGAGATGGCCATTCCGGACGCACGGCGGCCGCGGGATCAACAGAGCGGCGCTTCTGTGCCGTCGCGCTGTGCATACCGTGCGAGCGTCGATGGGCACACGTGGCTCGCAAGGCACAATTCCGGCCTCCGAGTGGTCCAATTGGGGCAGCAGCTTGCCTAGCGAGCGCTGCACGGGCGTGGAAGGATGGAGAGCGGGTCATGGCACTCAGAGTGCTCAGGCTGGGAATGAGGCTGTGCCATGAGATCAGAATCGATGACATTCATTCTGTTCCTGACGCTCGCGGCGGCCGGGCCGGCCGCACCGGAAGACTCCGCCCTACGGGACCCGGCCGTTAACATGGAACTGACTCGTACTACGCACGGAGACGCCGTGGTGTCGCTGGCGGAGCTCGCAACCGAAACCACCGTCCCAAAAGAAGCACGCAAGCTGTACGAGAAGGCCCTGAAGGCGGACAGGCAAGGAGATCGGGTTCGGGCGCGGGAATACGCACTGGCCGCCATCGCACTGGCTCCAGAATTCTTTCAGGCGCGCGCCGCCGTCGCTGTTGCGCACCTCCAAGCCGGCGGGCTGGATGCGGCAGACCGTGAGCTTGATATCGTCGAAAGTCTGAATCCACAGTACCTGCCTGCGCGTGAGATTCGCGGGCTGGTGCACTTCTTTCGGGTGCGGCTGTCCCAGGGTAAGCCCGCTGGACTCGTCACCTGGCCTATTTCAGACATTTCAGACATGCCGTGTGGGCTTGGGTCGCAAGTCTCTCGCAAGTCTCGGTAACCGTGACATTCAGACGGGCATCCGGGGGTGGAGCTTATCCTGAGAGTCCAGGGCCCAGGCGAAGTACTCGCCGCTCTTTACCAGCAGCATCCGCCGTTCGTTGAGATAGCGGGAAACGCCCTTGAGCCATAGTTGCGTTGGGAGGTAGTCCGAAAACTGCGCGTCGGACGCCGAGTAAATAGTGACGAGCAGTTCATCCTGTGCTTCCAGTCTCGATGTGTCATCGATGGTGGCGGCAAAGAGGAAGCGGCCGAATTCAAATAGTATCGATTCCCCTGGCCGCAGCCTGGGCAGGGCCCTTGCGTTTTCACGTGGAGTTTCCATGGTTGCTCCTGTTCCTCCTCAAAATACGGCCTCACGGGCCGTCCTTTGGGCTCCGAGTTGTCGCAGTACCTCAAGGACCCCCTCAAGAAACTTGCCAAGTTGAGCCTTGAGTGCTGCTGTGAGGGCCCCGTCCGCGCGGAGCACTAAGCGGACGAGCGAACGTGAGCCGGCTTCCGTCACGATCACCTGTAGTGGAACAAGAGCTGCCGCCGTGGAGTCGATGATCGCCGCCTCCAACAGCAGGAACGGACAGGTGACGTCCAGAACCACGCACGGTCTTAAGGTTACGCCGAGTTGGCTGTTAATCCACGCCGAGACATCCATCTCGATCGGGATCTGGAATCCTCGGGCCCTCAAGGCAGCTCGCAATTGCTTCAGCACATTGACATAGGGCTTATCGATTACGTACGTCAGCCTCATTGCCCCGCTGGTCAAGTCCTGGAGTTCACGGGCGAACGAAGCCGCATCGACGCTCAGTCTGACTGGAAGACCAAGCTCGGCTCCTTGACCGGGGACTACATTTTGGCTGGAATCAGCACCCGTGCAATCTGCCCCAGGGCCGACTCGCCTACGGGACCGGAACGACGGCCACCACCTCAGCAGCCGCGCGCGGCCCCAAAGGTTCAGCAGCCTCTCGCGTAGAGCGGCTTGCCTCATCATGGAACCGCCGGCGGTCCTGGGCCTGGATGGCGTCATGGGTGTGGCTCCTGCCATTGCGACCCAGTTCCCGGCGCGGACCATCCCGCTCCCCAAAGCCTCAGCAGGCGGCTCCGAGACTTCGAGTTCAGGTTCTGGGTGATGGTCTGCAATGCGCTCTTCAAGTGGCTCACTGCCTCGCCGAAGGCTACGGCGTGGGCGGGCTGTAGGGTCGGTCCGACCGCCTCGAGGCGCGAGATCTGGGATTCAATCTCGTTCACGACATGAGTCGCAAAACCGAGCTCTTGTTTGCCGATCCGCAGCTTTGCCATGGTCACATGAAATTGACTGAACTCGCGTGTGTATTCTTTTAATGCTCCCTCGACTTCGGTCGTTGTTCCATCCCGGATTACCGACACAAGCCGGTCAAGCGCTGACGATGAACGGTCAAGGTACGCCGCGGCACGCTGGAGAGTCGTCGCGGCAGTCGTGCGCGCGTCGTCGGCGAGCGGAACCGGTGCTGCAGCGCCGCAAAGTGCAACCAACATTCCGACGAACAGGGCGTTGAGGCTTCGTGCCATAGTCCGTCCCCACCTGGCTTGGCAACAAGCAATTGTCATGCCGAAGAAAAGGGCGCCTGGAACTCAGCGTGCATCGTCACACTCGACGTGAAGCTGAAGACAAGCCTGTTCCTCGCCACTGCACTCGCAGCCTTGGTAATCCTTGGGTTCTCCGAATGGCTCAGCTATCGCCAGATGTCCGGATTTCTTCGAGACCACATGGCGATTATGGAAGCCGAAATGAACCATGCGGATCTGGTCGCCAATCTTCGTCAGGGGCGTGAAACGCTCGCTGTTCGTCTGGGATGGCTCCATGTCCTTCATGCGGCGGCAACTGTCGCGGCCTTGATCCTGGTGTTGAACACGCTCTGCAACCGGATCGTCCTGTCGCCCATCCAGGAACTGCTGCGCCACATCAATTTGATGGGCCGCGGCACGTGGGCGGCTGCCATTCCAGTGCGCCGCAAGGACGAGATCGGGCAACTGACTCAG
>Ga0101944_10004617_pt1 | contig 16771 bp, 15 predicted proteins | sample DewCreD2012metaG_FD_75245 | JGI IMG/M metagenome (GOLD analysis project Ga0101944, IMG submission 75245) | Hot spring sediment bacterial and archeal communities from British Columbia, Canada, to study Microbial Dark Matter (Phase II) - Dewar... ...
GGCTTTGACGCCCATTCGTTTGGCCAGTTCGCTCAGGATGATGGTGTCGTCGACCTTGATTCTGCGTTTGATGGCCTTGGGGGTGGTGATCAGGGTCTTTTGGGGCTGGGGGGCTGCCTTCTGCTGCTTGCCCTTTTTCCCCATCTTGCGCTGTCGTTCCCCCTCGGTGTAAAGGTCGGCGCTTTCGACGACTTCCTTTTTCTTGAAGCCGACTTTCTTCTTCGGGAGCTTGCGTTCCTCGAGTTCGTCTTCGATCTCTTTGGGGGTTTTCTTCTTTTTCTTGTCCTTTTCCTTGAGGGCCGCTTCCGTTGTCTCCTCCACCGGCGGGATGACGGGCTTGACGATTCGGACTTCCTGAACCGGCTTTGCAGCAGGAACAGGGGGTTCCCTGCGGGCAGGCTCGGGTTTGGTTTCCGGTTCCACAAGGGTTGCGGGAAGTGCTTCCGGCAGTTTGATGATCTTGGCCGGCATGTCCTTCTTGTTCTTTTTCTTCCGTTTTCCGGCCTTGTCGCCGCGTGGTTCCGGTTCGGCTTCGGGTGCTGCAATTGCCGGTTCCATCTGTTGTTTCGGTCCCACCGGTTGGGGATGGAGGATTTCCGTCGGGATTTCGGGGATTGCCTGCGAAGCCGTATCTTCTGCAACAGGCGCTGAGAGAACTTCGGGCGCTGTGGTTGGAGCGAGGTCTTGGGATACGGGTGCTGCGGTTTCGGCAGAGGGTTCTGCAGCAAGGGCGCTGGGTTCCGAGATTTCCGGCCGGGGTTCTTCGAATGTCGGCTCCTCCACCGGGGCCTTTTCGGACGGCGTTTCGGCTGCTTGCTCCAGAGGTCTGACGTCGACGGTCGTGGGGGCGATCGCTTCTTGGACAACGGCTTCCGGAACCGGTTCAACAGGAACTTCGGAGGGCGCCGTTTCCACCGAGGGCTTTTCCGTTGCTGCTTCGACTGCAGCCTGAGGTTCCGGAACGGCCGCTTCGACGATTTCATCGGCTTGCACCGCTTCCACAGGAGCTTCCGATGGTTCCTCCACCGGTTGGGCCTCTGTTGGTTCTTCCACCGCTTTCTTGCGGACGGCTGCTCGTTTCTTGACGACGGTCGTTTTGGCAGCAGCGGTTGTGGTGGTCGCCTTGCCTTTCTTCGCAGTCTGATCCAGGGAGGCCATGACCCGCTCGATATCCTCTTCTTCCAGAGGACTCAGGATGGTTTTGAACGGGATGGAAAGCGCTGTCAGCCGGTCCATCAAAGCCTTGTTGGTGAGTTTCAATTGTTTGGCAAGTTCGTGAACACGGAGCTTTGCCATGGATCCCCCTTCTTCGTGTGACGTGTTGACCTCAGCCTCAATCGGTTTAGACTTCTTCCCGGGTATCGGAGGTCTTTCCCGATTTTCTTCGCTGCCTGGATGCCTGAAGCTCCTGGACGTTCGCGATGATCCGGGCCGCGCGTTCGGCGTCGATACCGGCCATGCCGATCAGATCTTCCTCGGTTGCATGGAAGAGGTCTTCCAGCGTAAACAGGCCTTTCTGATGCAACATCTTGGCCATTTCCATGCCGACGTCCGGAATTTCGGCCAGCTGGGCCAGATGCTTTTCCATTTGTTCCGCGTATTGTTTTTCGCTCTTCACATCGAGCTTCCATCCCGTCAGCTTGTGTGCCAGCTTGACATTCTGCCCCTTCTTGCCGATGGCGATGGAAAGGAATTCATCCGGAACGATGACTTCCATCGAACGGTTGACTTCATCGATGATGACACGGGTGATCTGGGCCGGAGCCAGCGCATTGCAGACAAACCGGGCCGGATCGACGTGCCATAGAACGATATCGATCTTTTCTCCACGAAGCTCCTGAACGACGTTCTGCACCCGGCTTCCCTTCACGCCGACACAGGCACCCACAGGATCGATGTCGGAGTCCGTGGAGGTGACCGCGATTTTCGCCCGCACACCCGGGTCACGGGCGGCTCCTTTGATCTGAACGACGCCTTCACTGATTTCGGGAACTTCCGTCTTGAACAGATGGATCAGAAAATTGGGATGGGTCCGGGACAGGATGATCTGCGGACCCCTGAAAGACCGCTTGGTCGTTTCGATCCCTTCCTTTTTTTCCGGATCGAGCACATCCATGATGTAGGCGCGGATGCGGTCCCCTCGACGATAGGTCTCTTTGGGGATCTGCTGATCTGTTTTCAGGATGGCCTCCGCCTGCCCGAGATTGACGATGATGTCCCCATGCTCGATCCGCTGGACGATGCCGTTGATGATTTCGCCCTTGTGGTCGATATAGTTGGCGTATACCGCCGAACGTTCGGCTTCCTTCATTTTCTGGACGATGACCTGCTTGGCGGACTGGGCGGCGATCCGGCCGAATTGTTCCGTGTCGAGTTTGATGCCGAGGCTGTCGCCGATTTCACATTCCGGATCGAGTTTCCGCCCTTCTTTCAGGCTGATCTGGGTATCGGGGTTTTCAACGGTTTCGACGACTTCCAGGTATTGATAGACTTCGAGCTCGCCGCTCTGCTGGTTGTAGGAAATTTCGAGTTCGACCCGGTGTCCGAACCGTTTTCGGGCTGCGGATTTGATCGCTTCTTCGATGGCCTGAATCAGGATATCGCGATCGATGCCCTTGTCTCGACTGACCTGATCGACGATTCGTTTAATTTCCGTGATGTACATCAGATTTCTCCATTGGTATAGACCAGTCTGGCCTTTCCGATATCCGCATGCGGAATGCGGACAAGCCCGCCCACGGCGCCTTGTACCAGAACCATCCCGTCATCCCATCCCATCAATTCGCCAGTGATCGTCTTCTTTCCATCGAGCGGCCGGCGCATGCGTATTCGAATCCGTTTCCCCTTGAACCGTTCGAAATCCTTCGGTCTCGAAAGAGGCCGCTCCAACCCGGGGGAAGAAATCTCCAGGTGGTATGCACCGGCCATATCGAGGTGGACATCGAAGATATCCCCCAATTGCCTGCTCAGCCGGGCGCAGTCTTCGAGGTCGACCCCGCCTTCCTTGTCCACATACAGCCGGAGGACGACACCCGTGGCTTCCCGCTGATACTCGACATGAATGAGCTCCATGCCTTCATCGCTACAAACGGGTTCTGCGAGGGTGATGGCCGTTTCAATGACCTGCCGCGTGATTTCGGGGGAAATCCGGATTCTCGGCTTTTCCGGTTTCGGATTCGTTTTCGGATTTCGGTCGATTTTCGATGTCATGTACATTTTCCAGAAAAGAAAAAACGGGCAAATAGCCCGTTTCCTCTTTCCATCGAATCCAGTGGATCCCAATCAGACAGTCATCAGCTCATGGAAAACCCAAATGTCATCGAATCATGAAACAACATCTTTCTCATCGTTCAGGCTGAATTCAGTCCCTCGCTTCTGAGCGGGAAAAACGGACAGGGTTCGTGGAGCGGGCAACGAGATTCGAACTCGCGACACCAAGCTTGGGAAGCTTGTACTCTACCAACTGAGCTATGCCCGCTCATCCAAGCCGTCCTTTTACGGGAAACGTTCGGGATTGTCAAGTGTTTATAGATGTGGAAAGCAGCCGATGGATTTCGATCAACTCATCCCGGATGAATCGGAAATCGCCGGCCGATAGAATAATGTCCCGATCCCGCAGCGCCTTGATGCAGCCTTCGATGGTGTAGCGCTTTTCGTGAATCAGGTGATGGATGGTTTTCAACAGCTCGATGTCCTGCCGTCGGAAAAGCCGCTGACCCGAGGCGGTTCTGCGGGGCCTGATCTGGGTGAACCGGGTTTCCCAGAACCGGATGACCGACACGGGAACCCCGACCTCCCGGCTGACTTCGCCGATCCTGTAATAGAGTTTCCGCTTTTTTCGGGATGGTTCGGAACAGTTCACATGATCCCTCTTTTCGGTTTCGTCCCGGAACGACTGCGGCAGGGGAGGTCTCGTCTCAGCGCATCAGCGGCCTGCAGGCAGGGAAGCGGCGAACTGTGGGATCAGACGTTCGCAGATTTCCTGGTGCAGCCGGGTCACCGTTTCATCCGCCAAGGTGGATCGGTCCGAGCGGTAAACGATCCGCAGCGATATGCTCTTTTTCCCTTCGGGAAGCGGAGTGCCTTCATACACGGCGAAAATGGAGACGTCTTCGACAAGCGGCTCCCGCATGGCGTAAACGGCATCGACCATCTCCATGGCAGCCTGGTGTTTGTCCACGATCAGGGTGGTGTCTCGGCTGACCGATGGAAATCTGGGCAAGGGGACGGCTGCTGCCTGAGGCGGCTCGAGGTGCCGAAGCGCGTGGACGTCCAGTTCGAAGATGTATCCGGTCTGCTTGAGATCGAACGCCTCGAGGACCTTTGGATGAATTTCCCCGATGCACCCGACAACCGTCCGACCGATCCGGATCTGGGCTGCAGCCCCACATCTGAAATAGGGAAATCGGTCATGATCCCCCCGCTCGAAGACCGGCTTCCACCCCATGCTTTCCATCAGCGCCTCGACGACCCCTTTCATGTCGTAAAAGTCGCAGTCGCCTTCGGAGGCATACCAGCGGGGTCCGCCGTATCGGCTGCCTGTCCACAGGGCTGCCATCATTTCCCGTTCTTCGGGAAGTTTTTCGGTCGGCATATCGAAGAAGACGTTACCGATTTCGAAGAGCCGCAGGTGCCGCTGTTGTTGAAACAGGTTCCGCTGCATGGCGCCGAGAAGTCCGGGGAGCAAGGAGGTGCGCATCACGGCCTGGTCTTCGGAAAGGGGATTTCGAACGGCTACCGTTCGCCGCCGTTCATCCCCTTCGGGGATCATCAGCTGGTCGCACGCCTTTGCGGATATGAAGCTGTAGTGAATGGCTTCGAGGAATCCGAGGCCGACCATCCGGTTGCGCAGCATCTCCCGCAATTTTTGGGAATACGGCAGTGTCGCAGGGGGGATGTGGATGTCGGGCAAGGTGACGGGAATGGTGTTGTATCCGTACATCCGGGCGATTTCTTCCATCAGATCGACGGGCCTGGATACATCCACGCGGTGGCTCGGTACGGTCACCCGCCAGCTTCCGGAAGCGACGGGCTCGCATCGGAATTCGAGCCGTTCGAGGATTTCGGGCATTGCGGCATCGGGAATGTCCCCCCCGATGAAGTTGCGTGTGTCCTCAGCCGACAGAACGATCTGAACCGGAACATGGGGTTTGGGATAGACGTCGATGATCCCGCCGATGACCTGTCCTCCGCATACCTCGGCAATGAGCGCAGTCGCCCGCATCAGTGTCGGAACAATGCCCTCCGGGTCCACGCCCCGCTCGAAGCGATGGGAGGCTTCGGTGTTGAGTCCCAATTTCCGGGAAGTCTTTCGGATCGATGTGGGGTCGAACCAAGCGCTTTCGAGCAACACCCTTCGGGTGGAGGGTTCGATTTCGGAATTCATGCCTCCCATCACACCGGCGATGGCGACCGGTTTTTCACCGTCGCAGATCATCAACACTTCGGAATCGAGCACCCGTTGCTTGGAATCGAGGGTCACAAAGGTCTCCTGATCCAGTGCCGTCCGAACGACGATCCGGTTTTGGGCCAGCCGATCGTAATCGAAGGCATGCAGGGGTTGGCCCGTTTCCAACATGACGTAATTCGTGATGTCGACGACGTTGTTGATGGGCCTCTGGCCGACAGCCAGCAGTTTCTCTTGAAGCCAGAAAGGGGATGGCCCGACGGTGATGTCGGTGATGACCGAAGCGGCGTACCGGCGGCAGAGATCCGGAGCCTGTATCGTGACGGAGGTGATCTCCTCGATGTTTCCGGTCGTAGCGGGAATGCGGACCTCCGGACGCTTCCACCCGGTTTTCTGAAGTGCGGCGATTTCCCGGGCGACCCCGATCATGCCGAGACAGTCGGCCCGATTGGGGGTCAGACCGAGTTCGAATACGGGATCCGTCCAATTCCCGAAGGATTTTAGGCTGTCGCCTGCCTTGGCCGTGACCGGAAGTGTCATCAGACGGCTTGCGTCTTCTCCCAAACCGAGCTCTGCCTCGCTGCAGAGCATTCCTTCGGAAGGTACCCCCCGGATGGTGGAGGCTGTGATCGTCAGGCCGGAAGGCAGAACGGTTCCGACCTCTGCGACCGGATAGGCTTCTCCGATACAGACGTTGGGAGCGCCGCAGACGATGGACAGCTTTCGGTTTCCGACGTCTACCAGACAGCATTTCAGGTGAGATGCATGCGGATGGGGTTCAATCTCAAGAACTCGACCGACCCGGACATGCTCCAGATAGGAATAGCGGTCTTCGATGGTTTCCACCTCGATGCCGGACAGCGTCAGGGCATCGGCGAGGCGGGCCGTATCCATTTGAATGGAAACGTAATCGTTCAGCCAGGACAAAGCGACTTTCATGGTGGATGACCGACCTCAACGGACAAGGGTTGGATGGGGATCGGGGGATCTGCTCCCGGTGCCTTCGGTATCAGGATCCGGATCGCAATGGCTGCAGGAAGCGAATGTCGTTTTCGAAAAACTTCCGGATGTCGTCGATCCCGTATTTCAGCATGGCGATGCGTTCGATCCCCATGCCGAAGGCAAAACCGCTGATGGATGAGGAATCGTATCCGACATTTTCGAGAACGGCAGGATGGACCATTCCGGAACCCAACACCTCCAGCCATCCGGTTTGCGAACACACCCGGCAGCCTGCTCCCCTGCACATGACGCACTGGATGTCGACTTCAGCACTCGGTTCCGTAAATGGGAAGAAGCTAGGACGGAATCGAAGGGCCGTTTCCGTGTCGAACATCTGGTGAACGAAGGCGGTGAGCGTTCCCTTCAGATCGGAAAAGGCGATGTTGTTCCCCACGACGAGCCCCTCGATCTGGTGGAACATCGGGGTGTGCGTGATGTCGGAATCGCATCGGTAGACCTTGCCGGGTGCGATGATTTTGAGCGGCGGTTTGTGGGATTCCATGTAGCGCACCTGGATCGGCGAGGTATGGGTGCGCAGCACGACATCTTCGGAAATGTAGAAGGTGTCCTGCATGTCCCGGGCCGGGTGGTGTTTGGGAATGTTGAGGGCCTCGAAATTGTAGTGGTCGAGTTCGATTTCGGGCCCTTCCGCCACGTGAAACCCCATCCGGGTGAAGATGTCGCTGATGGTGCGTATCGTCTGGGTGAGGGGATGCAATCCGCCGACAGCGGGCTTTCGGCCGGGGAGCGAAATGTCGATCCCTGCTTCCTGCTCTTCCAGAAGAGCGGCGATCCGTTCTTCCGCCTGCCGGATGGCCTCTTCGATGCCTGCCTTCACTTCATTGGCGCGCTGGCCGGCTGCGGGGCGCATGTCCGGGGGCAGGGAGCGGAGCGACCGCAAGAAGGCGGTGACGGCACCTTTGCGGCCGAGGTATTGGATCGAAAGCTGCTTTACCGTTTCCGGATCATTTGCCGCGCCAATGGCGGCAATGGCTTCCTGATAGAGGGATTCGATATCGGGTTCCACTGGACGCTATCGCTTATCGTGAAAATAGTGGGCGGTGGGCAGTCGGCAGTGGGCAGTCGGCAGTGTTTTTCGACCGATTTTCATCCCCGGGGGCGACGCCCACGTCATGGGCATTTATCGTGAAAATAGGGGCTATGGGCAATAGGCTATGGGCTATGGGTTTCTGGCCTATTTTCATCTCTGGGGGCAGCATCCACCGCCATGATCATTTATCGTGAAAAACAGGGGTCAGAAGAAAAACGGTTGACTTCTGTTTCCATAGATGGGGTGTCTCACTCCGTGAATATGTACCGTACGAATACAGACGAAGGGCGATGGGTTTTCAGCCTCTTTTCGTCCGTAGGCGCATCGCCCCCGCCCATTTGCGCCATCATGCCTTTGCAGCCTGGGCGATCTGGGCAAAACCGTTCGGGTCGAAAATGGCGAGTTCGGCCAGCACTTTCCGGTCGAGCGCTATCCCCTGTTTCTTGAGGCTGCTGATAAACCGGCTGTAGGAAAGGGCATGTGGGCGAACGGCCGCATTGATGCGGGCGATCCACAGCGAGCGGAACTCCCGTTTGCGAACCTTGCGATCCCGATAGGCATAGTTGAGGGCGCGATCGACCGTGTCTGCGGCCGTTCGAAACAATTTGCTGTGCCCGCCTCGGAATCCCTTGGCAAGCTTCAATACTTTTTTTCTACGATGTCGGGCTTTGAAGCCTCTTTTTACGCGCATGGTGCACCTCGAAACAGCATTCGGTTGACGAAGGTGGAGCCGCTTCTGATGCGTTCGTTACAGAAGGCGTTCCACCGCATTCCATTAAAGATTGGGTAGCAGCAATTTCAATTCCCGGTTGTTGGCCTTGTCCAGAACGGGGCTCTTCCTCAAGGCACGCTTCCGCTTGCGGCTTTTGGTGGTCAAAATGTGGCTTCCAAAAGACTTGTGATAGACGAATTTCCCGCTTCCCGTTCGTTTGAAACGTTTGGCTGCAGAACGGTTTGTCTTGATTTTGGGCATGAGAACCTCCTTCAAAAAAGATATGGCGCCAGGCAGACCCCTCCTGCGCCACGACATCCGATACACAAGAAAATCAGGAATCAGGTCGAACAAGACCGCATCCAACCGCTTCCCCGCATTGCGTTCAACAAGAGATGGCTTTGGGGGGTGATAAAGGTGGAAATGGCGAAGCGGCTTACGGTCGGCAACAACCCAGGATCAACTGGATGCAGGCTTCATTTTGGAGCGAGGATCATCACCATCGTGCGGCCTTCGAATTTTGGCCTCTGCTCTACGGTGGCAACAGCCTCCGTTTCCAGCAGAATCTTGTCCAGCAATTCCTGAGCCGCCTGGGTCAGCGTGATTTCCCGACCCCGGAACATGACGGTGACTTTCACCTTGTCCTTATCGACAAGAAAACGCTTGATATGGTCGATTTTGGTTTGAAGGTCATGATCTCCGGTTTTCGGTCGTATCTTGATTTCCTTGACCTGGAACGTGCTTTGTTTCTTTTTCGCTTCCTGCTTTTTCTTGGTCTGCTCGTATTTGTACTTCCCGTAATCCATGATTTTGCAGACCGGTGGATTGGCTGTGGGCGAAATTTCCACCAGATCGAGGCCGGCTTCCCCTGCCGCGGCAAGCGCCTTGTAAAGCGGCACGATGCCGCTTTGTTTGCCTTCGGCATCGATCAGCCGAACTTCCTTGGCCTTGATTTCCCGGTTGACATTGACCTTGTCGGACTTGACCGGTCGCTGCTGAATCCTGTTGTCTATGCCTGCACCTCCTGGTTTCACACCGTTGATGAATGATGCGGCCCATCTGCGAAACGGGCTGATGAACATCGAAAAAAGCATCGTCACCTCGACGAGGAAGACGATGCGGCGGTTTTATAGCCTGAACAATTCGAAATTGCAAGCGGAATATCCTTCCCTTTGGAAATACCGCTTGATTTGGATGGAATGATTGCTTAGGATAGACAAAGGAGAAGATGGGATGTTTCCATCGCAAACCCAACCCAAACGAGGAGGAGAACGCTATGAAGAAATGGTTCATGATCGGCATGATGGGGCTTTTTCTGGCCGGATGTGGAACCGCTGCAAAGGAAAGTGAATTCTGGAAGCATGACTCGGTCTATCGGAGCGGAGATCATCTGAAATACAGCTGGGGAGGATACGTTCCGACCACTCCGGATGAAGTTCAAAAATCCGTAGAGCAGAAATGGTGGGGAATTCCCGTGGGCGCCAAGTAAGTTACAAGCCGTCATCGCCCGAAAAAAGGAACGCATGTTGCGGCCTTTTTCGGGCGAATCCATGTGGTTCTTCCGATCATCCCGCTCGTTCCAATCCCCTTGCCCATACGTGCATATATGGGTGTCCCGCCTTGCTTTCCCATTTTCCCCCATGGTCGCAAATCCGTCTTCAGGCATTTACAAATGTTGCAAGAACCATTACATTTTTGACCATGTATGGATTCTGGTGTTGTAACATTCTCTGGCACAGCCGATTTCGTGATCGTATCGGGTTCGGTTGTGACACTCTAGCGCTTCAACCCATTGCAGAAAGGAATATCCCATGAGTTTTGATTTCAACGCAGACGACATTTTTGAAATGGCTCAGCAAATCGAAAAAAACGGCGCAGCTTTTTACGCGGGGGCTGCAGCATCCATCTCGGACCCTACAGCCAAAGCCTTTCTCGAGAAATTGAGCCAGATGGAAGTTTCTCATGAAAAGACGTTCGCAGACATGCGAAAGCAGCTCTCCGACAAAGAAAAAACCCCGACAACCTTCGATCCCCAGGGCGAGGCCGCTCTGTATCTGAAGGCCCTTGCAGATACCAAGGTCTTTTTCGAAAAAACCATTGACACCACATCGATGAAGGAAATCCTCAAGGCCGCCATCGAGGCGGAAAAGGATTCGATCGTTTTCTATCTGGGAATGAAGGAAATGGTGCCTGTCGGCATGGGGAAGAACCGGCTGGATGCCATCATCAAGGAGGAAATGGGGCACATTCGTCTGTTGGCCAAGGAGTTGACGGCCTTCAAGGCCTGATGGTTCGATACCCATTCGACAGCCCGGGCTTTCCATTTCGGGCTGTCGAATGGATGAAACTGTATCGTAGGTTGTACGTGTTGGCTCTCCCCCTTTTGCAAATAGAGCGGGGACTTTTTCGTTACTCGTTGCGCATTTTCACGATAAATGCTCATGACGATGGGTGATTGCCGCTCCCGGAGATGAAAATAGACCTGTACCCACTGCCGACTGCCCACTGCCGACTGCTCACTGCTCACTGCCCACTGCCCACTGCCTACTGCCCACACAACATGGCCGAATGGCAATCAAACTTCTTTATCTTATCGGTAGCTGAACGGAAAGAAGCGCTGTGCGTGATTCCACACCAAATTCAGGGTTCCTTCCGGACTTCCATCCAGCAATGGTTTGAAATGATCCCGATGCAGGGATTGGGAACAGCGGATGCGTTGGAGAATGTTCCCTGTCATACCGCAATGTCTTTCGGAAAACCTCCCGGCTCGATATACCCCTGAGAGGGGCAACAGCGCCATGACGGCAACTGTTTCTCCACCCGATCCACAGAGCTCCAAGCTGTTCTCCCACCAGCTTATGGCTGTATCCGGTTGTTTCAGCTCCCAAGCGATCCGCCCCATATTCCATGCAATCAATTGATGCGGATGTTCCGGACAGGAAGCCGACTCGTAATGGACCGTCTTCAGCCAGTGGCCGGCGATTCGGCTTTCCGCCTCATCGGCGTCCATTGCCAGGCGATCGGCCATATAACGGGCTGCAGCATGCCGTTCGTAGGGTTTCATGACCGTCCAGGGTTTCAGATCCGACCAGCTCTGGACTTCAAGATACCGCCACAACGCCTTCCTGGCCGCTTCGAAGTCTTTGGCATCCAAGAAGGCATAGACCAGATAGGCGAATTCTCGAACCCATTCCTGACGCAGTTCGTTCACCCGCCCATAGCCGAACCTTTTCTGAGCCAGACCGACATAGCGAACGGCCTTGTGGAGATAGGGAGGGCCGCAGAAACCGTAATGCTGGGCCAGGGTGCCGTACATGGCCCCCAGAACGGGATTCACCCTGCCATGGTGGTATCGCTTTTCGTTGTCGAGGGCCAATCGAAAGGCTTCGGGGATATCGGGATGAAACGCATAGGCATTGTGAAGGGTGACACAGAGATTGTTGATGAATTGAGCATTGGCTTTCGGATCCAGTTCGCGACAGTGGTTCTGCAAGGTTGTCGCCGCTGTCTGCCAAAATCGGGAATCCGTATTGTCGCCGATGGCATTGGCCAGTTTGAGATTCCATATCGCCCACTTGAAGGCCGCTATCGGCCATAATTCCGCCATCTTCGGAAACACGGTATCTCTCGAAATGAGGCGACGGATGGCAAGGGCACGCTTCAAGGAGAATGTCTCCGTCGACAGGCAGGCACCCAGTTTATCGACAAGTGTTTCCACGCATTCCCGGTCCTGAACCAGTCTCTCCGAAAGTTGCGGATAGCCGTTCCACGAAAGCAGGCTTTCCAGCAGTTCGATATGGATGCTCCGGCAATTGTTCACCAGAAGTGTCGCATCTCGACTTCGGGTAATCTGCTGATAGAGCAGAAGAACCGATTCCCGCTCCGAAGAAAACCAAGTGGCCCACATCCAGGCTTCGTTCAAATTGCCGACGACGCCAACCACCGGCACCTGGCCATGAAGGGAATCCCCCTTGCCGCTGTTTCGATCTGTATCCGGAATCAGTATCAGTCGAAACGATGCATCTGTTGCGGCCTGGATCTTGGGAGCCACGGCTGCCACGGGGAAGATCCGGAAGGGATCCATGGCTTCGATGTCACCTGTGGCGAGCACATCCGAAATCAGGGGCTCTTTCTTGAGAACCGACATGGCGCCAAGGGCCATCGGCAGTCCAAGCGAGCGCCCTTGAACCATCCAATCATCGTCTGGTGCCATCAGCGGAAAGACGAACAGCGGCGAATCGATGCCGCAGATGCGCCTGGCCGCAGCGAATGCCGTTTCGATCGCGGACAAGGCCGATCCATCCAGATGCGTTGTCATCCACGCCGGCCAACATGAAACCAGATCGGCAGGGGAAACGGTGCCGACCATGAAGGGAACGATGCATCCGCAGCGGGGATCTGCGGATTCAACCGTCACGACCGCAACCAGACGCCATGAGCCTTGAAACCGAAAAATCCATTCCGGCAGAAGATCCCGTCGGCGGACGTCCTCGATAAACGGCATGGCCGTGGGTTTTCCGCACATCAGGAAATGGGAGGAAACAGAAAGCACCCAAAGGGGATGAAGCGCAAGGGGCAGACGGTGGACCATTTCGCGGTGAAGGGGTATCCACGCTTTGGGATCGGAGGGCCATTGGATCCGATCGGGTCTGGAGAGGTTTTCTTTGGCCCATTTCGGGTAAGAAGCCTCCACGACAAGCCGCTCGAGGGGTATGTTTCGTGAATCGCTCATCGATTCCCCTTTCTGTGATGTCGTTCCTTGTCGTCATGCCGATTCCGGCCAACTAATATCGGCGCTGAACACCGGGGGTCGGGATGATGTCACGATCTGCGAACAGGGATCGGGCCATCCATCCCAACCGCTATCAAGGCTGTGTCGATTTCCTATCATAGCCCTGTTTTCCGGTCAATTTTCCCGAAAAAAGCGGTGTATCGTCTCTTCCACGGCAAGAAGGCGCCACATTGCATTCTTGATCGTCGATTCGATCGATGATAGGGAGTGGTCGATCGGTGGTTGGCTCTTGGACTCGACAAACAGAAAGGAGAATCGCTGCGATGGGCCGGATCTTCATGTCGTTTCTGGGGACAAGTAGTTATAAACAAGCGAACTATCGGCTGGATGGCAGCTCTTGCCTGACCCGTTTCTAGGCACATCCCAGAATGAGTTCACTGTCAAATCGGGAAAGATTCCTAAAAAAGGCCGTTTCATGAACAACCTGTTGCTGCTTTTCAACCACGAGCTGAATTCTGAGCAGGAAACCGACGCCCGAAACCGCCTGAACGTCGATGCGTTCTTGTACCCTCCTGAGGACATCCGCGCCTTGTGGCGGCAGATTCCGACCGAGGAAGTCTCGCTCGGTTCCTATTTGGAACCTGTTCGGCAATGGATGCATCAGGTGGGCAAGCCAGGGGATTACGTGTTGATTCAGGGGGATTTCGGGGCGTGTTATATCGCGGTGCAGGCGGCATTTCACCAGGGCATGATCCCGGTGTATGCCACCACCCGTCGGGAAGCCACCGAAACCCGGCTTCCCGACGGAACGGTTCAATTGACGCATCGGTTTCGTCATGCCGGATTTCGCAGATACGAGCTCCTTCCACCAGATCCACCATGAAGGTAGGCTCGGAGATCTTGCCTCATCCGCTGACGACCACCATCATTCGAAGCTGTTCCCAATGAAATGATGGGGATGGCTTTTGCAGGTGCACCGCGATAAACCGTTCCTTTCGTTCGATCCATTGCGGTTCGACGGTCTGCACCGAACCATCCGACATTTCCCATCCGAAGACGAACGGGTCCTTGTTCGGCTCCGGCGGTAGGCTCTCCGCCAGTTCGACACTCATCGTAAGGTACGAGTCGTTTTCGTCCAGTCGGTGCACGAAAACGACGGTCGGCTGAATCCCTTCGATTCGGCCTTCCCGTACTTGCACCCATTTGGCCACAAGATGCCGCCCCTCGTGATCCGAGGCCATCATCGGAAGGATTCCCCTTCGAAATGGTGCGGCAAGAAGCACTTCGAGGACAGGTTGAGCTTCTTTCAAGATGAGCCTGGACCAGTCCAGGACCGCATCGAAGCGTTTGCGGACTGCAGCCCAAACGGCTTCGGAGGGACGATCGCCCAATCCGACGGCATCGGCTGCCATCCGACATGTCAGGACGTTTTGCAGATAGCTCGCCCAGTCGACATCAGGGGGGGGCTCCCCCAGGGCTTCGTGATGGGCTGCGCGCACATCCAAAACGAGATTCAGGCAGTTGGAGCAGGCATACACATGATGCCGGATCGTCCGGCGGATCTCTGAATCGAGCTCGTGCAGGGCATAGGCGATCACCTGCCCGACTTCCGGACAAGCCGTTTCATCTGAATCCCTCCAGATGGGGACCTCCGCCCGCTGCACTTTGGAGACCTCGGGCATCTTCAACGAATCGGGCGCATCCGAAATCTGAGGCATTCGCATGAACCACCGACAATCGGTGGGAAATTCTCGATCGGCCATCCGGCGCAAGAGCGCAGCAACCGGTTCCAAATACCCAAAATCGATTTCGAACCGTTTTTCGATGTCGATCAACCGGTTTCGCCATCCTTCAAACGCGGGAAGGCCGTTCAGAGCCTCCGGAGGATTCTGAGCAACCCGATGGCAGTCGGTCAACAAGGCAATCCCATCAAAGGCCAAATCCTCGAGGCCATCCTCCGGATCTTCCTCCGGATCGTGAACCAGAAACCAGTCCTTTAAGGCACGGATCAAGCGCCCGATCCTTCGATCGAGTTCATCCAGAAGCCGTCCACATTCCCCATCTGCTGCGAACATCTGCTGTATGCGGCGGCCTTCGCAGGCGAAGATGTGCTCGAGTCGTGATTCACAGCGTTGGAACCGGGTTTCGAGTTTGGAGCGATAGCGTTGATAGGCTTGCGGTGGCACGTTTTCTTGCATCCAGGCCAGGGCTTGGCGTACCCGGGATCGGTCGCTCAGACACCGGACGAAAAGCGATCCGCTTTCCGGCCCCCAGGCAGAATGCTCCCCTTCCGCAACTGCAGCTTCATATCCGCTGACGGCTTCGGTGACGTTTTCGAAAAGGAGTTCCCAATCGATGGAGGGCTGGGTGGATATCGGGTTCATCGATCATCCTTCAATGGATCGAAAAGGATCGGATATTGTCGGATCCCGGCCAAATGCCGGTTTCCGAAAAAACCATTTAGAGCAAGGAAGCTTGCTTGGCCTGCATTCGAGAGGCATCAATCTTCCTGATCCAGGTATTGCCGCCAGCTGCGGCTTCCGCCTCGGACATAACGGGCGGTTTTCCGAGAAATTGCGTTTCGTTTGCCGGATTCGGCCTTGGTTGGCTCAGCCTCTGGTTCTTCCCATATCAGCCCCCAGCTTGCCTCTGTGCACCACCCTTGTGCGGCATGAGACTCGATGTTCACTCGGCGGACCATCCACCGCAATTGCTCGCGAAACGGAATGTCGCTTCCCTGCCGTGGATGGAAAGCCGTCATGACATGGTACGCCTTTCCTTTCCAGACCATCTTCACGACGATTGCATGGTCGGAGAACAACCAACAGAAGCAGGATTTTTCGGAATCGAAGAATCGAACGAAACGCGGCAGGCGGCAGCATTCGGCCATCACCCGATGGATGGCATCGACATAGGCTTGAACCAGAGGGGGCGTGATCGTTCGGCAGGAGGCATCGTAGGTGCAAAGATATTCCGATTGATTGCAGGGCGGCAGATGCTCTTGATTCAGGCGGAAAAAAGGACATTCCAGGTCACGAAGCGCATCCACACAGGAGCGGATCATTTCGGCATCATATCCGCCCACCCGTTTCCAGGAGTAGGTTTCCAGACTGTTGGCATAATGTCCCACGGCATGGGCCCGCAACTTGTGATCCTTCAAAAAGCAAAGCACGTCCGTTTCACCGGTCCCGAGTTCGTTCGGGCACACCGGTGGACAGGCCGTCAAAACAAATGAATATCTTCTCGAATCGCTCATGACTGAATGCCACATACAAGATGTGTCGCAGGAACCCATCAAGCCACTGCTCAATGGATTGGTCGTTTTTGAAGGGAGATTTGTGACTGCTGGTGTCAACGCTCTTCCATCAATCGCTCGAGGATGATGGCCAAGCGTTTTTTGGCTCGGCCAAATTGCTGGCGAAGCGCGGCACTCTTTCGCCGGATGGCGTCCGGGTCGCCTGCGCCGCTTTCCTCCGCCATTTGGTCATAGGTTTTTCCATCCAAATAATCTCGGATGAGTGCCGCATCCTGTGGACGGATGTCCGAAAGAATGTCGAGGGCTTCGGCAACCAGTCGCTCTGGAAGGACGGTGTCGGTGATGTCGGGATCGACCCAATAGATTCCCTGGGTGTAGAGCGTTCGATCCAAACCATTTTCCGTTTCTTCCGGATCACCGGTTCCATCCAGATTCACCATCCGACTGCAGTAGGTCGTTTCCCTTCGCAATGCATCCAGGATGCGCAGATAGAGGCGGCGGAGCAGATAGCTTCGGAGCGAAATGCCTTTCTGCGCTTCATATCCACACAGGTCCCGTCCATCCAGGAGCTTGCACCAGAAATCCTGCAAGATCTCCTCTCTCAAGGCGAC
>Ga0101944_10004618_pt1 | contig 16768 bp, 11 predicted proteins | sample DewCreD2012metaG_FD_75245 | JGI IMG/M metagenome (GOLD analysis project Ga0101944, IMG submission 75245) | Hot spring sediment bacterial and archeal communities from British Columbia, Canada, to study Microbial Dark Matter (Phase II) - Dewar... ...
TCCATCCCCCTCGCCAAGGGGGTGATGACGGTGGAGCCCATCGTGTCCTCGCTGGTGGATGAGGACGCGTGCCGCGGCTGCGGCCTCTGTGTAGCCCTCTGCCCGTATGGAGCCCTGGAGATCGTGCGCACGGAAAAAGGGCGGAAGGTCCAGGTGATCCCGGTGGCATGCAAGGGGTGCGGCGTCTGTGCGGCCACCTGTTACCAACACGCTCTGACGGTTAACTCCTACACGGATGAGCAGATCAGCCAGCAGATCAGCGCGTTCCTGAACGCATAGGAGGTGAGAAGAGTATTCACCGCAGAGCCTCGGAGTTTGCAGAGTCGGAACCCATAAAGATTCATTGGATTCCTCAGCGTTCTCTGGGTCTCCGCGTTGAGAAATCGGTTTTTGGACGAGCCGGAGCGATTCCGGTCCAGGGAATGGGTTGGAAGACACACACAACCGTGGGGAAGGAGAGGATCGATGGCAGATTACACTCCCAAAATCCTGGTGCTCTGCTGCACCTGGTGAGGTTACGCGGCTGCTGACTTCGCTGGAGTTTCCAGGATGCAATATACGGCGGATGTGCGCATCATCCGCATCATGTGTACAGGGCGCGTGGACCCGACCATGGTCGCAGATGCCTTCATTCAGGGGGCGGACGGCATCATGATCGTGGGCTGCCATTATGGAGACTGCCATTACATCACCGGGAATTACCAGGCCAGAGTCAAGATCGGATTGGCCACGCGCGTTCTCGATTACGTTGGATTAAACCCTCAGCGGGTAGCCTACAAGCAGTGCTCCGGGGCCGAAGGCGAGCGCTTCGTGAGCCTGGTCACCACATTCCACCAGTCCATCGAGGAAATGGGGCCCCTGGGATCTGCCGATCGGTTCCCGCTCCCCACGCTCAGGGACAAGCTGTTCATCGCGAAGACGGCCCTCGCCAAGGAGAAGCTGCGCTGGGTGGTGGGCAAGTTCACGGAGTTCACCTCCATCGGCAACAAGTACGGCGAGGTTTTCACCGAGCATGAAATGTGGCGAACCCTGGATACCATTGTCATGGACGAGGTGGCGACCTTTGAGATCCTGGAAGAGCTTCAAAAAGGACCGGCGGCCGCCAGACAACTGGCTGAGCGACTCCAGGTTCCGGCTCCTCACGTGGTCAGGTATCTGCTGGCTTTGCAGCGCCGCGGGATCGTGAGCCCGGCCGGCGTCGAGGGTAATTCTCCCCTGTATCGCATGGCGGACCAGTCAGGACCGACAGCCATGGCCGTCGGGGCCTGATTCGGTTACTCCCGGGGGACATTAAGACTCATCCACTTCCGTGAGCATTCCACGGAGGCGAGCTCTCCCATTTCGAGTTGGAGGATTCAAAGGTGTCGCAAAAGCGAGTGGTAGTTTTTGGGGGTGACTCGGCGGGCATAGCCGTCGCCCTGCAGCATGCGGAAGCGGGCTGTCAGGTGGTCCTGGTCGAATCTGCGCCGAGCCTTGGAGGGGGTCGCATTCCTCAGACGCATCTCATGACCGATGGGGCTGCCTTTGTGGACCCGAACCTTCAGGCGCTCAAGCAGCATCCCAACGTGCGGATCATCACCAACGCACGGGTTGAGCGAACCAAGGCGGAGAACGGGGCCTATCGCTTTTCCGTCCGGAAGCTCACCCCGCGCGTGGACCCCGAGAAATGCAACGACTGCAAGGCCTGCATCAAGGTCTGCCCCATCCACATGTATGATGATTTCAACGAGGGCATCGGCTTCCGGACCGCCATCGACTTTTTCAATCCGGAGACGGGAGTCTACAACATCTTCAAGGAAGACATGCCCATCTGTCAGGCCACCTGCCCGGCCAACCTGGACATTCGGTCCTACGTTGGTCTCATAGCCGACGGCAAGTATGCCGAGTCCCTGGCCAAGATTCGGGAGAGTCTGCCTTTTGCGCTGTCTATCGGCCGGGTCTGCCCGCACCCTTGCGAGACGGCATGCAACCGGGGCTACGTGGACGAGCCCATCTCCATCTGCACCTTGAAGCGGTTCGTGGCCGACTGGGAGCTTTATCACAACGTGAAGGCGCCGGTGGAGGTTCCGGACGAGTTCCACAAGGAGAAAGTCGCCATCATCGGCGCAGGTCCCGCGGGCCTGACCTGTGCCTACTATCTTGCCAAGGCTGGATATCACTCGGTTTGCTTTGAAGCCCTGCCTGAGCCGGGTGGAATGTTCCGGGTGGGAATTCCGGAATATAGGCTGCCTACGCCGACTCTCATGCACGAAATCAACTGGATCCTGGCTCACGGTGTCGAACTGCGCTGCAACGTGCGCGTCGGCAGGGATATCAGCTTCGAGGAACTTCAACGCGACTATGACGCCGTTTTTATCGGTATTGGCGCCCACACGGGCATGAAGCTCGGCATCAAGGGCGAGGACCTGGAAGGGGTGGTCGATGGAGTCGATTTCCTCCGCGAGGTCAACCTGGGCAAGAAGTGGCCGGCCAAGGGCAAGGTCATCGTCCTGGGCGGCGGAAACGTGGCCATGGATGCCGCCCGCGTGAGCTGGCGCGAGGGCTTCGATGAAGTGCACGTGCTCTATCGCCGGACCAAGAAGGAAATGCCCGCCAGCCCCTGGGAAATCGATGCTGCCGAGCACGAGGGTGTCAAGTTCCAGTATCTCGTGGCTCCCATAGAAGTGATCGGCGAGAACGGCAAGATGACCGGCCTCAAGTGCCTGCGCATGGAACTGGGAGAGCCGGATGCCAGCGGCCGACGCCGACCGGTTCCCATCGAAGGCTCTGAGTTTGTTATCGAGGCGGAGACCCTCATTCCGGCCATCGGGCAGCGGCCCGTGCTGGACTGCATTCCCGAAAACGGCGGGTTCAATATCACCCGGTGGAACACCTTCGCCGTGGATCAAACGACCTATATGACCAATGTCCCCGGTGTTTTCTCCGCGGGCGACGTGGAAACCGGGCCGGACATCGCCATCCGGGCCTGCGCCAGCGGCCGAAAGGCCGCTGCCGGCATCGTGAAATACCTGGAGGCCAAACGCAAGAGCCAGTAACCGCCAAAACAGCGTTGAATCCGTTGTGAGTTGAAGTGTTCGCCGAAGTGGAGAGGTTCCCCCATGATGTACGAGAAGAAGGGCCGTTATATCGTCGAGTTCCAGGATATTCCCACGGCTCGACAGCATCAGATTGAAATCGATCTGGAAGAGCGACGCAACTGCTATAAGGAAGTGGAGCTGGGATTCAACGAGGAGAGGGCGCTCAAGGAAGCCAAGCGCTGCCTCAGCTGTCGGCGTTGCCTGGGGTGTGCCCTGTGCTGGGCTGAGTGCAAGCCTGAAGCCATCGTTTTCGAGATGGAAGACGAGGTGTTCGACATCGAGGCGGAGAGCGTCATCATCTCACCGGGTGTGGAGCGCCCCATCGATCGTGTGGATGGGCGGTTCGGGCTGGGAAAGGTGCTGAACGTGGTGACGGACCTGCAGTTCGAGCGGATGCTGAGCGATTCGGGTCCCAGCGCTGGGTTGGTCATACGTCCCTTCGATGGCGACATCCCCGGAAGCATCGCTTTCGTGCAAAGCTACGGCTCGGCTGCCCCCCAGATGCACCAGGCTGCGCTCACTTTCGCCCTGAATGAGGCCGTCTTGGCCCGCAAGAAGCTGCCCCAGGCCGAGATAGCTGTTTTCGCCACGTCCACCGAGGCCTTTGTTTCCGCAAACGAGGCGGAGCTGCGGAAGCTCGATCGCATCACGCTTCAGGAGTGCGCCGTCGGCGAGATCCGGGAATCTGAAGACCACGGAATCACCCTGACCTTGGGTTCAAACGGGAGCGGTGAAACGAGGAAGTTCGACCTGGTCGTGCTCATCACGCAGCCCCAGGTGGCCAGGGAGGTCAAGACCCTGAGCAAGGCACTGGGACTGGATGTGGCCTACGCCAGCTTCATTTCTGGCCCTGGGACGGGACTCATCTCCACCGACAAGGAGGCCGTCCGCCTCGTCGCCCAAGGATAGCGGCGGCCATCCCACCCAATACGCACCCATGGTCGCCGCGGGGCTCCTGATCCGCGGTGCGACGAATGAACAGCAGTCTACGCTGGAGGCCCACAATATCAGCCGTTGTGGGCCTCAGCTTTTGGGGCTTGGGCCGCTGAGGCCCACCCTCCGGCTGCTTGCGACCAGCGGCAGCCGGAGGGTCATGAGGGCCCGGACCGGGGCTTGACTCGAATCATCCGCGTCGCACCTTGATCCCTCAAGAGTGCAGTGATTAAAATATCTCAATTACACCCAGCGTTCCCTATGGAATGTGACCCCATTGGGGTGAGCAGCGTCAATGCTGCCTGAGCATTGAACTGCAGTGAAACTCGGTGACCAAACCGATAAAAAGAAGGAGGACCATGGCAAGAACACTTGTTTTGCTTGTGATCATTGCTGGGATGCTTACAGGCGCGGATACCAACAGGGTCAGAAGAGCAGGTAGTACGCTGCTGTGAGGCGGGCAGAAAGCCCATGTCCACCGGCACTCGGGGAGAGGGCGTCAAGTGGACTCGTCCATCGCAAATTCCGGAATCGGAACCCAGACTCTCCTGTCCCCTGGGGCATCCGAAACGGGGAAAAACCAGCGGGGCTGATTTTCAACTTGAAATCTGAAACCTTGAATTTGAAACTTTCCATCGCAGGAGACGCGAATGAAACCTCAGACCGCTCGAATGTTTGTTTGGGTGATGACCGCAATCCTGATCTCGGTTTCCGGAGCTTCGGCCGGTGAGGAGCCCAAGAAGCAGCAGCCTGCCCTGCCCAACGTCATTCTCGAGACCTCGGAAGGCAGTATTCGCATCGAGCTCTGGCCAGACAGGGCCCCCGTAACGGTGCAGAACTTTCTGCAATACGTGGATGAAGGATTCTACAATGGGACCATCTTTCACCGGGTCATCGACGGTTTCATGATCCAGGGAGGCGGCTTCACGCCGGACATGCAGCAAAAGCAGACGCGGCCGCCCATCAAGAACGAGGCTGCGGCCGACCTCAAGAATGAGCGCGGCACCATCGCCATGGCCCGAACCAATGTTGTGGACAGCGCCACGGCCCAGTTCTTCATTAACGTTCAGGACAACCCCAACCTGAACCACAGGGACGAAACCGCTCGAGGCTTTGGTTACGCCGTCTTTGGCAAGGTGGTCGCGGGAATGGACGTGGTGGACAAGATCAAGCGGGTGGCCACCACCTCTTCGGGAATGCACCAGAACGTTCCCACAAAGCCCGTCGTCATTCAGCAGGCCAGGAGGGCGGAGTAGGGAAATCCCGGGCTTACCGTGGCCCCCCCAAGGGGGCCCCATCTGCAGGCCAGGGGTCCAGGAATCCTCTGGCCTGCATGCCTCCAATCTTGAGACGCATCGCTGACCTGACAGTAAAATCCCCTCACCAAAGCTCGGCATTGACGCGCCACCAACCCCTCACCAGGCCAAGTACCACTTCATGGAATAGGACGTCCATCTTGTCATTTGTCATGCCGGCATCCACTGCTTTCTTGTGGATTCCGGCTTAAGCTTGTCCCGGCAGGCTCTAAGCCGGGAGACTGCCGGAATGGCGACTCGAGAGCTGCACTCTCGATCGTATTGAGCTGCACTGGACGTTTCTTCGTTTCGCTCAAGAGATTCCCTCCCCCAGCCGAAATAAGGCCTGAGTGACTTTGGGCCGTTTCACGCGCTCCCCAGCGCAACACCAGTGATCCAAGAAGATGATGCGAACCTTGAACGTGCACACCCGGTGACCTCATGCTGCTGAAATCATTCAAGACTCCGGAAAGCTTCTATGTATACTCAGCGTGGAACAATGAAATCGCAAGGGTCCCTCCGCAGGTCCACGATTTCTTCTCCCAGGCCGGACCGATGGCCTCCGGCCCTGGAAGCCCTGATGCCGAGTGGCGCAAGACGGCTGTGAGGCTGGGACTCCTTCCCGAGCATGACATCTCTCTCTCTGTCTTCCCTCAATCGAGGATCCTGGGCGGTATCCGGGAGCTGCAGAAGTCGGGGCCCAGCGTTCTGGTTCTCACCATCACCGAACAGTGCAACTTCCGATGCTCGTATTGCACGTACTCTGGGGGTTACGAGCACTCCCGCTCCCACTCCGGCAAGTCCATGCCCCTGGATCTCGCATTGAAGGCGGTGGACTGGTACGGTTCCTTTGAGCGTGAAGATCACCACATTGGCTTCTACGGTGGTGAGCCCCTCTTGCATTTTGACCTCATGGCCCGAACCGTTGAGCACGCTAGAAATGGGCTCGGCAATGGCGGGAGAGTGACCTTCGGCCTCACCACCAACGGTGCCCTGCTCACCGAGCGCATCGCAGATTTCCTGGCCGACCAACAGTTCGAAACCCACATCAGCATCGACGGACCAGCCGAAATCCACGATCGCTATCGCGTTGACACCAAGAGCCAAAAGACCTTTGACAGGGTGTGGAAAAACATCTGCAGTTTGAAAGAGCGCCATCCGAAATACTTTGCCGAGTCAGTGGGTTTCACCATGACCATCGTTCCAGAGGATCCCCTGACTCAGATCCAGTCATTCATCCAGGCCAACAAGCACATATTCGACGGGAAGATACCGAAGGTGTCTCCATTGAGCGAGGAGGATCCGGGCATCTACGATCACTTGGGCATCGAGGCCGGTCGGCGGAGTGTCGATTACGGTCCAGCAGCCCTGAGCTTCATTGAAGACAGCATCGCCGGCCGGATTCCGGACGGTTTCAGCCGGGGATGCATGGAAGCGGCCATGAGGCGGATTCACTTTCGGGAAATGCATGAGATCGACCACTTCGAAACCCATGGTGGCCAGTGCGTCCCCGGCGTCAGATGTCACGTGGACCCCGACGGCGTCCTCCACATGTGCGAGCACATGGCCCACCATTTCCCCATAGGCACACTCTCGGAGGGATTCGATACGGAGCGTATCGAGGAGGTCCTGACACAGTACGGCCGCCTCGTGGAGAAAACCTGCGGAAGCTGCTGGGCCTTGAGGCTGTGCAAGAAATGCTTCGCGAACCTGGCGAGAGGGCCCGAGCTTTCGGAAGAGCGCATGAGCGAATTCTGCGGGAAAAAGCTCCAAAAGCTCGAGAGTTGCCTGGTGCAGTACTGTGCCGCTCGGGAGCGGAACGATCATTGTTTCGACTGGCTGCCCGAGAGATCGCACGATCCTGGGAACTACTGATCTGACGCTGCATGATGGGGCCTGCGTGGGGGATTCAAGTTCGGCTCTGCAGCGAAGGATGAGTTGAGAGGCAGGTGGTTCCGGGAAGGGGGATGACGGCATCCCCCGGGATGCCCGCCATGACGGAGGGCAATCACGGAACGATGGAGTGCTGTGAGCAAAACGTTAAAGGAGTGAGACCAGATGGAAATCAAAAAGGAAGACATTCAGTTTGTTCATGCTGGCAAGGGCGAGAAGATGGAAGCCAACATCAGCTTCGGCTGCGCCGATGAGTGTGTCGGCGGGACCGCCAGCCGGAAAGCCATGCAGGAAACCAACTAGCAGCCCTTATTGGCAGCGAGGCTGAAAACCTCTAATCGTTCACGAGACGACGCATCCGGCGTGGGTGGCATCGCGCTGCCGCCCATGTCGGAATGCGGTCTCTGTTCGTGGGACCATAGCATCCCGACCTCCCCATTCCTGCTGCCAGGGCTGAAGGCGTCGTTTCGGCAGCTTCGGAATTCAGCGGCGCCGCGGCTTGAATCACGCCTCACGGGGCGGTAACCCCCGGAACGGTCCTCCATGAAGGCCAGAAGCTCCACCATCAGATTCATCACTTCGTTTTCACCACACTTACGGCCATATTGGGGTCTGCTGGCCCTCGTGGTTGTCCTGACCCTGGCCGAGATCCTGGCGGGCCTGACCTCCCCCCTGGTGGCGGGGCGCATCATCGACCTTCTAGCGAAACCTGACGGCCTGGACCGGCTGTTCACCACCGAACGCCTCCAAGCTCTTCTCATCACGGGCCTCTTCATCCTTCACGCCGTCACCAGCTACACTCAGACCATCGCTTCTTCCCGCCTGGGCGAGGGATTCGTGCGCGACCTGCGGGTGAGGGTCTTCGGGCACCTCATCGATAAACCTCTCCCCTGCTTCGACACCCTCAGGCCGGGGGATGCCTCCAGCCGAATCTCCAGGGACATCGCCGAAATCCAGGAATTTTTCACCGACGGGATGCATGGGGTCCTGCTGAGTTTCATCAACACCCTCGGGGCGGCGGGGGCCATGCTGTTCATCTCCCCTCAGCTTTCAATGCTCTCCCTGGTGCTGGTGCCGGCATCCACTTTCCTGGTCCTTGCGTTTCGCCGGCGGGTCCGAAGCGAATCCCGGGGAATGCTCCAATTGGTGGGGCGCATGTCCAACCGCGTGCAGGAATCCGTGAGCCAGATCCGTGTCATCAAGGCCTTCGGGCAGGAGGCGCGGGAAACAGCGGACTTCCTGAAGGTGGCCGAGGAGCTCCGCCAATGCGGCGTCAGACTGGCCAGGACCCTGGCGGCGTTTTCGGTTATGAACCGTGTGGCGGTCTGGATGGTCCTGATCGTGCTCCTCTTTTTCAGCTTCTACCTGGTCGGCCGAGGGAGCATCACCCAGGGGGAGCTCGTCACCTTCATGCTCTTCGCCTATCGCCTCTCGGCGCCCCTTTCCAGCCTCTCCTACACCATCACGTCCATCCAGCGCTCCATCGCGGCAGGGGATCGCGTCCTGGAGATCCTGGAGGGCGAGAACGAGGAGGATCGGTTCCGCGGCCGACTGGTGGTCGAGGACATTCGGGGACGCATCGAGTTCCGGAGTGTGAGCTTCGGCTACAACGGCCATCACGTCCTGGAAGACCTCTCCTTTACTGTCGAGGCCGGACAATGCGCCGCCCTCGTGGGGCCTTCGGGGGCGGGCAAATCCACGGTGGTGAATCTCATTCTGGGATTCTACGACCCCCAGAGGGGGACTCTGCTGATGGATGGAAGGAGCTATGGAGAGCTCAACCTCAAGGAGCTTCGACGTCGGATGGCCTATGTCCCCCAGGATCCGATGCTCTTCAGCGGGACCATCCGGGACAACATCGCCTACGGCATGCCGGACGCCACCTTCGGAGAGATCGAGGCGGCGGCGGCCAACGCCAACGCCCTGGACTTCATCCGTGGTCTGCCCAATGGCTTCGAGACTGAGGTGGGGGAAAGAGGGCTTCAGCTCTCAGGGGGTGAAAGGCAGCGCATCGCCATCGCCCGTGCATTCCTGAAGGACCCACGCGTCCTCATCCTGGACGAGGCCACGTCGTCACTGGACGCCGAGACCGAGCACCAGCTGAAGAAGGCCCTCTCCAGACTGGTGCGGGGCCGCACCAGCATCGTCATCGCCCACCGATTGTCAACCATCATGGATGCCGACGTCATCCACGTCTTCGATCAGGGGCGCATTGTCGAGCAGGGAGACCATGCGACGCTTCTGGCCCTAAACGGCCTGTACGCACATTTCTACCATCTTCAGCTCAGAAAGGAGCACCACCCCGGCGCCCAAGCCTCCCCACTCCCCGCTCAGCAGTAGACGTGAGGCACAGCTAGGTGCAGACCCACTTCCCGTTGATGAGCCGGCAGTTTCCCCCTTTGGCCGAGGTCTGGCCCTGTAAGGAGAAAACCATGCCGGCCGCCTTGGTCAGGAGATCGAGCAAGTCATTCCCCTGCTCAAGTTGATCCGGCGCAATCAGCAAAGGCCCGCCATCCACCTCCAGTTCCTGTGGAATTCCCTCAGCATTGACTTTCAGCGTTATGACATGTCCCTTATCTTCCGTCATGCAATCTGCTCCCTCTGTCTCCGCGGGCACGGCCCGCATGGTCAAATCTTTTCTGTCACCACTCTGAAACCGTCCCTGGCTTCGCATCCTCATTCCAGCTGGTCCTGCTGGAAACCCCATGACGATCAAAAGCTGAACGTCCACTTGCCCACAATGAAGCGCCCCGGCGTGATCCGGGGATTCTGGGGATCCGTGTCCTGAAAGTGAAAACCGTCATCGAAAAGATTCCGGGCCTCGATCTCGATAAGCCCGAATCTCCTGGGCAGTCGAACTCCGATGGACGCATCCACCACGAAGAACTCGCTGTCCCCATATTCCTTGATCTCGTTTCTGTTCAGAAAAACTCCGTGCTGAGCCACAAAGGCGGGCCTCAGGCGGGCGATGAAGCCGGAGGGATGGAAAAATCCCATGCCCAGGGCCACCCGGTGGGTGGTGGCCTCCCGTATGCCGTTGAAGGTGAAGTCGTCGGGATTGTCAAACTGCTCAAACTGGTATTCCGGGCCGATCGAGAACCACTGGTGGGGCGTCCAGTAGAGATAGGCGCGCCCCAGCTCCTCCCTGACTCCGACGTCGACAATGGCGACGCCGTCGGGTCCCGCGTCAATCACGGGAATGTCCAGGTTTCTCCAGGAAAATTCAGCGCCCCCGTGGATTCGCGGCGTGAATCTCTGATCCAGTCCGATTCCGTATCGCCACGCGCCGGTTCCCTCGCCGTCGTCAAAAAACTGATTGAAACCCGCAACCTGTGTGGGCTCCACCGTCTGGTTGGTGAGCAGAGTCCGTTTGAGCGTTCGAAAGGCCGCCCCCCGCAGGGTAGTGCCTGGAAAGGGCTCCCAGGTCAGCCCGAATTTGGGATTCACCTGGTTGATGTCCAGGTCCAGGCTCCCCCCGGAGAAGTCATCCACGCTGAGCCCCAGGGTCCATGTCATGTTGCGGGGGCAGCTGACGTGTGAGTAAATGTACCCGTTGGTATGGGGAGTCGTGTTCCGGGAAGGAAAGGACTCACCGAAAAACACGAATTCCTCGTTGTTTCTGGTGTTGAAGTGCCCTGCACCGGCGATGAGGCTGAAGCGCTCCATGCGCAGGATGTGTTGCAGTTCGATGCCGTATCCGGTGGAGTCAAAAAGGGTATCCAACGGGAACGGCGTCGTGAACGGCCTCAGAAAGAAATTGTCTTCACTGGACTTGTAGAGGAAGGACCCGATCAAATCGGACCCCGGGCTGAACGAATGGTGGAACCCGAGCCGGAAGGTATCGCTGGAGTGCTCTTCATGAGTATCGCGCCCGAAAAATCCGGGATCAAAATGAACCAGAACGTCGCCAAAATGGGAATCCAGGCGCCGGTATTCCACCTGGGCGCTGGTGTTGGGGGTAAGGCTGGCCTGGAGAAACACGTCGTAAATATCCGACCTCTGATTGTTGTTCTGTCTGAAGCCGTCCGTCTCCGAATGAAGCTGGCCCAGGCTATAGGAAAGCCTTCCCTGGACCCCGGACAAGACCACCTCGTTTGCGAAGGTCCCACGCTCACCCGCGGCGCCCCCTACCAGGAGGGACAGCCGGTTGCGTTCAAAGAGGGTGGTGTATTCGCTAAAGGATGGGCCCGTCGGCCCTCCCCCTCCCGGGAATACGAGTCGGCTCTCGGCCAGCTGCGGTTGGACTGGCCGGATGTTCAGAGGTTGGAGCAGCTGTGACTGGAGCAGCTCGCTCACCCTGGCGATCTCGTGGCGAGGGAGGCTGAAATAGGAATCGGCGAGAAACCGGTGGGCCGAGTGATTCGACGGATCCGCATTAAGGGATTTCCAGCCTTCGGCAAGGGCCAGCCACTGGAAGCCAAGATCAATGTAAATGCGGGCCATGCTGGCGCTCCGGGCCGCACTGTCTTCATCGAGGAGGAGTCGCGAACGGTATACGGCTCGATTGTCGTTGAGCTCCATGGACCTCTGCAGGTCCTCCAATCCCTCCACCGGGCGGTTGACGGTCTGCTTTCGGATGGCGTCATAGTACCAGGGGGTCGGGTCCAGGGGATCCAGTTCCTTGGCCGATGAGAACTGCTCAGCCGACTGACTGTCCCGCTTCTCCTCAAAATAGGCCTTGCCGAGGTAGCTCCGGATGAGGGACCGTTCCGGGTCCAAAATGGCGGCAATCTCCATTTGCCGTCGTCCCTCCTCGAGGTTTCCCTCACGGATCAGGGCCAGCCCGAGTCCCAGTCTAGGCATTGGGTCCGCCGGGGCAAGCCGGATGGCTGTCTGAAAAGCCCGTTTCGAGTCCGATTCCTTCACTTGCGTGAGAAAGGCGAAACCGAGGATCGTCTGCCCGTGGGCCAGGTCGGGATCGAGACTCACGGACTTCCGAGCGGCATCGACCGCTCTGCCGAGTCGGCCATGGGAAAGTTCAAGCTCGGCCAGCCGTGCCCAGGCTAAAGCGTCCGCCGGCTGGACACGGACGGCCTTCCGCAGGCTCTCCCGGGCACCGGCCAGGTCGAAATGGGCCTGCTGAGCATAAGACAGGGCGATGAGGGCGCTGGAGGAGGCCGTATCAAGCTCCACCGCACGAAATGCAAGCCTCAGTCCATCCTCCTTCTCGTTCCGCGTCACGGCGATGATGGACCGGAGCGCGTGGGCGTTGCTGTTTCCGGGATCGAGGTCCAGGGCGCGGGCGAGGTCCGAGGCCGCCTCGTCCACCCTCCCCACTGAGAGCAAAATGGACGCCCGATAAACGAGGAACTCGGGATCGTCCATCGGGGCCGAAATGCCGTCCAAGGCATCGAAAGCCCCCGTCAGATCCCCCTTGCGGTAAAGCTCGGCGGACTCCCGCCATGTCTGCTCCCAGCCTCCTTCAACCCCGGAAAGGTCCTCCAGCCGGTGGTGGACGATGGGAGGAAAGAAGAGGGTCCACTGCACGGCATCCTTGGGGCGAATCGTCGTCGTGAAGACAGGTGCTTGACCAGCCTGGGCCATCACCGATTGACCGCTTCGAACCCTGATGGCCCCGGAGTCGTTTGCCGCGGCGACGCTTCCCTCGAAAACGCTCAGCAAGGACCGGGTGTCGTCCACCCCCAGGAAAAACTCCGTACCCTCAACACCGGCGTTGACATAGGGAGTCAGAACCCTGAGCTCGGATGGAGCCCGGTTGAAAAAAAAGCCACCCCCCCTGATGAGATCCAGGATGGACGCTTTCTCCTCTTCGATCCCCACCAAGGTGATGGTAGTGTTTTCATCGATGCGCGCGATGGAATCATTCCGCAGGAGAAGAGCGGCCCGGGAGCACTGCAGGGTCCTGAGGGTATCGCCAGCGTAGAGTACGTCATCCAGATGGATCGATGACCACTCCATGGTCCCGGCCTTCCTGACCTGGACCGTTCCCTGGACCGAAACCGCCCTGCAGAGCCATTCTCCCACCTCGGCTGCCTCGGCCCTGACAGCCGCCACGCAAAGGGTGAACAACAGGATCTGCCATTGCCTGGCTCCCCGTGGATTTCCCGATCTAACCATTGAGCCTTCTCTCACTTCCGGGGGTGTACGTCAAAGGTCCATACTCCGGGATGGATAGGCCTGCCTCTCGGTGCGGCAAACCCCAACGCGTCCTTCCCATGGCGATGGGGCTAAGTGCACCGCCGCCCAATAAGGTATCCGTAATTGCGCACTAAGAATTTCGCGGCAACGGAAGCGGGATGACTGCGTGCTTCTGGGAGCGGTGATGCCAGGCCCACTCATGAGGCTCCACGGTGCCGCGCCGCCCCGCATGAGGTTGTGAAATGCTGATAAATCGGAGAGTTAAGCTAGCAGTGAAACGAATCACAAGCAACACTTTTTTTGCACATCGGATGGACTATTTGAGCGGCGCGTCAAGCGCCAAATCCCCGGTCTGAGGGCCGGTCGGCTCACCTCGAGGCAACACGGACGTTGTACTCAAGTTCTCCCGGGCTTCCTGGTTTTCAGGCATGCGTTCAGGAACTCCTCCAGGGCGAGGTAGAATCGGATGCGGTTCGCCTCTCCAGTGATCCAGTGCCCCTCATCCTCGAAGAGCAGCGAGCGCACCGGGATGCCCCTCTCTTTCAGGTTCTTCACGAGAGCAAGAGCGTCTTCATGGGAAACTCGAGGGTCGAGCTTTCCATGGGCAATCAGCAGTGGAGCCTTGACGGCGTCCATCCGTTTCGCTGGAGAGACCGCTTCGAGAGCTTCCCGGTCGCGAACAGGGTCGCCGATCATCCGGTGGAGCGCCGGTCCGAGAGGCTTCCAGCGTGCAGGGACATTCCGCAGGAGCCGGCACAGGTCCGTCGGAGGTGAAACGGCAACGCCGCAGGCATAAAGCTCGGGAGTGAGCGAAAGCCCCGCCAGCGCGGCGTATCCGCCGTAGCTCGAGCCGTAGATGCCGATCCGGCCGGAATCCGCGATGCCCCGATCGATGAGCCACCGCACGCCATCCGTCAGGTCGTCCTGCATCCTGCGCCCCCACTCCTTGAAGGAAGCTTCCCAGAACCGCCTGCCATACCCCGTGGACCCTCTGAAGTTGAGCTGCAGAACCGCATAACCTCGATTGGCCATGAACTGGACCTCGGCATCGTACCGCCAGCGGTCCCTCTGCCATGGACCTCCGTGAACCTTCACGATGGCGGGAAAAGGAGCGGAGTGATCTGCCGACGGCAAAGTGAGGTAACCGTGAAGGGCGAGACCGTCGCGAGAGGTCACGACCATGGGCGTCATGGGGCGCAGCTGATCCGATGGCAGTCCGGGACCGACCACGGCAAGCTCCATGGGAGCGTCCGTGGTTCCGCGGGCCACGTGGTAACGGCCGGGAGAGACGTCGCTCGATGTCCTGAGCAGGGCCACCCGTTCGTCGGCGCTGGTATCCACCAACTCGATTTCCTCGCCGCCGAACCTCCTGCCCCATTTTTTATACAGATCCCGGCTCCGTTCATCGAAGAAGTGATGTTCGGTCCGCCAGCCCACGAAGGAGACATGGGTGAGCACCTTCCGCTTCCGGGAGTAGCTCAAGGCATGAATATCGTAAACCGGATGCTCGAAGAGCATCTCCCGCTCCACTCCCCGATGGAGGTCAAAGACCACCAGGGCCATTTTATCTCTCCCCAGATTCGACGCGGCGTAAAGGTTCCGGTTGTCGAACGTGAAAAGGAGCGGTTTGATGGTGACCTCGAGGTCCATCTCAATGACCGGCTGAAATGCCGAATCCTTATGGGGTCGGTGAAGCAAAACGGTTTTTTCGCCCCGCTTCTCGAGAGCGATCCGAACCCGGCCTGAATGGTCGGCCAGCCAGTCGATGATGCGTCCGTTGTTCTCGGCCTCTTTTTCGAGGCTTCCGGAGCGGATATTCAGGCGATGGACATCACCTGATTCCTGGTGGGCCAGGCTGAGGGTGATGAGGACATGGTCGGGATCCTCGGGGAGCTCGTCCAGCAAGGTCGCCCTGCCCCCGTCGAAGGGCGTGAGGTCCGTGAGGCCGCTGCCGTCCGCATTCACCTTGAAGAGATGGAACGACTCGTCTCCGCGGACATCCTTTCCGAAAAGCAGGATTTCGTCGGTTTTCCAGAGGTGATACGTGAGGTCTCGATCATCAAAGGTCGTGACGAACCTAGGAGCTCCGCCGGAAAGCCGCTGTACCCGCAGGTTCATTCTGCCGCGAAGGGATGCGAGGCAGGACACGGATAGACCGTTGGGGGAGAGACGGAAATGGTCCCGACCAGGCTTTCTGAAGAATGCCTCAGCCGGAATTTGCCCGGACTTCGCCCCCAAGGTTTCCGCGGAAAGTGCATTTCCAGGGAAGAATTGGAACAGGACCGAGACCAGAACCAAGATCGGCACCGAATTGAGTGGTCCGGCGATGCGCTTGACTATTCTCTTCCACACGGCTCTCACGGCGCATTCCAAGGTCGCGGAACGATGAATCGGTTTTGGGAGTTCTCACGGCATCCGCGATGAGCACGGGCAAGCTTTGCCCGTGCCACCCGGACTGCAAGCCACTCATAAAATGAGTGCCATGAAGGGGATTCATTGTCGGTTGGTCAGGGAAGATGGGAATCATCGATCCTGACCTCGCCATGAAGGTCCCGCTGCCCAAATGCAAAGGGATCGGAGCTCACTGAGTCTGCTGCTGGGTGGGATCGTTTGGATCCTGTCCCGGCCTCTGACGCTGCTGTCGCTGGTTCTGACGCTGCTGCTGCTGTTGCTGCTGTTGAGCCCGCTGCTGCTCCATCTGCTGCTGGCGCTGCTGTTGCTGTTGGAGACGCTGCTGCTCCTGCTGTTGGCGGCGCTGCTCCTGGGCCTGCTGCTGCTGTTGCTGCTGTTGAACCCGCTGCTGCTCCATCTGCTGGCGGCGCTGCTGTTGCTGGTGGAGACGCTGCTGCTCCACCTGCTGCTGGCGTTGCTGTTGCAGCATCTGCCTGCGGTCGCTATCCTGTTCGAGGCTGCGCTGCCGCCCCAGTGACTCGCGAGGCTGCTCCGAACCTCCCTGGGAAGGCTCTCTGGTCACGCGCCTCCTGCCGGACTGCTCGGGACTGCCCGCACTGGGTTCGCCGCCTATGTCCGGGACACGTTCAATGGGGGGGCGAGCCGAGCGCTCACTGCGCATGGAATCGGTCTGCGGGGGAGAGGATTCCTGGGATCTTTCCCGGCCCGGTCGGACCGGACGCAAACGCCTGTCCCCTTCCTCCCGGCCCGCGGCTTCCATACCGACCCTCTCGACGCCGCGCTCGGGGCGTACCGGCCGAAGGCGCTCTCGGCCGCCCGGATCTTCCCCGGCGCCACCCGCCGACTCAACGCCTCTTTCACGACCCGGTCGAACCGGACGCAAGCGCCTGTCCCCTTCTTCACGGCCTGCGGCTTCCACAACGCCCGCCTCGGCGCCGCGCTCGGGGCGTACCGGCCGAAGACGCTCCCGGCCGCCCGGATCTTCCCCGGCGCCACCCGCCGACTCAACGCCTCTTTCCCGGCCCGGTCGGACCGGCCGCAAATGCCTGTCCCCTTCTT
>Ga0101944_10004619_pt1 | contig 16765 bp, 13 predicted proteins | sample DewCreD2012metaG_FD_75245 | JGI IMG/M metagenome (GOLD analysis project Ga0101944, IMG submission 75245) | Hot spring sediment bacterial and archeal communities from British Columbia, Canada, to study Microbial Dark Matter (Phase II) - Dewar... ...
GACGCTCGCAACACAGGCAGCGGCCCAGAAAGGCCTGTCGATGCAGCGCGTTTCACACCAGCAATGCCTGAACTGCCATCTTCAATACCAGGATGAGTATTTGAAAAAAGGCGAGAAAGACGCAGTGCCTACTGAATGTATAAAATGCCATACAGGGGAATACAGAACAGTTGCACAACTTGAAAAGGTACCGCGTCCGGACCGTGATCAACCACAAAGGAAACTGATCGATATCAAGGACGCGAAATTGAAGGGAGTGCCCTTCGACCATGATTCTCATCAGACGGCATTAAAAACCTGCCGTTCATGTCATCATGAAACCTTAAAGGCATGCAAAGACTGTCACAATCTTACCGGTAAACCTGAGGGTAACTATATTAATATTGCGCGGGCCTATCATGATCCTTTCTCTCCTTTCAGTTGCCAGGGATGCCATAACATGAAGAAAGCCGAAAAAGACTGCGCAGGGTGCCATCATTTTATACCGGTTGCAGAAATTGATTCCCTCGGTCCCGGGAAAGAATCATGCGCGGTATGTCACAGCGGAGAGATAAAAGGAGCCTTTTCACGTCCGGCTCTCTCCGTCGCGGGACTCGATCCCCAGAAAGTTCCCAATAAAGTGAAGGTCGATGTCCTGCAGAGAGAATACGAACCCTCTGAATTTCCGCATCTGGATATTATCAAGAAACTGGTCGACATTTCGAACAAGAGCAAGCTGGCAAATTATTTCCATAGAGACATGCAGACCATGTGCGAGGGTTGCCATCACAGGAGTCAAACATCTGCAGAAATGAAGAAGGATACTCCTCCAAACTGCCGGAACTGTCATGCAATAACTCCGGAGCCACGCAGCCTGAGCAAAACAACGCTGCTCTCAGCATATCACCGTCAGTGTATCGGTTGTCACGACAAAATGGGGATCGAAAAAGGCAGCAGCACAGCGTTCAAAGAAGGCGACAGATGTGGTGCGTGTCACAAGAAGAAAACGGACGGTCCGATGGAAATAACCGAGCTGAAAAATGAAAATGTCGTAAGGCAGAATACAAAAAACATCTTGAACGTGTGGAGACCAAAGTAAGGCAGCGTGAATAACAAAGGTTTCATATAGAGAGAGGAGTCGGGATGGACAGAAGAACATTTCTCAAGATTATGGGATCGGGAGTTGCAGGTGCAGCAACCGGAAACCTCCTTGCACCGGGCAGGACGGATGCCAGCGGAGCCCCGTTGGGGAGAGAATTTTACGGTATTCTCGTCGATACGACACGATGCATAGGATGCCGTCGTTGCGAACTCGGGTGTGCAGAAGTGAATGGATTACCCATTCCTGATATATCTGAAACGACCAATGAAGGAGTTCTCCAGGCAATCCGGAAAACAACCGATATCCAATATACCGTCATTAATCGCTACGAGACCGAAAAAGGACCGGTGTATGTCCCGAGACGCTGCATGCACTGCAATCAGCCGGGATGCGTGGCTGCTTGTCTTGTCAAAGCAATGAAGAAGCGGCCGATGGGTCATGTTACCTGGGACCTGAATTGTATCGGCTGCAGGCTCTGCATGATTTCCTGTCCGTTCGATATCCCTAAGTTCGAATATGCGAAGGCAATCCCGCGGATTCAGAAATGCAACCTCTGCTGGGATAGATTCAACAAGGGTGCGCTTCCGGGATGTGTTGAAGTCTGCCCGACACAGGCGCTCATGTTCGGTACGAGGCGAGAGATTCTTGAAGAAGGGAAACGGAGAATTGCTGCAAATCCGGATAAGTACATTGATCATATTTATGGCGAATTCGAAGTCGCGGGCACTTCACATCTATACCTGTCTGCAGTTCCGTTTGAACAGATAGGCTTCCGCAAGGACCTTGGCACGGTTCCCTATCCTGAATACAGCACGGGATTCCTGTATGCCGTGCCGTTTATCTTCGTCCTCTGGCCGATCGTGATGCTAGGGATGAACCGCGCAACAAAAAAGCATGAGGAAGAGAAACACGAAGAGAAACATGAAGAGCACGGGAAACATTAGGAGAAAGGAAGAGGGTAAGGCATGGCTGGAGAAAAATTAGAACTTGTCGATGTTGTAAAAGAAAAAGAAGAAGGGCCGCAGATAAAGAGCCTTGGCGATTTCTGGGCGTTCTTCAAGGAGCAACTGAAACCGCGAGGCAATATAGCAACGCCGTTCAATATCATCTCGCTGCCCATCATGATCCTCGGTTACATTTTTATTGTCTATCGTCTTGCCACGGGTCTCGGGCGTCCGGTTACGAACCTGAACCAGGAGTTCCCATGGGGTCTCTGGATCGGCTTTGATGTGGTAACTGGTGTCGCTTTTGCCGGCGGAGCCTATGTCCTCTGTTTTATCGTGTATATTCTCAGAGCCGAAAAATACCATGCCATTATCAGAGCCACCGTGCTGAATGGCTTCCTGGCCTACCTTTTTTACGCTGGTGCAATTGTGCTCGATATCGGACGCTGGTGGAATATCTATAACCCAATGATCGGGAACGATTTCGGCGTCAATGCGGTTATGTTTCTCGTTGCATGGCACTTCTTCCTTTACATGATAGCGGAGTTGATCGAGTTTTCGCCGGCTGTCGCGGAATGGTTAGGTATGAAGCGTTTGCGGAAAATACTCGGCACCATGACGATCGGGGCTGTTGTATTCGGTATCTGTCTCTCCACTCTTCATCAATCGGGTCTTGCAGCCCTCATGATTATGGCGAAGAGCAAGATTCATCCGCTGTGGTACACCGAATTTATCCCGATCCTGTACTTCATATCCAGCGTCTTTGCAGGACTTTCGATGGTCATATTCGAGGGTTCGATAAGCCATAAAGTATTCGGTCACCAATTGGACGAAGCGCATATTAAACAGTATGATGATATCCTCGTCGGCCTTTCGCGGATTTGCGCTGTTGCCATGTTTGGGTATTTTTTCCTGAAAATCATACTGCTTGTCCATGAACATGCGGTCCCCTATCTTTTTTCACCAATGGGGACATGGTATCTCATTGAAGTGATCGGATTTGTCGTTGTCCCCATGCTGATGTTCGTGAGCGGCGCCCAGCGGAGAAATACATCGATTATCAAATTTGCGGCTGTTCTGACCATGCTTGGGATTATTATCAACAGGCTCAATTACACCTTTATCGCGTACAACTGGTATGTGCCTCTGAGCGAAAAGTACTGGCCTGCACCGATGGAGATTGTCGTAACCGCGTCTATCATCCTGACGGAGATCTGGGCATTCAGGTGGATTGTGAACAGGATGCCGGTGTTAAGAGCAGCGCCTGCATGGGCCAGAGCAATGGAAAAGCACTAACGTACGGTTAGGAGTAAGGGAGGAATAACCTTGGAAGAGCTCTTTACGTATTACGATATGTTTGCAACGAAGGGTGTCGAATATCTAATCATCATTACCTTTTTGATCCTTGTTATCGCGTTCTGGGCATTCGTCCATATGGACACAACGCGTTAACCCTTCTTTTTTTGCGGGCTCATCAGGGGAAGGGACGTGTCCTTTATTCTTATGTTGCACATAGGATGGCGCGGTATCTCATTCCTCCGAGGCGCTGATTATTCTGCATTCATGTATTCTCATCTCTGACGGATGTCTGTCAGATAGGCCCGGAATTCACAGTAGCAGTAATTCTCTTGTTCGCAATCTTTCTTCGGTGATCCATAACCTCTTTATGGTAAAATTGAGTATTTTACAAAGGAGCAGAAAGATAGCATGAAAATGACAGGGGCTGAGATATTCGTTGAAACGTTGAAGAGGGAAGGGGTAAAGCACATTTTCGGATATCCGGGGGGTGTGATCCTGAACATCTTCGATCTTCTTTACGACGACAAGGACATTCAGTTGATTCTGACACGTCACGAGCAGGGAGCAGTACATGCAGCAGATGGGTATGCACGATCTACCGGAAAACCCGGAGTTGTGCTCGTCACGTCGGGTCCGGGAGCTACCAACACGGTCACCGGGATAGCTACCGCCTCCATGGATTCTATACCGCTCGTCGTATTTTCCGGTCAGGTGCCGACCATGCTCATCGGCAATGACGCTTTTCAGGAAGCTGATATTGTGGGGATTTCCAGGCCATGCACAAAATACAATTACCTCGCCAAAGATGTGAAAGATCTCTCAAGAATTATCAGGGAGGCGTTCCACATCGCGACGACAGGCCGGCCAGGACCCGTCCTGATCGATCTCCCCAAGGATGTCACTGCTTCAAAGGCGGATTTCATATGGCCCGAAGTAAGAATCAGAAGCTATAACCCGACGTATGAAGGCAACAAATGGATGATAGGACAGGCTGCGCAGTTGATAGAGAAATCCAAGAAGGCTCTTATCATAGCCGGCGGCGGAGTCATTCTTTCCGGGGCTCACAAGGAATTGAAAGAACTCGCGGAGACAGCAAATATCCCGGTTACCATGACCCTGATGGGGCTCGGTGGATTCCCTGGAACACATCCACTTTCTCTCGGCATGCCGGGCATGCACGGGACTTACTATGCAAATAAGGCTATTCAGGAATCTGATCTTCTCATCGCAATAGGCATGAGATTCGATGACAGGGTGACGGGTAAACTCGATGCCTTTGCCCCGCATGCAAAGATTATTCATATCGATATCGATCCGACCTCGATACGGAAAAATGTGCGGGTGGATATACCGATCGTGGGTGACGTTAAACGGGTGCTCACTGTTTTGAACAGGATGTTGAAGGAGGGTATGAAGGAGCAGTGGGATGAAGTTCGCAGGGCATGGCTGAGACAGATCGATCTCTGGAGAAAGGAACGGCCAATGACCTATTCGCAGAGCGAAGAAGTGATCAAACCCCAGTTCGTAGTCGAGAAAATCTTTGAGTTGACGAAAGGCGATGCGATTATCTCGACCGAGGTGGGCCAGAACCAGATGTGGGCTGCTCAGTTCTATAAGTTTGACAAACCAAAAATGTGGCTGACATCAGGCGGACTCGGGACGATGGGATACGGATTCCCTGCTGCGATCGGGGCACAGATTGCACATCCAAACAAGCTGGTGATTGATATTGCAGGCGATGGAAGCATACAGATGAATATTCAGGAACTCGCCACGGCGGTTATCAATAAATTGCCGGTTAAGGTTGCGATACTCAATAACCGCTATCTGGGGATGGTGAGACAGTGGCAGGAACTGTTCTTTGGCGAGCGGTATTCTCACACCCATCTCGAAGTAGTCCCTGACTTCGTGAAGCTGGCTGAAGCTTATGGTGCAGTCGGCCTCAGAGCCACAAAACCGAACGAGGTTGAACCTGTCCTCAAAGAGGCTTTTAAGATAAAGAAGACGGTATTTATGGATTTCGTTGTTCACTGGAAGGAAAAGGTATTCCCGATGGTTCCTGCCGGTGCACCCATCGACCATATGCTCTTCGAAGACAAGAAGGATAAAGAAGAGAAGAAACTGAGGGCGGTCAAATAAAGACAGTAGACAGTAGATAGCAAACAGAAAATAAATTTAAGATATTCGATTCAAAAGAGGCGAACATGCGACATACCATTTCATTGCTTGTTGAAAACAAATTTGGAGTGCTTTCGCGGATATCGGGTCTTTTCAGCGGCAGGGGATACAATATCGAGAGCCTATCTGTGGGAGAAACCATCGATCCGCAGATATCGACGATGACGATCGTCACGAGCGGCGATGATCAGATCATTGAGCAGATCAATAAGCAGCTAAACAAGCTCATCGATGTCATTAAGGTTGTGGATATGACCGAGCTTGATCATGTCGAACGCGAAATGGTGCTCATAAAGGTTGCCCCCAGACAGGAAGACAAGGCTGAAGTTCTCAGGCTTGCCGAGATTTTCAGGGGGAGAATTGTTGATTCCAGCAAGACTACCTATACGGTCGAGATAACCGGCGATGAAAAAAAGATAGAGGCGATCATTGAACTCTTGAAACCTATGGGGATCAAGGAGTTTGTGAGGACCGGCAAGATAGCCATCGCGCGCGAAGGCATCAAGAAAACCTGATTCCTTGCAGTGTTACGTTCCTATTGAAAACATGGCCTCCAAATTATGCCGGGAGTAGGTTTTGAAGGCGAGCATCGTTTCTGTTTTGAGAATCGAACTGATTTTCAGCAGTTTTTTCGTGATGAGGTCTGCAAGTTCTTCATTCGTTTGAACCCGAACTATGGCGATAAGGTCGTAGTTGCCGCTCACGGAATAGACCTCCGATATGCCCTCCATGGCCGCAAGTTCCTCGGCTGTTTCATTGATTTGTGACCGCTCAACGCGGATAAGAATTATTGAGGTTACCATCATACTCTCCTTTACGATTCGGAAATATTCTGTTTTGATGCAATTATTTTAAAGACTTCCTCAGCTTTCAAGCCATTCATACACTTTGTATCATCACATGATCTCCTGAAACATGGGGCGCAGGTCTCGCTTGATCTGATAATTGTATGTCCCTTACCATAGGGTCCTGTTCTGACGGGGTCGGTCGGACCAAAGATCGCAAAAACGGGAATCCCAAGGGCAGCGGCTATATGCATGGGCCCGGAATCATTGCTTACGACAAATTGAGCCCCGTTCATAATATTCACTAAATCCCTGAGATCTGTTTTGCCTGCAAGAGATAGGGATTTGCCTTTTGAAAGGGCGACAATCTCATCAGCGATACCGCTATCGCTCCTGCTCCCAACAATAACGGTCCTCACAGGCAGCAAAGAAGCAAGTTTCCCGAATTGTTCCGCAGGCCATCTCTTGGTTTTCCATCGGGCGCCGGGAACAAGCACAGCATAGCTATCTATAGAAAGAAAGGGTGAGGGATGAGGGTTGAAGGATGAAGAGTGTTCAATCGAGGGAAAAGGGAAACGAATCTCCGATATGTTGCATCCCCAAAATTCAGCAATTTTCAGATATCTGTCGACAGCGTGGATATCATTTCCTCCCTCGACCGTGTGTGTATAAAAAACTCTGCTCCCTTCCCGTGCCTCTTTGAATCCAATTCTCAGGGGAGCACCGGTCGCCCCCGTAATGGCACCGCTCCTGAGAAGCCCCTGCAGGTCTATAACAAGATCATATTTTTCTTGCTTTAATTCTCTTAACAGGAGATTGACTTCTCGTATTGTGTGCCTGGCATACCGGATGTTTTTCCATGAATCTTTTTTGATGATCCATAACTTGTGAATCATCGGATGTCCTTCAAGAAGCTCCTCAAAACCCTGTGCAACAACCCAGTGGATCTTCGCTTCAGGGAAGCACTTCGAGAGTGCATTCAGAAAAGGAAGGCTATGTACGATATCACCGAGGGAACTCGGTTTGACGATGAGAATTTTATGCGGGGACATTACTAATGGGGATTGTCATTGCGAGTCCCGCCCCAATATCCATCGGGATCGGGACGTGGCAATCGTACTGAAAATGTGAGATTGCTTCGCTTCACTCGCAATGGCAGAATGAATATCTTTAGAGAGGTTTTTGAATGATCACTTTCTATCATTCAGAATCCATTTTACCGCCTCTGATAAAGTTGCTGCCGTGTAATTCGCATGCTGTGACTCCTGTAGCTTGCCAGTTTGTACCAGTATTCCCTTTGCGCCAACGGCTTTTGCGAGAAGCATATCAGATTCCTTATCCCCGACAACGAATGATTCTCTCAGATTGATGCGATGACTGCTTCTCGCCCGCAGGATCATTCCCGGTTCCGGTTTCCGGCACGCGCAATGCTCGTCGGGATGATGAGGACAGTAATAAAAATCGTCAAAGCCATACTGATGTATGAACATACTGTTGACCTGTTGAACGAAGTTCTCATCGATCAGTCTCCGTGCTATTCCGGATTGGTTGCTCACCCCGATAAGCGAAAATCCATGATCCTTAAGGGTCTTCAGACTCTGCATTTCATTGAATAGGTGCAGATCATCCATGTTGTTTATGTAGCCCTTGTCCCGGCAGAGGGTTCCGTCACGATCAAAGAAAACGGCTGGCACGGCAGGCAGTATTTTCTTTATCGCGTAATATACCTCGTCCGAGGTTACGGCGTACATACACTGCATATCATGTGTTTTGCAGGTACGCTCAAAACACGGACTGCATGGCGTGTCAGGCGCAATCACCACTGCATTCTCGCCCTCGGCACCTGGTGGCGGACCCGTCAATTGGGGATCCGTAGATCCAAAGATTGCTACCAACGGTGTTCTCACCGCATATGCGATATGCATTGGCCCCGAGTCGTTTGTCAGAAAAACATCACATTCCGATATCTGTGATATGAGTTCTCTCAAGCTTGTCTGCCCGGCTGTATTGAGTAATGTATCCGGTGTTCTGAACTCCGGGATAATGTTTTTGTATATTTCATCGGCGATATCGACTTCTGATTTGCCGCCAAAAATGATTGCGCTTCCGCCGGTATCCGCCATAAACCATGTTGCAACCTCGGCAAACCTTTCCGGAAACCACCTTTTCGCGGAGCCGTAGGTGGCGCCTGGGTTAATGCCGAGGATCGGTCTTTTCATTCCTTTGATGCGTGCTCTTGCCCCCAGCCTCTCGTCAAGCAAAAGGTATATGTAGGGATAGGAGTATTCGGCTTTGATTCCTACTTTCTGGAGCAGGGTAAGGTAGTAGTAGATCTGGTGCGATTTTTCCCGTGGAACTGATATGGCATCTGTCAAAAGGAGCCTGCGTCCGTCCCTCTTGTATCCGATACGTTTCTTGATGCCGGCAAGAAAAGCAAGCAGTGCAGCATCAAAAGCATTTTGCAAGAGAATTGCGCTGCAAAAATGTTCCCTCCGTAATGCTCTTGACAATTTCACCCTGCCGATCACTCCCTTGTGCATATCGGCATAAGGTATGATTTCGTCAATATGCGGATTATTCTCAAAAACTGGCGATACCCATGGTCTCACAAGGAGAGCAGTGTGTGATGTATTCATCCCTTTTCTCAAAGCCTTCAAGGCAGGGAGGGTCATTACGCTGTCGCCTATCCAGTTTACCCCTCTAATAAGCAGCTTCTTGCAAGATATATCAAACACAAAATATTGTAACATTTCATCCGAGATCGTTTTCCCTCGGCTGTACTGTTCAAACGCATCTGCAGGTTTTGTTGTGCTTTGCTCCTACTCCCGATATAATGTGTTCATGTACGATAATATCCTTGCAATCTCATTATATTGAAACCAAGACAGAAACAGAAACGCTGTTGAAAATCCAGAATCTGACCAAGGAGGAAATTTTTACTGCCTGTCACGTTTCACATTAATCCGACCTCAAAATCTCACGATCAATTGACTGTATCACAATAAAATGACCGGAAGGGGATGAGCCCTTCCGGGTTTCTTCATTCAAATGATCTCTGTTGAGGCAATACGAACATGCTCAGCAGAGATGACCGTGCATTTTTCATGTGCTGCAGCGATGAGGGCACCTTTAGCAAGGAGATTAGCCCGCCTGAGGAGCCCGCCTGATCCTTGATGTATGGCGAGGATCGCTTCATCTGAGAACAGCTGATCCTTCACGCCTGCAATCTGCAGGTGGTGTTTGATATACCCGGTCATATCCTTGAGCTTGAGCCCCTCGAGATGGCTTCTGCCGATGACGCGTGATGCAAGGGGCCGGGAGGTGTGATACATCAGCTTGTCGAGGAGATTGTTCTGGCCGGCAAGGACGATAGACAGCAAGGGCTTCGAGTCCATATCGAACTGACTGATACTGTGCAGTTGAGCGAAGATCTCCAGTCTGAGCAACGATGCCTCATCAATGATGAGCACGGGCACCTGCTTCCTCTGGGCAATCTCGGCGATTGCCGTGCGGAGGATACGGATGAGCTTGGCGAGGGAGTTGCTGTTTCCCTCAACATCGAAGCCGCTGCAGAGTTGTCTCAGGGTGTCGATAATAGATCCGGTAGAACCGATGACCGAGACAACCTTGTACTGAGAGGGGTGCAGCTTACTCGATGCGTATCTGAGGGCGGTAGACTTTCCACTTCCCACATCACCGGTCACGATACTGATAGCGCCGAGGTTCAGGGCATAGGTGAACCGTTCGGTGGCGGCCTGAAGGCCGGGAAGTGGGTAGAGGTCTTCCACCCGGATGTCTTGTGCGAAGGGCTCCCTCTGGAAGCCGAAGAATGTCCTATAGCTCATCGTTATCCTCCTTCGGGTGTCCGAAGAGCTTGCCGCCCTCGTATGTTCTCTCCGGTTCCGGTATCTGCTGGGATGGATACACCAGTTCGACAAGGTGCTGTTTTCTGCGTATCCGGCAATTGACATGCAGATCCAGAGGCACCAGCATACCCTGCGATACCCCCTCGGAGAAGATCTCTACTCTGGCAGGATCGTCTTCATGATACAGCAGGGTCACCACTCTGCCGATCAGCTGCACGGGTGCTTCATAGAGTTTGCCCTCCAGCGAGACCGTCCTGTCTCGATCCACCTTCCGTTGCACCCTGAGGCGAAAATAATCGTCCAGGTCTTTGGGGGCCTCTCGCATCAGGTGGGCGTGCTTGAGATACCGGTTCATAGGAGTCTGCCTGGTGCTGCTATGCACGGTCAGGTGATACTGGGTATCGAGCCACTGGTTGAGAGTATCGTTGAGCTGCTCAAGGGTTATCCCATCGGCACAGGTGCTCAGAAACTGCATCCTGAGGGTTCTGAAGAACCGCTCGATCTTGCCCCGGCCCTGTGGCTGATAGGGGGTTGAGTGAATCAAAGCTATCCCCAGGGACGCCGTGGCATGTCTGAGCAGATGTGATTTAAATGCCGGCCCGTTGTCTACGTAGAGCTTTCGGGGGAGACCCCTCTTTTTGAGTCCTTTCCTCAGGGCATCGATATAGCTTTCTATACGCTCGTTGAGGTAGAACTCGGCATGGGGGATCAAACGGCTCATGTCATCGATAAAGGCAAACAGGTAGGTCTTCCGCTGTCTGCCCGCTGTCTCCACCATCGGCCCGTGCATACAGTCAGACTGCCAGATGTCATTGGGCAACTCTGCCTCAAAGCGCCGACGGTCTTCCACCTGTTCCTGCCGGTTCATCAATCCCCGCTGCCGGTATAACCGGTAGATGGTCGATTTGGCAACTTTCACCGGTGGGGAGAGAATCTGCCGCCGTTTGGCTTCCCTGATCACTGTCGGCAGCGATGCCCCCTTGAGCTGCTTCTTCAGCTCACACAGGGCAAGGACGGTTTCCTCATCCAGGGCCCTCGGTCTGCCCCGGTCACGTCTGCCCTCGGGATACAGGCTCTCCAGCCGTCTTCCCCCCTTCTCATACCGCCGCACCCAACTCAGGATCGTCGATATGCTCAACCGGCTCCTTCCCGTATGCGGGATATCCCACTCGCCGGCGGACTTCTCCCTGAGCAGGTGTTGCCGCTGCCCCCGCTTGAGCTTCCGATCTCCGATGAGGTCATGGATGACCCCAAACCGGAACTCCGCTACCCGCTTTTTTGCCTCCTCGTTCATGGTGACTGCCTCCTTTTCGTTTTTCTGCAAGCGTACCCTGTTCGGCACAAGGGCGTCACCGCAAAAACACGGTAGGGTGCGTATCACAATCGCAGTGGTGCACACTGTCCTGTACGAGGAAGACGAGCGAAAAGATACTCCTTGAGATGCCAAACGGTGAGACTTCGTACCGTCCTCCGTTTCGATACCCACTTCGTGACGGAGCGGTACCACCACAATTGGATCTGACGGTTGATCCATCGAAGCCACGTGCCTCGCATAATCTTCTCGAGGAGACTCGCGAGGACTACAGGCACCGGATAGCGCGTGCGTTCAAAATACGTATCGGGTCGGCAGGTATGCACCCCATGGCAATCGGGACAGCGGTATCGTTTTACCCATATCGCCTGTGAAAAGCCCTCGAAATACCGCTCCGCAAACCCATGCCCCCAGAGTCTCCTGTACCTGCAGCGTGGACACTCTGTCGACTTCGGCCACGGATATCGTTTCCCCTGTTCATATATGTCCTTTACATCTGCCGTAAAATGTAGTATCAATAAAGTGTCTGGGGGGATAATCAGGAGGGTCATCTCGCTCATGAAGTCTCCTGGTTATCCCTTCTCCTTTTGGGTTAATTGATTATGAACCAGGATTCTTTTTATACAGAAGATTGTGAGAAAAAGATAGGGGGTTAAGGTAGTTTATTGTGTGAGGTTACACTGCCCTCCTGACCTCCCCAGCCGGCCTCTCCGAGGCAGAAGCAAGGCAGCTATTTATTGTCTACCATCCTATTGGGAATAAGGCATTCGGTACTGCTCCCATTGTGCTCGAAGTATGGCTGATACTGCTCCCGTTCGGCGCATTTCTTCTTTTTGCTGAGGAAATGAGAAAAGTGATCATCAGAAGACATACGTTGAAACCATTATGACGGCTTTTGTGCATGCATGTATTTCTTGTTCCTATATGCTCTCGGGGACATTTTATACGTCGCTTTAAAGACTCTATTAAAGTGGCCGGAGTTCCGGTAGCCGACTGAGAAAGCTATTTCTGTGATGCTGGCGCGGGACTCTGTGAGAAGGTTCTCAGCATTTTTCATCCTTATGCTGTTTACGTACGATACGAAGCATTGACTGAATCTCTCCTTGAATGCCCTGCAGAAGCTGAACCTGCTCATGCCGGCCAGACGTGAAAGCTTATCAAGTGTCAACTCTTCCATATAATTAAGCTGGATATGTTTTGCAATGCTGTCGAGGCAGTTTTCTTTGCCGGCATGCGGCGCGTGATCTTCTCTGGATTGCTCATCCCCGAGTATTTCTGATACCCGGCACCTGAAATACTTCAGATCAAAAGGCTTCTTCAGGTAGTCAGCAACATTTTTTCTGAGTGCACGTATAATAACCTCGTCATTGCCGCATCCGGTCATAAATATTACAGGCAGTGACGGCTTTTTCTCTCTGAGTGACTTCAGAACTTCGAAGCCGTCGCGGTCGGGCAACAGATAATCGATAATGGCGAGGTCAACAGACTGGCAAGGTAATTTCATAGCATCGGAGTATGTTGATGCTTCCACTACGCAATACTGTCCATCGAATACTCCTCTAATAACGTCCCTGACTGCAGAATCATCATCCACAAGAAGAAGTTTTTTTCTCGGCATATGGGTACACTTAAATTAAGCATATGCTAATTACATGATTATAAACGATCCTGTGCGGCACGTAAAGTAAATTAAATTATCGGTCATTGCAGCATGCAAATAAATTTGGTGTCTTCAATGATTCCAAGAAAATATATTTATGAGGAATTTTTATAGTTGTAATAATGATATTATTTTATTAGAATAATTCGCTTTATTTTGGTGTTAAGTGGAGAAAGTTAATAAAGGATCTGTAGTTTGGGCTGAATACTTACTTTCGAAAAGTCGACTGTATACATGATAAAAACTGAGATTCTTAAAGGAGAGACGGTATGTTAGCACGTATTTTCCCTTTTCTGGATTCGCTGAAAGGCTATAATTTTGTGAAATTCAAAGCCGATGCCATTGCGGGCTTGACCGTGGCACTGGTACTAATCCCTCAATCGATGGCTTACGCGCAATTAGCAGGTTTGCCGGCATATTATGGATTGTATGCATCTTTCCTTCCGCCCATGATTGCTGCGCTGTTCGGTTCAAGCAGGCAACTTGCAACGGGACCTGTGGCTGTCGTCTCACTCATGACCGCAGCCTCCCTTGGACCACTCGCAACGGTAGGAAGTGACAGCTTTATCGCATATGCCATTTTGCTCGCCCTCATCGTTGGTGCTTTTCAGTTTCTCCTGGGGGTTCTTAGACTCGGACTCGTTGTCAATTTTCTCTCTCACCCAGTCGTAAACGGTTTTACGAACGGGGCAGCCATTATTATTGCTACATCGCAGTTGTCAAAGATGTTTGGTGTTTATGTGGATGAGGCTGATCACCATTACGAAACAATCATTCGGGTCGTTCAGGCAGCATTTCATTATACGCATTGGCCGACGTTTATTATGGGCATAGGTGCTTTTGCGATCATGTTCGGATTGAAAAAAATCAATCCCCGAATACCGAATGTTCTCGTGGCCGTTACAATAACCACAATTATCGCGTGGGCCATCGGATTTGAAAAAGATGTTAAGGTTGACATGTCAAAAATTATCTCTCCAGCGGTACAGGCACACATTTCCGAATTCAATAAAACATTGGAGGAGATATCGTCGTTAGCGAAGGAACGCACTGCAAACACCAGATTGGCAGAAGAAGCCCAAAAAAATCATGACAAGATCGCATTACTCGACATAAAAAGGAATGAAGCAGTCCTGAATGTGAAGATGGAAGAACTGAAGGCAAAAGAGGCCTCTCTGAGAAAAAAGATGAGAGATATGTTCTTCATTGTTGAAAAACAACCCGACGGTTCTCCGAGATTTTATCTTAAGGGTGAAACGCCCAATCAGGTGAATACTGATGGAAACATATGGCGTTTAAGAGTCGGAAACAATCCGATACAGGAAGATGCCATACGCATGACTGGTGGTGGCGCAGTGGTTGGCACGGTACCAAAGGGATTGCCTTCGTTCAGTGTTCCCCCCATTGATGTGAAGGGTATTGTGCATCTTTTCCCTTATGCGATCATTATATCCCTCCTCGGTTTTATGGAGGCGATATCTATAGCGAAGGCCCTTGCAGGAAAAACCGGGCAGAGGCTCGATCCAAATCAGGAATTGATAGGACAGGGACTGGCAAATATGGTTGGAGCAATAGGAAAAGGGTATCCGGTATCTGGTTCATTTTCCCGCTCCGCAGTGAATTTTCAGGCGGGGGCTCTAACCGGCTTCTCGAGTGCATTTACGAGCATTGCTGTCTTGATCATGCTGTTATTCCTTACACCGCTTCTTTATCATCTGCCGCAATCCGTCCTGGCTGCGGTTATCATGATGGCGGTTATCGGCCTGCTCAACGTTTCGGGATTTATCCACGCGTGGAAGGCTCAGAAATACGATGGGATCATCTCCGTCGTCTCTTTTATTGCTACCTTGGTTTTTGCCCCTCATCTGGATAAGGGAATTATGATTGGCGTCGTGCTCTCGATTGCTGTATTCTTATACAAGAACATGAAACCGAAGATAACTCAGCTGGCGAGGCATGAAGATGCAGTCTTGCGGTGCCTGGAGACCCATGGCCTGCAGGGGTGTGAACATATTGCGATTGTGCAATTTGAAGGGACACTCTTCTTTGCCAACTCAAGTTATCTCGAGGACAGTATTCGCGAGATCATGGAAACCGGAAAGAATTTGAAACATATCCTTCTTGTCGCCAATGGCATTAACGAAATGGACGCATCAGGGGAAGAAACGCTCTCCCTGCTCGTTGACCGGATCCGGAGCAGTGGACGTGATATCTCCCTGAGCGGGGTCAATGAGGCGGTGTTAAAAGTTATGAAGAGGACTCATCTCTATGAGAAAATAGGGCCAGACCACTTTTATCATACGCCTGAACAGGCTATCAGCAAGGTCTACAGTATCTCACACAAAGGTTCTACCGAAAAGGACTGCCCATTACTATCTGTTTGCAGGGTTTAGATTTTATCGATGGAGGAGAATAATGTCTATTATTAGCGTATTTACAGGAACCTACTGCAATGAGGAATCGGCAGTAGGAGCAATCCTTGAGAAGACTGGTTACACATCGCTGACGGATTCTGACATTGTTGCGAAGGCCGTAAAGTTGTCAGACATGTCGGAGGCGAAGATTATGAAGGCTTTTTCAGCAAAGCCATCAGCTTTTAATCAGTTCACGCATGAGAAGGAGCGTTCCATTGCGTACCTGAGGCTTGCCGTCGCCGAAACCCTCCTTGAAGATACTATTCTGATACACGGATTCACGAGCCTCTTGATCCCGATGAATATTACCCATGTTCTGAGGGTATGCATTATTGCCGATATGAAATACAGAGTGGCGAATGCGTGTGCTACCGGTATGTCCGAGGGGGATGCGCTCAAGGTAATCCACAAGCAGGATGAAGACAGGATCGCCTGGACGAAAAGTGTCCTGGGGAAAGAGGATCCGTGGAGCGTAGCTCTGTACGATATGCTCCTGCCAACTGATAAGATGTCATCGAGGGAGTTGGCAGATTTAGTCGGGAAAAATCTCGAGAGGGAGATCCTGAAACCATCGGATTCGAGCAGAAAAGCTGTACAGGATTTTATTCTCGCAGCGCGTGTTGAAACCGCCTTAGCCAAAGAAGGTCATATCATTGCTGCTGAAGCCGCGGATGGTGCAGTAACCATCACGATCAATAAGAAAGTGCTCATGCTGAAGCGTTTGGAGCAGGAGCTGCAAACGATGGCGCTGAAGGTTCCCGGGGTACAATCTGTACAGACAAAAGTCGGCAAGGATTTCTATCAGGCTGATGTATACAGAAAATACAATCTTGAAATGCCTTCAAAACTTCTCCTGGTCGACGATGAAAGGACATTTGCCCAGACCCTGTCCGAGAGACTGAGCTTGCGGGATATCGGTTCCTTGGTTGCGTATGACGGAGAGTCTGCCCTCAATCTCATCAAAGAAGAAGAGCCTGATGTCATGATCCTGGATTTGAAAATGCCGGGTATTGATGGCATAGAAGTTTTAAGGAGGGTGAGAAAGACGAATCCCCAGATCCAAGTTATTATTCTCACCGGACACGGAACGGAGGAGGACAGAAAGCGGTGCATGGAGTTAGGCGCGTTTGCCTATCTCGAAAAACCGGTGGACGTAAACGTCCTCAGCGAGACCATCAGGAGAGCCAACGAAAAAATTCAGCAGAGCGGAAAAAGATAGTTCTTTC
>Ga0101944_10004622_pt1 | contig 16759 bp, 15 predicted proteins | sample DewCreD2012metaG_FD_75245 | JGI IMG/M metagenome (GOLD analysis project Ga0101944, IMG submission 75245) | Hot spring sediment bacterial and archeal communities from British Columbia, Canada, to study Microbial Dark Matter (Phase II) - Dewar... ...
CTATTGCCTTCGGTTCTTGTTAAGGGTTTTCGGGAAAATTATCCTTAACAAATAAAGGCAATAGATGCTATTATTCTTTTATCCTTCCTGTGTCTTTACCCACGGTTTCCGTTGTCGTTCCTATTTTTTTTGTCAAATGCTTTGTTTGCAGTGCACATCATAGAGAAGCATATTTGGTAAGAAATGTTTCAGGTTAATTTTATTCCCAACGGGAGGATGGAGAAAATGTTGTATCGCACTGTTAACAAACGCGGCATCCACTGATTGGCATTTCGCATCCCGCACCATCTGGCAGGCCCAGATCCCGGTACATTTGCCGAACTTCATTGATAATCTCAATCATGTGCTCCCTTGTTTTTGAACAAAAGGCTTTAGTTTTCAGGTCCCTGATGCCGTGGATGCCACGGCAATACCAGCCAAAAAATTTGCGGAAGATAAGTGTGCCCATATGGTCGCCGTGAAAATTAATCATGAGATTTAAATGTGAATCCATAGTATCGGCGATCTCGTTCATCCCCGGGCGTTGCACAAAAGTTCCGGACTGTAAGAACGCAGGTGTGTCCCTAAAAATCCAAGGGTTGCCCAGCGCCCCCCGCGCAATCGCAACGCCATCGCAGCCGGTTTCGTCAAACATTTTTTTAATAAACACGGGAGAAAAATTGTCTCCGCTGGCAATGACCGGTATCCTGAGAGATTCCTTAACCGTTCTGATTATGGTGTAATCTACCGGGCCGTTATAGCCCTGCTGCTGTGTTCTGCCGTGAATACACAGCGCGCTTATGCCCGCATCTTCAGCGCGCAGCGCAATATCCCGCGCATTCACCGAATTCGTATCCCAGCCGGAACGAATTTTCAGGGTAACCGGCACCGCAGCAGTTCTAACCAGCAGCTTCATGAGCGTTTCCAATTTTTGCGGCTCTTTCAGCAGCCATGCGCCATCGCCTTTTGCGGTGACTTTGGCGACCGGGCAGGCTGCATTGAAGTCAATGACATCAAACTGATAGGCATGCAATGTATCAAGCGCCTTTTGAATGATATCAGGATTGCTGCCGAGAAGCTGTATGCCCAGGGGGCGGTCCAAAGGTTCGGTGGCAAGCATTTTGTGCAGAGTGGTTTTGTTTTCGTAAATGAGCGCCTGTGTGCTGACCATTTCGGTAAATGCAAACTCGCACCCGAAGCGGCGGTTGATAAGACGGAAGGGCAGATCGCTTACGCCGGCAAGGGGCGCAAGGATGCATGAAGAGTTTATGGTTATCGGGCCAATTTTCAGCATAGATTTTACTGGTGAATATTGATAAAAAGTAAATTTTAACGCATATTCCTCTGAGTAGCAACGTTAATTTCAGCCCTGGCAGTTTTGCTCTTGACCAGCGACATTTCAAAAGATATATTTTTGACAAAATGTATCATGCATTTAATTGTCAAAGAGAGGAGCTCTGGTCTATGAAATATTGGTCATTAAACAAGAACTTGATACTAATTTTTTTCATTCTGGCGCTCATGTCATGCGGCGGCGACAGCGGTTTTGTTGATTTCCAGCTCAACCTTAACACGCCGGAAGTGCAGGGAAGGCAGGTGACAGTTAATGGTGGCGTGATGGCACAGGTTGAGCGTATCCAATGGGAATGGGGCGACGGGCAAATTGATCAGCACCATTTTTTCCCTGCAAGCCATAGTTATGCTGCGCCGGGAACCTATGAAATTAAGGTAACGGTATTTGACAATCGCAATCGGCATGCTACGCGGTCAGTTACCGTAGAAATTAAATAAACAGTTGGCTGATGTTCTGAAAAATTTCAGAAGGGGTCTTTTCCATGCACATTGTCTGTCCTGCCTGCGATGCCATTAACAACATTCCGCCGGACAAATCACCGGAACACGGCAAATGTGGCAAATGTCGTCAGGATCTTTTTGATGGCGCGCCTCTTGAGCTGACTGCTGCGCGTTTTGAGCGCCACCTGCAGCATAATGACATTCCGCTTCTGGTTGACTTCTGGGCTGCGTGGTGCAGTCCGTGTAAAATGATGGCCCCCGTTTTTGCCCGGGCAGCTCGGCAGCTTCAGCCCCGCGTCAGGCTGGCAAAGATAAATACCGAGCAAGAACCGGCACTCGCCGCCCAGTATGGGATTACGAGCATCCCCACCATGGTGCTTTTCAAACAGCGGCAGGAATGCGCCCGAATTTCCGGAGCCATGGATTTACAACGTCTTCTTGCGTGGATTCAACAGCATTTATAGTGCGCATTACCGCCATGAGCATGTCGTCAAAAAATATGATATTATGCGGTCTGTGATAATAGTTCTAATCCTAATAGTGGATTCCCTAACTGGTGCTGCCATTGAGCACGTTGGCAGGAGATGTTGTCATTTGTCATTCTGAGCAATGCGAAGAATCTGCACCGGGAGAACCTCAAAAAAAGAATTCATCGCGAGATTCTTCAGTCGCTCTGCTCCTTCAGAATGACACCCGTTCAACAGTCTGTTAGACAGCAAGACAAACCATGGCAGCCATTTCCCCTTTCTTATGTGCTCGCAAGCTATTTAGATGCCTCCACAGACAAAGCAATTAATGAACATATATAACCGGCTATACAAAGCCTTTGGAAGCCGCAACTGGTGGCCTGCCGATACCGCCGAGGAAGTCATATTCGGCGCGATTCTCACCCAAAACATAACCTGGAAAAACGTGGAGCAGGCAATTGGAGCGCTGAAAGAGCAGGGAAAGCTGAGTTTCAAAGCTATTGCGAATATGGATGAGCAAACACTGGCAACTATTATACGCCCGGCGCGCTTCCTTAACCAGAAGGCGCGGGCGCTTAAAACGTTTGCTGATTATTTCGGGAACAATTACCGTTTTAGTATCAAGAATATGAAAAAACGGGAGCTGTGGGCGCTACGCAAGGAACTGCTGGGTCTTTACCGCATTGGCCCCGAGACTGCGGACAGCATTCTCCTGTATGCGCTGGAGAAGCCCATTTTTGTCATAGATGTATATACAAAGCGGATATTCAGCCGGCACGGTTTTTTAAATATGGAAGACCCCTATGAAGCATATCAGAATTTTTTCATGCAAAACCTTCCCCGCGAAACAGGTCTTTATAATGAATATCATGCCCTGCTGGTGCATCTGGGCAACCAATACTGCAAACCTAAACCGCTCTGTGGTTCATGCCCGCTGCGAACCTTAGGGACTATCAACAACTAATTTTTTCACCAGTGTGTCTGCCCCCTTGACAACCGGCTTCCCATGCCCGAAACAGCATATATTAAATTGCAGCGATGCAATTTTTTTGACTGATGCAAGCGCCTGCTGGTAGTCCGCACAGCTGGCACGGGGAGGAAGTTTTGCGTGCGGCTCACCGCTTAAGGCATCCCCGGTGAACAGGATGTGTTTATCTGGCAGGTAGTAACTTACACTGCCCGATGAATGTCCAGGCGTTGCTACCACTGTGACCCCGCCGTTATAATCTATAACCTCTTCTCCGCTGCACACCTGATCAATCGCCGTCGGCTCATAGGTAAAAACGAATGTCTCTGCAAAAAACAGGATTATTTTAAAAAGCTTGCCGCTGAAACCGTCCCGTGCCATTTGCCATGGTTTCTTTTTCCCCTGAATGTAATCTATCTCCGGTGCGCCTGCTATGACCCGTGCGCCTGTGGCTCTTTTCAAAAATGCAAGTGATCCAATATGATCGATATGTCCATGAGTGATAAGGATATGGGAAACCTCTTTGGGATCTCGACCCAGCGTGCTAATGGCCTTAATAACCTCTGCGCCGTCACCGGGCATTCCCGCGTCTACGAGAGCAAGCGTTTTGCCAACAATGAGGTAAATGTTTGATCGGAAAGCCTTAATGCGGTAGATGTCAGGTGCAACCTGCTCTGTTATAACGGGATCTTTCTGTGCACAACCTGAGAATATGAGGAAAGATAAAACGATGATATAACGTGCCCTCGTAGCAATCCGATTAAGGAAATTTTTTTGCAGCATAACGATATTAAAGGACCGTTGTTTTGTGTGCGGTAGGTGCCGTTACAAGCGCTTCCAGAATAGAGGTTTAACCGCGCCCTTTTGCACAGCGCTGCAATACGCAACACATTCCGGTATCAGCTCCTCAAGGTCATCAATTATGGTAATGCCCACCTTGTTGTTTTTCAGTATTTTTCTGGCGCGGTCTATCAATTCACGGTCGTTGGAAATAAGAGTCACATTGCGAAATTTCTCTCCGGCACTGATAAGCATCTTTAGCGTAAGCGGCAAATCTGCAGGTGCATTTTCTTCAGTAAAGACCGCCGGCTCTATAATGACGAGCTTGTTATCCAAGAACTGTTTGAGAGCCGTATGTGCACCATGCGCCGCAATTTGCCAAGCGTTTTCTTCGTCAGTTGTGTGTTTTAACTGCATGATCTCATCGCGCTGCTTATCAAACACGATCATCTTTTTATTATTTGCGCCAAGGACAATTGAAAACGCATTAAAAAAGCCGGCATACGTTTCGTCAACCCAGATGGCGGTGTCTATTACCACGACATCCTTAAGTAAATTTTTGAAAAATTTCTTTTCAAGGGATCGAGCTTTGCGCCGTATGGTCCCTTTGCCGGGGTTGTGTGAACGGTACATGCCGACAAGGTAAAAAAAGGGAATCAGCAGCAGGAGCATTAAAAATGGCTGGAAACCGATGCTGAATATTGCGAGCAGTATGGTGACAAATAATAAACTCGTAATGATTCCAATAACCATTATTTTCCTGCCGTATTGCACTCCGAACTGTTCCTGCAGAATGACCGCACGGGAAGTAATTCTTCACTTGGTTCAGAATGACAGATTTACAACAGCCTTCTAATCAGTTTTTTTTCATTTTAATTAGCTAATGAAATTCAGAAATGGTTTGCGCAATACTCTTGTTGGTCAATAATATTTTGATCCTTTACCATTCACTGGTATTTGAATACAATAGCCATGGCAAAAAATAAAGGAATATACGCAAGCGTAATTTTGACGTATAGTTTTAAGAGGGCTGCGGGGCTGTTGAAAAACCTTTGACTGTCATTCTGAGCGTCCGCGAAGAATCTCTAACGGAGAGGTGTTCCTGCTCTTATATAAAAAAATCCTTCATTGGATTCAGGATATTATTTTTCAACATCCTCGCTGTGTATGTTAGATCAATTGGTGCCGGAGGCTCTTCATGCAGCAAGATAAAAAGCAATTGCCCAAGGTTTATGAATATGAACTCCCGGGAGGCTGGAAGGTTCTTGCCGGCAAGACTGATGAAGATAATGACTTGTTAAGTCTGAAGATAGCAAACCCAGGTGACTGGTGGTTTCACGTGCGTGGCATGGCGGGCAGCCATGTTATCTTGCGCGAGAGACCCGGCGAGGTGCCCGACCGCGATACCTTGAAACGGGCTGCAGCAATTGCCGCTTTTCATAGCAAGGCGCGCAAGGGAGGGCTGGTATCAGTTGTGTGCACGCGGGCACAATACGTTGCCAAACCGCGGGGCGCAAAGCCGGGAACAGTCTGCATCCGCAAAAAGGAGATATTAAGAGTTCGTCCTGGATTGCTTGCCGACAATGAGACATCAGTTCCGTTTAATTTATGACTGAAATATCCATCAAGACTTCTGTTCGCTATCCTGTGTTACGCCATGTACTGTAAACAGCTCTCGGGATATATCAGTTTTAGTGTGGATACCGGTTAATTTTTTATTATAACGTAAACACCTGTTTTTTTTAAGATTCGAATTATTTCTTGACAATCAAAATTATTTAATTCAATATATATTATACAATTTTCTATGATTACTATTTTTTATATTTAAATTTATTTTTTAATATTTACGTAGGTTTTTAATCTTTAGTTTTGGTAAAGCGAGCGTTTTAAGATAATATGCCCAATTCGCAATTAAAAATTGGTCATAAGACAGACTTAACCCGGCGGACATGAGTGGCGTGGTAGAAGACATATTTCTACGCCACTCTTTTTTTAAACTCATTTAGCAGGGGAGGCAGGGCATGAAAGCAGAAAACAGGAAGTGGGGTAAGTTATTTTTAATTTTGCTGATGGGGCTGATCCTATTCAGCCCGAGTTCAAGTGCAGCGCAGGTAAAAGTGGGGGTGCTGTTTGCAGTGCATGGAGGGTTTGATCAATTCAGCCGCCAGCACCTGTGGGATGCATCGGCGCAGATGTTTTCTTATGAGCCCAATCACGCAGTTTATCAATATGCATTGTGGTGTCCGGCTGCTTGGCCGACATTTTTAGAGCAAGAGCAGGCTTTAAAGGAAATACCAAAATATGAATTTGAATATGCGCGTATCGGGGGGACTGATCCGTTTGGCATGTTAACGCAGCAGCAGCTTGCTGATATGATTGACGAAATAGGAAAATACACCTGCGATGTTACTTTTGAGTTTGACTGGGTTGGATGGATGAGCGGCGATGATCCGTCACACTATGTATATCCACGGTTCATTTATAATAAGCCCGCCGGATGGGCTCCACCAAAATGGGCTTGTGCAGCGCCATCAAATTACATGAACTATTGCGGAGAGGGCGATAATGGCAATCCAAATCCCTGGCCTGACTGTGATCCGCAACGGTATAATGTTGACGGACCGGTTGAGCGGCTTCTGAATAAAGGAGTTGCGGAGATTATTTTAATTGATCTCACGGTCGGCGGCATGCGGTTTTCCAAGACGTATGATATTTACAAGAAAGTTAAATTGTGTCTCAGCGATCATGGCCAAAGTTCAATGCCGATGAAGTGGATCAATGATTACAATAATTTAATGCAAAATTCCTATCCCACTGATCCTGCAAACTGGACGCCTCAATGGTCATATGCAAAAAAGACGGGACCTTACGTTGATCCCTCTGTCCCGCTCTCCGGAAATCCCAACCTCATAACCACCGATCCCATGCTCACCACGTTGAATGTGGAGGCGATTGAAGCGGGGATGAATAAAAATGTTGCGGCCAATCAAACAGGCGTTCTTTTACTAAACCATGCCCTGGTTGATTGGGCGGAATATTTTGACCCAAAGATTAATGATACCGTCGCGCTCAATCAGAACATAGAGGCCTCCCTCGTCGCGAAAGGTTTTAACCCTGACAACATTGTCGGCGCCTATATGGGCATTAAAGAGATTGGCACTGCCGAGGGCGGGCCTTCAACCGGTGTTGAACTGACGAGAAACATGCGCGGTGAGAACCTGGGGCATGCCTGGTTGTATGAAACAAACAAGCAGCTTCCAGCCGGTAAATGGGGATACAAATATTGGGATGCACTTGAGTATCTCAAAAATCGCGGCGTGCAGCATATTGTTATCGGATTTCCTCAGATCATCACTGATTCCGTATTGCAGCTTGTTGAAATACCAAACCAGATTGGGAAAGAGATAGGCATAAAAACATGGCTAAAATGGGGCACCTTTGATTATAGTACCTATCCCGGTGTAGGACACCCATTTGCCGATTACTGGGGCAACTGGGTTGATACACAGTGCAATGTGATTGGCGGAACGGGTAAAGAGCCATGCTGTTTTCAAATGGAAGGATGCGGTGGAAGTCAGCCATATCCACCACTTCGTCAAACGACAGGCGCCCGCACCGCACTTGACCCCTCGCTTGCCTATGATTTAAGTGATTATGGACATCTGGGATATGATCCTGCTCTTGGACCTCCTAACCCGGATATGCCGGTTCAGAATCAATATACAGGAACCTGGGAAATGTATAAACCGGCAAGCGCACGGCCCGAGGTCGGAGAGATGCTCGCAAAACATATCCTCAATGAATTTGAATGCACGAGCACGACAACCACAACCGTTCCAGCGACGGTAATTAACCTGCAGGATTTTCAGGCAATTCCCGGCAACCGGAAGGTTACCTTAATTTGGACGACGGCATCTGAAATTGACAATGTGGGATTCAACATTTACCGCAGTAGCGAAAAAGATGGAAGCTATGATAGAATCAATGCAGAACTTATTCCTGCAAAGGGAAGTCCTGCGACGTCTTCAACCTATCAGTTTACAGATAAACCGGTGCGGAATCGGAAAACCTACTGGTATAAACTGGAAGATATTGATACACAGGGAAAAGTCACAATGCATGGACCCGTAAGCGCAAAACCTGGCTTCTTTGCTGTTTTGAGCAGGAAATAAAGACAGAAAGGTTTTTTCGTAATAAAAAAGAGGCGGAGACCGCATGCAGGTTTCTGCCTCTTTCTTGATGTGAAATCAATGGAGCTTTTTAATTTACTTTATTTCCTGAGAGCTTACAGACCGCATTTATTTTTGCCTGAAGATTTGCGATAAAGGGGTTTCTGTTTAACAGGTGCTGCTGTTTTGCGTCATATTCTTCTGCAACAATAGTATCAACTACCTTTTCTTTATTCCCATTGAACCGTTCAAGATAGCGCTCAATTTTTGACCGATACTCCTGGGTGGCCGCAAGGGAAGCAGCAAGATACTGAGAGATCTGTTGTCTTCCAACAAGAATTCCAACATGAGCTATACATAAAGCTTCGGCTGGGATGGTGCGAAGTTTTTCAATGGAGCTTACATAGTCCTCATAGCTTGCAAGAAAGACACTGTGTATGAAATCTCCCTCTGGCACTCCTGCAGCTTCACCGGCACACAGGACACCGGAGTCAGGGAAAAAATAACTCAGGCAGTCTCTGGTATGTCCCGGTGTTTCAAACACATGAAAGCTGCATGTATCAGCTAATTGAATGCGGTCTCCATCTTTCAGCGGCAGATCAACGGTAATGCCGGAAAATGAAGTGTCTTCACCCTGAATATCATCAGCCATCTTCGCCTCATATTCTGCGTTGAAGCGCCTGATGAGGTTTATGGCGCTTTCTTTCTGCAAGACCTCAGCGGCTCTCCTGCTTGCGCCGATTTGCGTTTCGGGGAACTTTCTGCGCAGATAAGGCGCGGCGCCGCAGTGATCAAAGTGGGAGTGAGTAAGCAGTATCAGCAGGCGGGTATTGTCCTGCATGAGTGGCAGAATCCGTTGGTAATAAAGCGGGCCAAAAGCAGAAACGCCGGGATCAAAAATGATCGGCGGTTTGTTTTTGCAGATGAATGCCGGCACATGGCCGCCTTCCACGAGGGAGAAATTTTTATAATGATGGGTAAAGGTGAATGAAGTGTTTTCCATTGCCAGCTATTAAGAGGGCGGAAAAAAAATCATTGAATGTTGCACAAATCTATTCGGGGTATTCTGTCTTAATTACCGCTTCAGCCTTAACCCGGTCAAGAAGCTCTGCAAGCACCGGCTTGACATGCTCACGGATATCGCCGGCCACGATTATAAAAAGCAGGTCATCTCCCTGTTTCAGCCTGCCGGATTGTGCTTCAATTATTATCCGGTAAATCCCCGGTTTTTTTGCATATTCATCACGCAGGGACGCAAGCTTTTTGTTGTTTACCGCAACATCCACATGGCTCACTTTGCTGCGGTCTTTTCGCGACCATGAGCGCACCACGCCGTTATGGATCAGTATCATCCCCACATTGTCACTAAATCCGGGCTCTTTCTTTAGTTCTGCTATAGTTTTGCTTAAATCCATACAAGTTCCTTACTATAAGAAAAACAGAGGCTAAACATTCAGTATTGTGTCGTATTGAATTTCGCTCGGCTATCGTTCAAACATCTCGAGAAGTTCCCTCTTGCGCCTGATAGTCGGAAGTGAATACGGGCACTTTGTTTCACAGGTGCCGCATTCTGCGCAGGCCTGGAGCCAAATCAGCAGCGCTTCACCCATTTTCTGCTTCTCAGGAGGAAGGTCTTCATAGCGGCAGCCCTTAACCATTTGATAGAACACATGGATCATGTCCGGAATATGGATGTCATTGGGACAGGGCATGCAGTAGCTGCAGCGCCGGCAGAACTCTGTTCCCAGCGGCGCCACCTCTGCTTCAAAGGCAGCAAGCTCATCAGGGGTTAGGGTATCAGCACTTTCGGCCCACTGCAGATTTTCCCGAAGTTCTTTAACATTTGAAACGCCATTGAGAATAACATCCACGGGATAGCCGTTAAAAAACATAAACGCACTCCTGATATTTTTTATTGCGCCACCGGCAAGCGGTTTCATCACGATGGTTCCAATATTTTTTTCTCGGGCCAGCGCAATTAATTCTTTTTCCGGTTCCCGCTCAATCACGTTGAAAGGGAACATCACGGTATCAAACTCATCCGTCTTGATCAAATCTGTAATGACCCTGGTATGGTGGCTGGTTAAACCGATGAATCTAATCATACCCTGGTCTTTTGCCTCTCTAAATGCTTCCAAACCGCCACCCTTACCCATGACAACCGACACCTCATGCGGATACAGGGCGTGCACCTGATAGATATCAATCAGGTCGGTCTGCAACTGCCGCAGGCTTTCCTCAATATCAGCCATCACTTCATTCCGCGTTCTTTTGTAGGATTTGCTGGCAATAATACATTCTTTTCGTCTTGTTTTGAGAACCTCGCCGATATTGGTCTCTGAATCCATATATACCCGGGAAGTATCAATAAAATTTATGCCATAATCCAGCGCCGCATTAATAATCTCTGCAATAATATCTTCAGTGGTTCCGCCCATAACGGTTGAAAGCTGAATGCCGCCCAATACCCATCGGGTAGCCTCAAGCCCCGTTCTCCCTAATCTTACTTTTCTCATGAAAATGACCTTTCAGCAAATGTTTATAAATTTATTCAACGTTCTATATACAGGCAAACCATAGTGAGTGCAAATGTTAAATGAGCTTAAGCGACAGTGAAATGGTATCCACGGAATCATAAATTCACAAATAATATTATATTGACAATACCCGGCACTATTGTAAAACTTACAAAAATTTATCTTACACGGAGGAATGAGGCCTATGAAAAAATGGCGATGCACCACCTGCGGATATATTCACACTGGTGAAAGTCCCCCCGAACAATGCCCGGTTTGTAAGATGCACAAATCAATGAAGCCCGGGCCCCTGTTTGTAAAAATTAGCGGCTAAGTTTATCATAACCGGCAAGGACGCTATCAATGAAGCATAAAAGCCGGATCGGCTACTATCTGTGTGCCTTGATATTGATAAGCGCCTTCGCGGGGCAGAGTTATTTCCTGTTCCAGTTCAATACACATCCCTGCGAGGATGCGTATATTACCTACCGGTTTGCCAAAAATTTTGCTGAAGGCATCGGCCCGGTTTTTAATAAGAACGAGCTGGTAGAAGGGTATTCAAATTTTCTCTGGATGGCAGGAATTGCCGGCGCTTATCGGCTGGGCTTTGATATGATCGGGTTCAGCAGATTTGTCTGCTGGCTGGCTAACACCCTCACGTTTCTTCTGGTATGGTATATACCATATCGTTTTTTCGCTGCGCGCGGTTTTTCAAGTCTTGCGGCACCGGTTCTTTACACGCTGTTTTTCCCGTTGCATTATATGGCTGCCACCGGTCTTGAGACGGCAGTTTACACGTTTCTCATAGTTCTGTGTGTTCAGGTGATATTATGGGCGCAGCACCGTCCAATGCCCTTTGCTGCTGCCTGTTTTATTTTTACGCTTATCGCATTGTGCAGACCGGAAGGCATTCTTTTGTTTGCTTTTTATGCTGGTTATTTATTGTTTGGGCGGTTGGTAAAAGGGGAGGCGCTGCGGCCGTATCTTTTAGGCATTGGCCTCTTTATTATTTTATACGGCCTGTTTATTTTGTGGCGATGGTCCTATTATCATGCGCCGGTGCCAAACACCTATTATGCAAAGGGCACATTTCCGCTGCTGATACGTTTTGGACTGGGCATGTTCACGTTACGCGGTTTTTTTACCCGGTATCCTTTTCTTGCATTTTTTCTTTTCATGCTATGGAAGACCGGCAAACTGTCCACCGAGCGCGGGCGGCTGGCGCCGATTCTCTGTTTTCTTGCAGCCATCCTGTGCTTTAGCATATGTTTTTCAGGTTTTGACTGGGTGCCGTTTTTCCGTTATATATTGCCCGCAGTTCCCTTAATCATTATGTTCTGTGCGATCATTTGTTCCCAGTTGTGGGATCGCATACTACCGACACAAACAATGATTTCCCGGGTCAGATGGGGCTGCATCACGGCCGGCTGTTTCATGCTTGCTACCGAACAGTTTTACGCAGACCTCATGCTTAATATCCGTTTAAAACAAATAGATGACTTTGCGTATTACAATCAGCGGGCTTTTGCCGAGTGGCTCAAGAAAGAAATCGGTCCCGGTCCGGTGTTGTGTGTCGGCGACGTGGGGCGCATGGCATATTATTCGGAAGCGCATATTCTGGATATTCTGGGTCTTACCAACAGAGATTTTGCGATGCTTAAGAAACAGCTTTCCGCGCCCGAACTTACATTGCCTCTGTGCGCCATCAGTTTTGCACGGTATAAGGATCACGAGCGTTCTCTCTTGCTCACGATGCAGCCGGAATATGTCATGCTCTATAACGCTCGGGTAAAAGTGGCATCTACCTATTTTGGTAGCAGCGCGGGCATAGCGGAACATGAAGATTTTAAAAACCGCTATGAGTTTCTGGGAAGTTTCAATATCGTGCCAAAAGTTTCCAGCCAATCATTTCCCGAACCGTATTATTTCACACCCCTGCTTGACCTTTCTTCAGGATTGCTTGCCTGGATATACGACGGCTGGGGCTATGATATTTATGTGCGAAAAGACTATCCAGGCAAACGCTTCAAGCTTGCTTTGTATCCCGATGACCGAATTAAAGAGATAACGGTTATAACGCCATGAACTTAAGAACAAGGAGATACGTATGAGCCAAAAAGAACATATCTGTCTTGACCGGAATGAACACACCGGTCACTTGTGTGTGTTGGTGAGCAAGGATAAATTTGATGAAATTAAAAAACTGGTGACAAATCCCAAATTCCTCTGCTTTAATTGCGGTCGTGTGGCGGATTCAAGCAAAAATCTGTGCAACCCAATGCCGCTTGATTAAATAGCGGCGCAGCCTACGAAAAGACAGTGCCCATCCTGAGGCTGCTATTCTTTGTGAATCCCCAGCCGATCCAGAATCATTGTATGGTTAATTCCGACCAGTATTGCGTCAATGTCTGCCTGCAGGCCGATGGTTCCATAATTTTTAATCTTCAGAAGAAAAGCTGTAATTTCATCTATTTCATCTTCACGGAGAGTGGTTTCACCCGCATTGCTGAGCTCTTCTACAGTATCAATGTGTTTGTTTGCCAATTCTTGCAGTTCGTCGCGAAGCTGCGGATGCTGTTGTAAAATGAGCAGAATTTCAAAGAAATGCCTGTAATAAATCGTGAACAGCTCGCGCCAATACAGATTGTCGGCTACCGCGGTTCTCAATTTCCTTATTTTCTCAACCTGCGCCGGATTTTTCAGAGAAGATACAAACAAGCACCGTGATTCAACCGCGATATAGTTTTCTTTGACCATCTGCAATTTACTGCCATCCACAAATCCAACAATCAGCGTTACCGAAAATGTTCCTATTTTTTTATAGGTGTGAACCGGGCTTGACTCAAATGATATGGCGCTGCCGTCGCCGAAGTCCCAGCACTGGTATGTAATATCGCCCTTAGATAGATTATCAAAAGTTACGGTAAGCGGCTTATAGCCGGACACAGGAGATCCCGCAAAATCCACGTCCCTTAAGGGGGGAATAGCGGTTGTGGTGGTTGGCAGAACCGTTGTGGGAATGGTTGAGACGATTGATGAAGAAGAGGAAATGGAAGTGGTGGTTGATGTTGCGCTGTTGGCGCCATATAAATAGATTATTCCATTAATGTCGTCCTGGTCTAACGTTCTCTTTTTGGTTTCTCCTTTACCTGAATAGCCATACATGGTCTTTTCAGAATCAGCCGCAGCATAAAGATCTGCAAGCCCTACTGAATGGCCAAATTCGTGGGTGCCAACATTTTGAATATCATAATCGGCGGATGATCCATTCGTGTTCCAGGAAAAATTGGTATTGAATTGTATATCGCTATCTAATGTCTTGCCGGTGCGTGTGTCATACCAGAGGACATTTTGTGCCAGCACGGCAGAATCGGTAATAGTGCCAAAACATACGATATTTTTCCCGTCATTTTCTCCCCAGCCGGTGCTGCTTGTTATTCCAGCAAAGGATAAGATTAGGGGTGCAGCTGAAACATCGGTCCAGGTTTTCATGGATGCCTTAATCGCATTTGAGCTTCCATACGGTCCGCCGGCAGCATTTATGGAATAGGGCACATTGAGATTAAACCATTTTATTTCCTTGCCAGAGAACGTTTTGTTCACTTCAAATGCTCCAGCGGCAGCACATAGAAATGTTATAACAATGAGCGTCGCATAGCCAATCTTGAGGCATAGTGGGGAGTTACTCTTCCCTAACGTTTTTGATCTTTTCAATTAAAACCTCTAAGGGTATGTTGTTATCAATATCCTTTGGACTTCCTTCTACAGAGTATCCGGCTTTTCTGGCAATACCATCCCTGCCGATTCTGTATTGGCCCTGTGCTTTGCCAACGTTCGTGTATAACCTTTCACGTTTTCTGACGTTCGCAGGCTTCAAAAACAACAGCACGCGATCGCCCACATCAGGGATGGCAATATCTGAAACCCGCATGCCAATACCATCTATCTCGCCACCCTCATAGATTATTTTCAGTGTGTCATCAGCAGCCTTGCCCTTAATGGTTTTCTGCACTGTGAGCGTGGCAACAGTATAAATTGATTTTTTGTCCTCGCTCCATTCAGATTTCAGGTGTCTAACATTTCCCACAATTATCAGGGTGGCTTCGCTGGTTAGATTTTCCGTACTGAGCGGGATCATGGTGGCAGCAGTTTTTGGTAAATAATAAAACGCAACCAGTAAAATTAAAACTGCGAGTTTCAGTCCCCAGACCATTTTATGGGTCATAAAAACCTCGAGAATGTTTGAATACAATCTGAATCACTGAAACATATATAGCACATTTTTCAACATGAAGCAGAAACCTGCGGATTTTTGAGGGGTAAACGTGAAGTGTTATCGTGCTATGAACAACAAAGAGGATGCTCCCAATACCAAAGCGCCCAATTCTTGAGGTATTTAAAAAGACAAAATCATTTTTCAGGTTTGATAACCAGAAGATATTAAAGGAATAAAAAAAGCCCCTTACTCCAAATTGGGGGACCACTTAATTGAGGGGGACTTTGTAGTCATTCAGAGCAAGGGGCAATCAGTTCTTTTTTGATTATTTATACAATAAAAAAATGTAAAAGCAAGTATTTTTTTATGGTTCATCCCATGAAATTTAATAGAAAATTATAATATTCGTGAGGCCTGAAAAACTTTCCACTACACAGCGCACCATTTTACCACACCAATAAATGGTCTCATTAAGCATAAATAGGACGATAAAAGGAAACACCCGATATATTAGAACGGGCACAGAAAAAATTATGGCGCTTGTTAAAAATTTATCCAGCAATGGTTTTCGCATTATAACACTAATTATCCGTTAAAAAAATCCGGCTTCTGATGCCGCCATACATAAAATTTAAGACGGTATTACTTATCGGGGTTTTGTGTAAAAAGATAAAAAGGGAGGAAAATTTGAGATAAAAAGATAGGAGGACGTTCTTAAAAGTTTATTAAAATTTCTATAAGAAAATAAGAGAACAATACGAACCCAAAGAATTCAAGAGATAATTTCTCTTTCTTAAAAAAACAATTAACATGAAAAAATCTGTAGAAGTAAAAATGTCTAAAAATGTCAACCGTGAGAATAAGCAAACAGCAATTTAAGTGCATAAAAAAACAATTTTATACCATTTCTGCATAAATAATTTAAAACTAACCCTAAAAAAGTGAATAAATAACCTCTTTGGGTTATTGTATTAATTTATTTTAATGCTATTATGTCCTCATTATAATAAGCTGCACCAATAAACTTTAAAGGGAAGAGGGAGGAGCTATGAAGCCCAAAGACGCAGTGTATGAAGCGCCCAAAGTGATTACCTATTCAGAAGATGAGATCATAGAACTGCTTGGTCCGGCCCAGACTTGCTCGCCGAGCCCATGTCCAACATATCAATAAATCATATCTATGGGAAAAAGGGGGTTCTTTATGAAAACGTTAATAGGAATTACAGCAATAACTTTAACTGTATTAATATGTTCTTTTGGGGCAAGCAGTGCTCAATATGTGCCACCTGACAACCGACCATATGTTACTTTTATAGATGAGAATGGATGTCCTATCCAATTTGACCAGGGAGGCGGCTTTCAGTATTTGAACGTTGTTGCAAGCACTTTGCCTGCAAAGCTGTTCTTTAAGGGTATTGTCCATATAACGCCTGGATACTGTTATCCACAGCAGCCAGGAGGAGATCCATTCTGTTTCACCTGTTATGACTTGAAAATTGATGTTAAATATAACACTGATGGAGAAGATACTTTTTTTTGGGAAAATGTGACAGATGGCCAGATTATATATTTTGCCGTTGATACGAGCAAAATAAACAAGTTACTTCCTCCAGGTTCCAATTTGGCAGATTGTGGTGTAACATTCTATCAATGTGATAGCAATGAATTTGCACAGCCGCCCCAGGGATTAAATATCAATCAATGTACAGATTATGCATGCTGTGAACCAAAGACTTTAATCACTCTTTCCTCATTTACCGCAAAGCCGGCTAATGGTTCCGTAACGCTGAACTGGGCAACGGAAACAGAAATTGACAACGTTGGTTTTAATATTCTGCGTGCAACCGCTGAAGATGGCGTGTATGTAA
>Ga0101944_10004623_pt1 | contig 16759 bp, 11 predicted proteins | sample DewCreD2012metaG_FD_75245 | JGI IMG/M metagenome (GOLD analysis project Ga0101944, IMG submission 75245) | Hot spring sediment bacterial and archeal communities from British Columbia, Canada, to study Microbial Dark Matter (Phase II) - Dewar... ...
CCCGTGAAGATGAGCTCCTTGGCCTTGCCCCTTCCCACCAGCCTCGGCAGCCTCTGGGTGCCTCCGGCGCCTGGAATGATGGCCAGCCTAGTCTCCGTCAATCCCATGGATGCCGCGGTCGAAACGATGCGCATGTCGCACGCCAGGGCGAGCTCGGTTCCGCCGCCCAGGGCGATGCCGTTCACGGCGGCGATGACCGGCTTGTTCATGTTTTCGATGAAGGTGAACAGGTTGCGGATGGTGTAAATGAACTCCCGAACCTGCTGCTCGCTCAGCGTGGCCCGCTCCTTCAGATCGGCCCCGGCGCAGAACGCCTTGCCGGCCCCCGTGATGACGACCACCCGGACTTCGTTGTCGAAGTGAATGGCCTCGACCTTTTCCTTGAGGGCCCGCAGCATCCCGAAATTGAAGGAGTTCATCGCCTCCGGACGGTTCAGCGTGAGAAGGGCGACCTGATCCCGCCGCTCCTCCAAAACCAGTTCTGTCTCCATGCTCCCCTCCCCCGCCTATCTCTGAGCCTTTCTGGCAAACTCCTCGCGAGTCAGCTCCCTGGCGATGATCATCCGGCGGACCTCGCTCGTTCCGGCGCCGATCTCGTAGAGCTTGGCGTCGCGCCAGAGCTTCTGCACCGGGAATTCCAGGCAGTATCCGTATCCGCCATGGATCTGGATGCCCTGGTCGCACACCCAGGTCGCCGTCTCGCCCGCAAACAGGATGGCCGCGGCCGCCTGCCGGGTGAGCTCAGTTCCCTTGCCGCCCCGCTTGGCGCTCTGGGCCACCGTGGCGGCGCGATAAACCAGGAGCCGGGCGGCTTCGGTCCGGGCATACATGTCCGCAAGCTTCTGCTGAATCATCTGGAAGTTGGCGATGGGCTGGCCGAACTGCTCGCGCTCCACGGCATACCTGATGGAGTAGTCAAGAGCCTGCTGAGCCATGCCGACGGAGCCTGCCGCGAGAACGATGCGCTCGATGTCGAGTCCGCTGGTCATGACATGGACGCCCATGTTCTCCTGCCCCACCAGGTTCTCCGCCGGCACTTCACAGTTGTCGAAAACCAGCTCGGCGGTGGGCGAGCCGCGCATTCCCACCTTCTTGAGTTTTCTCGACACGGAGAATCCCGGGAATTCCTTCTCGACGATGAAGGCGCTGATCCCCTTTGCCCCCAGGTCCGGCTCCGTCTTGGCATACACCAGAAGGGTATCCGCAACGGGACCATTGGTGATGAAAATCTTGGTGCCATTTAAAATATACTTGTCACCCTTCTTCACCGCCCGGGTGCGCAGGCTCATGGCGTCGGAGCCGGCATTGGGCTCGGTCAGGCCGAGAGCTCCGATCTTCTCGCCGCTGATGAGCGGGGGCAGGTACTTTTCCTTGAGAGCTTCATTTGCGTTCTTATGAATATTATTGGCGCACAGGTTGGAGTGAGCGCCGTAGCTCATGGCCAGGGCCGGGCAAATGCGGCTCATCTCCTCGATGGCCAGGGCCTGCATGAGGACGTCGCCCCCAAGGCCGCCGTACTTCTCATCCATGGTGATTCCAAGGATGCCGATCTCCGCGCATTTTTTGAAAAAGTCGGGAGGAAACCAGTCTTCTTCGTCAATCTTTTCCTGTAGGGGGCCGAGCTCCTGAACAGACCACTTGTAAACCGTTTCCTTGATCATGCGCTGTTCATCGGTCAATTGGAAATCCATTACGATCCTCCCTCGTGGATTGCGGCCTTGAGTCGCTGTGGAGAACATTACCTACCATGGAAGCCCGGTTCCCGCCGGGGGCTCCCGTTGCCTGGATATTGCGCGCGAGTTTTTGAAACGGGCCTGGTCGTCAGCGGGAGCGGCAGGGGGCGGAAGCGCGCATGAGCCGGTATGGCGGTTCCCGTGGTACCCCCCTCAGGTCCTGTGCGATTTTTGTTAATATCAAATTTATTGAATAAATCAAAAACTAATTTTCACGACAGTCTGGAGTTGGGGACGTGGGCGCCCGTTCAGATCGACCGGGGGGTCAGGTTAAATAATTTGAAACATTTATAAATTTTCCTTAACATTGCGGCGTACATGCTGCCCGCCCGCGCAACACCGGGTTCATCCCCGAGAGGAGCAAGATCATGATCGACAAGTATTGGCCCGACGACTACCTGAGGAAGCGGCATTCCGCGCGAGAGGCCATAGCCAGGATCAGGCCGGGCCAGCGCGTCTTCATCGGCACTTCGTGCGGCGAGCCCCAGCACCTGGTGAAGGAACTGGCCGCCCAGTCCGGGAATTTTACCGACATCGAGGTGGTGAGGCTCCTCAGCCTGGAAACGGCGCCCCTCACGCTCATGGCCAACGAGAAGTCAAGCAACGCCTTCACGGTGCGCTCCTTTTACGCCGGATCCGGCATCCCGAGGGCTCTGGCCGGCAACCGCCGCTTTTTCACCCCCATCAACCTTTCAGCGGTGCCGCGCCTTTTCATGAGCCGTCAGATTCCCATCCACGTGGCGTTGATCCAGGTTTCGCCGCCGGACGATTTCGGCTGGATGAGCCTGGGGATTTCGGTGGACGTGACCCTCTCGGCGGCCTTGTCCGCCGATCTGGTGATCGCCCAGGTGAATCCCAGGATGCCGCGCGTGCTGGGCCGGTCCTTCATCCACGTGGATGACGTGGATGTAGTGGTGGAGCACGAGGAGGATCTCCTGACGGTTGGAGAAATGGTAGAGCTGGAAGCCGGGAAGATGATCGGAAGGTTTGTGGCCAGGCTCATCGAGGATGGTTCGACCCTCCAGCTGGGTCTCGGGGCCACACCCCAGGCCACGCTTTTGGCCATGGAGGACAAGAACGACCTGGGAGTGCACACCGAATTCCTGACGGACGGCCTGCTGGGCCTCATCTCCCGGGGGGTGATCACCAACCGGAAAAAGGGCGTGAACGAGGGCAAGCTGGTGGCCAGCAGCGCCATCGGCACCACGAATCTCTATGAATACCTGCACGACAATCCGGCCATCGAGTTCCATCCATCGGACTATGTGAACAGTCCCATGGTCATCGCGTCCCACAACAAGATGGTGTCCCTCAACGTGGCGACGGTCATGGATCTCACGGGACAGGTGGCGGTGGATGCGCTTCCGCACAACCATTACTCGGGTGTCACCGGGGTCCTGGATTTTGTGCGGGGGGCGGCCCAGTCCCCCGGCGGCAAGTCCGTGCTCATGATCGTCTCGACGGCCAGGGACGGTACCCTGAGCCGCATCGTCCCCACCCTGGAGGACAAGGCGGTCGTGGTTCCGAGGAGCGATGTCTATTATGTGGTGAGCGAATTCGGCGTGGTGAACCTTTTCGGCAAGAGCCTCCAGGAGCGGGCCATGGCCATGATCAGTCTGGCCCACCCGGATTTCCGCGACGAGCTCTTCTTCCGCGCCAAGGAGCTGGGGCTCATCGGGCAGGACAGGACCTTGAAGGAGTCCATCCAGGCCGTGTATCCCCTGAAGTACGAGGAGTCCATCCGCATCGGGGACCAGAAGATCACCATTCGCCCCGCCAAGCCCGTGGACGAGAGAAGGCTGCAGGAGCATTTCTACAACCTTGACAAGAACGACATTCTTTCCCGTTTCTTCCACAAGAAAACGAGCTTCATCCGGGATGATGTGGCCTCCATGTTCCAGATCGACTATACGAAGGAAATGACCATGGTGGCCACCGTGGGCGAGCTCGGATTCGGAAGGATCATCGCGGTGGGCGGCTACGTGCTGGACGAGCGCAGGAATCTGGCCGAGGTGGCCTTTTCGGTCACTCTGGAATGGAAGCGGAGGGGGCTCTCGAAGCGCATTCTTCACAAGCTGGCCGAAGCGGCCAGGGACAACGGCATCGCGGGGCTGGTGGCTTACACATCCATCAACAACAAGCCGATGATCGGCCTTTTCAAGACCCTGCCCTACAAGGTCAAGATGAGCGCAGAAGACGATATGGTGGAGCTGGTGTGCCGGTTCGACGAGCCCCTGTGAGCCCGCAGCTCGGCCGGAGTCAATGAATCGATCCCGAGAGGACGGAGGATGGATGGCATGTGGATGATCGGTCTGCGATCCGATACGGTGGCTCACCCGACGCCTGAGAAGCGCCGGGCCATGGCTGAGGCGGAGCTTGGAGACGACGTTTTCGGGAGGTCCCGACGGTGAACCGCCTCGAGGAACCGTCGGCCGAGTGGCTCCGGAAGGCATCGGGCCTTTTCTTGGCCAGCGGCACCATGGGGAATCCAGTCAGCATCCTCTCCCACTGTGGTCCGGGCGACGAAGTGATCGTGGGGCACAATTCGCAAACCTTCAAAGACGAACAGGGGGCATCGCGGTCCTGGAGTCCGTCCACCCACCCACGGTTCACAACCGCCCGGACGGGACCCTGGAGTCGGCGGAAATCGAGCAGGACGTGCGACCGAAGAACGTTCATTTTCCGACATGCCATAATCGCCTTGACTTGAAAGGTAAAAAGTGATTTTAGAAAAAAGTTTACGTATTTCGCTGATGTTTGCTGCGAGAGTGGCGGAATTGGCAGACGCACTGGACTTAGGATCCAGCGGGTGACCGTGGGGGTTCAACTCCCCCCTCTCGCACCACAGGAAATCGCTCGCGGCGTTTGCCTCCCATGATGGCATCCCCCATGGTCGAAAGGAAGGTCTGAACAGGTGGAATTGAACGTTTCCGTAGAAGATTTGAGCCCGAGCCAGAAAAGGCTTCATGTTGAGATCCCTGCCAGGAAGGTCCAGCAGGCCATCGACAAGCGCTATCGCGATCTGTCGGCCAATGTGCGCATCAAGGGATTCAGGCCGGGCAAGGTTCCCCGCAGCATTCTCAAATCCTATTACGGCAAATCGATCGAGCAGGAAGTCACGGCCCAGTTCATCGAAGAGTCCTTTCCGCAGGCCCTTCGAGAATCGGATATCAAGCCGCTGGTCGAAGCCGAGGTGGATGAGTCCAGGTTCGATGAAAGCGGAGCTCTGGTTTACGCGGCCATCGTGGAGGTCTGTCCGCCTTTTGAATTGGCCGATTACAAGGGTTTGCCCGTTCGGCGGAGCGTAGCCGTGGTCACGGACGAGATGGTGCAGGCGGAACTTGATCGCCTCCGGGAGCAGCATGCCGAGCTCAAGACCATTGAGCTGGAGCGGGGCGTTCGCTACGGGGATGTTGTGGTCATCGAGTACCGATCCTGGACCGAGGGGACCGAAGGGCCGAGCGCCCAGCCCGTAGAGCAGATGGTGGAAGTGGGCCAGAACAAGCTCCATCCGGACTTCGACGAGCACCTGGTGGGCCACTTTTCCGGAGACGTCCTCTCCTTCGTCCTGGATCAGCCCGAGGGGGAAGGCGCCCCCACCGAATCACCGCTTCAGACCCACTACGAGGTCACCATCCGGGAGGTTAAGGAGAAGACGGTTCCCGAGGCGAACGATGAATTCGCTCAAACCATGGGGAATTTCGAAACGTTGGAGGACCTCAGGAGGGAAATATCGAACCAGTTGCAGCAGCGGCTTGACGAGCAGGCCCGTGGAGAAGTTCGGAGGCAGATCGCCGACCATCTCCTGGAGCGGATGCCGTTCGAAGTGCCCGCCAAAGCCGTGGAAAAGGAAGTGGAGCAGCAGCTTCGGACCTTTCAGTACCAGTTTCAGCGCCAGGGTCTCAAGGTCGATCCAAACATGTTCGACACCCCTGAGATACGGGCGGAGTACCAGCCCCAGGCGGAGCGCAATGTCCGTCTCAGCCTGATTCTGAGCCGCATCGCAGAGGAGGAGGGCTTGAGCCTGACGGACGGGGAAGTGGATGAACTGCATCAGCAGGTGGCCCGTGTGACCCGCATGACCATCGAGGAGGTGAAGGAGAAATACGCCGACAGTTCCCTGGTGGAGCAGGCCAAAGACAGTCGAATCAAGGAGAAGGTTTTCAGCCTTATCGAGGAGCATCTGGCCGATTCCGGTCAAGCCCCCGAGACCCGGGATGCGGATCAGGGCTCGGAAAATACGGAACAGGAGTAGTGAAATGTCGCTGATTCCTATCGTCATTGAGCAGAGCAGCCGCGGTGAGCGCGCTTTCGATATTTATTCCAGGCTTCTCAGGGACCGGATCATCTTTTTGGGAACGGCCGTGACGGATGACGTGGCCAATGTGATCATTGCCCAGATGTTGTTTCTGGAATCGGAGGATCCCGACAAGGACATTTACTTCTACATCAACTCTCCGGGTGGACTGGTGACGGCGGGGCTCGCCATTTATGACACCATGCAGTACATCAAGCCCGATGTGTCGACCCTCTGCATGGGCCAGGCGGCCAGCATGGCGGCAGTGCTGCTGGCGGCGGGAGTGAAGGGAAAGCGCTACGCGTTGCCCCATGTCCGTATCATGCTCCATCAACCCATGGGGGGATTCCAGGGGCAGGCGACGGACGTAGAGATTCAGGCTCGTGAAATCCTGAGGCTCAGGGAGGAGTTGAACCGGATCTTGATGGACCACACGGGCAAGACCTATGACCAGATCCAGACCGACACCGATCGAGACTTTTACATGTCTGGAGATCAGGCCAAGGAATACGGCCTGGTCGACGAAGTGATCACCCGACGGCTCTTGCCGCCGCAGGGGCAGAAACTGAGTGTCACCTGAACCTTTGCGATTGGGGAGGGGGGTGTCCGGAGCGGTTTCGGATCCAGCGGAACGCGCCGCCCCTTCCCCGAGTGTATCCGCTGGAGCCTCGGCTTTCCCTCCAAGTGGCATCCGCTGAACTGCAGCGCCACTTGTCTTTTTCTCCTGTTAGTGTTCCCATAAGCCCCACGTCGCGGAAGAGACCCGATTCATGGATGCTGTCCCATATCGGGCCTATCTGCGCTTTTGCTGCCTTTTGCGGGGTTGGGGGGCCATCATGTGGGGCAGTGTTGACTTGCTGCCGTGGCATGAGATGTGCTTTACGTCCTGCCATCGGATGGGAGAAGCCTTCCGCTGGCTTTTGAATCGTTATGGAGGGAGTGGATTGTAGAGGGTTTGGCATGGCGCGCCTTCCGATCGGCGCAGGCAGACAATTTCGAGTAGCTAATTGGGAACCCCATGTTTATAATAGAATCGCTTGTAGCTTTTGTTTGTGGCGTGACCTTGAGTGCAATCCCGCGTCGAAGTTGATTTCGGTGCTGCACGGATAAGAGATTAGGAGGGTTCGAATGGCGAGGAAGCGAGACGATCGAAGCGGGGAACTCCGATGTTCCTTCTGCGGCAAAGGCCAGGACGAGGTCAAGAAGCTCATAGCCGGTCCTACAGTTTATATTTGTGATGAGTGTGTTGAGCTCTGCAACGACATCATCGCGGAGGAATATGAGCGGGAAGAGGCCGCTCGAGCCACATCGATTCCCAAGCCGGCTGAGATCAAAACCATCCTCGACCAGTACGTGATCGGTCAGGAGCGGGCCAAAAAAGTCCTCTCGGTGGCGGTTCACAACCATTACAAGCGCATCGAGCTCAAGCTCGACAAGAACGACGTGGAGCTCCAGAAGAGCAACATCCTGATGATCGGTCCAACGGGGTCCGGCAAGACTCTGCTGGCTCAGACCCTGGCCAGGATCCTCAACGTTCCCTTCACCATCGCCGACGCCACGACGCTGACCGAGGCGGGATATGTCGGTGAAGATGTCGAGAACATTCTGGTGAGTCTCATTCAGGCCGCGGACTACGACATCGAGAAGGCGTCGCGAGGGATCGTCTATATTGACGAAATCGACAAGATCGCCAAGAAATCCGACAGCCCTTCCATCACGCGCGATGTGTCCGGCGAGGGTGTGCAGCAGGCCTTGCTGAAGATACTCGAGGGCACGGTGGCCAATGTCCCCCCGAAGGGCGGACGGAAGCATCCCCAGCAGGAGTTCATCAAGATCGACACCACGAATATCCTTTTCATCTGCGGGGGTGCTTTCAACTACCTGGAGACCATCATCCAGTCGCGGGTGGGCGTCAAGGGCCTTGGATTCGGCGCCGAGATTCGCAGCAAGCAGGACAGGAATATTGGAGAGGTGCTCGGGAAGGTGCAGCCGGAGGATCTCATCAAGTTCGGCATGATCCCGGAGTTTGTGGGGCGTCTTCCCGTGCTCGCGACTCTCAGCGAGCTCACAGAGGACGAGCTCGTGAGCATTCTCACCGAGCCCAAGAATGCCCTTGTCAAGCAGTACAAGAAGCTGTTCGAGCTTGAGGACGTGAGGCTGCGCTTCACCGATGGAAGCCTGCGGGCCATCTCGAAGGAGGCCCTCAGGAGGAAGTCGGGGGCCCGGGGACTTCGGTCCATCATGGAGAATATCATGCTCGACATCATGTACGACCTGCCTTCTCACCCGGAGATTCAGGAGTGCATCATCAATGAGGATGTCATCTCCAAACAGGCGGTGCCGCTGCTGCTTTACAGGAATCAGAGCCAGGAATCCGCTTAGATGCCGGGGAGCTTGGGCACGGGCGGTGCCAGGCGGTTTCATGGACTGGACCGGCTGCATGATCAGCCGGTGAAAACAGAGGCCGCCTCCCGGGTTGTCGTTCGAGGGGTGAATAGTACAACACATCCAAGGATCAATGGACCATGTTTAAACTGACACGGAACAAGGATGAGCAGCACGGCTCAGCCGGAGCTCTGGTGATGCCGCTCCTGCCCCTGCGGGATATAGTTGTGTTCCCGTCCATGGTCGTGCCCCTTTTTGTGGGCCGCGACAAATCGGTCAATGCCCTGGAGAAGGCGTCGGGAGCCGACAAACGAATATTCCTGGCCGCCCAGACCAAGGCCAAGACGGACACGCCCAGCGAGGCAGACATCTACAGGGTGGGTACCGTCGCCAATATACTGCAGATTCTGAGGCTCCCCGACGGAACGGTGAAGGTGCTGGTGGAAGGCGATCATCGGTGTCGGATTCAGCACTTCATTCCGAACCCCGACCATTTCATGGTCCAGCTCGAGGTCCTCGAGGAGTCCGCCGCCGAAGGCGTGACCATCGAGGCACTGAAACGCAGCATTCATGCGGTCTTCGAAGCCTATTCCAAGCACAACAAGAAGATCACTCAAGAGGTTCTGGAGTCTGTCTCCGGCATCACCAGTCCTTCGAAGCTGGCGGACACGGTGGCATCCTACATGCCCTTCAGCATCGATGTTAAACAGAAGCTCCTGGAAATGACCAACGTGTCCCAGCGCCTCGAGAAGCTCTTCGGGCACATTCGGGCCGAAATCGACATCACCCAGACCGAGGAGCGCATCAAGGGCCGTGTCAAGAAGCAGATGGAGAAGACTCAGCGCGAGTACTATCTCAACGAGCAGATGCGCGCCATCCAGAAGGAAATGGGAGAGAAGGATGACTTCAAGAGTGAGCTCGAGGAGCTCGAAAAACGCATCAAGCGCAAGAAGTTGAGCCAGGAAGCGGCCGCAAAGGTGCGGGCCGAGCTGAAGAAGCTGAAATTCATGTCACCCATGAGCGCCGAAGCGACGGTGGTGCGGAATTACATCGACTGGATTCTGTCGTTGCCCTGGTTTGAAAAAACCAAGGACAAACTGGACATCGAGGAGGCGACGCGTATCCTGGACGAGGACCACTACGCGCTGGAGAAGCCCAAGGAGCGAATCCTCGAGTACCTCGCGGTTCAGGCTCTGGTCAAGAAGATCAAAGGGCCCATTCTGTGCTTCGTGGGACCTCCCGGCGTTGGAAAGACCTCGCTGGCCAAGTCCATCGCCAGGTCCATGAACCGCAACTTCATCCGGCTTTCGCTGGGCGGGGTGCGAGACGAAGCCGAGATACGTGGACATCGTCGCACTTACATCGGCGCGCTTCCAGGAAAGATCATCCAGAGTCTGAAGAAGGCCAAAAGCAACAACCCCGTCTTCTGCCTGGACGAAATCGACAAGCTGAGCATGGACTTTCGAGGAGATCCTTCGGCCGCTCTTCTCGAAGTGCTGGATCCCGAGCAGAACAGCGCCTTCAACGATCATTACCTCGATCTGGACTACGATCTCTCGGAGATCTTCTTCATCACCACGGCCAACAATCTGCATGCCATTCCCCCGCCCCTGAGGGACCGCATGGAGGTGATCCAGATCGCGGGATACACGGAGTATGACAAGCTCTGCATCGCCAGGGATTTCCTGGTGGCCAAGCAGTGCAAGGCCAACGGACTGAGCGTGGACAACGTGGAGTTCTCGGACGAAATTCTGCTTTTCATCATCCGTCACTACACCAAGGAAGCCGGGGTGCGAAACCTCGAGCGTGAAATCGCGTCGGTATGTCGCAAAGTGGCCAAGGAAGTGGTCCGCAAGGGCAAAGAGACGAGGGTCGAGCTGACCGAGGAGCTGATTCAGGAGTATCTCGGCATCATCAAGTTCCGCTACGGACGGGTGGAGGAGAAGGATGAGGTCGGGCTGGCCATGGGGCTGGCCTGGACCGAGTTCGGTGGCGACATCTTGGGGATCGAGACCGTGACCATGCCCGGCAAGGGCAAGATCATCATAACGGGCAAACTGGGCGAGGTGATGCAGGAATCGGCCCAGGCAGCCCTGAGCTACGTGAGGTCTCGCTCAAAGCAGCTTCGCATCGACGCGGACTTCTATCAGAATCTCGACATCCACGTGCATGTTCCCGAGGGGGCTATCCCGAAGGATGGCCCGTCGGCGGGCATCACGATGGCGACCTCCATCGTATCGGCCCTGACGAAGATTCCGGTCCTGAGCCAGGTGGCCATGACGGGGGAAATCACCCTGAGGGGAAGAGTGCTGCCCATCGGCGGGTTGAAGGAAAAGATCCTGGCGGCCCACCGGGCTCTCATCAAGAAGGTGCTGGTGCCCAAGGACAATGCCAAGGATCTCAAGGAGATTCCCGCCAAGATCCTGCAGGAAGTGGACATCGAGCTGGTGGAGCACATGGACGAGGTGCTTCGGCAGGCTCTGGCCATTCAAAGCGACACGGATCTCTTTAGAGACGCTGAAGCGGAAGGCAAGGAGCCGGTGCTGTTCGAATCGGAAAAGCCCATGGGCGAGGAGATCAGAGCACACTGAGGCCGGACGCCACAGGCTGCGACAGCGTGCAGACGGCCCCATCCACGATTGTTCATGGATGGGGTTTTTCTATTTTCGAGATTCAAGGGGATGGATCATCCGTCTCGGCTCCGTTGATGGCCGCGCGTGGGAAGGCAGTAGTACAGGGCTCCTCCGTGGGGGTATGCCACGATGCTCCCCGTTTTCAGAAGCCCTTCAAGAGTTTGCTCCATCCGTGCCGGCGAGACGGAAAGGGACTGGGCCATCTCCATGGCCGCGCAGGGTCTTCTTTCCAGGAGAGCGAGGATGCGCCGGTCCAGGCGGTCCTCCGACCGGGAGATTCCCCCGCCCTGGTAGCTCCCGATGATTCGCGCATTCAAGCCGGAAAAATGAGCCAGCGATCCCTCCATCGCGCCTTGAGAGAGGCCGCCTGCGCCGGGAAAGGCTGGTGGACGGACCACGGTATTCAACTCCACGGCATCGGGTTGGACGGCTTGCAGTACCCTCGCCAGCCTGGCGAGCTCGGCAGGGTGGTCATTGTGATGGGACACCAGGAGTACCTCGACCCGGAGGTGTCCCCGGTATTCCTTCCTGAAGGCAAGCAGGCCCTCCAGAATCGCATCCACGGTCAGTCCCCTGCAAGGGCGGTTGATCGTGCGGAAGACTTCGGAGGTCACGGCATCCAGCGACGGAATGACGATATCGGCCCATCTCAGATCCTTACGGACCTGGGGGTCCCAGAGCAGGGAACCGTTGGTCAGCACGGCCAGGGGCAGTTCCGGGAAATTCTCCTTGACCATGTGAAGGAGGTCTCCGAGGGCCGAGTAGAGCGTGGGCTCGCCGGCGCTCGACAGCGTCAGGATATCCGTTTGTCCGGGATGATCGGACAGGTGGTTCCGGAGGTCCTGGATGATCCGCTCGGGCGGCACGAAGACCTTCCGCTCCAGGGTGTGACAGGTGGTGCGACCGGATTCACAATAGACGCAATCGAAGCTGCAGGTCTTGGGAGGGATCACGTCGATGCCCAGGGAGCGTCCAAGACGCCTGGACGGGACCGGACCGAAAAGGGTGGTCGCCTCCTCACGAGAGGCGAAGTCACTGGAACCCGGATGCTCCCGGGGACTGGAGTGGGGTGAGCGTTTCACGTCAGTTCGCGTGGAGAGTGTCAGTCAACGAAGCCGCAGGCCCAGCCGAGGCAGCCTCCTGGCAGCTGCCTGCCGGGACAAGCGGGAGTGGGCTCGAGCCGGTTCTTCCGAGCATCATCGGGACTCGTTGCCGCTTTGTCCCTTGGCCGCCAGAACATGGTTCATCTTGTTGAGATAGACTTCGCATTCGGAGCAGACCTGCTGGTTGTCCTTGCAGGCCCTGGGCATGAGATCCCAGCAGGGCACCGGGAAATTGAGAATGGCGGGGCAGTCTTTTCGGGCTTCCTCCCCGCATCCCCTGATTTCCCAGCAGGGGGCGATCGTGAGCAGCTTCTTGATTCCGGCGATGTTCAGACCCTCGTCCGACAGCAGCTTACGAAGGCATTTCAACCATTGCAGGTCGTTGTTGGAGTAGTAGCGTTTCCCTCCGCGTCGAGCCGGCTTGACAAGGCCTTCCTGCTCGTAGATTCTCAATGTCCTTGGATGGATGTCCAGGAGCTCGGCGACAATGCCGATGGGGTAGAGGGCCTTCTGAGTCTCGATTTCCATTTTATCCAAACCTCCTGTAGCAATGCCTTACAAAGTCAATTAACTGCGGCGGATTATAAAACTTTAACTTCTGGGTGTCCAATGTTTTCCCCAATGCATTGCAGATGAGCAGCTGCCTTTTTCCGCTTGTCACTCCAGCCTCAATCCATTTACTATGTTACGATCTGTTCCATTTATCGACCCTGAAAAATGCACAAGCGACGGCTGATTCAGCCATGCGGGAGAAGACCTGATGCGCAGTGACGCCATGAAAAGCGGAGTGGAAAAGGCCCCCCATCGATCCCTGTTGAAGGCCATGGGGTACACCCAGACCGAGCTCGATCGTCCCTTGATCGGGGTGGCGAATTCATTCAACGAAATCATTCCGGGACACATTCACCTGGACAAAATTGCCGAGGCGGTCAAGGCCGGCATTCGCCTTGCCGGAGGCACCCCCGTGGAGTTCAGCACCATCGGCGTATGCGACGGCATCGCCATGAACCATGCTGGAATGCGCTACTCTCTCGCCAGCCGGGAGCTCATTGCCGATTCGGTGGAGGTGATGGCGATGGCTCACCCTTTCGACGGGTTGGTCCTCATTCCCAATTGTGACAAGATCATCCCCGGCATGCTCATGGCTGCCCTGAGGCTGAACATCCCCTCTCTGGTTGTGAGCGGCGGTCCCATGCTGGCCGGTAGAGTCGGGAGCAAGCCGGTGGACCTCATCTCAGTGTTCGAGGGGGTGGGAGCCCTCAAGGCGGGCCAGATATCCGAAGCCCAGCTCACGGAGCTGGAAGACGAGGCGTGCCCCGGCTGCGGGTCCTGCGCGGGGATGTTCACGGCCAATTCCATGAACTGCCTGACGGAAGCTCTGGGTCTCGGGCTTCCCGGAAACGGGACGATTCCAGCGGTGAGCGCCGCCAGGACTCGCTTGGCGAAAATGGCCGGCATCCGCATCATGGACCTGGTGGACAGGAATATCTGTCCGAGAGATATCGCGAATCTCCGGGCATTCGAGAACGCCATTGCGGTGGACATGGCCCTTGGATGCTCGACCAACACGGTTTTGCACGTACCCGCCATTGCCCATGAGGCCGGCATTCATCTGAACCTCGACGTTTTCAATGCCATCTCCTCGCGCACTCCCCACCTTTGCAGCCTGAGGCCGGCTGGGCCCCATTTCCTCGAGGATCTCAATTCGGCGGGCGGAGTTCAGGCGGTGATGAAGGTGCTCTCGGCCCGCGACCTGATTCATGGCGACGTCCTGACGGTGACCGGAAAGACCGTGGGGGAGAACCTCGACCCGATCCAGGTGCTGGATCCCGAGGTGATTCGACCTTTGAACCGCCCATACCATGAACAGGGAGGCATCGGTGTTCTGTATGGCAACCTGGCTCCGGAGGGTGCGGTGGTGAAACAGTCGGCCGTAGCGCCGGAAATGCTGAAACGACAGGGTCGCGCCCGGGTTTTCGAAAGTGAGTCATCGGCTGCCGAGGCCATCCTGGGGGGCGGGGTCCAGGCGGGAGACGTGGTGGTCATCCGCTACGAGGGGCCAAAGGGCGGTCCGGGCATGCAGGAGATGCTGACCCCCACTGCGGCCATCATGGGGATGGGGCTCGGCAGGGACGTGGCGCTGATCACCGACGGGCGATTCAGTGGTGGAACCCAGGGGGCGGCCATCGGGCACGTCTCCCCCGAGGCGGCCGAGGGTGGTCCCATTGCCCTGATCGAGGAGGGGGATTCGATCCTCATTGATATTCCCGGCAAGAAGATCGAGCTCCTGGTGGAAGCCTCGGTGATCGAGGAGCGACGACGCCGATGGACCCGCCCGGAGCCACGGGTCAGCTCGGGCTACCTGGCCCGGTATGCTCACCTCGTGACCTCGGGAGCCAGGGGAGCGGTGCTGGAGATCGGCGGTGGCAATCGCTGATGTGTAAGGTATTGTGAGCGGGGAGAGGTCCGGGCGGGGCCTTCCGCGGAGCACATCTCGAGTGGTTCTCGATCGAAGAGGAAAGGGCCTCTGTGGGGTACGTTTTTCGCCTGGAGGATGCCCACCAATACCAGGATTGGTTCACTACGGAGCCCGGCAGGTCCGCCGCGGCCATCGAAAAGGAAGTCCTGCATCGGGTATGGTCCCCCGTTCTGCCGCAGAGCGTCCTTGAGGTCGGTTGTGGAACCGGGCTATTCCTGGAATGGCTGGCCGGCTTCGGGCACCAGGTGACGGGTATTGAGCCGTCCCCGCACATGCTCGAAATCGCACGCAAGAGGGTTCCGCCGAGGATCGCCCTCGATCGCGGCTTCGCCGAGGACCTCCCGTACGAGGACAATGCTTTCGACACGGTGGCATTGATCACCACCCTCGAGTTCGTGGACCATCCCAGGCGGGCCCTCGAAGAGGCCTGCCGGGTGGCCAGGCGGCATGTGATCCTGGGCGTTCTCAACAAGTACTCGATCATCTCGGCCCAGCGAGTCATCGAGAGTCTGTGGCGGGCATCCGTTTACCGAAAAGCCAGGTTTTACGGGGTGTTCGAGCTCCAGCGCCTCGTGGCCGAAGTCCTCTCGGGCCCCGTTCCCATGCGGTGGCGAACGTGCCTCTGCTTTCCCCTGCCATTGCTGCGTTATCTGCGGTTCATCGAGCGGTCCCGTTTCATGCACTGCCATCCCTTTGGCCATTTCATCGCCATGCGCATTGACATGTGCTATCCCATGAGGACCATTCAAGATCCTCTCCTGCATGATCTTCCGTCATCGGTCGGCCGCCCGGGCTATCACGCTTCCTGCTGGCTCTCGGTGCCCCCTCGGAGGGTTACTCCGGGAGAGAGCCATCCCCACGGGGTCGCCTGAACGGTGACAGCCGCCGGCGTGGTCCATGCCCCCTGCTGCACCGGTCTCTCCCGCCGGTTACGGCGCCGGCTCGATGCCGGTCCCAAGCTCATGCAATGTGGAGGCTCCCATGAAAGAAGCCATGTTCTGCCGGAAGTTGGAATCGGATGTGGTGGAATGCTTCCTGTGCGCTCAGCGCTGCAGGATCAAGCCTGGAAAACGCGGAAAGTGCGGTGTGCGCCAAAACAATGCGGGCACGCTCTTCAGCCTGGTCTATGAGCAGGTCATCGCGCAGCATGTGGATCCCATCGAAAAAAAGCCCCTATTCCATTTCCACCCCGCATCGAGAAGTTACTCCATCGCAACAGCCGGGTGCAATTTTCGATGTCTTTTCTGTCAAAATGCCGATATTTCCCAACTTCCGCGGGAGCAGCATCTGATTCCGGGGAGAAGGGTCCCGGTGGAGGATGTTGTCCGGGAAGCGCTTGAGAGCGGATGCGCCACCATTTCTTATACCTATACCGAGCCCACGGTTTTCATGGAATACGCTCTCGATGTGGCGGAGCGGGCTCATCGGGCGGGATTGGGCAATGTCTTCGTCAGCAACGGCTACATGACGGCCGAAGCCCTGGAGGTTCTCGCGCCCCGCCTGGATGCGGCGAACATCGACTTGAAAGCTTTCTCCGACGAGTTTTACTCCGAACAATGCGGAGCTCATCTCCAGCCTGTCCTCGACACGCTGCGACGACTGAAGGACTACGGAATCTGGCTGGAGGTCACCACCCTCCTCATTCCTGGACTCAATGACGATCCGGGGCAGCTCCGGGACCTGGCCAGGCACCTGGTGAGCCTGGGCCCCGAGACTCCATGGCATGTGAGCCGATTCCACCCGACTTACCGCATGCTGGATCGCCGTCCGACTCCGGTGGAGGCTCTGCGGATGGCACGACGGATCGGACTGGAGGAGGGGCTCCATTACGTCTACACCGGCAATATCCCGGGCGACGAGGGAGAGAGTACCTTCTGCCACTCCTGCGGCGAACTTCTCATTGAGCGTTTCGGCTTTTCGGCGCGGATCCGGGGTCTCAAGCGCGGGGCGTGTACGAGGTGCGGGGCGGCCATGGCGGGGGTCCGGATCCCTTAGTACAGCGCCACGCAAATGAGTGTCCGATAACCGCCTGTCATGCCCGCGAAGACGGACATCCAGGCTTTTCTTCTGGATTCCCGCCAAAGACATGCGGGAATGACGACCCGGAGCAAGGGTCACTTCAATCTGTG
>Ga0101944_10004624_pt1 | contig 16759 bp, 16 predicted proteins | sample DewCreD2012metaG_FD_75245 | JGI IMG/M metagenome (GOLD analysis project Ga0101944, IMG submission 75245) | Hot spring sediment bacterial and archeal communities from British Columbia, Canada, to study Microbial Dark Matter (Phase II) - Dewar... ...
TGGCCCCACAGGAGCGCTACGCACAAAACAATGATAGCATAAAATGTTCTCTTTTTGACCCAGTAGTACTAGGCTGCCCACCGAAGCGTGTCGATCAAGGCCGAGAGAGCAGCTGGTTGCTGGCGTCGGCTGGGGTAGTAGATGAAGAAGCCGGGGAACGGTTGGCACCAATCTTCGAGCACGCGAATCAGCGCCCCGTCCGAGAGATGAGGAGCCGCATGCTGCTCGGACATGTAAGCGAGGCCTACCCCGTCGATCGCAGCGCGAATGACGATCTCCAGGTCATCCACGATGAGTGGTCCCTCTACCGCAACCGAAAGAGATTTCTTGCCCTTTTCGAACTCCCATCTGTAGACGCCCGCAGATCCGTGCCGAAAGTTGATGCACCGATGGCTGATCAGGTCACGAGGCGATCTTGGCCGAGGACGTGATTTGAAATAGTCTGGCGACCCCACGATCGCCGGCCTCAAGTCGGGGGACACCCGAACAGCGATCATGTCCTTCTCAATGAATTCGCCGAAGTGAATGCCTGCATCGAACCCCCCGGCAACAATGTCCATTCGGCTGTCGTCCGTTGTGATGTCGAGCAGGATATCCGGGTAATCGCGGGCAAACTTCCCGATCTTAGGCACGAGCACGGTCTTCACGGCAAGCCGGGGCGCGAGCAGGCGGACACGTCCGGCAGGTTTCGTGCGCAAACCGGAGACCTGGTCTAAAGCCTCTCCGATGTCCGTGAGCGCCGGGCGTAACCGTGCGAGCAGGCGTTCTCCCGCATCGGTCGGCGCAACGCTCCGCGTCGTGCGCGAAAGCAGGCGCACGCCTATTCCCTCTTCGACCTTGCGCATCGCGTGGCTGAGTGCGGACGGAGAAACACCCAAGCGTTTCGCGGCTCGCGTGAAGCTGCGCTCCTCGGCAACGACGAGAAACGCCGCCAAGGCGGTGAGATCCTCTCGAAGCATTCATGAATTATATTCAAAAGCCCTTGTTCATTTCCCCATCTTCTCAATTGCCTGGTTTGCCCGTACTGTGGATTTAGGGGAGACAGAACGGCAACGACGCGATGCCGCGTGGATCCGCACAAGGCGGGAGAGGTGATGCGATGGATCAATCGTTTGCAGACAAAGTCGCGCTGGTTACAGGCGCCGGCTCCGGCATGGGCCTGGCAGCGGCACAGGCCTTTGCCCGCGAGGGCGCCGCTGTTGCTCTGGCCGACATTAATGAACTGGCTGTTCGTACCGCAGCGGAGCAACTGGTCGCCGCCGGCCACCAGGCGATCGCGATCGGATGTGATGTCATCGACGAAGCTCAGGTGAAGAGGATGGTCGAGCAGACGGTGTCGGCTTTCGGACGTCTGGACGCCGCATTCAACAACGCCGGAGTGCAGAGTCTTGCGGTGGAAACTGCTGACGCCGCCAGCGAGGAGTTCGACCGTGTGAACGCCATCAATCTCCGCAGCGTGTGGCTCTGCATGAAATACGAGCTACAGCAGATGCGCAAGCAAGGAAGCGGCGCCATTGTGAACAACTCTTCCATCAGCGGCCTGATCGGCATACCCGGTCGCGCCATCTATCACGCAACCAGGCATGGCGTGATTGGGCTGACGAAAAGCGCTGCCCTTGAATATGCGGCAAGAGGAATCCGCATCAACGCTGTGTGCCCCGGCGCCATCGACACGCCGATGGTTGCTGGCATGATCGCCAAAGAGCCGGACACCATGAAGGAGATCATCAGGGAGCAACCCATCGGACGACTGGGCCGGCCGGAGGAGGTTGCGTCCGCTGTTATAATGCTTTGCAGTCCCGGAGCAAGCTTCGTGATCGGGCACGCCCTAGCAGTGGACGGCGGTTACACAGCGCGTTAGGGAGATCCCACTATGAGGGCTTGGTCGCGCGAGGAACTCCAGCAGATTGCTAAAAGCGATGACCTGCACATCTCGCCGCTCCGTGAGGATGGGGTGCCCTACGGCACTCCAACGTGGATCTGGTCCGTGGTTGTCGGTGATGCGCCATATGTACGGGCCTACCACGGACAGAATTCCCGCTGGCATCAAGCGGCGATGCGGCAGAAAGCGGGGCGTATTACAGCCGCCGGCCTAACCAGGGAGGTCACCTTTGAGCCGGTTGAGGGCCCCATCCATGATCGCATCGACGACGCATACCGGGCGAAGTACGGGAGTAGCCCCTATCTTAAGCCGATGATCGGCGCGCGCGCCCGGTCGGCCACGGTCAGAATCACCCCGCGGGAGGGAGACACCTGAGGTTCAGAGGGAAGAAACCATGCCACACGTTATCGTCAAGCTCTGGCCCGGCAAATCGGAGAAGCAGAAGGCCCAACTCGCCGCGAAGATCACCGAAGACGTGATGAATGTCCTCAATTACGGCGAGGAGTCCGTGTCCGTGGCCATTGAGGAAGTCAGCGCCGAAGACTGGGCGGAAAAGGTCTACCGGCCTGACATCGTGAACAGCCCCGGCAAGCTCTACAAGAAGCCGGGCTACCGGATGTGAACCGCTGCGGGAAGCGCCCTCCCCAGAGAACAATCGAACGCTTTATGTGCAATCAACGGAACGATTTTCATCACGAGCACAGCCCCGTCGAAATGGCGGCCCTCAGGGCGAAGGCTCGATGGCCTGGAGGACGGAAATGAGACTGCCAGGTCCCACGATGGGTTTCATTCTTCTACTTTGTTCGGCCAGCGCCCAGACGGATCTACGAGGAGGCAAGCAGATGCAGAACATCACGATCGTGCGTAGCGGCTCGATACCCGCGAGCCAGGGACCAGCCGAATACTTCACCGGATCGGTTCGCATAGACATGCTCTTCCCGGTGGCGGGGCCCGCCAAGGCTTCCGGAGCGCGTGTCACATTCGAACCCGGCGCTCGCACGGCTTGGCACACGCACCCGGCGGGGCAGGTTCTCATCGTGACGGAAGGCACCGGCTGGGTGCAGCATTGGGACGGCCCCGTTGAGGAGATTCGAGAGGGCGATGTCGTCCGTATCCCGCCGGGCCAGAAGCACTGGCACGGAGCGACACCCACGACGCGTATGACACATATCGCCATTCAGGAGCAGCTTAACGGCAAAGTTGTCGACTGGATGGAGAAGGTCAGCGAGGAGCAGTACCGGCGTCATTAAGCAATGATCCGCCACCTTTGCGTGCTCTTGTTGTTAGCCGGCGCAGTGGGCAAAGCGCAAGACCCGCCGCACAAGCCAAGCGTTCTCGAGCAGCCCCCTGCGCAACCCGCGATGGAGAGCCTCAATCTCGTTGGGGCGGGCCGGCGTGGCTCAGCCGGGGGCGCGGCCACAGCCTCCCACCGCATGGCGGGCTGCGGTGCAGGGACAGCAGCTGGTCAAGCAGGCAGGCGTAATGAGGAGGTAACTAGTCATGACGAATGATCTCAGCAGCCTGCTACGTCGCAGTGCGGCCGCCGGCATGATTGCAGGCATGATCGCAGCAGTGCTGGCTGCAATTCTGTTTGCCAGTGCGCTAGAAACTCAGCAGGTAGCGGGCAGCCAGGGAACCGGCACCTCGGATCAACCTGCAGTCATTCCAGCCAAACTGGATTGCGCCGCGCTGGTGCAGGACGGCGGCGGGCGTAATTCGGACGTCCCGGACTTTCAAGAGATCCCCGGCGCGCCAACGCGGATTACGTCGGCCCGCGTCGTCGCCGCAAGTGGTGCGGACCCGGAATACTGTGAAGTCACCGGCTACGTGCAGACGCAGGTAAAGTTTCAGCTCAAACTGCCAACTAAGACCTGGCATCGTCGCTACCTGCAATTCGGCTGCTCAGGCTACTGCGGCATGATCCCCAGGACGGCATTTCCCGCCAACCGGGCCCAATTGGGCGGCGACTTCGCCTTGGGCGCTACCAACACCGGCCACGACACTGCGCAGGCGACCGACACACTCTGGGCCGGAGCCAGTGAACAGGCCCGCATCGACTACGGCTATCGCGGCGTGCACGTGGTGGCAGTAGCCGCGAAGGCCATCCAGGCTGCCTACTACGGACACCCACCGACGCGTTCCTACTGGATGGGCTGCTCCTGTGGCGGGCGTGAGGGGCTGATGGAAGCGCAGCGCTACCCGCGGGACTTCGATGGGATCGTCGCCGGCGCGCCCGCCAGCCTGCAAACGTTCAACCCGATTTACATGGCTTGGGCCCTACGCACCAATTCTGATGCGAGCGGTCGGCCCATTCTGACGGCTGCGAAATTGCCAGCCTTGCACGCAGCGGTCATTCGATCTTGCGACGCCAATGATGGCGTTCCTGGTGATGGGTTGATCGGCGACCCTCGCGACTGCAATTTCGATCCTACCTCCATCCAATGTGTCTCCGATGACCGGACGGACTGCTTGACGCCTGCTGAGGTTCGCGTCGTGAAAACGTACTTCACGGGCAACTTCGACTCTCAGGGTCGGCGGCTGGACCCTCGCGTACTGCCCTACGGCTCGGAACTCTCCTGGGCCGGATTCTGGGTTCCGCGTGCGGAGGCAGCCCAGGACGCGAGGGGCGCGCGACGGAGCCTCGGCGCCTGGGCGTTCGGCGATAACGCAGCCCGCTGGTTCAGCTTTCCCATCGGCCAGGGCAAGACGCTTGACCAGATTCAGCTCACGGTGGACGAGCTGCGCCGTATGGCCCTCTCGGCCAAATTCTACGAACCACTAGACCCAGACCTGCGCGCATTTAGCAAGAGCGGCGGCAAGTTGATGATCTACCAGGGACTGGCCGATTGGGGAGTGACGCCCTCACAGACGTTGATGTACTACGACGCGCTGCGCCGTGTTGCGGGAGGGCAAGAGCAGACGGACCGCTTTGCGCGCTTGTTTAACGTTCCGGGGATGTCCCATTGCTCCGGAGGCCCGACGCCGGACCAGTCAGAAATGCTTCTTCAGATGGTCCGGTGGGTCGAGAACGGACAAGCACCCGAATCGATTTTGGCCACTGACCGCAATCCTGCCACCAAGGCAACCCGGCGGCGGCCCGTTTTCCGCTATCCCTTAGCCGCTCGCTACGTCGGCCCGAATCCGGTACAGGATCCAACTGGTCCAGACAAGCCGGAGAACTTTGTGGCGACCAGACCGGCGAGGCCGCAAGCCGATTCGATCGATTGGGCCGCCGACTACTTGCTCACGCCGGGCGCCCACGCCGATGTGTCCGCCCTACAGCGGCGGCGTGTGGGGGAAAAGAAATAGACAGGGGTGATGCCAATGCGAGGAACCATGCTCTACGGGCCGGGCGACATCCGGTTTGAAGACCGCGAGACACCCAACATTATGAAGCCAACCGACGCAGTAATCCGCCTGACGGTGACTTGCGTGTGCGGATCAGACCTCTGGCCGTACCGGGGCTTGCAGCCGATCAACGGCCCAACGCCTATGGGGCACGAATACTGCGGAATCGTCGAAGAGGTCGGCGGCGCAGTGAAGTCCATCAAACCGGGGCAATTCGTGGTCGGTTCGTTCGCCACGTCGGATAACACCTGTCCCCATTGCCGATACGGTTATCAGTCATCGTGCCAGCGACGCGAATGGGTCAGCACGGCGCAAGCGCCGCTGCTGCGCGTCCCGCTCGCAGATGGGACACTGGTACCGACTCCGGACGTTCCACCCGTCGATCTCTTTCCCAGCCTGCTCACGTGCTCGGACGTGCTGGGCACCGGTTGGTTTGCGGCCGATGCAGCAAACGTCAAGCCGGGTGCAACCGTCGTGGTTGTGGGCGACGGCGCGGTCGGCCTTCTCGGTGTACTCTCGGCCAGGCAGATGGGCGCGGAACGCATCATCGTGATGAGCCGTAACCCGTCGCGGCAGAGGCTGGCACGAGAGTTCGGCGCGACGGATATCGTCGCTGGCCGCGGCGATGAGGGAGTCGCGCACATCAAGGAGATTACCGAGGGCGTCGGCGCAGACTCGGTGCTGGAATGCGTGGGCACGCAGGAGTCAATGATGCAGGCGATCCAATCGGCCCGTCCCGGCGGGCACGTGTCCTTCGTCGGTGTCCCGCACGGGGTCGACTTGAATGGCGCGCAACTGTTCTTTTCTCACGTACACCTCCACGGGGGACCAGCCCCAGTGCGCCGCTACTTGCCAAAGCTGATCGACCTCGTCCTGAAAGGCAAGATCAATCCTGGAAAGGTCTTCGACCTCGTTCTGCCGCTGGACCGGGTGGCGGAAGGCTATCGAGCCATGCATGAGCGGCGCGCGATCAAGGTGCTGCTTCGACCCTGAGGGGAGGGCTCCACATGTTCAGAATTCCTGAGATCTACAACCCGCTGTTGTCGCTCACCATCGCCGTGATCTGTGCGGTCGGCCTCCTTCACCGCGCAACCGCACAAACGCCAACACCTGTTGAGGTCAAGCAAGTGAAAATCGGAATCGGTTCGAAGACTTTCATCGCAATACTCGAAGACAATGCGACGGCGGTCGCGTTTCGGGCTCTGTTGCCTCTGACGGTCGAGATGACGGAACTCAATGGAAACGAGAAGTACGCCAGACTCTCCAAGAATCTTCCGGTCAAAGCGACGAATCCCGGAACCATCCAGACAGGCGATTTGATGATTTATGGTTCGAGGACTCTGGTGCTCTTTTACAAGACGTTTCGGACGTCGTATGAGTACACGCGGCTAGGACGTATCCAAGACACGACGGGTCTTGCAGCGGCTGTTGGCTCGGGATCCGTAACGGTCACCTTTGCGAAGGATTAGCCGCGATGAGGAGAACGCAGGAACTTACCATGGACAATCCATTGGATTTCAGCGGCAAGGTGGCGCTCGTCACTGGTGCCGCAGCAGGAATGGGGCTGGCGACGGCCCGTGCGTTCGCCAAGGCAGGCGCGGCTGTCGTGCTGGCCGACGTTAGAGAGGATCTAGTCTTGGCGGAAGCCCGCAAGCTGATATCAGCAGGTCATAAGGCCATCGCGTTCCGGTGCGATGTGAGCGACGACGCGCAAGTGGCGGCGATGGTGGACCGCGCCGTTGACGAGTTCGGCCGGCTTGACGCCGCCTTCAACAACGCGGGTGTCATGGCTCACATCGCGCCAACGGCTGACAGCACCCGCGAAGACTGGGACCGTGTGATCGGGATCAACTTGCGCGGCGTATGGAGCTGCATGAAATATGAGCTGCGGCAAATGCTGACCCAAGGCAGCGGCGCCATTGTCAACAATGCGTCGGTCGGGGCGCTGACCGGGAACCCGGGAATCGGCTCCTATATCGCTTCCAAACACGGCGTGGTCGGCCTGACGCGGACGGCCGCTCTGGAATATATCAAGCACGGCATCCGAGTGAACGCTGTCAATCCTGGCCTGATCGACACGCAGATCGCCCGCGATGTCGTCAGCGGGGACGAGGAGGCGTACGCGGCGTTAGCGAAGCACGTTCCCATCGGCCGCGCGGGAAGGCCCGAGGAAATAGCCGCAGCCGTGCTGTGGCTCTGTAGTCCGGGGGCTAGCTACGTGGTTGGTCACGCGCTGACCGTGGACGGCGGAATGACGGTGCTGTGACGACAGAGCCAAGATGTGGCGGCGAGTGGTCCGATAGCGATCCCGCCTCATCCGAATTGCACGGATGTTTTGTGCTACGCCGGCCTGGGATTCAGATGACGGATTTGGTGTGAAGTCCGTTTCTGTCAGCCTCCTGTTCAAGGATTGGTGCACAGCAGGATGTAGCCGAGGGTGGCTCCCGATGGGGTCTTCACCTTGAGGACGCCGGCCCACCCGGAGGGGTTGTTGGCGGCGCCGAGGTCAGCGAAGCGATAGCCGTTGCCGGAGCCGCCGGCGAGGATGAGTTCGCCGTTGGGAGTGAGTTCGAGCAGCGTGCTGTCGGCGAGGTTGGAGCCGGGGCCGTGGATCTTGATGGGTGAGGTGGTGTTGTCCGGGGCGGCGATGACGGTCGGGCCGGCAGCGACGCCGGAGGCGACGTGCAGCGTTTGGGACGCCCAGGTGCGGGCGTAGGCTTTCTGTGGGTCGTTGCCCTGCTGGAGGCAGGCGCCCCAGAGGTGGATGTCGCCGTTGGTCCAGTCGTCGCCGTTGGCGGCGTACTGGCGAACGACGATCCACAGGGCGGTCTGGCCGCTCGCCAGCGTGCCCGTTATCTTGAAGCGCTGCCAGGCGGTCGTGAGTGTGATCTGGGTCGGGCCGGCGAGGTAGGAAGCGTAGGGGCTGTCGACTATGGCGATCGACACCTTGCGGGTGCCGGAGGGGACTCGAGCCCAGATGTAGAAGGTGTATGTGCCGGCGCCGGCAAGGCCTGCAACCTGCTGCTGGACCACGGGCGTCGAGGTGACCGCCGCGATCACGTCCGCGGTTTGGTTGCCGTCCGGAGCGATGATGGCGTTCGAGGTAACGGAGCAGGAGCCGCCATTCTTGTCCCAGACAGACGCGGCGAAGTCCTCGGAGTGCTTCGCCATGTTCTCGAGTGGACCACCGATGGACTGGTGCGGGCCGCAGTCGACCGGCCCAGTGAAGTGGTCGCCCGCGCGATTGGCCGGGACGTATCCAAGGGCGTTCGTGATCTCACCCGCTTCGGGCGGACTCGCGCTGATCGTCACGCTTACGCGGTCGTTGGCGGGGTCGTCGGCGGCTGCGAGCGAGACGCGTGTGCCTTGGACGAGGTTCAGTGCCCGGCGTGTGCCGATGTCGGCGCCGTCCTTCTGGACTTTGTGGGGAAACTCGCCGCTCACGATGTCGGCAGAGGTGTGCGTGTGGCCCGGCAGATCGCTTGCCGCGAGGTTCGCGCCTGCGGTCACGCAGCCTTTGGCGTCGACTGTGACCTTCGAATAGGTGCCGGGCGACGCGCCGGAAGGAGCCATCGAGAGTACGCCCGACTCGACGGCGAGGCCCCCGGCGGCGTCGATCTGCACGATGCCCTTGTTGCCGTAGCCGGCGTCCGGGTAGGAGAACGCGCCGAAGGTCTGCCCGGGCGCGAAGTCGATGACTGCATCGGCCACGAGGTGGTCGGCGGCGTTCAGCGCCAGGCCCAGGTCGCCGGAGCCGTCGGTCTTGCGCCACTTCACCGCGCCGTTGTTGGGCAGGCGCACCAGCCCGGTGGCGGCCTTGTTGCCCGAGCCGAACTCGGCGCCGTCGACGAATGCCTTCGCGCCGGTCATCGTCACCGCGCCGTCCTTGCGGACGTAGTTGCGGCTGGACGCCGTGCCGAGTTCCTGCTCGATGGCGATGACGGCTTCCTGCAGCGCTTTTAGATACGCCGAGACCATGTTGGCGCGCACGGTTGCGCCGGAGGTATGTTGGGCCGCGACGGTGCCGAACGCTCCGCGCTGGCAGCCGGTGAACTGGGTGGCGGTCTTGGCGGTGTAGACGATCAGCTCGTCGTCGATCGAGAGAATCCCGTACTCGTCGGGAAAGCCCACGCCGGTGGACTCGACGCTGATCGTCGTGTCACCGGCATAGACCGGCATCGTGGTGATCGTTTCGAGCGGCTTCGCCGAGAAGGCATCGGCGGGCGAGTAGAGGCTCGATGCGCCATCGATTGCGTTGGGATATTCACTCACCCGTTCAGCCTCCTCGCGTTCAATCGGAACGTGTTCATCCGGCTGCTGGCCTCAGGCGCATAGGCGACGGCGACGGGCGCCTCGGGCGAGCGCGCGGCGCGTGGCCGATGGTAAGAGACGAGCGTCGCTGTAGACTGCGCAGGCGCCTCCAGCGGCACAGGCCGCGAGTTCAGGCAGAACTGATCGAACGCCCAGAAGCAGAACGAGTACAACCCGCGATTGCGCCACATGCCGTAGGCCTCGCGCATCGGCGGGTCGGGCGGGCCGTAGATGCCTGCCAGGTACATGCACTCCGACGCCGGGCGCCCGAGCTTCAGCGGAAACTCGAGCGTCTGCCGCATGAGCTGCGCATTCTTCTGCCAGACGTCGTAGTCGAAGCCTTCCGAGCGGAAGTACTTCACGCCGTAGGCCGACGTTTTCCACTCGTGCGGCAGATTGACGTGAAAGTTGAGCGCGCGGAAAGCCGGATCGGGGGAGGGCTTGCCCTGGTTGGCGTCGAGCGGCCAAAGGCACTCGAATACTGCCGTCGGATGGAAGCGCCGGACGTAGCTGATGACCTCGGCGCAGTACTCCCAGATGCGGTCGCGCAGGAAGTTGGCGCTCTCGATGTCGTCGTCGGGCGTATCGGTGTTCGCGAGGAAGCGGTGCAAAGGCCGGCCATAGCGAGCCTGGAACGCCGCCTTCGTGTCGTCGTCGTAGAACGGCATGCCGGAGTCGTTCGGGAAATACCACCACTGTGTCTCGCCGAACTGGAGGACGATGGGCAACCCGGCGGCGGCGATCTCGTCGGCGCACTCCTTGTACATCTGCTTGACGTAGTTCCGCACGCGCGGGCCGAAGTGCATCTGGTGCGACGGGATCGGCAGGAACACCGGCTCGCCGTCCCAGTAGCGCGCGGCCATCGCCATCGGCGGGAGGTAGCACTCCATCGAGAAGGCGAAGCTGGCGTCGATGCCGGCCTGCTTGAACTCGCGGGCCAGGTCCCGAATCCAGTTGCGTGCGCCGTGGGTCATCACGGGCGAGATCGAGTCGATCATTTCCCAGGCGCCCTCGGCGCCCGGCTGGTCGAGCGCCGGCGTGCCCTGCGAGATGCTCAACTGCGCGCTGGCCGAAACGGTGAAGGTGTAGCTCGGCGCGCGGGAGCGGATGTGGATCGAGCCGCCATCGCTCGTGCACCAGACACCCGGGAAAGTGACGTTGATCATCGCGCGCAGGTGCGCGGCGATGTCCTCCGTGGCGAGGCCCGCGCCCGGCGAGAAGTAGAGCGTGGTGCCGGAGAGATTGATCCACAGCGGCTGATCCACCTGCCAGAGGCCGATGCTTACCGTGCAGTTCGGATAGGTCGCCTCGACGCGGCGGCGCTTGTTGTTCCAGAAGACGCCCATGTAGACATCGGCATGGCCCATGAATCCAAGCTGCTTCAGGTGCCAGACGTGCCAGGCGGGCGGCTTCTTGTAGCCGTGGTCTGTGTCGAAGTCGATGGCGAGCGAGACGTCGGGATAGACCTTGGGCGGGTCTGGAGGATCCTGAGGTTCAAGCGGCCAAAGATAGTCGAAGTAGAAATAGTAGCCGCTGCTCGACGGGTGCTTGTCGAACAGCGCGCGGATCTCGACCGTGTGCGTCCCGCCAGGCAGCGCGGCGGCGAGTTTTTTCATCGCCGCGAGGCCGTTGTAGTCGTTGAGATAGAGATCGTGGACGACAGGCGCGCCGCCGTCGATCGTGACTTCGATCCGGCCCGCATCGCGGCCGAGCCAGGTGCCGAGATAGAGAGCGTGCGCGCGCGGGTAGGAGTAGCGGANGGTGATGCGGCGCAAATCGGACGGATCCGTTGGCGCACAGCGCTTCCCATGTCCGAGCGACCACCACTGCGTGGGCCAGCCCGCGCCGTAGCGGTAGTCTCCCCAGAAGCCCTCGTACCGGCAGCGGCCATCGGATTCCTCGATGCGCGGCGCATCGCCGCCAACTTTCAGCGTCCGGTCGCCAGTGACAGAGAGATTCGAGATCCTCACTTGCCACTCGATGTCGGAGCGTGTGCCGGTGATAGTCGAGATCCGTTGGATGCGCGTGCCGGGCGACCAATTCTGCGGCGTTGGGGAGTCCTCGCCGCGGCGGACGAGTATGCGGTAATACCAGGTGGCGGGATCGTCCGGGTCGGGTTTGAGAAGGCCGAAGTTGGCGAGGCAGGCGATGCGCTCTTCCACTGTCGGCGTGCCGACGTAATACTTGCGTCCCGCGAGCATCTGGTCGGCGTCCGTCAGATGCCATTCCTCTTCGGTTCCAGGCTGGGTGGCTGCGACGGCCTCCTTCAGCCGCCCGCCTTCGCGCAGGCCCGCCTCCACGTCCTCAAATCACGGTGCGAAGGTGAGGTGGACTTTCACGATGTCGCTCGCGGGAACCGGCACGAGCGAGTACGGGTCGCCGTTCCGGTAGCCAGAGAGCGAGGCGAATGGGAAGGTAAATCGATAGGCGCGAGTGTTGCCGGCGCCATTGACGGCAGTGGCACGCGAAGTCGCCTCGAACTCGTCGTCGTTCTTCTCGATCCGGACGATTTGGTTCTGCCCATCGACCGAGACGCGGACGGGCATGCCGTTGGCATCACGGCCGTACTGACCCAGTTGCCCCACGAGCCGAAGCTTCAGTTCGCAAGAGGTGTTCGTCGTGGTGAACTGCTCAGCGGCGAGGCTCGCGGGCTGCTCGCCGTAATCGGGCGCCGGCGCGTCCACCATGCGATTCTTCAGCACCCGCCCGAAGTGCCGCGCTCGCGGGAGTACGCGGCAGATCGTCCCCTCTAGGTGCCGATGGCTGAAGTGCGCCGTGAAGCTCCCGCTCGACACCGAGAGGACCTTGACGACCTCGTCGTTGGCACCCCCGACATCCAGTTCCACATAGTCGCCTTCGCGAATCTCGCCCGATGACGCCACGCGCGCGGTATAGACGCCCGGCACAAACCGGGTGATGGTCGCCGGCGCCGACCCGCTGTTCGACCAGACGACAATGGGGCCGTTCACGCCAGGCTTCAGCGTCACGGTGACGACGTTGCCCGAGGCCGAGCAGGTGACCAGGCCGTTGACGTTCGGATCGTTGTTGAACCAGTTGGCGAAAAACTGGGCGATCTCTGAAGCGTCCGCGAATCCGCTCTGGGGACCGACCGCGACGGTCGTGTTGTGGATGAAGAAGTTGTGCCAGAACCACGGGTCGTCTTGCCACCAAATGGCCTGCTCGCAAGAGGGAGCGTCAGGAGTGCCGACGCCCTGGGTGAGTTGGGTTTCCAGTTCGCAGAACGCGATGGCCTCGGCTGAAGAGCACGACCACCGCGTGCCCATGAAGTAGATGTAGGCCTTGTCGGTGAGTGCCGGCGTGGGCTGAGCGACGAGCAATTCGTCAAGGGTTGCTGCATCGCGATCGTGAAGCGAGAAGCCGAAGCTGCCCGCAGCGTAGTCTCCCGAGACGACTGCTGCGTGGTGCATGAGCGGGACTTCGTAGATATCGCCCGCGCCGGTCGTGATCGTGAGCTTGTCCCAGCCGACCGAGGCGTAGCGCACGCAGTCCGGCCGGACGTTGCCCTCCTCGCCGTTGACCGGCAATACCTCCATGTCGTACTGGAGCGTCAGCCCGGAGAGGTCCGTCACGGGCAGAGGCTTCAGGCGCAGGTGGTTGAAATTGTCGTAGGCCGAAAAGAGCTGGACGTTGGCGAAGTCCTCGGCTGCTTGGAAGATGCCGGAGATCTGGAAGCCAGTCTCGGTGGCGTCATGCAGCGTGGTGGTCGCCGCGCGGCCGGAGAAGCCCTGGAGTTGGACCGTGCGGCGGGGGTCGAAGAGGAGGAGCGGTTCGGAAAGCATCACGGCCTCAGATGGGCTTGAGTGTATATACAATCCTCGTATATACTGGCGTTGTGTTCGACGATCTCATCGGGTTTGACTGGGACGTGCACAACGTCGGCCACGTCGCCGCGCACGACGTCATGCCCCAGGAGGTCGAGGAGGCGGTCAGAGGACGCCATGTCATCATCCCGGCCGCGCCCAAGAGTGGCGAGAAGCGCTGGAAGTTGCTCGGCAGAACGGCGGCAGGACGCTACCTGGTCGTGGTGTTCACCATCCGCCGGAAGCGATTCCGCACGGTGACGGCGTACACGATGAATCAAGCGGAAAGGAGGGTTTATGCCCCGCAAATCGAAGGCTGAACTAGAATCCATGAGTGCCGAGGCGGCGTGGTATACGACGCCGGAAGGCCGGCGTCAGACCCAGCGCGAATTCGAGCGGGCGCTGAAGAAGGGGACCCTCTTGCGCTCGCCCGGTTCGCCGATTCCACCCACGGACGCGAAAGTCCTGGCTGAGCTGGTCGAGAAAGCCAAAGCAAAGGCGACCAAGGCCATTTCGATCCGGCTGCCAGTGGCCGACCTCGAACGCGCGCAGCAGATAGCCGCCAAAGAAGGCATTGGATACCAAACCGTTTTGAAGCGGGCCATCCAGGCCGGCCTGAAAAAGGTGTCGTAAGCCGCTCACGTCTGAATCACCACCGTGAGGTCCGCCCCCGAATCCGGCGAGGCGACGGCCAGGATGTCGAAGGCCAGGTCCTCTCCCTCGTTGAGCACGGGCGTCGGCCAGATGGTCGGCCGGATGCGCTCGCCCGCGGCGTGGTCCTTGGTCACGATGGCGTCGAACGTCTGATTGTCTGGATCGGTGCTGATCACGCGGACATACTCTTCATTCGCGCCGCCGGGATCGAGGAAGACGAAGGCGCCGACAACGAGGCCGAGCCGGTTCGCGCCGTAGGAGGCCGTCTGCAAGGCTTGCGGATCGGGCCCGGCAGTCACCGCCGAGATCAGCACCAGTCCGTAGTCGGCATACGGCAGGCGCCGCGTGGCAGGGAGCCCCAAGCCTTCGTTGTTCACCAGGAAGTCATAGGTGGTCTTATAGGCGTCCGGCAGAGCCTGCGCGATGCCCATGTACTCGAGCGGTTCCCACGTCGCGCCGCCGTCCCGGCTGATCTTTACCAGGAACGCCGACTGGCCGTCGGTCGTACCTTGCTGGAGGTAGGCGTAGATGCAGCGGATCGATGCGGCGTCCTGCACCTTCATGGGGATGACGACGTTCTCTTGGACGGTGAGCGGACCGGGCACCTGAAAGGTGTACGCGCCGCCGTTGCAGGTGCGCAGGCCCGGCATGTAAGGCTCGTTGTGCCGGGAGAGCGGGAAGACGGTGAATGGCCCCTAGCCGAAGTGGTTGGCCACGCCGGCCAGCGCCGCCACGATGCAGGCGCTCGGCAGCTTCGCCTCGATCCTCGCGGGCAGGTCCGGTGTACGAAAGAATCCCTTGCGGACGCTGAAGGTGAACGTCTTCTGGTCGAGCTTGTAGAAGCGCATGCCCGCGAGATGCGCGCAGCGCAGGGTGCCGAAGGTCGCCTGGCCATCGGGCACGCCCGGGTAGGCGCGTTGCAGTTGAAACTCACCGCTCGGCACGACGTCGCCGGGCGCGCCCGGACCGGTGATTTGGGCGCATTCATAGGAGCGTCGGCCAGGGTTCGCAGGGTCGGCCGACTCGTCATTGAAGACGACGAAGTCTCCGACCCGAAAAACCCGCTGCGTATCGGGATTGACGGTGCAGACCACGGTGACGGGGTCGGTCGTAGCATCGACGGCAACGTCGATAGACGCCCAGAGATCGGTGGTCAGTTCATCCACGTAGTAGAGCGCCAGCGTAATCTCGTGTGCGCCGACGATGTTCGAGTTGCCGGAGGTGTCGGGCGCGACCGTCATGTCGTCGATGGCGAACGTGCCGTAGTCGCCCAGGCGGGGAACGCCGTTCAGCACGCCAGGGACGCCCGTGTCGATGAGTACTTCCTCGGTTGGCGGCTCGGGCACAACGTCAGCGGGCTTCGGGCCGGCGACCAGGTCGTACATCGAGTCCGTCGTCGTGCGGCCCTGGATGTCGATCGAGTAGTCGCGGTTGAGCCGCCAGCCGGTCACGCGGAACTCGCCCTGCCCGCCGGGCATGTCCGGATGGGTCATTGAGCAGACCATGCCGGGCTCGGTGTTGAGCGCAAGCACGGTCGTGCGGAAGCCGATCTGGCGCGCCTTCTTCCATTCTTCCGGGGTGATGCCGCCCAGCTCCTCACGCAAACGGACCGTGATGATGCGCGCGGCTTGCGACTTCGACGCCGTGCCGGAGAGATTCACCGTCGACTTCAGGAACAGTGGACCCGCTCCGCCGCCGATCAGCGTGGCGTGATCGATGCCGTAGAGCGAGATCGAGTTGGCGACGAACTCGAAATCCTCGTCCGCGAAGTTCGCAGTGAGGTGGTTGAACGATGGCTTCAGCGGCGCGAGTTGCAGGCTGCGGAACAGGATGTTGCCTTCGGTGAACGCCTCGACCGCTGACGAGTTCACGCGGACGTCGAGCTTCAGTTTGCCGTTCGAGAAGGTGTAGTAGCCCAGGCAGTTCATCAAGACTTCCTGGAGCCAGTCGCGCAGCGGCTTCTCCTCCTGAAGCACGCCGCGGAACTTGAACTGCGTTTCGGTTCCCGTGCCGACCAGTTTTGAAACCTGCTCGTCGCAGATCGCCGCCGCCGCGATGGCGGCATCGACGTCAAACAGGGTCTCCGCGAAGTCCAGTTGCTGCGTGGTCGCTCCCGCTCCCAGGCGCAGGCCCCGCGCGCGAAGGAGCATGTTGACTGCGATCCAGATCGGCTTGGTCAGCGGTGGACCGAAGACTCGCACGCCGGGCGAGGTCCACACCCAGCCGCTCATTCCCTGCGCAACGACCGCCTCCATGGCGTGCTCGCTCAGCCTCGAGAGTTACAATCCCTTGGCGTCCGAGCGCCGGATCATCAGGAATGCTGTGCCGGCCGCGCGTTCCGGGCCGGCGTCCGTATCCATGCCGAATGTCGCCGGATTCGGATCTGGCCCCAGACTGGTCATCAACCCGAGCGAGCCAGGATAGCCGTGATGGTACTGCCCGTCGAGCTTGTGGCCCGTGCCATAAGCCCCCAACGGCCCTTCGCCGACGATGCCCACGGCAGCGTAGAAGTCGCTTTCGTCGCGGCCCGAGGCGATCTTGGCGTTCACGGGCAAGGAAGGCAGCCGCTTTGCGGCAGGAACCGGCAGAATCCACGTCGGGAGTGTCCAGGCTGCGGATGGCGGCGGCGATGTCGGGCGCTGGATAGTTGCAGGTGGCGATGGCGCGAACCCCATCCAGAACCGCCATCGCCGCGTAGTTGCGCTCGACGATGGGCCGCTGCGACTCCGGTGTGGGTAACTGG
>Ga0101944_10004626_pt1 | contig 16748 bp, 13 predicted proteins | sample DewCreD2012metaG_FD_75245 | JGI IMG/M metagenome (GOLD analysis project Ga0101944, IMG submission 75245) | Hot spring sediment bacterial and archeal communities from British Columbia, Canada, to study Microbial Dark Matter (Phase II) - Dewar... ...
TCCCTGGATTGTATTCCTTGAAAATCCCGCGCGCGGCGCGCTGGACGAGACTTGCGGCCCGCTGCCACAAAGAGACTGGCGGTTCTGCCGGCGCGATGTGGCGCAGCGCGGCGCAGCGCGCCACGCCCACGGCCGTGGCGTGCTCGGGGCCGGACACTTTTTCGTGGTTCGAGCGCACGCCGCGCGGCGCGCCCACGCGGATGTGCGTACGCATGACATCGCCCGCAACGCGCGCCAGGCCCGGCAGATGCGCCACTCCGCCCGTGAGCACCACTCCGGCCGGAATGGCCACCATCGGCTCTTTTTCCTCGAGCTGCTTGAGCGCGAGCTCAAAAATCTCCTCCACGCGCGGGTGGATGATTTCCGTGAGGATGCTCTGGGGCACCTGGCTGGTTTCCTCGCGGCCCACGAGGCGCATTTCCACGGGTTGCGCGTCGTGATCCGCCTGCGGGTCCGCGTTCCCGTATTTGAGCTTGATGCGCCGCGCTTCGCCGATGGAGGTGCTCAACCCGATGGCGATGTCGTTGTCTATGTGATCGCCGCCCACGGGAATGACGAAGGCGTGGGCCATGGCGCCGCGCTTGTAGAGCGCCACATCCGTGGCGCCGCCCCCGATGTCCATGAGCACGACGCCGATTTCCTTTTCGTCGTCGTTGAGCGCGGCTTCGCCGGACGCCATGGCCGAGGGGATGAGGCCCAGGACCGAGATGTCGAGCCGCGCCAGGCATTTGACGAGGTTGTGGATGGGCGCTGACGCGCCGGTGAGAATCTGCACCTGAACATCGAGGCGCGAGCCGGACATGCCCACGGGTTCACGAATACCCTCGTGCCCGTCCACGGCGTATTCCTGCTCGAAGATGTCAATGATTTCCTTGTCCGGCGGAAGGCGCAGGCCGCGGGTGGACTCCACGGCGCGCTGCGTGTCCTCGGCGGTGATGCTGTGCGGGTTCATCACGCTGGTGACGCCATGCGCGGTGTTTGTGGTGAGATGCGCTCCGGTGACGCTGATGTAGGCGGCCTCGACGGCGTGCTGGGCCATCTTCTCGGCCGCGCTCACGGCGCGGTAGATGCTGCGCGCCACGCGGTCAATGTCCGTGACCATGCCCTTGCGCATGCCCTCGGTGTCCGCGACGCCCACGCCCAGCACATCCAGCTCATGCTGCTCGTCCGCGGCCGCAATCACCGCGAGCGCCTTGCTGGTGCCCACATCTATTGCGTTGATGATGTTGCGTTCCGTCTTGCGCGCCATGATCTATTCCTTGATTGCGGCCTCCGCGGTTTTTTTCTTGATGAAGGTCGCGGCCTCGAGATTGCGCAGGTTCAGCCCTTCGTAGGGCACGCCCGCGCTTTCCAGGCTGCGCACCAGAAGAGGAATGTGATCCAGTTTCTCGCCCAGCCTGTCTCCATTGCCGAGCAGCACATACGCGCCATTGTTCATGTAGAGCTTGAGTCCGTTCTTGTTGAAATGCGCCGATGTCATGAGCGAACCGAGCGCAGGCTCGGCCTTGTCGAAGAAGGAAATCATGAGCGAGTCGTAGGGGAACTCGAGCCTTCGTCCCACCTCGGCAGGCTCCACGGCGTTCGACGAGATCATGCGCAGGCTGCTGCTGCGCGCCACATCGCTGATCTCGAGAACCACCTGTTCGCTGTCAATCATGTAGAACACCTTTTTGCTGCGCACATAGGCATAGGGCTGGCGCTCGGTGATGGTGATGAGAATGCGAGACGGCAGCTTGCGCTTGAGACTCACACCGCGCACGAGCGGGATTTCGCCGATAGCCGCCTTGACCCTGCCCGCGCGGAACGCCAGCATGTTTTCGCCGGTCCTGACGCCGGACGCGAGCAGCACCCGGTCCTCGCTCACCCGCTCGCACCCGTTGACATCAATGCGCTTGATCTCGAAGATCTCGGAATTGACAACGAACACGGACGCGAACATGAGCATGAACAGCACAAGGATGATCACGCGGGACCAGATCACGCGCGCGCGCTTCTTGCGGCGCATTCCGGTGCGCAGCGCAACCACTTTTTTGGGCGGCTGCCCGGCTGGCGGCCCGGCATGCCCGGTGTTGTTGTTCAGCGGTTCCATGCGTTTCCCTAAAGCGCGGCGATCACCCCTGGTCCCCGCAGACTGTCTGCACAATGAGACGCGCCGCGCCGCGCCGGTACAATGCGCGCGCTGCGCGCGACATGGCGTCCAGCTTCTGTTTGTCCTCCAGAAGCGGCGCCGCCACGCCGTCCAAACGATCCAGCTCCCGGTTCAGGATCATTTCGGCGGCGTTTCGTGCGCACAGATAGCGCGCGTTCTTTTCCTGATGGTTCTCGGCCGCGTACGGGTACGGCACGAGCACGGACGGCACGCCCTGGCACATAAGCTCGGCGATAGTGGTCGCCCCCGCGCGGCACACCGCCAGATCGGCCGCGGCGTACGCCAGGTGCATCTCATGCAGGTACGCCTCGACTTTGACTCTGTACCCCGCGCCGCTGCCCAGAGCGGACTCGTATTGTTTTCTCAAGTCTTCATCGTTGCCCGGTCCGGCGAGGTGAAGCGCCTGCCAGTCCGCGCGCTCCCTGTGCCGCTGCGCGAACCGGACCGCCGCCTCGTTGATGGCCACCGCCCCCTGGCTGCCCCCGAAGATGAACAGCGTGGCGCGCTCCGGATCCAGGCCGAGCTGCTCCCTGGCCTGGCTTTTCGACGGGATCTCCGTGTCCTCGAACCGTGACGGATTCCCCGTCAGCACGCACTTGCCCGCGGGCGCGCCTTCGGTGTTCTCGAAGCTGATGAACACCCGGCGGGCCAGCCGCGACATGAGCCGGTTGCTCTTGCCCATGGCCGTGTTCTGCTCCTGCAGATACACGGGCAGCCCCAAGAGCCGCGCGGCCATGACCGTGGGGAACGACACATACCCGCCGAACCCGATGACATGCGTTGCGCCCGCCGCGCGCAGTTGCGCGCGCGCCCCGGACACCGCGCCCGCAAGCGTGAGCGGCAGGCGCAACGCGCCCGCCGACACCTTTTTTCCGGGCAGCCGCACCGCACGCACCGGACGGAATGCGATGCCCTCGCGCCGCGCAATCCGTTCTTCCGCGCCCCCGGCCGCTCCGAAGATGTGCACTCCACAGTCCGGCGACAGCGCGTTAAACGAGTGCGCCAGTGCGATGGCCGGGTAGATGTGGCCTCCGGTTCCCCCGACAGCCAGCACGATGTTTTTCATAAAGCATTTTCCTCCGCACCGCCTCGCGGGTGGAGATGTTCACAAGTATGCCAACGCCAAGATAGATGCTGATCAGGGACGCGCCTCCGAAACTTACGAATGGCAGGGTCAGCCCGGTCACGGGCAGCACGCCCACGGCCACGCCCATGTTCACCACGGCCTGCAACATGATGGTGAAGGTGATGCCGAACGCCAGATAAGAGCCGTACGGATCGCTGCATTTCATGGCCACGCGGAATCCGCGCCAGCCCAGAATCGCAAACAGCACGAGGATCAGGACCATCCCTATCATGCCCGCTTCCTCGAGGATCACCGAGAAGATGAAGTCCGTGTGCTGCTCGGGCAGGAAGAATCGCTTGGCGTCGCCCATGCCCAGGCCGCGGCCGAACACGCCCCCGCTCACGATGGCGATCAGCGACTGAATGATGTGGAACCCGCTGTCCTGGGCGTCGGCCCAGGGATCGACAAACGCGAAAATCCGGCGCATGCGGTAGGGCTTTATTGCGACCATGAGCACGGCCAGGGGCGCGGCCATCGCCAGAACCGACCCCAGATGAATGAACCGCGCGCCCGCAATAAACAAGATGGCGAGGCTGATCACGGTCATGACCCCGGCCATGCCGAAGTCCGGCTCCAGCAGCGTCAATCCGGCCATGAGTCCGACCGGGCACAATATCAGGAAAAACACGCGCGTGTCGCGCACTTTGTCCCCGGCGCGCGCCACCAGCGACGACACGAACAGAATCAGCGACAGCTTGGCAAGCTCCGAGACCTGAAAATCCAGAGGACCCAGATTCATCCAGCGCCTGGCCCCGTTCACTTCCTTGCCGATGCCCGGAATCAGCACAAGACACAGCAGCAGAATTGAAAACCCGAACAGATACGGCGCAATGCGTTTGTAGAACCTGTAATCAAAAAACGCAGTGAACAGCATGCCGCCCCACGAGAGCAGCACCCAGATGATTTCCTTTTTCAGATAATAGGTTCCATCGTTGAGCTTGGCGTAGCTGGATATGCCGCTGGCGCTGAACACCATGACCACGCCGATGGAGGTCAGGATGAAAGCCACGGCGATGAGCACATAGTCCGGCATCACAGCCGGCGGCGGCTCCGCGGCCTTGATGGCGGGGCCAAGAGGATTTGCGTTGTCAGAGCGCATGGACGGCATCGGTGAACACCCGCCCCCGTTCTTCGTAATTTTTGAAAAGATCAAAGCTGGACGAGGCGGGCGAAAGCAGCACCACGCCGCCCGGCTCGGCCAGACCCGCGGCCGTGCGCACGGCCTCGTTCATGGTGTCCGCGACGCGCACCGCGTCGAACCCCGCGGCCCGAAGTTCCCCGGCCATGCGCCGCAGGCCGGGACCGACGATCACGGCGTGCGTGGCCGCGGCGCGCACAGCTTTATAGAATTCCGTGTAATCAAGGCCCTTGTCGTCTCCGCCAAGAATCAGCACCATGGGCCTTCCCTTGAACGCGCGCATGGCGGCCAGAGCCGCGTCCGGATTCGTGGCTTTGGAATCATCCACGAATTCCACGCCGTTCTTCACCGCCACAGTCTGAATGCGGTGCGGGAACCCTCTGAAAGAGCACAGCCGCTCCGCCACATCAGCCGCAGGCACGCCAAGAACCAGCCCGCACAGGGCCGCGTGCAGGGCGTTGGAATGATTGTGCTCTCCTTTGAGCAACATGTCCGATTCATGGCACAGCTCCGTGTCCGCATTCCCGAGGCGCGCGGTCAGCGCGCCCTTGCGCATGAACGCGCCGCGCTCCACTTCTTCGAGCGTGGACACGAACAGCACATCCGCGGCCGTGCATGCGGCCATGGCGCGCACCCTGGGATCGTCGCGGTTCAGCACGGCCGTGTCTCCAGCCTCCTGCTTTTCGATGAGCCGCCGCTTGGCCGCGGCATATGCGTCCATGGTTCCATGCCGCTCCAGGTGGTCGGGCTGCACATTGAGAATCATGGCGACGCGCGGCCGCAGAGTGTCGCACAGTTCGAGCTGGTAGCTGCTCAACTCGGTCACGAACACGGTGTCCCCATTGCTGTCCGCCACGGCTTCGATGAGAGGATCGCCAATGTTGCCAACCACCCGCACATCCTGGAATTTCGCGCCCAGGATGTGCCCGGTCAGCCCGGCCACGGTGGTCTTGCCGTTGGTGCCGGTGAGACCCGCGAACACCCCGTCGGCCAGGCGGAACGCCAGTTCTATTTCCGACATCACAGGCACGCCGCGCCTCGTGAACCGCTGGACCAGCGCGTGTTCGGGCGGCAGGCCGGGGCTTAATACGATCAGTTGCGGATCAGCACCGGCGGCTTGCGCTGACGGCATGAACCGCGCGCCCGCGGTTTCCACGGCCTTGATGGCCTGCGCGAACGCGGACAGATCCGCGCGCGTGTCCGTCACGGTCACCTCCGCGCCCAGGGGAGCGAGCGCGCGGGCGCAGGCCCGGCCCGTGACTCCAAGCCCCACGACCAGCACACGCATTCCCTTGAGCCACGCGGCCTGCTTCAAATCCCTGTCCTCCTCACCGCGCAAACGCCATAAGCGCCGCGGCGCAGCAAGCGGCCGTGAAAATCCAGAACCGCGCCACAACGCGCGTCTCCGGCCATCCGGCCTTTTCAAAATGGTGGTGGATCGGCGACATCAGAAACACGCGCCGGCCCGTTGTGCGGAAAGACGCCACCTGAATGATCACCGACAGCGCCTCGGCCGCGAACAGCAGCCCGGCCACGGCCAGAAACAGCTCGGCGCGCGCCACGATGGCCACGGCAGCCAGAAGCCCGCCGATGTACAGCGAACCCGTGTCGCCCATGAACAGGCTCGCCGGGTGCGCGTTGAACCATAGAAACCCGCCCAGCGCGCCCGCGAGCGCCGCCAGCACGGGGAGGAACTCACGGGCCGCGGCGCCGCCCGTGCGCGCGAGATACAGCCCGAATGCCGCGGCCACGAACACGGTGCATCCGCCCAGAAGCCCATCCAGCCCATCCGTGAAATTCACGCTGTTCAGCGTGCCCGCGAACACGAATATCACGAACGGAACAAACGCCCACGCCAAGTCCAGATCCACAAGCCCGAACGGCATGCGAATTGCCGTTGGCATGTCAACGAAACGCAAAACATACCACGCCGCGGCGCCGCCCAGCGCAAGCTGCAGAACGAACCTGTACCGGGCTTTGACGCCTTCGGTTTTCTTCCAGATGAATTTGGCCAGATCATCGGCCATGCCGATGAGGCAGCATGCCGTGGCCAATGCGATGGCGAACCATGCGTGGCGTCCCGGCGCCGCGCCCGAAATCACCAGCGCCAATGGCAGCGCCACAGCGAAGCCCGCTCCGCCCATGGTCAGGGTGCCGGACTTTGCGCGGTGCGATTCCGGCCCCTGCTCGCGGACAATTTGCCGCGCCTTGATGCGCCGCAGCAACGCCATGAGCGCGGCCGTGATCGCAAGATTCAGAACCAGGGCCAGCAAACCCGCGGCGAGCAGCCGTTCCATCAGATTTTCCCCCCGGCCAGCATTTCCACGACCTTTTCCAGATGCATGCCCCGCGAGCCTTTGACCAGAATGAGATCGCCGGGCAGAAACAACGCGCCCATGCGCCGCTTGAGCAGGGGGATGCTCTCAACCGCGACGACCATGTCCCCGGGCATGCCGCTCTCGAGAGCGCCTTCGGCGATCTGCGCGGCCTCGGAACCGATGGTGATCAGAAGATCGCAATTGCCGTCCACAAGTTTTTTGCCGATGTCGAAGTGCTCCTGGCGCGAGTATTCGCCCAGCTCGAGCATATCCGCAAGCACTGCCACGCGCCTCCCGCCCCACGGCAGCTCACCCAGCATCTGAAGCGCAAAAGCAAGTGAGGTGGGGTTGGAATTGTAGGTGTCGTCAATGATTACAGACCCGCCGGGCGTTTGTATGCGGCGCATTCTGCCCTGTTCGGCGATGTCCTGGAACAGCCCGGCCCTGATTTCCTCCACGCTCATGCGCAGATAGAGGGCCACGGAGATCACGGCCAGCGCGTTGTACACATTGGCGCGGCCGAGCAAGGGAAGACGCACGCGCCAGGGCTGGCCGGCGCCATGCACGCGGAACGAGATGCCGTTGAAGTCGCAGGAAATGCCCGTGGCGCGCAAGTGGCCGCTGTTGATGCCGAATGTCACCACATCGCCCCGCGTTCGCTTGGCCAGCCACGGGGTCCACTGATTGTCCGCGTTCAGAAACACGGGCGATCCCTGGGGCGCTTCTTCAATGAGTTCTCCCTTGGCCGCGGCGATGGCTTCGGCGCTGCCAAGTTCGCCGATGTGGGTTTTTTCCACATTGGTGATCACGGCGATATCCGGGGTTGCGATGCGCGCGAGTTCCCGGATCTGGCCGGGGCCGCGCATGCCCATTTCCAGGACCACGGCGCCGGTGTCCGCGCCCGCGCGCAGCAGGGTCTTGGGCACGCCGATTTCGTTGTTCTCGTTTTTCTCCGTGGCCACCACGCGCCAGCGCCGCGCCAGCACATTGCGCATCATGTTCTTGGTGGTTGTTTTTCCGCAGCTTCCGGTGATGGCCGCGACTGGCGCGCGCAGGGTTTTGCGCGCGGCCGCGCCCATGTCCTGATACGCGCGCAAAGTGTTCCCGACGCGCAGGACCGCGAAATCTCCGGGCAGCCGTGCGCGGCCCAGGCTCTTGCCGTGCGCGGCCGCGCAGCCGATCGCGCCCTTTCGCGCGGTGTCCGCAATGAACTTGTGCCCGTCGAATTTCTCACCCTCCAGAGGAACGAAAAAAGCGCCGGCGCATTCTCCCCTGCTGTCCGTGGTAATGTCCCGGATCAGCAAATCAGCGCGCCCGCGCTCCACGGCGCCGCCCGTGGCGTCAGCCAATTGTCCCAGGGTCAGCGGCTCCATGCCCCATCCTTTCCTGGAGGATCTTGCGCGCCACCACGCGGTCGTCGAAATGGATGGTGCGGTCCTTGAATATCTGGTAGTCCTCGTGTCCCTTTCCGGCAATTACAATGACATCGTTTTCGCGCGCGCCGCCGATAGCCGCGTGAATGGCTGTGTACCGGTCTTCTTCGATCAGATATTTGAAATCCCTGGGCGCGGTTTTCTGTTCAAGCTCCAGTTCCACGCCGCTCACGATCTGCTCGATGATGCGGTAGGGATATTCGGTGCGCGGGTTGTCCGAAGTGACGATTGCGAAATCCGCGAGGCGCGCGGCAGCGCGGCCCATGAGCGGGCGCTTGCCGCGATCCCGGTCCCCGCCCGCGCCGAACACCACGATCAGGCGGCCGCCGCAGATCCGGCGCGCGGATTCGAGCACATTCACAAGCCCGTCGGGCGTGTGCGCGTAATCCACAATCACGGTGAAGGGCTGGCCCTGGTCAATCTTCTCGAACCGGCCCGGCACGCAGGGCATGGAGCGCAGGGTGTTCCGGATGTTTTCCGAGGGAATGCCCTCGGCCAGCGCCCACGCGATCACGGCCAGCGCGTTGTACACATTGAACAGGCCCAGAAGGCCCGACTCCACGCGAAACGCCGGAGTAAATGCGCTGTTCACGGTGAAGGCGATGCCGGTGGCGTCAAAGGCGACATCCGTTGCGCGCACATCTGCGTCCGCGCTCTCGATGCCGTATGTCACCACGCGGCCCGGCAGGCCCTCGCGCGTTTTCTCGTAGTGTTCATCGTCGCGGTTCAGGACCTTGATTCCGTCCCCGGACACGGCGTCCATGAGAAACGCCTTCTTGGCCGCGAAGTAATCTTCGAAATCCTTGTGGAAATCCAGGTGGTCCTGGGTGATGTTCGTGATGATGCCGGCGTTGAAGCGGCATCCGGCGATGCGGTGCAGAACCACGGCGTGGGAAGACACTTCCATGCTCACATGCGAGCATCCGCGATCCTTCATGCGCGCGAGCAGCGCCTGCAGGTCCAGGGACTCGGGCGTGGTGCGCTTGACCTTAAGCTCCTCGTCCGCGATGCGGTTGACCACGGTGCCGAGCAGCCCGGTGGTTTTGCCCAGAGAGCGCAGCAGGGCGTCGGCCATGAACGCCACGCTGGTTTTGCCGTTGGTGCCCGTGACCCCGAGCAGATGCAGCCCGTCCGCGGGATGGCCGAAAAAGTTCGCGGCCAGAGATCCCATGGCTCTGCGCGTGTCCGCGACTTTAATCACGGTCACGCCCTCGAAGTCGCCATTGTAATCTTCAACCACGAGCGCGGACGCGCCGCGCGCCACGGCCTCGGGCATGAACGCATGTCCGTCCACATTGAATCCGCGAATGCAGAAAAACAGGGCGCCGGGCGAACACTCGCGCGAGTCGTAGCACAGCGCCGATATTTCAGGATTATCGGGGCCGCACAGCAACTCGAATTCGTATCCGTCCAGGATCTGCTGCAGTGGTCTGGTTATCACGGCGTCACATCCGTTCGGTTTTCGCCCGCCCACGAAAGAGCCGTCGTGGAGGAGGGCGGGATTTTTTTGTAAAGCAGGGTCTGCATCATGACCCGTTGAAACAGGGGCGCGGCCGTGAGGCCCGCGTAATAATACGGCTTGGGATTGAGCAGCACGGTCACCACAACGAATTTGGGATCGTCGGCCGGGGCGAAGCCCGCGAACGAAGCGATGTAGCGCCTTTCCGCGCGGTACGATCCGCCCACGGCGACCTTGGCCGTGCCCGTTTTGCCGCCCACGGCGTATCCGGGAATCTGCGCTTTCTTGCCCGTGCCATTGGCCACAACAGACGCCATCATGCGGCGCAGAACATCCGAAGTCTCCTGTGAGATCACGCGCCGCACGCGCGCGGGCTTGTTCTCCTTGACCACAGAGCGGTCAGGCGCCACCACGCGCTGCACCAGCAGCGGCCGCATGAGCCACCCGCCATTGACCAGCGCGCTGTACGCCACCGCCATCTGCAGCGGCGTCACCGAGATGCCGTGCCCGTACGAGACCGTTGCGATAGTGCTGTTCCGCACCCAATTCGCCTCCGCCGGAAGCAGGCCCGGCTCGGAGCCGTTCAGACCGATGTCGTACCGGATCCCGAACCCGAATTTCTTGAGGTATTCCTTGATAATTTCAGGCCCGATGGCCATGCCGATTTTCGCGAAGCAGATGTTGCTCGACTTCTCCATGCACTTGGCCAGGTCTATTGTGCCGTACGCATCGTTGTGCGACTCGGTGATGTTGAAGCCGTCAATGCGCAGCGAGCCGGGGCAGAACACCGTGGGGCTGTGCTCCTTGAATTGCCCGCTCTCCATGGCCGCAGCCGCAATCACGGATTTCATGATGGACCCCGGCTCGTACACATAACTCAAGGCGTTGTTGCGATAGCTGCTCTTGGGAAAATCCTTGTAATTCGACGGGTTGAAAGTGGGGTTGCTGGCCATGGCCAGAATGCGGCCCGTGTGCGGGTCCATGACAATGACCGCGCCGCCCTCGGCGTTGTGTTCGGCCACGGAATCGGCAAGCTCCTTTTCCGCGGTGTACTGGATGGCCCGGTCTATGGTCAGAACCAGGTCGTTGCCGTTTTTGAAGTTGACCCGCTTGCTTTCGCTGTTTGGCACATTGCGCCCGATGGCGTCCTTTTTGAGATACACGACGCCGTCCTGGCCGCGCAGATGCTTTTCGTATGTGGCCTCCAGGCCCTCGATGCCCGTGTCCAGGCCCTGAAACCCGATGATGTTGGCGGCCAGGGAATCCTGGGGATACACGCGGCGCGTGGCGTCCAGAAACCCGATGCCCTTGAGTTCCAGGCTCTTGACGGCGGACGCATCCGCGTCGTCGGCATGGCGCTTGACCCAAATGAAAGGGGTGTCCTTTTTCAGATCCTTCAGCAGCGTTTCCTTGTCAACGCCGGACAGGACTTGCGAGAGCATGCCGGCGACACGCTCCTTGTTTCCGATTTCGCCAGGCATGGCGTAAATGGACTGGCACGGCACATCCATGGCCAGGATTTCGCCGTTCGTGTCCAGAATGGCGCCGCGCCGCGCGTGCAGATCAATGCGGCGCAGACTCTGCCTTTCACGGTAGGCCGTGAGTTTGCCGGCCATGGCCGTGTTCACCTGCACCACCCGGCCCGCAATCAGCAAAAAACACACGGCAAAGCATATATAAATAAAAATAATCCTTCTAGTGTTAGTGTTGGTTTTTGCGGTTTTCATTCCCCCGTACCTTACAGCGTTGATTAATACATCTGATAATAGTCGCAGGAGAGGAAGCAGAAGCGGACTCGAACGATGGGCGTCAGATGGGATCTTTGTGCGGTTCGTTGCTTGTGAGCGCCAGGGCGCCGGTGACCCTGCCCGGATCCACATAGAAAACCTGCTCGGGCGAGCGCATCACCACTCCGGCCTCGACCAGGTTTTTCTCGATGGATTCGAAAGACTGCAGGCTGTTGAACTGCGCCTCCAGCTTTTCGATGTCCGCGGTCAGGCGCGCGTTTTTGATTTTGTAGTCGTCAATCTTCTGGTATGTGTTGTCAATTTCAAGCCGCAGCCAGACCTGCGCGGAAGCGATGACGCACATGAACAGCGCGGCCAGAATCACGGCGCCCAGAATGTTGAACCACTGGCCGCCCATGGACGGCATGGGCAAAGGCGCTTCCTGCCGGGGCGGTTCCGGGGGAATGCGATATTCCATTTTTGTCGCGGCAGCGTTCATTCTCATCAAATCCTTTCTACGATCCTTAGTCTTGCGCTTCTGCTTCGCGGATTCTCCGCGATCTCCTTTTCCTGCGGCACAATCACTTTTCTGTTCACCAGCCTGATTACGGGCGGGTTGCTGCACAAACACTCATCCGGGGGAAGTTCGCAGCGGCAGCCCCTGGCCGCGCGCCGGAACAAGTCCTTGACGATTGCGTCTTCCCGGCTCTGGTACGAGACCACGGCGATGCGCCCGCCGGGCGCAACAAGCTTCATGGCCTGGCGCAGAGAGGACTCCAGGGCGCCGGCCTCGCGGTTCACGGCCATGCGAAGGGCCATGAAAACCCTTGTGGCCGGGTGTCTCGCCTGCCTGCCCCCGCGTCCCGCAACCGCGGCCGCGATGTCCGCAAGCCGCCCCGCAGTGGCGATGGGCGCCCTGTCCCTCTCGGCCGCGATGCGCCGCGCGATGCGCCGCCCGGCTCGCTCCCCGTGCTCGAAGAACAGGTCCGCAAGCTCCTCTTCGCTCCAGCCGTTCACAATGTCGGCGGCGCTGGGGCCGTCCTGTTCCGGATCGAACCGCATGTCCAGGGGCGCGTCCGTTGCCAGAAAACTGAACCCGCGGGCGGGATCCTCGAGCTGGATGCTGCTCAATCCCAGGTCGTACACAATCCCCATGGGCGCGGGCCAGCCGCCCTGCTCCCACCGCCGCTCGAGCTGATCGAAATTTGCATGCACCAGTTCGGAGCGCGGGTCATCCCCCAGCAAAGCTCTCGCGTGGGCGATGGCGCCGGGGTCGCGGTCAAAGGATATCACCCTGCCGCGGGTCAGGCGCTTCATAAGTTGTAAAGTGTAGCCCCCACCTCCCAGTGTGGCGTCGCAGTAATGCGCGTCCGCCCTTATCTGCAATCCCTGCAATATCTCTTCGAGCAGAACCGGCACATGGCGCGTGCTGCCATAGCTCACGAGTCCTCTCCGGTTCCGCGCTCTTCCTGCTGCTCCATGCCGGACTGCGTCATCTCATCGTACAGTCCCGCGATCATGGCTTCCTCGTACCGGTCCCTGTTCCAGATTTCCACCACATCGTCGTTTCCCGCCACGCAGATCTCCATGCCCTCTTCAGTGTTGGCCATCTTGCGCATGGAGTGCGGCAACTGGATCCGGCCCACCTTGTCAACTTCTGTTATGTCTACACCCAGCAACAGCCGCTTCTGGTTGCGCGTGAGCTTGCCCCTCTTGTCGGACAACTTCTTCCATTGCGCTACGGGCATGACTTTCAAAAACACGAACTTGCCGCCGGCGCCTGGGTAAATGGCCGAATCCATTTGCACTACCACTTTTTCGCCAAGCCCGTCGCGATATTCCTTGGGCAGCATGACCTTGCCCTTGGCGTCAACCTTGTGATAGTGGAACCCTGTGAAAAACGCTTCGCCCAATGCGCCGTCTCCCTGGCAAACTACGATCAATTTCCTTTAAGAGTTTTGTTCGAGACTTCCTCTGATTGGCCGCTACGCCTGTGATTCCCACTTCGATCGAATTTCAAACCATTTGTTACTGCAAATTCCCACTTTTTCCTACATTGATCCAGACTTTACCTTGAAAGAATGAGCTTTGTCAAGTATGTTGCAGAAAAAAAGATTTGATAATTCAAGAAAAATCGCAAAAAACAAAGTCAGAAGGAAAGGGCAAATGGCAAATTCACAGGAGGAACCGGGAATCGGGATTTATGCCATTTTTACACAATATATTGATGCAATATTTATAACACCACCATATATAGTAGCAACATTCTGCAAACAGAAACGAAATATTTCCGTGGCGGACTGTGAAAATTCATGAAAAAAATCCCGCTAAAAAATTTTTTTAAAAAATTCGAGATCTGGTATTTTCCCTCATTCAGCCGGAATATACCCTATTCGGCCATTCGTAAAAAATAACGAATCATGAGATCGGCATACTCGAAAAATCTCCTTGATTCTCGTTATTTCTCAAAGCATTTTTGATAATTTTATATTTCATTAAATATCAATAAGCCACTTTTGATAAATTTCGATTACGAACCGGAATGACCGGGCTGTTTGCCGCGCTTTGGGTCCCGATAGATGCGGATTCCTGTCCTCGGGCCGTATTTTTGTTGATTACTCTGTCAAAATACCGGAACATTCCAAAATCCGGCCGCGCTATTGATGACATGCAATTGCGTGTTTGGAGGTTATTGTGTAGATTATAATGTGACAATGCGCACAGAGCGCAGCGGGGAGCGCTTGTGGCCCAGGCACGCAGGAAAAAACCGGACATGAAGGAGATGACATTTCTCGATCATCTCGATGAGTTGCGCACGCGGCTGATCATCATGATCGTAGCCGTGACCGTGGGAACCATTGCGTGCTTTTTCGTGAGCCGCCACGCGCTGGTGTTCATGCCGAAGCCGTGGAAGTAGGCCTTGAGGTGCGCCTCGACCGCCGCCTTGCAGGCGCCGTAGATGCCCGAAGGCCAGGTCGGATGGGTCTCGTCGATCAGGTTCGCGGCGCCGCTTCGGCCCGGGTTGACGATCTCGTGATGAACGGCGACGGAAGAGACGAAGATGAACTGCTCGACGCCGGCCAGCCGCGCCGACTCGAGCAGCCGAAGCGAAGCCATCAGATTCTTCTCGAAACTGGGGACCGGACCGAACTCGAGTGCGTCCCAGTCGAAGGCGTTGTGGATGACGACCTCGGCGCCGGCGACCAGACCGGCGAGGACCTGCGGGTCGTGCTGTTCGCCGACGACCCATTCGGCCACGTACGGCTCGATGTGGTCGCGTCGGGAGGCGCGGCGAACCAGCGCCCGCACGCGGTGTCCGCGTCGGGCGAGAGACGCCGCCGTATGACTGCCCACGAATCCGCTCGCGCCGGTGAGGGCTACCAACATGGCCAGCTCCAGTCTGACATCAACGATAGCGGCGAAACGTGTGCGCGAGCAAACTTGTTCGCCTGAGGGTCTGCGCATGAAGCGGCCGGGCACGGATGGACCGTGCCCGGCCGAGGTGAGCGGACTGGGATGAGTCGGGTCAGCCCTGGGTCGGGGGCTGGTTCGACGGGGGGCTCTGCGGCGGCGGCTCTATCGCCGGATACGCGGCGGTCTGCATCGCCGCCACGGGCGTTGACATAAGCGGCGCCGGCTCCATGAACGGCTCGTCGGGGGCCTCGACGTACACATCCTCCATCTCGGTCGCATCGACCTCCTGCCGCATCAGGTAGAAGATGACCGTACTGGCCGAGAAGTAGTAGCTGATGAGGTAAGCGCCCATCGCCGCGATGAGCAGGTACGCCCAGAACGCGATGAGGATGGCGCCGACGTACTGCGTGCCGGTGAGGACCTCGGAGTTGATCTTGAAGGGCAGACTCCACAGTTGCGGGGTGGGCCACATGGCCTCGAAACGATTGGACCCGTCGGCCGCCTTGACCCAAACGGCCCAGCCCGCGAAGGCGTGGGTCAGATAGAGCGTGACGTAAACGAACAGCCGGACGAACAGGAAGGTGATCGCCCCGTAAATGATCATGACGACGCTGTAGAAGGCCATCCGCCAGGGTCGGGCATAGACGTAACTCACGGACCGGCTGATGGCGTCGAAGCTGTCGGAGCCCTCCACGGCGATCGTGGGGTACATGAGGTTGAAGCCGCCGGCGGTCCCCAACAGGGTGATGGTCATGAGGAAGCCGGCGGCGAGGGCCAGGAACAGCAGCAGGCCCACCAGAATGGCCCCGAAGCCCATCGCGTTGGCGAGCAGCCCGCCGAGGGTGACGAAAAGACCGATGCCCAGGACGAACAGGAGTGGGATGATGGGAGTGAGGAAAAAGGGGATGAACTTGGCCAGGCTGAAGCGGAGCGCGGACTGATACGAGAGCCCCTCCTCGCGAGCGATGTGCAGGGCGGCGATGCGGCAGATGGCCCCGCCGAACAGCGCCCACGCCGCAAGGAAGATCACCATGAACACGACGAAGTACGACGTGTGCTGGGTCATCGCCCAGGTGGGGCCGACGGTGAGGAACTTGATGAGGGACTGGATCACGCCGTTGGGCGCCAGCCAGGTGCCGGACATGACCCCATCCACGATCAGCCCGAGCGTCTGGGCCTGATAGTCGAACCAGGTTTCGAAGACCCCCACGCCGCGGGCTTGGCGGACCTGCTCGAGTTCCCGCCCGGCGGTCGCATAGATGCCCTTGACTTGCTTGGCATATCGCTCCTCGAGCTGCTTGAGCGCGTCGGCTTTCTCCTTGGGCTTGTCCTTGAACTGCTCGTCGAGCGCCTTGACCGCATCGTCATGGTTCTTCTTGGCCGTCTCCAGGGCCTTATCCCGCTCGGCGCGGATCTTTCGACGCACCTCGGGCGCCAACTGGGCGGTCTTGGCCATTTCGGCGGCCTTGCCGGCATCCTTCTCGACCTCGAACCGGATCAGCATCTGTGCGTAGTTCTGATCTACGGTCTTTCGCAGCCCATCGCGGACCTCGGAGAACTTCACCCGTCCTTCGGGGGGGCGGGCCGACGACCAGCGGTCGTAGGCGGCGAGCTCATCGGGCACCGCGCTGGTCCTTGGGCCCCAGAACGTATCGAGCACGCGGCCGCCCACGTACACCGTCAGCAGGAGCGCCACGCCCAGGGCGATCTTGGACGGATGGATCGCGACCCGGAAGGACCTGAAGATGTGCGTGAAGGGGAACGTCTCGCGCCAGTTGATCCCACGTATGACGTGCGACTCGTCCGCCATGGCCGGTGCTCCTTTCCTGCAGACCCGCGACGCGCGGGCGGGTTCAATGTGAAAACGATCCCTCACCCACGAGATACGCGGCATTATAACGGTCGGGTCAGCGCGAGCAAACGCAAGCCGTGCAACCGCTTGCGGACGAACGTCGGCTTCATCGGCCCGGCGGCGTCATCGGTC
>Ga0101944_10004628_pt1 | contig 16742 bp, 14 predicted proteins | sample DewCreD2012metaG_FD_75245 | JGI IMG/M metagenome (GOLD analysis project Ga0101944, IMG submission 75245) | Hot spring sediment bacterial and archeal communities from British Columbia, Canada, to study Microbial Dark Matter (Phase II) - Dewar... ...
TGGGTTCTGGCCGAACACCCACAGTTTCCGCCCGATCAGCCGGGACGTGGACGACTGGAAGAAGCCCATGCCGTCGCCGCCGATCGAAGCGATCCACGGGTAGTCGCCCTTCTCGATGCGGAAGAAACGGTCGCCGGAGTGCGGGGCGTTGGTGGGATAGCTGTAGTCCCGGCCGTTGTCGCATGGATACGGATGCAGTTCGAGCGCCCCCGGGGCCCACTGGTGCGAGCCGTTGGCCGGAACGATCACGCGGACATCCGGCCGCTCGGGCACGGCAATGTTGCTCCACCAGTAAACCGGCACGGTGCGGTCGTCCAGATTGGCCAGCCGGACCCGGACGAACAGCACCGGCGAGCCGTCGGGCAGGTACGCATCGATCTGGAAGGCCATCTGGCGGACACGCTCGTACTCCCACATCCGCAGAACGGGCGTGCCGCCGTCCGTCTGCGTGCGGGCGGCGAAGATCCTGTCGCACGTGAAGGGCGTGTGCCCGATCCAGCAGAAGTTCCACTCCACGCCGCCGCTGATCCATGCGTTACGCAGGGCGAGGTTGGCCGGCTGGAAGACCGGGTTGACGTGCAGCAGTTCCCGCTTGGTGGGCTTGTGATAGAGCGACCAGAGTCGTCCGCCCAGTTCCAGCAGGAACGTCGCTCGGAGGACGTCGTTTTCGAGCACGGCCGTGCGGAACGAGCGGGGCGTGCGGCCTCGGTCGTAGCTGTCCTGCACGAAGTAGGGCAGGCAGCCGTGGTGATAGCCGTAGCCGTAGTACTTCACGTCCTCCTCGGTCAGGCCGTTGCGTGGCTCGCGCGGCTTGACGAGGTCAGCCGTGTCGTACCAGAGGGGAACCAGCGGGCTGGCCGGGCCGAGGTTCGCGGCCGGCATGACGTACCGATCGAGGCGCAACTCGCTCACGGATTGAACTCCGGTAAGGGTTACTTCGTTCACCACAGGCACACATTCGGCCCCGCTCATGGCAGGCTCCGACACGGACAATGGCACAGGTCGGATTGGGTCTGCGCAGGGCTCCGTGGGCCGGTCTTCGGGTAATACGGTACCGCGGAAGTGCCAGTGTGCAAGAGCGACAACCTTGCATCACCTATTGCGACTGTGGATAGCATCTACAACCGTGGCGGACAGGCCATTGGCAGGCCCACTGGGGGCGGGGCAGATTCGTACCTGCCTACCTTGACACATCGGCTATGGCTTGGCGAAAGGCCCTTGGTGGCGCAGATTCCCGCGGCACATTCCGCAAGGACCCTCAAGATGACAGCGAGCGGCGCCGGCGGTGGTGAGCGGCGACTGCCCTGCATGCTGGCACCGTTCCTCAGATCACCCAGTCCTTGCCGTTCATCTCGGCCACGTTGCACGAGCCGATGTCGGCCTTGCGAAGGCTGATAGCTTCGGTGGGGCAGACGCGGAGGCAGTTGCCGCAGCGGATGCAGTTGTCGCTGTCGATCCAGATGTAGGTGGTCTTGTCGGCCTCGCTAGCGGGGACTTCGCTGTAGCCCACGACGGCGCCGTCGGAGTCGGTCTCCAGTCTGCCCACGCGGCGAATGCACTCGCGCGGGGAGACCTTGATGCACCAGTCGCAGTGGATGCACTTGTCCTGGTCGATCTCGTACTTGTAGTGGCACAGGTAGCAGCGCAGGGCGTTGATGTGCGTGGCCTCGGACCCGAAACCCAGTTCGACCTCCACGCCGCGGCTTCGCCGGGCGGGCGGCACCGTCGGCATCGACGGCGGGGGCAGCAGGTCCATGTCGCGGACTCGGCCGGTGTCCAGCGCCTCGTCGATCTGCACGTACCGGACGCGGCGCTTCCGGCCGGTGAGGAACTCGTCGATCTCGTCGGCAACAGCCTTTCCCTCAGCCACCCCGTGGATGACGTCGCGATTGCCGGTGGCGAAGTCGCCGGCGACGAACAGCCTGCGCTGGCTCGTGCGATGGCCTTGCGCAAGGGTCACGCCGTCCGGCAGGATCTCCAGCGTGCGCGTCTGGCCGATCGCGAAGATCAGCGTGTCGCAGGGTTTTTCGAACTCGCTGCCGGGGACAGGGGTGATCTGCGGTTTGGCGGCGGCACCCGGGGAGCTCGCAGTGGCACCCGTGGTCCGGCCAAGGATGTTACGCTGGAATGTAACGCCCTTGAGCCGGCCGTCTTCGACGCGGGCCGAAACGGGGGTGACGAGCGTTTCGATCTCGATGTTCTCGCGGTGCATCTCTTCCAGTTCGTCGGGGGTGGCCGACATCTGCGCCTCGGACCGGCGGTACATGATGCTGACGCGTCTATCGGGACCAAGCAGCCGCCGTGAAGAGCGGGCGCAGTCCACCGCCGTAAAGCCGCCGCCGATGACGATCACATCGCCTTCGATCTTCGGCGGCACGCCGAGGTTCCAAGCCTTCATGAAGCGAAGACCCTCGATCGCCAGGCCTTCGGGCAAGCCGGGCAGGTCAAGGCGGTTGGGGCGGATGGCGCCGGCGGTGACAAGCACGACATCAAAGTCTTGCAAGAGTTGCGTCATCCGGGCGGCGTCGATGTGCTGCCCCATGTGCGCCTGCACGCCGCTGTCGATGATCGCGTCGATATCTTCGTCGAGCACCTCTCTCGGCAGCCGGAAGATTGGGATGCTGATCCGCATCTGGCCGCCTAGGTACGGCTCGCGTTCGAAGATGGTCACCTCGTGGCCATAGCGCTTCAGATCGCGTGCCGCTGTCAGGCCCGCCGGCCCGCCTCCCACGACCGCGATACGCTTGCCGCTGGGCCCGTACCAGGGGGGCAAGGGCTTGGACTTATGGGACTTGCCATCCGCGGCCGAGCGTTTCAGGTGGCAGATGCGCACCGGGCCTTCAGTGCCGGTCCAGTTGTGGCGGCAGGAGCCTTCGCACGGCCGCGTGCACACACGACCCAGCACGCCCGGGAAGACGTTGTCCTCCTGGTTGACCAGGTGTGCGCCGTCGAGGTCGCCGCGCGCGATCCGGCGGATGTACTCGGGCACATCGGTCTTGGCCGGGCACGCCTCCTGGCACGGGATGTCCTTGGCGATGGTCTTGAAGTCGAGTGCTTTGATGCCCCGGCCCGTGAAAACGGAGAACTCCAGCCGCTGTGGTGCCGTCTGGTAGCGGATGCCCAGCTGCTCGACCGCCTGGCGATAGGGCTCGATGCCGACGCGGCGGACATGCTCGGCCAGGGTTTCGGTGCCGGGGTTCTTCGGCGTCATCTCGAGGAACGTGTCCAGTACCTTCGCGACGACGCGGACGCAGTCGGGCTGCTTGTACTCGCCGAGGACTTCGCCGAAGCAGTCTTCCGTTCCGCCGATGGTGATCTGGAAGCTGTCGGTCGACCCTTCGTTCTCGCGGATGCGCATGCCCCGAAGGCCGATGTCGGCGATGCGGTAGGGCGAGCAGGAGTTCGGGCAGCCGGTGATGTTGATCAGCAGCTTGTCGCGGATGGGGGCATACTTGTCCTGGTGGACGACGGCCTGGAGGCGGTCGAACATCTCGTGGGTGTTGGAGACCGCAAGCGGGCAGTAGGTAGTGCCGACGCAGGTGACGATGTCCTGAAGGCCATAGAAGCCATCGGTGCGAAAGCCGAGCTTCTCAATTTCGGCTCGCAGTTCGGGCAGACACTTGGGGTCCACGCCGTGCAGTTCGAGGTTCTGGCGATTCGTACTGTAGACGTGCTTGTCGGCGTAGATCTCGGCTAGCTCCGCGATCCGGTACAGCGCATCGCCTGCCAGTTCGCCCTTGGGAATCATGATTCGCTGTACCGGCAAGTTGTCGGTGCCGATGGGGGCTGCTTCACGCAGGGGCCGGTCGGGTACAGGCCCGCCGACGTCTTCGACGGGGGCGGTTTCGAACCGGCTGCGGTCGACGCCCTCGCGGTCGAGGACTTCGTTTACGATCTCGCGGCACCGGTCGATGCCCAGCCTGTGCACGACAAACTTCAGGCGCGCCATGGCGCGGTTGAAGCGGTCGCCGTGGTCGCGGAACAGGATGCCGATGGCGTGGCACAGCCGGGCGATAGCCTCGGGCGGCACGAAAGAGTAGAGATCCTGGCCGAGGAAGGGTTTCCAGCCCATGCCGCCGCCGATCAGCACTCGAAAGCCCGGCTCCTCGACGCCATCCTGGCGCTTGCGAAGGATGCCAACGATGCCAATGCAGTTGATGTGCGGCTGCCCGCAATTGCCGCTGCAGCCGGAAAAGGTGATCTTGAACTTGCGGGGCAGGTTGTCGAGGTCGCGCCGGCCGGCGAGGTAGCGGGCCGCCTCCTTGGCATACGGCAGCACGTCGATCCGGCGGTGGGGGCAGATGGAGGCCCAGGGGCAGGCGGCGATGTTGCGCGTGACATCGCCACAACCGTGGAAGGTACTGAGGTTCGCCTTGGCCAAGTCGCGGAGCAGGTTACGCAGGTCGGACAGCTTGAGGCAATGGAACTGCGCCGACTGGCGCGTGGTGAACGAGATCCGCTGCGGCGCATATCGATTGGCGAGTTCGGCGAGGGCCTTGGCCTGCACGCTCGTGAGCTGGCCGCCGGGGATGACCACCCGTGCCATGTGGTTTCCAGGTTGGCGGGAGGAGTAGATGCCGTACCACTTGGCGATGGCGGTCTCCTCGCGCGACATGGAGCCTTTGCGAGCGATCTCGTCGAAATCAAGGGTTAAGCCAGCTTCCTTGATGGCCTCTTCGTCGCTGCGACGCAAGATTTGAAGTTTGCGCTGCATGGCTACCTCAGTCTGGAATCGTATGGATGAGCCTCTCACCCCGGGGTTGTGCTGGATGTAGAGTAGATGACCGTCCATGTCGCGTCAATGTCCTGGGCGACCTCAAGGTGCGACAGGGCCGATGATTAACGCCAGATGTCATGTGAATGGGGCGCATTCTTCTGAGTCAAGACTTTACTCCGCTTGCACATGTGGCTAAATCTCTATCGGTATACTGATAATTCTGGTGTATGGCCATACCCTGCAGGGACCCCGGCCTGAGCACCTGATTCGGGAGGCGATATGTCCGCCACATTGCCGGGTTACGATCTGGACGAAATGAATACAGCCCTCGAGAGGCTTGACGCGTTGGGCCGGATTCAGTGGGTCGTCAGCGAATTCGGCGACGATGTTGCGTTGTCTTCGTCCTTTGGAGCGGACAGCGCGGTGATGCTGCACCTGTGCACGCGCGTCAAGCCGGACATGCGGGTAATCACGGTGGACACGGGCATGTTGTTTCCCGAGACGCTTGCGTTTCGAACGCAACTGCTGAAGCGGCTGAAGCTGAACCTGCGGATCTACTGCATTCCGCCGACGGACGAGGTGTTTGTCGATAATGAAGGTGTGATGTGGCTGACCAATCCGGCGGCTTGTTGCGCGCAGCAGAAGCGCGTTTTGTTTGATACCGCCAAGAAGGAACTCGGGCTCAAGGCGTGGCTGACGGGCATTCGCCGTGAGCAGACCGACACTCGGCGGCAGTCGAAGATCGTGTTGCGCGACCACACTGGCTTGCTGAAGTTCAGCCCGATCCTGGACTGGACAGCCGAGCAGGTCGACTGCTATCTCCGGGCGCACGACTTGCCGTACCACCCGCTACGAGACAAGGGGTACCTGAGCATCGGCTGCGCGTGCTGCACCCGGCCGGTCAAGGAGGGCGAGGACCCGCGTGCCGGGCGGTGGCCGGGTATGGCCAAGACGGAGTGCGGGCTGCACGTGCACAACCACGGGAGCGGTATTTAGCAGAATCCGAAGATACGCCTATCGCCTTGCATGAGGGCTGTCCGGGGACGATGGTTGCCGGGCAGCCCTCTTTCTTGCCGTCATAGGAACTCCGCCAGTGCTCTCCCAGCCGGCAAACATCAACCTTCAATCGCATCGATCAGCAACCGCAGGAACGCCGGCAGGTAGCCGAAGTAGATCGACGTGATAAGGTGGCCGTCGCGCACGGCCTCCTCTTTCACCCAGTCTGCGCCGGCGTTTCTCATGTCGACGGCGATGTCGCCGGGGCTGGTGGCTCGCCGGCCCCGAAGGATGTCCGCGCTGATCAGCACCCACGGCGCATGGCAGATCGCCCCGATGATCTTCTTGCGGGCGTCCATCTGACGCACGAGGCGGATCGTGGCCGGATCGTCGCGCAAAGCGAGCGGGCCGTAGATGCCGCCAGGGATGACCAGCGCATCAAGCGAATCGGCGTCGAGGTCGGCTATGGCGGCGTCGGTCGGGGCAAGGTGCAGGCCGTCCTTGCCATTGCGCCCTTCGCCGAGATAGGTGCAGCCCTTCTGCGGCCCGGCCACGATGACGGTCGCGCCTTCCTCGCGGAAGCGGTAGTAGGGAACCCAGAACTCGTGCTCATGGATGCCGTCGATTGCCAGCAGGGCGATTCGCTTGCCGGCCAGCCGCGGTTTGACAACGGCCATGCATAGCCTCCCGTCCAGAGGTTTTCGTGCCGCCGTGTCATCACTGGCGGCGCTGACAAAGCGTTCGCCGCGCTGTGGGCTGACACGGCAACCGTCCCTGAATGCTGAGCCACAGCCACGGCAACAACAGCAACGGCTGAAGTAACCACAGCAGGCGCACAAAACGCAAACTAACGACAACAGTACCCGCGGGCAAGCCGCCAGTGGTCGCCACTGGCCGGGCACGATTTGCCGGGTTTACGTTTGCGGCGATTGGCGATAAACTCTGCCGTGACCTGCACTACCTTGGGTGCGGCGGATGCCAAAGCGGTTGTCGGGGCCGATTCGCAGCACCCGGCAGGATGAATTCAAGTAATGGATGCACAAACATTTGCGCCGGTAGCTCAGTTGGATAGAGCACGGGATTTCTAATCCCGCGGTCGAGGGTTCGAGTCCCCCCCGGCGCGATTGGCATGTCCCTGTCGCCATGTTGTCTGGTGGTGCCACACTGGAGGAGTGGCTTGAGGATCCTCCATGCGCAAGACCTCGCACAAGCGACGCTTCGACTTGGCGCTGGCCATATGGCTGACGGTCGCCGGCGGTGTGGCGGGGGTGCTCTTGCCGCTGATGGTGGTGCTGCTGGCGGTGGACGTGGGGAATCATCGACCACCTGCAAAGCAGGTGGTTTGAGGAAGGCCCCCCCAAGGGGGCCGAACACATTAGGAAGGCCCCGTTGGAGCCGCTACCGGTCTCTACTCCAGGCCGAGATCCGTCTGCCCAGACGCCAGTTTGTCCTGTTCCTGAATGTACTGCCGGATCTGCTCTTCATCCAGGCCCACGGTACTGACGCAGTACCCCCGAGCCCAGAAGTGCAGCCCGGTCATCCGACGCTCGTGCAGCAACTGTCGGTGAATCCGGACCGCGCTCTTGCCCTTCAGGAACCCGATCAAGAACGCCACGCTGTACTTCGGCGGGATGCTCAGGCACATGTGCACGTGGTCCGGCCGGGCCTTTCCTTCGACCAACTCCACGCCACGTTGTCGGCACAATTCCCGAAGAATCTCGCCTACCTTTGCACGCAACTTCCCGTATAATGCCTTTCGACGATACTTCGGAGCGATCACCACATGGTACTTGCAGTCCCACCGCACGTGGGACAGGTTTTGCCATTCGTGCATAGGCTTCTCCTTCCTGCCCCAACGGGCCTTCCAGAAGGAGAGCCTATCGCGCTTGATAGCCCGCCGGAACGCTCCGAAGCTCTACGGGTCTCTCCGCCAGAGGCGGAGGCTTAAGCAAGTAGTTACCTTGGCAGCGAGGTCGGGTTTAGCGCGGCCGGGCTTGGCCTTCTTGCTGTAACGTTCCTCTATGGCTGGGGCGCAGCGCGTTCGGCTGAGGTGCCTGGCTGGCTTGTGCCTGTCGGCTATTGCCTGCCTGTGGTTCTGGTGGCGCTGCATGCCGCAGGGAACGCCGACTGGGGTAACGCGGCGATCATGCTGGGTGTCGCGGGGCTGGAGTACCTGGTGTGCCTGGTCGGCGTGGCGGCGGCGCGGTGGCAGGAGCGCGACAACTGGCTGCGCGAACGGCCCGAGGAACCCCTCTGCCCGCAGTGCGGCTACTCGCTCTACTATGTCACGCGGCAGCGCTGCCCCGAGTGCGGCCGGGAGTTCCAGCTGAGCGAACTGGACCTGCGGCTGGCGGAGTGGGATAGTCAGATACTCCGGCCATGCACTGAGTCGGCGGCTGAAAGCAGCTCCCGCCGCGTCCGATGGGACCATGCTCACACCTGGGGCATCACGCTGGCGGACCGGCAGGGCGTGTTGTGGCTCTGGCGGTTACCTGTGCCGGACCTGCAGGGCCTGCCGGGGCCGCTGGAGGTCACGATTGGCGGCAATTCGCGGCAGCCCCGCGACGAGGACGAACTTGCCATCCAGACCGGTGTGCTCGAGCCGATCTGGACCGTCTCGCGGTGCCGGGCGGGCTGGCTCGACCCGCGATCGGCAACGCTCGCCACGCTGGAGGCCGGTCCAAACGAGCCGCTGATCCGGCTCTACAGCGGGCCGCGGAAGGTCATCGCCACCTACACGCCGCGCATCGTCGAAGGACCCCTCGACATCCTCTCGCCGCCGACTGTGCTTGAAGGCGGGCGGCGTGTGGCCTTCGCCGACGCCGGGAACGTGGTCGTCGGGGAGATTCAGCTCGGCACAGCAGAGTTCTGGCAGGTCTGCCGGTTGCCCGGCTGGCACACGCGCGTCACGTCGCACATCAACGGCTACTGGCTGAACGACCAGACGCTGCTGTTCGAGCACGGCCACAGGGTGATCGAGGTGTCCCTGGCGACACGCCGGTGGCGGCGCTGGCCCGACGGCCGGCTGTACGGCGTGGTGGCAGGGCAGATCGTCCAGGCCGGCCCGGCCGGCGTCGCACTCTACCAGCTCGACGAGCAGATGCAGCACGTGCTCGGGCGGGTCAAGACGGACATCGCCTGCACCGGTCACTGGATCCACCGCGTTTCGCCAGACGGCCGGCACGTGATCTACGACACCTCTTGGAGGCATGACAAGATCCTCGTCCTGCAGGATCTGGCTAGCGGGGGCAGCGTGCACATCCGCCCGGCCGGCAGTCCGGTCATGCATGTGGGGTCGTGGCATATCGAGTAGAGATCTCCTCCATGGATCGCACCTGCTCGCCGCAAAGGGGGCCAGGTCCCGCGACGTAATCATGTATGCGGACCTTCCGCTGGCATGTCGAGGTTGGTGTGGCGAGCGAAGCCAACCGGGAGGGGCCTGACCCTGCCTTCCCACAAGGCGTCGCGCACCCGCAAGGGTCGCCCGGAATCCCCGACTTGTGTTGTCGTCCGGAGAGGGTACAATGCACTCCGCTCAGGATGTTCTTGGAGCCCATGCGACTTGTTTACATGAGCCCTCGCAGGATGTGATTGCACATGCCGATGCCTGAATCGCGCAGCCTGAAGATTGTCGGGTTGGGCTGTTATTTGCCCAAACGGGTCGTCCCCAGCAGCGAGGTGGAGAAGCGCTGCGGCCTGCCCGAGGGCTGGGCCTACCGCAAGACGGGCGTGATGGAGCGGCGTTGGGTCAACGGCGAGACGAGCAGCTACATGGGCTGCCAGGCGGCCAGCCAGGCCATCGCCGAAGCCGGGCTGAAACTCACCGACATTGACCTGATCCTCAACGCCTCCGGCACCCAGCCCCAGGCCATTCCCGACGGAGCCCATTTGCTCCAGCGGGAACTGGGGCTTGGTGACTCCGGCATCCCGTGCATGACCGTCCACACCACCTGTCTGAGCTTCCTGACCGCCATGGACGTCAGCAGCGCGCTGCTGGCGACCGGCCGGTACCGCCACATCCTGATCGTCAGCACAGACATCGCCTCCACGGGAATCGATTTCGAACAGCCGGAAAGCGCCGTCCTGTTCGGCGATGCCGCCGCGGCCGCCGTGGTGACAACCTCTCCCGCCGGCGAGCCTAGCGCCATCCTGGCCAGCCGCATGGAGAGCTACAGCGAGGGGGCCGATTTCACCCGCATCCTGGGCGGTGGCACAAACCGGCATCCGAACGATCCGCGGACGACGCGGAAGGACAACCTGTTCGACATGAACGGCCCGCGCGTCTACAAGCTCGGCAACCGTATTGCCGGTCCGTTCCTGGAGAAGCTTCGCCCGGGACTGTCGTCGGGCCTGGGATCGATCTCGCTGGTCGTCCCGCACCAGGCCAGCATTCTGGCGATCCGGTCCCTGCGGCACTTTGGTGTGCCAGATGACCGTGTCTGCGTCACGCTCGACCGGTACGGCAACTGCGTGGCGGCGTCCCTGCCGCTGACCCTTTGCTTGGCGGTCCAGTCCGGCCGGCTTCGCCGCGGGGACGAGGTTCTCCTGATCGGCACCGGGGCCGGGCTGTGCATCGGCGGCATGATCCTCGTTTACTGACTGCGTGTGCCAAGGGGGCCGGAAGCGCTTCGCTCCGCCAGTTGTGGAGAGCCTGCATGTACTCGGGCATGGGACAATACCTCCGCCTCCTGCGGCTGACGTTTTTTGGCAGTAGGCGCACCTTCGCCCGCCCCACGCTCAAGCGCATCCGCACAATGTGCGTGTTCATCCCATGGCTGCTGGGCCTCCAGATGTTCCACTGGCTCGGCTTCCTGGCCGACGACGTCTTCTTTTGCGGCTACCGCGCCATCAAGGTGCGCAGCCCCATGTTCATCCTGGGCATCCCGCGCAGCGGCACGACATTCCTGCACCGGGTTCTAGCACGCGATACCGGCAACTTTACGACCATGCAGCTCTGGGAGATGATGCTGGCCCCGTCGATTACCCAGCGGAAACTCCTGATGGCCCTGGGGGCGGTCGATCGGGTCCTCGGCGGCTTCGGCCGGCGGCTCGTATTGGCCCTGGAGGCCCGGGCCTTTGCCCAGGTCCGCAGGATCCACCGGATCAGCCTGTTCGAGCCGGAGGAGGACGACCTGGTTCTGCTGCCCATGGCCGCCAGCATCTTCCTGCTGTTCCCGTTCCCATTTCCCGAGGCGCTGTGGCATCTGGTGCGGTTCGACAGCACCACCCCGCCGCCCGACCGGCACCGGATCATGTCGTTCTACCGGCGCTGCGTCCAGGCGCACCTGTACGTCCACGGGCCGGACAAGTGCTTCTTGTCCAAGAACCCGGCTTTCACCGCCCGGATCGATTCGATCTACCGGTACTTCCCCGATGCACGGGTGGTCTGCAGCGTCCGCGAGCCGTTCAGCGCCATTCCGTCGCTGCTGAGCTTCCTGTCATACAACTGGTCGCGGTTCGACAACGACCCGCGCGGCTGCCTGTTCCGCGACATGGTCCTGGAGATCGCGGACCACTGGTACCGCCACCCGATCGACCGGCTGCCGCACCATCCTGCCTCCCAATGGGCCGTCGTCCGGTACGACTCTCTGACGGCCGACCCGCGCGCCGTCGCCCGAGACCTGTACGCGCGCTTCGACCTGCCGATGAGTCCCGCCTTCGCCGGCTGCCTTGACCAGGAGCACGAAAAGTCCCGCCGGTACAAGAGTGAGCACGAATACTCGCTGGAGAAGTATGGCCTGACTCGCGAGCAGATCGCGCAGCGCTTCGGCGATGTCGTGGACTACTGTAACCAGTGCGCTCAAGCCGTATGATGATCCGGCGGAGTGTCTGCCGAAGCCGTTCTCGTGATCACATGGCCACGCCGGGGATGTCGTACTTGCCGGCCAGGGCGTTCAACTGGCTAAGTGTCTGTTCCGAGACCGGCACGCCCTGCTGTTCGGCCTTGCACAGGGACTCCTGGCTGCGCTCCCCGGGCAGGCGGATCCTATCGAAGTCGGGATGAACGCGGCTGGAGCGAAGCCACGCGATGAGCCGTTCGATCTCCTTGTCGAAGTACTGCCGGCCGGCGAAGGCATCGGGGTCGATCACCAGCAGTGCGAAGGACTGCCGCGAAGGCGCTTTGGGGTCGTTGGTGCGCCCGCCGGCAAGCGCGGCGACCGCTTCGCACCAGAGCGACATGGCGTAGCCCTTGTGGCCCTCGCTCATCCCGCCCCAAAACAGGATCGAGCCGGGTTGGCGCTGGCCCTTGGCGTCGACCATAACGGTGGGGTCCTCGGTCACCCGGCCGGCCTCGTCCATGAAGACTGGGTGCGGCGCCTTCTGGCCGGCGCGGGCCAGGCGCGAAGTCTTGCCCATCGAGACAGCAGCGGTGGAGAAGTCCGCCACCACGGGGTCGCCTTTGGTGGGAAAGGCGATGGCCATGGGGTTGGTCGAGAGCCGCGCATCGAGGCCGCCGAAGGGGGCACAGTCCTGGCACTGGCTCGACTGGCACCACACCTGGGCGAGCAAGCCCTGCCGGGCGACGGGAATGAGATAGGTGCTCAGCGCCGCGATCCAGGACGTGTTGCCGACGGCCACCAGGGCCACGCCGTGCTGGCGGGCTTTGGCGATGGCCAGATCGGTGGCCTGGCGCATGGCGATCTGGCCGATCGCGCCATCGCCGTCGATCAGGGCCATCGCCCCCTTGTCGCAGACGATCCGGGGCGGCTTGGCAGGGTCTATGCTCTTGCCGATGCCGCCGTCGATCGCAGTCAGTTGGACCAGGCCGTGCGTGGTGACGCCCATGGCCTCCGCCTTGACGGCGACGTCGGCGATGTACTGGGCATCGCGCAGGGGCACGCCTCGACGAACCAGCAGCCGCGTTCCGAAATCGACCAGGTTCTTCATCGGGATCAGGGGCATTGGAAGGCCTCCGTGTTTGCTCCGTTTCTCACATCAGAGCATAGCTATCTACTTGCATTGTGTCCCAGACTCTCGGCCACCGTCATTATCACAGTTGCTCCTACCGGCTACTGGTAACTGGCAACTGCCGTTATAGCATCGGTTTGGCTCGCTTGCACAACTGGATCGCGAAGCCCCACGGGTCGCGGAGCATGGCCAGTTCGTCGCCGTCGGGCGTTGTGGTTACCTCGCCGAGCAGCTTGGCGCCGGCGGCGGTGAGCCGGGCGACGGCGCCCTTCACGTCGTCGGTGGCCAAGGCCAAGTGCAGCAGCAGGGGGTCGACGGTGTTGTAGTCGGGGACGGTGACTTCCTTCCGCTTATAGATCTCCACCATGACGCTGCCGGAGCTGTCGAGCAGGAAGTAGCCCCAGGGGTAGCCTTCGGTATGGCGGGCGATGCGAAAGCCGAGGTTCCTGCAGTACCAGTCAGCCGCGGCGACCGGGTCCGGCATCATCCAGGCAACGTGTTCTATCTTCATCCGTGTCTCCTTATGTCTTCTTGGCGTCCGAGACGTAGTCTTCGCTGCGGTGACGGACGATCTGGCCTTCGCACATGTAGATGACGTCCTCGGCGATGTTGGTGGCGTGGTCGGCGATGCGCTCGAGGTGCCGGCTGACCGAGAGCATGTGGATGAGGGCTTCCATCCGTTCCGGATGCCGGCGGATGCCCTGCTGGACGGCCAGGTAGGCCTCGCGGTTCATCGCGTCGACCTCATCGTCGGCGGCGCAGACCTCCCGCGCCAGGTGCGCATCGAGGTTGACCAGGGCGTCGAGGCTCTTGCGCAGCATCGCCTGGGCCTTTTCGGCCATCTGGGCGAAGTTGAACCCCATCGGCAGGCGCTCCTGATTGGCCAGGAACACGGCCCGCTCGGCGATGTTGACCGCCAGGTCCGCGACACGCTCCAGATCGTTATTGATCTTGAGCACCGCGATGATCAGCCGCAGGTCGATGGCCACAGGCTGATGCAGGGCGAGGATCTTGAGGCACTCCTCCTCGACGTCAACTTCCTTCTTGTCGATCTCGTAGTCGCTGTCGATGACGCGCTGGGCGAGCTTCTCGTCGCGCGTGTCGATGGCCTTGACCGCCCGCTGAACGCTCTCTTCGACCATGGCGCTCAGCGCAAGGATCATCTTCTTGAGTTTCTCGATTTCTTTGAGCAGGTGAATCGACATTTCCTGGTCCCTTGGTTGGCGTCTGATTCTAGCCGAACCGCCCCGTGATGTAATCTTCCGTTTGCTTTTGGGTGGGCTTGGTGAAGATCTGCTTGGTCTGGCCATACTCGACGATATGGCCCTGGTAAAAGAAGGCGGTGTAGTCGGAAATGCGCGCGGCTTGCTGCATGTTGTGTGTGACGATCACGATGGTATATCGGACCTTCAGGTCCTCAATCAGGTCCTCGATCTTGGCCGTGGCGACTGGGTCGATGGCACTGGTCGGTTCGTCCATCAGCAGGACTTCGGGGTCCACTGCGATCGCCCGGGCGATGCACAGCCGCTGTTGCTGGCCGCCCGACAGCGCCGGGCCAGGATGGTCCAGCTTGTCTTTGACTTCGTCCCACAGCGCCGCCCGTTCCAGGGCCTCCTGGACGCGGTCGGTTAGCTCCGATCGGCTGGTCTTGTAGTGCAGCCGCAGGCCATAGGCGACATTTTCGTAGATGCTCATCGGAAAGGGGGTGGGCTTCTGGAAGATCATGCCGACCCGTCGGCGCAGTTCGATCAGGTCGGTTCCGGATTCGAGGATGTTCCGGCTGTCGAGCAACACCTCGCCGGTCGCCTTGTGGCCGCGGTAGAGTTCGTAGATCCGGTTGTAGACGCGCAGGTGGGTGCTCTTGCCGCAGCCGGACGGACCGATGACCGCCGTCACCTGGTTCCTGATGATGTCCAGGTTGTTGCTGAAGAGGGCCTGGTGCTGCCCGTAGAAGAAGCTCAGGTTCCGCGCCGAGATCTTGACGTCGGGTTTCTCGCGGGCTGCGCGCGTGTCCAGCGGATGCGTCCTATTGTTTCGCGGCACCGGTTGGGCCATGTCGATGTCCTTGATCACCGTTCTATCCATCGGTTAGCGGCTCCTTGTCCGCAGGAGGAATCGCGTCGAAAGCATGACGACCAGCACGAACACCGTAATCAGCAGCGAAGCGCCCCAGGCGATCTGCTGCCAGTTGTCGTAGGGCGACATTGCATACTGGAAGATCGTGACGGTGAGGTTGGCGGTCGGCTGGCCCAGTCCGTCGACCTCCCACGGGCTGTTCAGGGCGGTGAACAGCAGCGGGGCGGTCTCGCCGGCGATGCGCGCAACCGCCAGGATCACGCCGGTGATCAGGCCGCTGCGAGCGGCCCGGAAGATGACCCCCAGGGTGACCTTCCACCTTGGCGCGCCCAGGGCCAGAGCCGATTCCCGTAGCGTGTTGGGCACCAGGGTCAGCATGTCCTCACTGGTCCGCGCGACGACCGGCAGCATCAGGATCGCCAATGCCACAGCGCCGGCGTAGCCGGAGAATCCGCCGAACGGCAGCACGAGGAACGTATACACGAACACGCCGACGATGATCGAAGGCGTGCCCATCAGCACGTTGATCACGAACCGGGCCGGCGCGGCGATCCGGCTGTGAGCGCCGAATTCCGCCAGGTAGACGCCGGTCATCATGCCGATCGGCACGCCCATGAGCGCCGCCAACGCGGTGATCAGCAGCGTGCCGATGATGGCGTTGGACAACCCGCCGCCTTCCGCCCCGGCCACGGGAGGCAACTCGGTGAAGAACTCCCAGTTGAGGGCTATTGCACCCCGCCGGATGACGGTAGAGAGGATCCACGCCAGCAGGAACAGCGCCAGCAAGGCGAAAAAGCCTGACAGGATCTTCACGGCCAGGTCGCAGGCCTTGCGCCCCGTACGCGGACGAGGCCTAAGTCCGGGGCCGCGGCCCGGTCCTTCTGCCGGCGTCACTGTGTCGCCTTGCCGCTTTCTCACCTTGTCAGTCGTCACAGGCCACCTCCCATGCCCCGGCTGACACGTCTAAGCCAGAGTTGTGCGAGTGCCTGAATGACGAACGTCAGCACGAAGAGAATCAGACCCAGTTCGATGAGGGCGGCGCGGAACAACGGCTCGGCCGCGGCCTCTTGGAACTCGTTGGCCAGCGTGCTTGTAATGGTGTTGCCGTTTTCCAGCAGGGAAATACGGATGCGATGGGCGTTGCCGATGACGAAGGTGACGGCCATCGTTTCCCCGATCGCCCGGCCCAGGCCCAGCAGGGTTGCCCCGATGATGCCCTTGAAGCCGTAGCGCATGGTGACCTTGCGTGTCACTTCCCACGTGGTGGCGCCCATGCCGAAGGCGGACTCCCGCAGGGCCGGCGGGACCATCATGAAGACATCGCGGGTCACGGCTGTGATGAACGGCAGGATCATGATCGCCAGGATGATGCCGGCGGTCAGCATGCCGATGCCGGTTGTCGGGCCGTCGAAAAGCGGCAGAAAACCCAGCCCCGACTGCAAACCCGGGTAGACGTAGTTCGACAGGAACGGTGCGAAGACGAACAGGCCCCACATGCCGTAGATGATGCTGGGGATCGCGGCCAGAAGCTCCACCCCCGTGCCGACGAGCCGGCTGATTCGCGGCGGGGCCAGTTCCACCAGAAACAGCGCGGTCACCAGCCCGACCGGTACAGCCAGGAGCATGGCGATCGCCGTGCAGACCAGTGTGCCGTAGATGCTGCTGGCCGCGCCGAACCGGCTGCGGACCGCGTCCCAGTCGCTGCTGACCAGGAACCGCCACCCGAACGTCTTGATCGACAGCCAGCTATTGGCCAGCAGTTCGTAGAAGATCGCCCCGATCAGCACGAGCACCACGACGGTGCAGCCGCCGGTGAGGATCTTGAACACAACGTCTCCGCCGGACTGAGGCGCAGCGCCGCTGTACTCCGGCGGTGGTGTTACGCCGTGGCCGGCCGCCTTGGTGTAAGCACACAGGGACGCACACATCTGCGTCCCTGGGCGTGTCTCCGATTCTGTTTTCGGTCGCTGCATAATGCTCTCACAAGGCGTTGCCGCAACGGCATTGCTGTGCGGAGCACGCCCTGCGCTGTTCGGGCCGTTGC
>Ga0101944_10004629_pt1 | contig 16733 bp, 12 predicted proteins | sample DewCreD2012metaG_FD_75245 | JGI IMG/M metagenome (GOLD analysis project Ga0101944, IMG submission 75245) | Hot spring sediment bacterial and archeal communities from British Columbia, Canada, to study Microbial Dark Matter (Phase II) - Dewar... ...
CCACCACCTGCCCGCCGACCATCCCCTCGAACCCTACCGCCTCGCCCCACGCCCGCGCGAGCCGCGCGCCGGCGGCGTCGCGGCCCAGGAGCTCCACCGCGCGGCCGAGCATCCCGACCGCCACGAGGATGGCACCGGCGGTGCCCACCATGCGGTGCGTCGCGTCCTGGCCGCGGCGCGTGGCCGCGTCGTCCATGCACGGCAGGTCGTCGAGCACGAGCGAGGCGGTGTGGGTCAGCTCCACCGCGCAGGCCACGTCGAGCGCGCGCGCCGCGTCGCCGGCGGCCGCCTCGGCGGCGGCGAGCGCGAGCAGCGGGCGCCAGCGGCGCCCCGGGTGGCCCCGCAGCCCCACGGCGCGCGCCGTCTCCGCCTCGAGCCAGACGAGCTCCGGCGCGAGGCCGCGCGTCACCTCGGCGAGCCGCGCCTCGAACCGCGCGCGCTCCCGCGCGGCGAACGCGGCCAGGAGGCCCGCCTCGTCGCGGGCCGCCGGCGCCGCCGGCCGCAGGAGGGCGTCGCGCACCGTGGTCATGCCGCGGCGAGCCCCGTGAGGTGGGCGATGTTCTTCACGAAGATCCGCAGGTGCGCCATCGGCCGCGCCCGCACGAGCTTCTTGTACATGTAGCCCTGCCACGTGAGCGCCTGCACGTCGGGGTCGCGGCAGATCGAGACGAACCGCTCGCGCCGGTTGTCCGTGGAGTACCAGAACCGCTGCATGATCTCCAGCACCTGGAAGACCTGCCCGTGCGCCTTCATGAAGCGGGCCCGCGCCTGCCGCAGGAGCCGCGGGTCGCGCTGCGCGAGCGCCGCGTCCACCGCCTGCGCCGCGAGCCGCCCGCCGGTCATCGCGTAGAAGATCCCCTCGCCCGACGCCGGCGCGACCACCCCCGCCGCGTCGCCCGCGAGCACCACGTCGGTCCCGTTGTCCCAGCGGGAGAGCGGGCGCAGGGGGATCGGCGCCCCTTCCTCGCGGATCGTCGCCATGCGGTCGAGCCCCGTGTCGCGCCGGAGCCGCGCCACCGCGTCGCGGAGGGAGAACCCCTTCTGGAAGGTGCCGGTGCCGACGCTCGTGGTGGGGCCGTGCGGGAAGACCCACGCGTAGAAGTCGGGCGAGAGCGCCCCCTGGTAGTACACGTCGCAGCGCGAGGCGCCGAAGCCGTCGCCCTCCGTGCGCGGCGACTCGATGACCTCGTGGTACGCGAAGACGTGCCGCGCCTCCGCCGCCTGCGGCACCGCCTGCCGGGCCACCTGCGAGAGCGCGCCGTCGGCCCCGATCACCATGCGCGCCCGCACCGCCCGCGTCTCGCCCGAGCGCGACCCGCCCTCGCGGTAGCGGAGGATCGCCCGCCCCTGCGCGTCGCGCTCGAGCGTGGTGAAGAGCCCCGTGCGGCGCGTCGCGCCGGCCGCCGCCGCGCGCTGGCGCAGCCACTCGTCGAAGACGTCGCGGTCCACCATCCCCACGTAGCCGCCGGTCACCGGCATGTCGGCGACGCGGGCGCTCGGCGCCACGATGCGCGCGGCGTCCACCTTGTTCACGAGCAGCGACTCGGGGACGGCGAAGTCGGCGAGGAGCTGCGGGGGCACGGCGCCGCCGCACGGCTTGATGCGGCCCGCCCGGTCGAGGAGCAGCACGCTGCGCCCCGCGCAGGCGAGGTCGTGCGCCGCCGTGGCGCCCGCCGGCCCGCCGCCCACCACCACCGCGTCGAACTCCTGCATCACGCCTCCCGGGCTCCGGTCGCGGGCCGCTCGCCCGCCCGTGGCCGCACCCCGTAGGGCGCCGCCAGCGTCCACGCCTGGCCGGGCACCATCCCCCGCACGCGGTGCGGACGGTGGGCCCGGAGGTTCACGATCCCCTCGAGCACCTTCATCTCCACGCGGGTCCGCGCGAACTCCAGCCCGCGCGGGCCGAACCGCGGCATCGCCCACGCGATGAGCGGCCGCGCCCAGCCGGGGGCGCGGCGCAGCGGCATCCCGCCCGCGGCCCGCTCCACGGCGGCGAGGAAGGCGCGCACCGCGCCCCGCCGGCGGCCGCGGGTGGTGAGCGCCGTCGTCCCCAGCTCGTCGCCCAGCAGCGCGAGCAGCTCGCGCCCGCGGGCGTTGCGCACCAGCAGCCACTGCTCCCCGTCGCCGCCCATGTAGCCGACGGTGAGGTCGGCGAGCGCGTTCGCGTAGTCGAAGCAGGCGCGGCAGGTGAGGGGGATGAAGTCGGGCGGCAGCTGCGCGATCGGCAGCCGGATGAACGGCACCTCGCGCACCGTCCCGTCGGCGAAGCGCAGCTCGACGTGGTAGTCGGCGCGGAACTCGAGGTAGGTGACCTCGCCCGGCCGCGGGGTCAGCAGCGCGAGGAACTCGTGGAAGCGCGCGGTCGTGGTGTTGTCGCTGCACGGCGTGCCGATCACGTCGAGCCGCTCGAGCCCGAGCTCCCGCTGGAGGGCGCGCAGCGCGTGCACCTGGCACGGGATCCCGATCACGGCGAGCCGGCGGTAGCCGCGCGCGACCGCCGTGTCGAGCAGGGCGAGCAGCGGCGAGTAGCCCATCTTCATGCCGCGGCACGCCGCCATCGCGGCCGGGTCGGTGACGAGCACCGGCCGCGGGGCCCAGCGGTCGCGCGGGTCGGCGGCGGTGGCGAGCACCGCGTCCACGGCGCCGGTCTCGAGCAGCCGCTCGCCGAGCCGCGTCGCGATCCCGGTCCACTGCGCGCCCGGCCGCGGCGCCGCGAGGCGCGCGCGCACCATCTCGAGGAACGGCCCGAAGTGCAGCTCGTCGGGGCGCGCGGCGTCGCGCGCGCGCCCGTGCACCTGCCGCTCGAGCTCCTCGTAGCGCGGGTTGATGAACTGGCAGGCGCGCCCGCAGCGCGCGGGGTCGGCGCTGCGGGAGACGCCGCAGTCGGTGCAGAGGTCGCGCCGCCGCGCCGGGGCGAGCGGCGGCGCCTCGAGCCCCGGCGCCAGGACGGGCAGCGCGAGCGTCGCCATCGTCAGCCCAACTGCGCGAGGAGGGTGTCGCCCCCCTCGGCGGCCAGGGTCGCACCGGCCCGGCGGCGGGCCGCACCGCGCAGCGCGAGCGCGGCGGCGGCGAGGAAGAGCAGCGCCTCGACGGCGAAGACGGCGCTGTACCCGCCGACCGCGCTCCCCAGCGCGAGCCGCGCGAGGTCGCTCCCCGCCGCCCCCGCGAAGCCGCCCGCCGCGGTCGCCACCGCCTGCGCCGCCCCGAACACGCCCATGCGGATCCCGGCGTCGGTCGCGCCGTGCGCCACGCTGAGGGACATCATCGAGCCGATCGCGCCGATCGCGAAGGCCCCGTTCGCGACCCCCAGGACGAGCACCTCCGCCTTGAGCAGCCCCACCGAGCCCCCCGCCGGGAGCGCCGCGAGCCCCACGAACGCGGCCGCCGACACCAGGCAGCCCAGTGCCGCCCAGCTGCGCAGCGAGCCGACGCGCTGCGCGAGCCCCGCCGCCGCCAGCATCCCCGCCAGCATCCCCGCCTGGTGGAGCGAGCTGATGCGCGTGGACTCCGCCGGCGTGAGCCCGAACGCGATCCCGCCGAACGGCTCGAGGATCACGTCCTGCGCGCTGTACGCGAGCATGGAGCAGAAGATGAAGAGCGCGAAGGTGCGCGCCGCCGGCTCCGCCCAGACCGCGCGCACCGCGACGCGGAACGGCGGGGCGTCCGGCGCCGTCGCGCGGGCCGCGGCGTGCTCCCGGCGCCCCTCGAGCCCGAGCGTCGCGAGCAGGGCGGCACCGAACGCCACCGCGGCCAACACGGCGGTCGCGAACACGAGCCGGTCGAAGCCGAACGGCTCGATCATGCGGCTCGCCGCGAGCGTCGTGACGATGAACCCCGCGATCATCATGAGCCACATCACGGCGGCCGCGCGCGCGCGCCGGTCGGCCGGGATCACCTCCGCCACGAGCGCGAGCAGCGGCGTGCCCGCGGCGCTCGCGCCGGCCCCGAGGCCCGTGAAGGCGAGCGCCGCGAGGGCCAGCCCGAGCGGGCGCGACGCCGCGATCACCGGGACCGCGGCCGCCGCCGCGACGCCGGAGAGCGCGAGGCCCAGCATCCCGCCCACGATCCACCGCACCCGCCGGCCGCTACGGTCCGACCGGAAGCCGAAGGCCGGCCGGAAGTGGAACTGCACCGCCGCCTGCAGCGCGACGAGCGCGCCCGGGATCGCCGCCGGCAGCGCCAGCTCCACGATGAGCACGCGGTTGAGCGTCGAGGTCATGAGCACCACGACCGCGCCGATCGCCGCCTGCACGACCCCGAGGCGGACGAGGAGCGGCCACGCCGCGCCGCGCGTCACGCGAGCCCCCGCACCGCCGCCGCGGCGACCATCATCCCGAGCACCGAGAAGGGGACGCCGAGCGCGCTGTACCAGAGGGCCCGCGCGACCGGCTGCGCCACGAACCGCCGCATCATGAGCACCTGCACCACGCACAGCCCGCCGATCGCCGCCGCGGCGAGCGGCCGCTGCCACGCGACGAGCGCGGCGATCACCGCGAGCTGGGGCAGCAGGATCGTCGCCGAGGCGACCCGGGCCGCGCGCCCCGGACCGAGCTGCACCGGGAGCGAGCGGACGCCCATGCGGGTGTCGCCGGCGATCGCCTTGAAGTCGTTGAGGGTCAGCATCCCGTGCGCCCCGAGACTGTACATGAGCGCGAGGAAGAGGATCTCGGCCCGCGGCGCCACGCTGCCCAGCATGACCGCCGCCCCGGTGACCCACGCCAGCCCCTCGTAGCTGAGCCCGACCGCGAGGTTGCCGACCCAGCCGTTCTGCTTGAAGCGGAACGGCGGCATGCTGTACCCCCAGGCGAGCAGCAGGCCGAGCGCCGTGGCGAGCAGCCCCCAGCGCCCGAGCAGGGCGCCCACGCCGAGCGACGCGAGCGTGCCCGCAAGCCCGAGCCACAGCCCCCAGCGCCCCGGGATCCGGCCCGACGGGATGGGGCGGTGCGGCTCGTTGATGGCATCCACGTGTCGGTCGAACCAGTCATTGATTACCTGGCTGGTGGCGCACACGAGCGGGCCCGCGAGGACGACGCCGAGCAGCACGAGCCCGCTGCGCTCGCGCACGGGCACCCCGGAGGAGACCACCCCGCAGGCATACGCCCACATCGGCGGGAACCAGGTGACCGGCTTCGCGAGCTCGAGCACGTCGGCGGGCCGCGGGACGGCTCGCCGCTCGACGTGTACGTTATGGCTGACAGTCATTTTTGTCAACTAAAGTTGACAGTACCATTGCACCTCGTCGTGGACCGCAGGGCGGCCCGATGGGGGTGCCGGCAGATCATGGTCAGCCGCCGGTGTCGCTCTCGGCCGACTTCCCTTCGCCGTGTCCGCCGAGCTGGTACCGGCGGAGCTTCACGTACAGGCTCTGGCGGCTGACGCCCAGCACCTCGGCGGCGGAGGTCCGGTTGTGGCCGGTGAGCTCCAGCGCCGCCTCGATGAAGTGGCGCTCGACCAGGTCCACCGTGTCCCGCACGAGGTCCCGCAACTGCACGCGCCCGACGAGCCCGGTGAGCTGCTCGACGGCGCGGGTGAGGTCGCGCGCCCCCTGGGGTCCGCTCGCCAGCCGGCGGCCGATGTCGCGCACGATGAGCCCCATGACCGGCTTCCCCTCGAGCGGGGCGAGGACGGCGGAGACCTCGACCTCGGAGGTCGAGCCGTACTCGCCGCGCACCGAGCTCGAGAAGAGCCGCACCACGCCGTGCTCCTTCAGGGTGGCGCCGAGCACCGCGATGTCGGCCCCGGGGCGCCCGAACCAGCGGTCGATCCCCTGGCCGCGCGCCTGCTCCTCGGTGGCGAGCTGCGCCAGGTCGAGGAAGGCGCGGTTCGCGAAGAGGACGCGGCCCTCCATGGTGCAGATGACGAGCGCATCGGGGGCGTGCTGCAGCAGCTCCACCACGCGCGCCCCCTCGCTGCCCTCGGCCGCGGCGCCGGCCGTCTCCGGCATCAGGCGCAGCAGGAAGAGGCTGCTCCCGTCCTGCCGCACGAGCGAGGCACCGAGCCGCAGCGCGCGGCCGCCCGAGCGGAGCACGATGCGCGCCTCCTCGGACCGGCCGCTCGAGCGGACCACCTGGAGCAGTTCCTCGATGTCGCGCGCCTCCGACTCGTCCACGTCGATCGGGAAGGTGCGCCCGACCAGCCGCTTGGGCGGCACGTCGAAGAGCCGGCCCGCGGCGGGGTTCGCGTCCACGATCTTCAGGGTGCCGGCGTCGGCGACGAGCACCGCCTCGCTGGAGAGCTGGAAGAGGAGGCGGTAGCGCGTCTCGATGTGGCGCATGCGCCAGTAGTCGCGCTCCATCGCCTGCTGTGCCTCGATGAGGCGCTGCTGCAGCGCGGCGACGGCGCGCAGGTCGCGCCCCACCGCCACCATCTGCGGCCCGCGCCCGAGCCGCACGCAGGTGTAGGCGACCGGCACGTCGGGGCCCGCCGCCGCGAGGTGGTTCACCTGCCGGCGCGCCGAGACGCCGCTCTGCGCCGCCTCGCGCAGCATGTCGGCGACCTTCTGCCGGCTGTCGGTGGCCACGGTCTGGGCCCACGGCCGCCCGAGCCAGGCCCCGGACTCCTCGAGCACCCCCTCGGGATTGTTGAACGCGATGTCGCGGATCACGCCCTGCTCGTCGAGCATGAGCGCGATGTCGGCGGTGGCGTGGATGATCGCCGCGACCGACGGCCCGTCGACATCGCCCAGCGCGCCCACGCGCGCATCGAAGGTCTTCACCAGGCTCGACATGCGGACGCGCTCACCCGCCCCCTTCGTGCGCGGCCACCATGCCGCGCGCCAGCCGCAGCGCCTGGCGGGCGTCGGTGGCCGCGGCGTCGGCGCCCACCCGGTCCCCGAGCGACGGGTCGGCGGCGAACGGCGGCCCGCCCACCAGCACGCGGACCCGCGGGTTGCGCGACTGCGCCCGCACGTCCCGGATCACGCGCTCGAGTGTCGGGAGCTGGGAGGCCCGGCTCACGGAGAGGCCGACGAGGTCGAAGCCCTCGCGCCGCACCGAGTCGAGCAGCCCCCCCGTGCCGAGGGGCGCGCCGACGTTCACGAGCCAGCCATCGCGCAGGAAGAATTCGGCCACCATGAACAGCCCGAGCGTGTGCTGGTCGCCCGGCAGGCACGTCAGGAGCACGCTCCCCGTCGCGTCCGCCACGTCGAGGTCCTCGGCGAACAGGCGGCTCAGGCCGCGCAGCACCCGCTGCAGCCGCCCGAGCGCGACCGTGACCTCCACGAAATCGCAGGCGTCCTGCTCCCACAGCTCGCCGAGCCGGCGGGCCGTGGGCGCCAGCAGGTCGAGGAAGACGTGCTCCACCGAGACCCCGGCCTCGGTCAGCCGCCGCACGACCTGCTCCGCCGCCGCCTCCCGCGGGCCGCGGACGGCGCGCAGGAACTCGTCGATGTCGCTGGACAGGATCTGGCGGGCGCGCCCGATCACCACCGGCGCCGACTCCACGGACTGCGAGATCTGGGTGCGCATCTCGAGGCTGGGTCTCCGGGAAACGGTTCGGCTCCGGGAGGGCGGCGACCCCGTCGGCGGGAAGGAGGATCCCCCGCGGCGTCACCGCATGACGGGGCGCCGCCACAACAGCCCGGCGGCCCCTGCGGGCGATGCCCGGCGCCCGGCCGGACCACCCGCCCCCCGACGATCTCCGACTACGGATGTGCACGGGCAAGTACGGAGACGAATCTTGTGTAAACCGCCCGGAACGTCAAGGGTTCTTGACACAATTCCCGGTGGATCCTAGCTTGGCCGATGACCCCCCTCCCGACCCGATGCCACGACGGGAGGCGGTCCAGCCCAGCCCGTCGAGGTGACCGATGGCCGCTCACCGGCCGTTGTACAGTCCTGCCGAACGGCAGCGCCGTGATGCGTCCCCGTGGACCATCGTGCAGGGGGTGCTCGCGCCGGTCCAGTTCATCGTCTTCCTGGTGAGTCTGGGGCTCGTGCTCCGCTACCTCGCCACCGGCCTGGGCTTCGCCGCGGCCACCACCTCCGTCGTGGTGAAGACGGGGGTGCTCTACCTCATCATGGTGACCGGGGCGATCTGGGAGCGCGAGGTCTTCGGGCGGTACCTCTTCGCCCCGGCGTTCTTCTGGGAGGACGTGATGAGCATGCTCGTCCTCGCGCTGCACACCGGCTACCTCGGGGCGCTCCTGCTCGACGCCGGCGGGCCGCAGGGCCAGATGCTCCTGGCGCTGGCCGCCTATGCCGCGTACGTGATCAACGCCGCGCAGTTCGTGCTGAAGCTCCGCGCCGCCCGGCTGCAGGAGCAGGCGGAGCGCGGGGCGGAGGCGGTGGCGTGAGCGCCCCGGTGCTCGAGCCGCCCGCCGGCTGCGCCGCGGCGCCGCGCGACCTCCCGGTGCTGCGCGAGCGGGGCCAGCGCGAGGTGTTCTGCGGGCTCACGAGCATCGTCTGGCTGCACCGGAAGCTGCAGGACGCCTTCTTCCTGGTGGTGGGGTCGCGGACCTGCGCGCACCTGGTCCAGTCGGCGGCGGGGGTGATGATCTTCGCCGAGCCGCGCTTCGCGACCGCGATCCTGCAGGACCGCGACCTGGCGGGGATGGCCGACTGCAACGAGGAGCTCGACCGCGTGGTGATGCGGCTGCTCGAGCGCCGGCCCGACATCACCACCCTCTTCCTCGTGGGCTCCTGCCCCTCCGAGGTGATCAAGCTCGACCTCGCCAAGGCCGCCGAGCGCCTCACGCTCGCCCAGCGCGGCCGCGTGCGCATCCTGAACTACTCCGGGAGCGGGATCGAGACGACGTTCACGCAGGGCGAGGACCTCTGCCTCAAGGCGATGCTCCCCGCGTGCCCGGCCCCGCCCCCGGGCGCGCGCACCCTCCTCGTCGCCGGCACCCTCGCCGACGTGGTCGAGGACCAGCTGGCGCGGCTCTGCACCGAGCTTGGCATCGGGCCGGTGCACTTCTTCCCGCCGCGCCGCGCCACCGCCCTCCCGCCGGTCGGCGAGGGGACGTTCGTGCTGCTCGCCCAGCCGTTCCTCAACGAGACGGCGCGCGCGCTCGTGGCGCGCGGGGCGACGCTCCTCGAGGCGCCGTACCCGTTCGGCGCCGAGGGGACGCGCGCGTGGCTGCGCGCGGCGGCCGACACGTGGGGCGTGCCCGCCGACCGGTTCGAGTCGGCGGTCGCCGCCCCGCTCGCGCGCGCGCGGCGCGCGCTGGAGCCGCTCCGGCGCCGGCTCGAGGGACGCCGCGTCACCTTCCTCCCCGACTCGCAGCTCGAGGTGCCGCTCGCGCGGTTCCTGGCGCGCGAGTGCGGGATGACGCTCGTGGAGGTGGGCACGCCCTACCTCGACCGGCAGCTGATGCAGGCCGAGCTGCCGCTCCTCCCGGCCGGCGTGCGGCTGTCGGAGGGCCAGCACCTCGAGCGCCAGCTCGACCGGGTGCGCGCCGACCGCCCCGACCTCACCGTCTGCGGGCTCGGCCTCGCCAACCCGCTCGAGGCGGAGGGGCTGCGCACCAAGTGGTCGATCGAGCTGGTCTTCACGCCGGTGCACGGCTTCGACCAGGCGGCCGACCTGGCCGAGCTCTTCGCGCGCCCGCTCGACCGGCGCGACCGGCTCCGGGTGTAGCGATGGAGCTCACGCTCTGGACCTACGAGGGGCCGCCGCACGTCGGCGCGATGCGCGTCGCCACCTCGATGCGCGACGTGCACTACGTGCTGCACGCCCCGCAGGGCGACACCTATGCCGACCTCCTCTTCACCATGATCGAGCGGCGCGACCGCCGCCCGCCGGTGACGTACACGACGTTCCAGGCGCGCGACCTCGGCGGCGACACGGCGGAGCTGGTGAAGGCGACGATCCGCGAGGCGGTGGAGCGCTTCCGGCCGGCCGCCCTGCTCGTCGGCGAGTCGTGCACCGCCGAGCTGATCCAGGACCAGCCGGGGTCGCTCGCGCAGGGGATGGGGCTGCCGGTGCCGCTCGTGCCGCTCGAGCTGCCCGCCTACAGCAAGAAGGAGAACTGGGGCGCGAGCGAGACCTTCTACCAGCTGGTGCGCGCGCTGCTGCTCCCGCTCGCCCCGCCGCCCGGCGCGGCGCGCCCCGCGCCGGCGCCGGGCCGCCGTCCCCGCGCGAACCTGCTCGGCCCCTCGGCGCTCGGCTTCCGCTGCCGCGACGACGTGCGCGAGGTGCGCGCGCTCCTCGCCTCGGTGGGGGTGGACGTGCACGTGGTGGCGCCGGAGGGTGCCAGCCCCGACGACCTGCGCCGCCTCCCCGAGGCGGACTTCAACGTCTGCCTCTACCCCGAGGTGGCGCTCGCCACCTGCCGCTGGCTCGAGCGCACCTTCCGGATGCCGGTGGTGACGACGGTGCCGATCGGCGTCGGCGCGACGCGCGACTTCCTGGCCGAGGTGGGGCGGGTCGCGGGGGTGGACGTGTCGGCGGCGCTGGACGGGGAGCCGTCGCGCCTGCCGTGGTACTCGCGCTCGGTGGACGCGACGTACCTCACGGGGAAGCGCGTCTTCATCTTCGCCGACGCCACGCACGCGCTCGCCGCCGCCCGGATCGCCACCGAGGAGCTGGGCTTCACGGTGGTGGGCCTCGGCACCTACAGCCGCGAGTTCGCCCGCGAGATCCGCGCGGCGACGGCGGCGTACGGGGTCGAGCCGCTCGTCGCCGACGACTACCTCCTGGTGGAGCAGCGGATCGCGGAGGCGGCGCCGGAGCTCGTGCTCGGCACGCAGATGGAGCGCCACATCGCGAAGCGGCTCGGGATCCCGTGCGCGGTGATCTCGGGGCCGTTCCACGTGCAGGACGTGCCGGCGCGCCACTCGCCGCAGATGGGCTGGGAGGGCGCCAACGTGATCTTCGACACGTGGGTGCACCCGCTCATGATGGGGCTCGAGGAGCACCTGCTGCGGATGTTCCGCGAGGACTTCGAGTTCCACGACGACGCGGCGCCGAGCCACCTGGGGCCGGGTGCGCGCGCGGCGGCGCCGGCGGTCGCGGGCGGGGCGCCGGCGGCCGAGGCGCCGGTGGCCGCGCCCGCTGCCGCGACGGCCGTCGCCGAGGGGCCCGCCGCGCCGGCGTGGGCCCCCGACGCCGAGCGCGAGCTGGGCCGCATCCCCTTCTTCGTGCGCGGCAAGGCGCGGCGCAACACCGAGCGGTACGCGGCGGAGCGCGGGGTGGCGACGATCACGGTGGACACCCTGTACGAGGCGAAGGCGCACTATGCGCGCTAGGCCGCAGGGGGCGCCGCCGCCGGTGCGGATGGTGATCGTCACCCTCGACGCGCACCTCGCCGACGCGTTCGAGTCGGCGAAGGCGCTGCTCGCGCGCGACCTGCCGTCGCTCGACCTGCGGCTCCACGTGGGCGCCGAGTGGGGCACCGACCCCGCCGCCGCGCAGCGCTGCCGCGACGACCTCGCGCAGGCCGACCTGATCGTCGTGACGCAGCTCTTCCCCGAGGAGATGGCCCGCGAGATCGCCGCGGCCGTGGCCGCGCGCCGCGACCAGTGCGACGCCGTCTTCTGCGCGCTGGCCACGACGGAGCTCGTCCGCTGCACCCGGCTCGGCCGGTTCTCCATGGCCGAGCAGGACCAGGGGAGCCCGTGGTCGCCGGTGGCGCTGCTGCGCAGGCTGCGCGGCGAGCGCGCGCAGGGACGGAGCACCGGCGAGCGCCAGATGCAGACGCTGCGGATGCTGCCGAAGCTGCTGCGCTTCATCCCGGGCACCGCGCAGGACGTGCGCGCCTACTTCCTGGCACTGCAGTACTGGCTCGCCGGCTCGGACGTGAACGTGGCGAACATGGTGCGCCTGCTGGTGAACCGGTACGCGGCGGGCCCGCGGGAGGCGCTGCGCGGCACGCTCACGGTCGGCGAGCCGGAGGAGTACCCGGAGACCGGGGTCTACCACCCCGACCTGCCGGGCCGCCACCTCGCGGCGACCGCCGACGTGCTGCCGCGGCGGGGCCGCGCGGGGGTCGTGGGCGTGCTGGTGGGGCGCTCGTACGTGCTCGCGGGGAACACCGCGCACTACGACGCCGTGATCCGCGCGCTGGAGGGGCACGGGCTCGCGGTGATCCCCGCGTTCGCCGCGGGGCTCGACGCGCGGCCGGCGATCGCCGCCTTCTTCCGCGACGCGCAGGGCCGGCCGCGGATCGACGCGCTGGTGTCGCTCACCGGCTTCTCGCTGGTGGGCGGGCCGGCGTACAACGACGCGGCGGCGGCGCAGGCGGTGCTGGCCGAGCTCGACGTGCCCTACCTCTCGCTGCAGACCCTCGAGTTCCAGACGCGGGACGAGTGGGAGGCGGACCCGCGCGGGCTCAACCCGCTGCAGGCGACGCTGCAGGTGGCGATCCCCGAGCTCGACGGCGCGACGGGCCCGCTCGTGTACGGCGGCAAGGGCCGGCCGGCCGGGGGCCGGAGCGCCGCGCACTCCGAGCCGATCCCCGACCGCGTGGCGCTCCTCGCCCGCCGGGTGGCGAGGCTCGTGCGCCTGCGGCGCACCCCGCGCGCCGAGCGCCGGCTCGCGATCGTCCTCTTCAACTTCCCGCCGAACGCGGGGAACACGGGGAGCGCGGCGTACCTCGCGGTCTTCCCGTCGCTGCAGCGCGTGCTCGCGTCGCTCAAGGAGCAGGGCTACACCGTGGACCTCCCCGACGGCGTCGAGGCGCTGCGGCGGCGGATCACCGAGGGGAACGCGGGCCAGCTTGGCGCGCCGGCGAACGTGCACGCCCGGATCCCGGTGGACGACCACGTGCGGCGCGAGCCGTACCTCGCGGAGCTCGAGCGGGTCTGGGGCCCGGCGCCCGGGCGGCAGCTCACCGACGGCGGCTCGCTCTTCGTGCTCGGCGCGCAGTTCGGGAACGTCTTCGTCGGGGTGCAGCCGAGCTTCGGGTGGGAGGGCGACCCGATGCGGCTCCTGTTCGAGGGCTCGTTCGCGCCGACCCACGCCTTCTCGGCGTTCTACCGCTGGCTGCGGGAGGACTTCGGCGCCGACGCGGTGCTGCACTTCGGCACGCACGGCGCGGTGGAGTTCATGCCCGGGAAGCACGTGGGGCTCACGGCGCGCTGCTGGCCCGAGCGGCTGATCGACGACCTGCCGAACGTGTACCTGTACGCGTCGAACAACTCGTCGGAGGGGACGCTGGCGAAGCGCCGCGGCGCGGCGACGCTGGTGTCGTACCTCACGCCGCCGGTGGCGAACGCGGGGCTCTACCGCGGCCTGGCCGAGCTGAAGGGGACGCTCGACCGCTGGCGCGCCACCGCCCCCGACGCGGCGGCGGAGCGCGCCGTGCTGCGCCCGCTGGTGCAGCAGCAGGCGGCGGCGCTGGAGCTGGCCGCGGCGGAGCCGGCGTGGACGGACGCCGAGTGCGCCGTGCGCGTGGACGAGGTGCGGCAGAAGCTGCTCGAGCTCGAGTACGCGCTGATCCCGCTCGGGCTGCACACCGTGGGCGAGGGGATGGGCGAGGAGGCCCGCGCGGAGACGCTGCTCGCCATCGCGCAGTGCGGGCGGCCGGAGCTCGACCTGCCCGCGCTCGGCGCCGCGATCGCCGCCGCCGCGCCCGCGCCCCCCGCCGACGCCGACGCGCTGGCGCGCGACGCGGTGCTCGCCGTGGTGCGGAGCGGCCACGCGCGGGCGGGCCAGGCGCTGCTCGAGCGCGCGCGCGCGGCCTCCCGGCAGACGCAGGCGCTCCTCGACGAGGTGGCCCGGCTCGACGCGCTGCTGCGCGACGACCACGAGGTGCCGGGGCTCCTGCGCGCGCTCGACGGCCGCTACGTGGCGCCGGCCCCCGGCGGCGACCTGCTGCGCTCGCCCGCCGTGCTGCCGACCGGCCGCAACGTGTACGGCTTCGACCCGTACCGGGTGCCGAGCCCGTTCGCGCTCCTCGAGGGGCGCCGGCGCACCGAGCTGCTCCTCGCGAAGCACCGGGAGGTCACGGGGACCTTCCCCGAGACGGTCGCCATGGTGCTCTGGGGCACGGACAACATGAAGACGGAGGGGGCGCCGCTGGCGCAGGTGCTCGCGCTCCTGGGCGCGGTGCCGCGCTTCGACGGCGTGGGCCGGCTCGCCGGCGCGCGACTGCTGCCGCTCGAGCAGCTCGGCCGCCCGCGGGTGGACGTGGTGCTCACCCTGTCCGGGATCTTCCGCGACCTCCTGCCGCTGCAGGTGCGGCTGCTGGCCGAGGCGGCCCTGCTCGCGGCCTCGGCCGACGAGCCCGAGGACCGGAACTTCGTGCGGAAGCACACGCGGGCGCACATGGCGGCGCTCGGGTGCGACCTCGAGACGGCGGCGCTCCGCGTGTTCAGCAACGCGGAGGGGGCCTACGGCTCGAACGTCAACCTGCTCATCGACACCGGGCAGTGGACCGACGAGGACGAGCTCGCCGACCAGTTCGTGCGGCGCAAGAGCTTCGCCTACGGCACGGGCGGGCACCCGACGGCGCAGGCGGCGCTGCTGCAGCGCGTGCTCGGCACCGCCGACCTCGCCTTCCAGAACCTCGACTCGATCGAGCTCGGGGCGACCGACATCGACCAGTACGTGGAGTCGCTGGGGGGGATGCAGCGGGTGATCACGCGCGCGCGGGGCGAGGCGCCCCCGGTGTACCTGGGCGACCACGGCGGTCCCGCGGCCCGGGTGCGCACGCTGACCGAGCAGGTGGAGCTGGAGACGCGCACGCGGCTGCTGAACCCGAAGTGGTACGAGGCGCAGCTCAAGTACGGCTACGAGGGGGTCCGCAACCTGAGCGGGCACGTCACGACGACGCTGGGCTGGTCGGCGACGGCGCAGGCGGTGCCCGGGTGGGTGTACACCGAGGTCACGCGGACCTTCGTGCTCGACCCGGCGATGCGCGACCGGCTGGCGCGGCTGAACGCCAACGCGGCGGCGGCGATGGCGCAGCGGCTCCTGGAGGCGAACGACCGCGGCTACTGGCGTCCCGACGACGCCACCCTGGACGCCCTGCGGCAGGCGAGCGCCGAGCTGGAAGACCGGCTCGAGGGCGTGACGACGGCGTAGGTTCACGAGCGAGGAGGAGTCCATCGTGGCATCGCGAGCGCTTCCCGTGGCGGACCTCGACCATCTCGGCGATGGCGACGGCAGCCTGCAGGTGCACATGGACGCCCCCCGGGTGGGCAACGCCCTCGTCCTCGCCGTGTACGGCAAGGGCGGGATCGGCAAGTCCACCACGTCGTCGAACCTGTCGGCGGCGTTCGCGCACCTCGGCAAGCGGGTCATCCAGATCGGCTGCGACCCGAAGCACGACTCCACCTTCACGCTGACGCGGCGCATGGTGCCGACGGTCATCGACGTGCTCGAGGGGGTGGACTTCCACTCCGAGGAGCTGCGGGTCGAGGACTTCGTGTTCGAGGGGTACCACGGCGTGCTCTGCGTCGAGGCGGGCGGCCCGCCGGCGGGGACCGGGTGCGGCGGCTACGTGGTGGGCCAGACGGTGAAGCTCCTGAAGGAGCACCACCTGCTCGAGGACGCCGACGTCGTGATCTTCGACGTGCTGGGCGACGTGGTCTGCGGCGGGTTCGCGGCGCCGCTGCAGCACGCGGAGCGGGCGCTCATCGTCACGGCGAACGACTTCGACTCCGTCTTCGCCATGAACCGCATCGTGCAGGCGATCGGGGCGAAGGCGCGCAGCTACGCGGTGCGCATCGGCGGCGTGGTCGCCAACCGCAGCGCCGCGACCGACCAGATCGAGCGGTACACGGCGCGCACCGGGCTCAGCATCCGCGCCCGCTTCCCGGACCTGGACGTGGTGCGGCGGAGCCGGCTGAAGAAGTGCACGCTCTTCGAGATGGAGCCGAGCGCGGAGCTGGAGGCGGTGCAGCAGGAGTACCTGCGGCTGGCGCAGCAGCTCCTCGACGGCACGGAGCCGCTGGTGGTCCCGTCGCTCAAGGACCGCGAGATCTTCGACCTCCTGGGCTTCGACTGATGGGCTCCGGCGTCGTCCCCGCCCGCGCGTCGCGCCCCCCCGCGGGGGAGGGGCCGGGCGCGAGCTACGCCGAGCGCCGCTCGTGGATCGAGGCGTACTTCGACCGCCACGCCGCCGAGGCCTGGGCGCGGCTCACCTCGACGGAGCGCGTGAGCGGGGTGCGGGCCACCGTCCGCGAGGGACGCGACCGGATGCGCGCGACGCTCGCCGGGTGGCTGCCGGCCGACCTCACCGGCCGGCGGGTGCTCGACGCCGGGTGCGGCACCGGCCAGCTGGCGGTGGACCTCGCCCGCCGCGGCGCCGACGTCACGGCGATCGACCTCTCGCCGACCCTCACCGGCATCGCGCGCGAGCGGCTCCCCGCCGACCTCGGGCCCGGCCGCGTGACCTTCCTCGCCGGCGACATGCTCGACCCGGCGCTCGGCGTGTTCGACCACGTCGTGGCGATGGACTCGCTCATCCACTACCGGCCGGCGGACGCGGTCGCGGCGCTCGCCCGCCTCGCGCCGCGGGTGCGCCGCTCGCTGCTGTTCACCTTCGCGCCGCGCACCCCGCTCCTGGCGGCGATGCACGCCGTGGGGAAGCTCTTCCCGCGCGGCGACCGCTCGCCGTCCATCGAGCCGGTGGCGGAGGCGGCGCTGCGCGCCGCCCTCGCGCGCGAGCCGGCGCTCGGCCGGTTCCGCTGGACCGGCGCGCGGCGCGTCGCCACGGGGTTCTACACCTCGCAGGCGGTGCGCCTCCAGCGGGAGGGGGACGCGTGAGCCCCGCCGTGCGCGCCTTCGTAGAGGCGGGGCTCGCCAGCCTGCAGTTCGGAGACGCAGCGAGCCGGGACCTGCAGCTA
>Ga0101944_10004632_pt1 | contig 16727 bp, 10 predicted proteins | sample DewCreD2012metaG_FD_75245 | JGI IMG/M metagenome (GOLD analysis project Ga0101944, IMG submission 75245) | Hot spring sediment bacterial and archeal communities from British Columbia, Canada, to study Microbial Dark Matter (Phase II) - Dewar... ...
AGCACGACCGTCGCGCGAGCCTTCCGGTCTGGCAGCGGGATGACCAGGTCGCCGCTGGGCGAGGGCGTGGCAGGTGTGGACAGCTCGGCGCTGGCCGCTTCGCGGGTGGGGGCGTCGCTGGCCACGACGTGCCAGGACGGCTCCTGGACGTCGCGGGGCAGGATGAGACGCAGCTCGTCCCGGCCCAGATTGCGCACCAGAAGCTGCGCCTCGTGCTCGCCGCGGCCGTCCAGCGTCCAGCGCGAGGTGAGCCAGAGCGATTCGACCCAGGCCCGTGCGTCGCCGGGGTGAGGCGTCGCGCGGGCCAGCACCAGTTGCGGTTGCTGCCCAGCCGCATAGCGGAAGCGCCCGGCAAGAGTCGAATACTCTCCCGACTCGGGCGGCAGAGGAGGCAGCGGCTCCAGGTGCAGGGTCTGCATCGCCCATTGGCCGTCGCGCGCATGGACTTCGACCACCGCGGTGGTCAGCGTCGCGTCGGGCAGACTGGCCAGCGGAACTTCGTGGGTTGCTCCCAGCGGGCTGGTCCACTGGGCGGTCAGCTCCAGCGGGCTGTTCCGCGGACGGGGGAGCGGCACGCGCCAGACTTCCGCGGCCTGTCCAGCTTGGGGGTTGACGGCCGGTTCGGGGATGGCGGTCAGTTCCCGGGCGTCGCCGGTCAGGTGCCAGGTCACGTTTTCTCTGGGCGGCGGCACCAGACGCACCAGCACACTCCCCAGCGAAGCGCCTTCCGGGGTGCATTGGAGCTTGAGCGTGTGCTGGACCTGCCGGCGGCCTGCTTCGACCCGCAGCATCAGTTCAGCGTTATAACGGCCGGTGGCGGCTTCCAACGTCAGGCGGGCGGTCGCGGCCGGGTCGCTGGTCGTCAACAGCAGGCCGGACGGGGGCTGCTCGAAAAGCTGGCGTTCGGCGGGGGTAAGGTCTTTCTCTTCGATCCGCCGCAGTCGCTCATCGTCGTCCAGACGCAGTTCCGCCGCCGTGTCATCGACGCGGACCGCAATCCACCGCTTCAGGCTGTAGGCATCGGGAAACCCCAGCGGCTGCAAGAACCCTTCCGCCAGAGGCTGCCCTGCCGGCGGACGGCGGAAGTGTGCCCGCAGCGTGACGCGCAGCGGCCGGCCGGCCACCAACGGACGCGCCAGTTGCAGCCGCAGCCGCTGCGGGCCACTGCCCTGAGCCGTGAGGCTCCGCTCGGCCAGCATCTCCGGCGGCTGCACGTCCACGGCATCCACGACCCACGGGCGCGGCACTTGGGCCTCCAGGGCGAACCGCTCCCCGGTCGGGACGGTGACCTCCGCCGTGGCGACCGCCAGCACCTGGCCGGTTTCGACCAGAAGCTGGGTCGCGCTTAGGACGTGCAGCGGTGCAAAGGCGGGACTGGCGGTGACTTCGACCTGTGCGTCGGGCTCGAAAAGCTGCATCGCGAAGCGGTCCAGCCCGCGCGACCCGACAGGCGCCGCCGGCCCCGCCGCCACCCGCACGCCGCCCCACGCCACTTTCGGCTGCACTTGCAACCACGGCTCGGAGAACAGTTCCACCTGGCCTTCCTGGTACACACCCTCCCGCGGCACGATCCGCGGCAGGTGGAACGTGCCCTGCGACGGCCAGTCGCCGCTGGCCGATACCGTCAGCGTGCCCGCTGGAGCCTCCGATGGCAGCGACACGACCAGAAGCTGCTGGCTGCTGTGGGCGTCCGCCTGCAAAGACCACGACGCCGCCTGCTCGCCGAGCCGCAACGCCGCCACCCGCAATCCCGCCGGCAGTCCGAACCGAAGTTCCGACCCGCTCGCGAGGGGGGCGGGTGCTTCCCACTGCCATGTGGACTCCAGGTCGAACGTTCCGCGGTAGAGCGTGTAACGTGAGCTTTCCCGCCAGACGCGCGGACGCCCTGCCGCGCCGCCCGGCCGCATCACGGCAAGCTGCAGCGTGCTTTCCCCTCCCAAGTCGACCCCCCATCGCTCGCCATCGCGCTCCGTCGACTTGGGGCGGCTGACCAGCCCGCTGTTGGCTGAAACCGACCAGCCTTGCGGCACCAGGAGCTCGATCCGACGCTGCGCCGCCGGCGGCAGAGACAGCTCGAACTGGAGCTGATCGTCTCGTGCCTCCCGGGCCCGCTGGCTCCAGGCGAGTTCCAGCACGCCGCTATGCGGCACCAGGCAGCACAACCGGCCAGCCGGGTCCCTCCCCAGAACGGCCGGCTTGAGCGCGGGAGCCTTCCAGACGGCGCTGGTCAGCGGCAGGTTCCAAGGGTCGAGAACGACCAGGGCCGGCTGCGGTCCGTTTAGCCGCAGCTCCACTTCGGCGACGCCTTCCCGCAGGTCCTGCTGTTCCACGCGGGCGACCAGGCGAAGACGCACAAGCGTCGCCGCGGATGGCTGGTCGCGTGTCGCGAAAGCCGCCGTTTCTTTCAGCCGCTGCTCGAATTCTTCGCGTTTGAGTGGCAACAGGCCGCGAATGTGCGGCTCCAGGGCGTTCTGAGGCACGAACATCCGGCGGAAGGCACTTGCCGGCGCTTCCATTGGCGTCTGCTGCCCCAGCGCCAGCGACGCCAGTAGGACGACTCCGGCAGCCACCAGCGCGGGCGTGACGCGGTGTCCCAAGGCCGCATCCTTGTCGCGACTCGCTCGCCACCGCTTGATCGGCCTGATCAGCACCCGTGCCGCCGGACCGGCTTGCGCGGCGTCCCGCGGGCAGGCCAGTCCACCTCTCATGGCGGCACCTCCACGGGCGCGGCCGGCACCGTCGCCGTCCGCTGGGAGCTGCGGTCTGGCTTGATGCTGGGGCCGGGCCGGGTCGAGCCCCCTTCTCCACGGACCGCGACCGCGGCCGCCCTCGCACCAGGCCGCACGCGCACCTGCGGTGGAGCGGCCAGCCAGGCCATCACCGCCGCGAGGAGAACGACCACCATGCCCAGCCAGCCGGCCTGCGCCACCACCAGCGACGTTTCCGGCGCCACGAGGCTGCCGGCAAAGATCGCCACCGCGCCCACCCACAGCGGCGCTGGCCGCCGCAGCGCCGGCAGATGGATCAGCAACAGCCCCACCACCAACACCCCGCTGGATGCTGCCACCACCAGCAGGCGTCGGGCCACCACCACCGCCTCCAGCACCGGCCAGCGGCTGAGCGTTCCGAACAAGTAGGCCCGGCTGCCGCGGGGCAGCGGTGGCTGTCGGGTGGCCTGCACCCAGGCTTCGAGCTGCGTCTGATCCATGACCGGCTGGCGGAGCCACGGCCATAGGCCGGCAGCCGGTGCCATTTCCGCCACCAGGTCGTTCGGCGGCAGCAGCAGCATCTGATCTTCCGGCAGGACGAGTTGCCAGTACATCCGCCGCGGCGCCGCGGCCTCATCCACCTGCGCGCAGCGCAACTGGGCCGCCTGCCAGCCCCACACGGCATCTGGCGGCGGAAGGGTGTAGGCTATCTCGACGACATATTCGCGCTGGGCGGCCGCGGGCACCAGCGGCACCACGAGCGTCCGTGGTTCGCGCAGCTCGGCCCGCACTTCCCGGGCATCGACCGCCACCTGCACGCTGGACGGCTGCACGCCTGCCGGCAGCTTCAGGCGGACGCTCTCCCGGGCCGTCGTCAGCCGCAGGCACACGCGGTCGCGACGCAGCTCCGGCGCCAGCCACGTCTGGACCCACATCCGGGGCACGGTGACGAGCGCCCCTTCCGCGCCGGGCACCAGCCGCAGCGTCCAGTGCGACAGGCAAACCGGCTTCTCCCAGGAGAAAGCGGCCGTCGCCCCCCCCGACGGGACGGGTGTCGGGCGGGCCAGATCGTCGGCCGTCTCCAGTTCCGGCTCGATCCGCAGCCCCTCCCCGAGCAGAAAATCGACCCGCTGGCCTAAAAACCGCGTCTCAGGCTCATCCGGCGGCACCGGCAGCGGCAGGCTCAAAGGGTACGGCCCCTGCCGGTCCCACGCCAAAGGCAGGCTCTGCCGCACCAGCACCTGGAACATGCCAAGCTGCGCCGCCGGCAGAGCGAAGCCCAGTCGCACGCGCGTCGGGTCCGCCGGGTCGGCCTCCGCCGCCTGCGTGTCCACCGAGAGCGGTTCTCCGTCAAACCACACGTGCAGCGTGCCGGAAGCCCGCGCGTCCTGCGGCACCGTCAGCCAGAAATTCCGCTGCGGGTCGTGCGCCACCCGGTACTCCAGCCGCTGCTCGACCAGAAGCTGCTGGCGTTCCACCCGCACCGTGGCCTGACCGCTGACGGTCGTCAAACGCTGCCGCCGTCGCAGCGTCGCCACGAACAGCGCCGGCTCACCCCCGCCCAGGTCGCGATATACCAGCGGTGCGCCCTGCGCGGTGGCCGGCCGCGGTGCAGGCTGCTCCGCCGTCAGGCCCACCAGCTCATCCCCCAGCGGCGTCAGCTCCAGATTTTCGGCTGCGAAAATCCACACGGTCGCGGGCGCCACTAGGTCGGCCACAGGCCGCGGCAGCGTCAGCGCCAGCCGCTGCGCCCCTTCGGTGAGCCGACGATGCGCTTCGAGTTTCAATTCGAGTTCGCCGGCCGGCGCGGCGCCCGGCAGGAACGGAACCTCCAAGCGTCCACGGATCGGCTCCTCCCGCACCGGCAGATCGAGCGACACATCCGGCGTCAGCCGCTCCAGTTCCCAGTCGCCCAGCTCGAACGTCAGCCCACTGGCCCGGGCCCCGCGAAAACGGTATTTGAGCGTCGTTTCCACCCGCACCTGCTGCGGATCGACGTAGATCAGGTGCGTCGGCTCGACGCTCACCCGACTGGGGCGCGGCGCCACCGTCAGCCCCAGCTCGCACGGCTGACGGAAATACTCGAAGCGCGCCACCAGCCGGCTGGCAGCCGCCTCCGGCGTCAGATCCAGACGGTGCACCGAGCCGTCCTCCGTCCACTCTAGTTGCCACTGCCCATCGACCGCGAAATCGATCGTCCCCCGCTGCCGCGCCGCCGAAAGCACCTCGAACCGGGCCGGCATCAGCTTCTTGGGCAACGGGCGGTCGCCTGGCAACTCCGCCGTAAGCTGCACGTCGGGCGGGGCCAAGCTCGGCCGCTCGAACCGCACTTCGACCAGTTGCCCATGCTCTGCCGAAGGTGCGGGCGGCGAAGGCGGTCCAGTCGAAGGGCTTGCTGCGCCGGCAGGCGTCTTGCCGGGGGAAGTGCGCCGCTGCGGATCACCTTCTTCCTTGTTGGCTTCTTTGTTTGGTTGCGTATTTGCCGAACCTTTTGGATTCGGGGCGGCCGTCGCCGCCGCCCGCGCAGACGACGACGGCTCGGGCACTGGCCGCAGCGTGTACGCCGCGGGCGTCGCGGTCGGCACGAGCTCCATCCCCGGCGGAAGCCGAACCTGAAAAGCGTCGATCGGCGCGGTGTAGCTCCGCACCCGCAACCGGGCATCGGTCGCCACCCGCCGTTGACTCTCGACCCGAACCACCAGCTCGCCGCTGACATCCAACGAGGGGACCTGCGCGAGTGCGGTACCCCGCAGCACCCGCCAGGCAAGCTGGATGTCGCCTCCCGCCCCCAAGAGCACCAGCGCCGCATGGCCGTCGGGCGATGTCTCGCGGGTGAAGATTCCCTCGCCGCTGAGCAGGTTGGCTTCTGCCACGGGTGAATCCAGCGCAAGACGCAGCGAAGCCTCGGTCGCCCGCGGCAAGGACAGTGCCACCCGCCGTTGGTCCCCACTCGCGACTACTGGCAGGCTAATCCGCAGCTCGAACGTTTGCGGTTGCCCGCCGGCACCTTTGAGCCAGACGACGTAGCCGCCGGCCGTGGGGTCGAAGGCCAGCAATCGGTCACCCTGGTTCCAACTAGCATCGAGCTCGCGGATCACGCCACTGGGCATGCGCAGTGGCACGCGTTGCCAGCCATCCGCTTGCACCGCCACGGTCACCTTCAGAAGGCACTCCGCCGCTTGGTCCCCCACGGTGCCGGTTAAGAATAATTTTTCTAAAATATAGGGAGGCGGAGCAGGAGGCCCTAGACCGCGACGGAGCCGCCAAAGTTGCTCGAACTCCTCGAACGGCATGCCCAAGACGGGCACGAGGGCCCCTTTGCTATCCCTGAGCCAGAAAGTATCGAGAGGGCTGGGTTCCAGGCCTTTCGGGGGGGTGTCGGTGGCGGTTCCGCCGGCGGGACTGGAAGCGATGGCGGTCGCTGGCATTTCCTGGGGTTTTTGGCTTTGCGCTGGCGTTGGCTCCTGGCAAAGCGCCAGCGCCGTCGGGGCCAGCCCGAGCCAGAACAGGGCGATCCGCCAGCATCCGCAGCGCACCCGCACTCTCCCCACAACGCCGCGTTTTGGCCACCGGGGACAAATAGACGAGAGAGGCAATCGGCGTCGACGGGCCGAACAGTCCCCAGCCACCACGGCGGCACCCCCTCAGGCATCTTTTCTAGTTTAACCGCCCGCAAGGCCGGTCCCAAGTGATTTTACCCTCGCCGTAAGCAGGCTGGCGAGTATCGTCCGGGGTGACGGGACCGATCGAACCCGGTGATCCGACCGCCTGTGACCGCTTTGCCGCCCCATGCCCCCTGTCGCTTGTGGATGGGCGCGATCGGGGGACAATTCGCATTGACCTCCACGGCGACGGTCCATACGATCCGCCCACGACCCGTGCTTGGCGCTGCCGGGCGGCAGGCGGCTGGGATGGCTCCCTCCGCCCGCTTTCCGGGTGACGGCAAGTACTGTGGCGCCTCGGCGGGACATGCCTTCGGGTTCCGCATGCTCGCGGCCGGGGCATCCACCGCGGTGCAAGTCTTTTCGATCTGGCTCGGGGGCATCTCCGCCAGGCTCTGCAGGAAGCTGTCCGCGCATGCCATCGCCCGAAGTGAGCGTGATCGTCACGACGTGCCAGCGGCCCTGGCATCTGCGCCAGGTGCTGGAGTCGGTGGCCTTGCAGGCTGCCGTGCGGCCGCTGGAGGTGATCGTCGCCGACGACGGCTCAACGGATGAAACAGCCCAGCTCGTTGCGCAGTTTGGGGCCCATGCCCCTTTTCCGGTGCACTGGGTCACGCATCCGCACGCGGGCTTTCACCCTGCCCGGTGCCGGAACGAAGGGGCGCGCGCGGCCCGCGCCCCGCTGCTGCTCTTCCTCGACGGCGATTGCGTGCTGCCGCCGGGGCACCTGGAAGCGCATCTGGCGGCGTGGCGACCGGGATGGCTGACGTACGCCTATTGCATTCGCCTCACGCAGCAGCAGTCGCAGCATGTGTCGCTCGATGTGGTGCGTGGCGGGCAGATCGCCAAGTGGGTGACGCCGGCCCAGCGGCGTGCGCTGGCCTGGCAGCATGCCAAGGCGACGGCCTACCGCTGGATGAGGCACCCCACCAAGCCGGCCGTGCGCGGAGGCAACATTTTTCTTGCTCGCGACGACTACCAGCAAGTCAACGGGTTTGACGAGGCTTTTCAGGGCTGGGGCGGCGAAGATGATGACTTCGGCCAGCGGCTGCGCAGGATCGGCGTCCGCCCCCTGTCGATCAGCGGCCGGACATGCACCTGGCACCTTTGGCATCCCAAAGCGGCCACGTTCCCTCGCCGCTGGAAGGAAGGGGTCAATGTGCCGTACCTGCTGCGTCCGTGCCGGCTGACGCGCTGCCTCCGCGGATGGACTCGCCGCACCCCGCGCAATCTGGTGGTGCGCGTCAGTGGAAAGCCCCCGCACCCCGCGACCCTTGGTGCGTTTTTGCAAGCCCACGGCTGGCAACTGGCGCCGCCGGGACCGCAGCGGGCCGATCTGGAACTGGTCTTCTGGCCTGGCGGCGGACGCTTCCATCAGCCGGCCGATTGCCGTCTGGCGGTCGTCCTGGACGAAAGGCAGACGCGGCACGCCGCTCTGGGTCCAGCTCATGTCGTGCTCTCGCCGCAGGGGAACCTGGGGGGTGAGGGGCAAGTCCGCCTGAGACTGGACGACGCGGCGGGACTGTGGGCCTGGCTGGGAGGCGGTGAGCTGACTTGCATGGAAGCGGCTGCATGAACCGTTCTTGTCCGCTGTACGTCGTGATCGCCACGTCCGGCCAGCCGGCGCTGCTGAAGCGGACACTGTGCGGGCTGGCGGCCTGCCCCAAGCCGCCTGCATACGCCGGCACGCTGGTCGTGGAAAATGGTCCCCCCACCGGAGCCTACGAACTCGTTTCGAGTTTCCCGTCGGAGCACCGCTTCCGCTATGCCTACAGCCCGCCGGCCAACAAGAGCCTGGCGCTGAACCAGGCCGTGGCGCGGCTCGACCCGGCCTTGATCCTGTTTACCGACGACGATGTGCTGCCGCTCGAGCGCACGCTCTGGGCCTATGCCGAGGCCGGGCAGGGACGCAGCGGAGGGCAGTTCTACGGCGGCCCGATCCTGCCCGACTACGAGGGTGCGCCGCCGCCCGACTGGCTGCGGCCGATGTTGCCCCGCTCGGCGGCCGGCTGGCGGATGGAAACGAGCGTGCCTCAGCCGATCCAGCGGCCCGAGTTCATCGGCCCGAATCTCGCGGCATTCACGCGCGACATGATTCGCGTGGGCGGCTTTGATGAGCAGCTTGGCCCCGGCCCAGGCCGACTCAGTCCCGGTGAAGACACCGACTTGCAGGCCCAGTTGCTCGCGGCCGGCGTGGAAGGCATCTACCTGCCCCAGGCAGCCATGCGCCATTTCGTCCGTTCCGGCAACGCCAGCCTGGCCTTCGCTTGCACCCGCGCTGAGCGCAACAGCATCTACTGGGGCATTGCCCGTGGTCGGCAGCGTGGCTTTTTCCCTGCCGGCTACCTGAAAACCTGGAGCCAGTGGCTACGCGACCTGTGGCGGATCGCCCGCTGGCAACGTTCGCCCGATCCGCAGCGGCGGGCGCGGGCCCAGTGGCTGTCCGCTCGCTGGAAAGGACGCTGGCAGGGCCTCAAGCTCGCCCGGACCTGGCCGACGCCGCGCTGGTCGCGAGACGGGTGCGGGCTGCTCGACCAGCCCTCCTTGCCGCCGCACGACCCATTGCCGGTGCGTGGGCCCCTGGCAGTGTGCTCGCACACCGCGCCGCCGCCTGTGCTCCGCGAAACGGGAGTCTAGCCGATGGCGGAGAAACTGTGGGTCCTGCTGGCCACGGCCAGGCGGCCGGCTCTCCTGGGCCGCACGCTGAAGTTCCTGGCCGAGGCGGAAAAGCCGCCCGAGTATGCCGGCACGCTGGTCGTCGAAAACGGCCCGCCCTGCGGCGTCGCCGACATCGTCCGCAGCTTCGCCCGGCAGCATCGCTTCGCCTATCTTTACGTCCCCGAGCCGAACAAAGGCCATGCGCTCAACTGCGGGCTGGCCCAGCTCGAGGACGGCCTCTTGTTCTTGACGGATGACGACGTGCGCGTCGATCCGCATGTGCTCACGGCGTACGTCGAGGCTGCCCGCGACGTGCCTCACGGAGCGTTCTTCGGCGGCCCGGTCCAGATCGATGCCCCGCACGGGCTGCCCCCACGCTGGATGCAGCGGTATTACCCGCAAACGATCGCTCAGGCGTGGCGGCTGCCGCATCACACGCCCACGGTCGTGGCCGGGCAGACGTTCATGGGCACGAACTGGGCGGCCTTCGCCCGCGACCTGTGGGCCGCAGGGGGCTTCGACACCCGGCTTGGTCCTGGCAGCCCGCTCGGCGCTGCTGGAGACGAAACGGAAGCCCAATGGCGGCTGCTAAAGCGCGGTCTGTGGGCGGTGTACGTCCCCGGCGCCGTGGTCTGGCATTACCTCCACCCGGAGTTTCTCGACCCACAGTGGGTGCTTGCGCGGACCTACCGCCACGGCCTGACCTGGGGCATCCGTCGCACCTACCGCGGACAGCCACTGGCCTGGCCGCTACTGCGGGCGGCTGTGGGGCGCGTGCATGCCGCCCTCAAATCGCACGTCCTGCGTTTCTTCGGCTCACACAACGCCTGTTTCGGCGCGCAGTGGCAACAGGCTAAATGGCGGGGGCGATGGGATGGCCTGTGGCTCGGCCACCGGTGGGACAAGCTGCCGCAGATTCCGCTGCCAACCCCCTGCGAGGAGATGCCGCGGGCCGCGTAGCTGCGGTGGTCGCAGCCGCGCGGGGCGGTCGCTTGTACATCGCTGGGCCCAAAACGATCCAGCGTCCTGACGCCCGCCTTGCGGCACGCTTACGCCGGCCTTGGCAAGCCAGCGCCGGGCACCATCGAACGGCTCGAAGGGCAAAGCAGACGCTCGTTAGCGCTTCGAGAACTGCACGCCGCGGCGGGCACCCCTCAGGCCGTACTTCTTGCGCTCTTTCATCCGCGCGTCGCGCGTCAAATAACCGCTGCCGCGTAGCGTGGGGAACGTCTCGCGGTCCAGACCAACCAGCGCCCGCGCGATCCCCATCTTGCAGGCGGCCGCCTGCCCAGTCAGCCCACCACCACGGCAGGAAATCCGCACGTCCACCTGCTGCGCCTTGCCAGTCGCCTCCAGCGCTTCCAGCACCGTTTGCTGATGCGTCAGCACCGGGAAATAGTCCGACAGCTCGCGGCCGTTGATGGTGATCTTGCCCGTGCCTGGGCGCAGACGCACCCGGGCCACCGCCGTCTTCCGGCGACCGACTGCCAGTAGCTCCTGCGTTTTCTTATCTTGCTTGACCGCGACCATAGGGCGTCTCTGAGGAATATCTTTCGTCGGGTGGGACTTCGCAGTATTACTTCTTCCGCCGCTTGATGGCCAGCTCTTTCTTCTCCGGCTGCTGGGCCTGGTGCGGATGATCCGGCCCCGTGTAAATCTTCAGCCGCTGAAGCATCTTGTACGCCAGTTTATTCTTCGGCAGCATCCGGCGGACCGCATCCCGCAGGATGCGATCCGGATGCCGGGCCAGCCGCCGCTCGGCCGTCTCTTTCCGCAGGCCCGTGTAGCCGGTGAACCAGGTGTATTCCTTCTGCGACCACTTCTTGCCGGTGAATTGCACCTTTTCGGCGTTGACCACGATCACCGCGTCGCCGCACAGCACATGCGGTGTGTAGGTCGGGCGGTGCTTGCCCATCAAAATCATCGCGATATCGCTCGCCAGGCGCCCGACCACTTTGTCGGTCGCATCCACCAGATACCATTTTTCGGGAATCTGGCCCGGCTTGGCCTGGAATGTCTTCGTACCCGCCACGGCGGTCACCTCCCCGCTGCCCGACCGACCACGGCCGGCCTGGATCGTCACTCCTGAGGAAACGCACAGCTTAGCGACCTTTGGCCAGTTCCTCAAGTGGGAGACGCGTCGGTCTCAACGAGGCTGCCCAGGCTGTCGTGCAAGCGATAACCCATTTCTCGGCCGCAACTTGCAGTTTTCAAGCCCGTTTAGTTCATTTTCGCGACGGCACGGGCCGCCCCGGCAGTAAAATGGAAACCGCCAGACGGGGCCGCCAGGCCAGGCCATTCGAGGGCGCGGGGGATCCTCCGTCGCTGGACGGCGTCTCGTAGATAAACAAAATCCCAAAAAAGAGGTGATGCCCATGTCCCGCGGAGTATCGCTGTGCATGATCGTCCGCAACGAGGCGCAGCGGCTGCCGCGCTGCCTCTCTTCCGTCGCGGACCTGGTCCAAGAGATCGTCGTGGTCGATACCGGCTCCACCGATGCAACACGCGAGGTGGCCGGCCAGTTCGGTGCGCGAGTGGTCGAGTTTACCTGGCGGGACGACTTTGCGGCCGCCCGCAATGAAAGCATCGGGCACGCCAAAATGCCATGGATTTTTTGGCTAGATGCCGACCATTGGCTGGACGAGACGAACCGTCAGCGGCTGGCCCAGCTCCTAGCCAATCTGCCGGACGAGAACGTCGGCTACTTGATGCAGTGGCACTCGCCGTCGGAGGAGGGGGGTGCCCAGGCAACGGTGCTCGATGCGACACAGCTTTTCCGGAACGATCCGCGGATTCGCTGGCAATATCGGATTCATGAGCAGATCCGCCCAGCGATCCTCCGCAGCGGAGGCACGACGCGCCGCAGCGACGTCGTGATCTACCACACCGGCTACCAGGACCCCCGCGAAAAGCACGCTAAACTGCTACGCAATTTGCGGCTGCTGCTTTTGGAAAACCAGGAGCATCCGGGCGATCCGCTGACGCTGTTCCACCTGGGCTGGACCTACTGGCAGCTCGGCCAGCCGCAGCAGGCCTGGCAACCGCTGTGGGAGAGTCTGCGGCGAGCACCGCAGGGCGAGACGATCGTGCGGAAGCTGTTCGCCCTGCTGGTCCGCTGCGCGCGTCAGATGGGACGGCGTCCGGAAGCTTTCCAGATCTGCCTGCAGGGGCGGAGCCAGTACCCGGACGATCCAGAGCTGCTGTTTCACGAAGGGCAGTTGCGGCGCGAGGCGGGCGATCTGGCGGGGGCGGAACAGGCGCTGACGCGGCTTTTGGCGCTGCCGCCAGGCTCGTATATCGCGGCGAGCGTCGACCCGGGCCTGACCGGCTACAAGGGACGCTGCGCGCTGGGCGAGGTGTATCGCGACGCGGGCCGGCTGGAAGAAGCGGCCGCGCAGTGGCGTCGCGCGCTGGCTGAGGCTCCGCATTTCAAGATCATTTGGCTGATGCTGGGAGATATGTGGCTGGTCCACGGGCGGTGGGACGAGCTGCGCACGTTGTTGACACAGCTCCGGGCCGATCCGGAGATGGCGCTAGAGGCGGTGCTGCTGGAGGCCCGAATGAAAATGCAGCAGCAGGACTTTCCGGCGGCGCGGCAGCTTCTGGAGGCCGCCACGGCCCGCTGGCCGCAGTCTCCCTTGCCGCTAGAACTATTGGCCCGCACGCTCTTGCTGGAAGGACGCGACCGGGCGGCGCTGGGGCGGACGCTCCAGGCACTCTTGGCGCTCGATCCGACCAACGACTTCGCCTTGCAACAGCAAGCGCAGCTTGCCGCGGCGGCGGCTCCTGCCCGCCCGCCCGATCGTCCCGCTCCCCCGCCCGACGACCCGTTTGCGCCGATCCTCGTCGGCGGGTGGTAAGGCGACATTTTGGGGCGGAAGCCAGCGGCGTTTACAGCCACAGGTGCAGGCGGCCCCCCAGCATGTCGGGCAAGGCTCGCTTCACGTAATGCACGATCTGCTTGTCGTGATAGCGGGTGCTGAAATGGGCGGCGATGACTAGTTCGTTCTGGAAGCGGCCGGCCCGCTCGACGAAGTCGTCCAGGTGCATGTGGCCGTGCTTGTGGATCTTGTCCTTGCGGTGGCTGGGGGCCACGAACGACATCTCGGTGATCAGCACCCGGGCTTCGTATAGCGCCGGGTTGGCGTCCAGCCCGTCGGGGGCCGTATCGCCGGTAAAGCCGAGCACGGGAATCCGCCGCTCCGCCGTGACCTCCACCCCCGACAGCCTCAGGTCGCGAATCTGCTCGCCGGTCAGATGCAGGTATTCCGGCTTGAGCTTCTTCCGCCGCTCCCACACCAGATAGCCGACCGAGGGCACCGTGTGCCGCGTGGCCAGCACTTCCAGCACCAGCTCCCGCGACAACTCGATCTGGTCCCCCGGCGCCACGCCCACCAGCTCGCAGTTCTGCCGGCCGCGATCCAGCCGCTGGCAGACCCGCAGCAAATGGTCCACCAGCTCCAGGGCATGCCGCGGCAGGTAGATCGTGGGCGGCTCCATCTTCATCATCCGCCGCCGGGCCACATAGACCGGCAGCGCCGCCAGGTGGTCCAGGTGCGTGTGCGTCAGGCACCAGGTGGGCGTGCCCATGAAGTCCCACGGCTGGGCCCCCAGATCGAACCCCAGCTTCAGCTCGGGAATCCGCCAGTAGGACTGGACGGCGGCGCGGGAGTAGCCCTCGATTGTCAAGTCTTTGTGCTGGAGCGAACGGAACGGACAGTTGTCGAGCATGCGCACGTTGCCGGACGCGGACCGGCCCGTTAGAACTGATCCTCTCGATCCGCGTCCCACGACGAGCGGATCGCACCTCAAAGAAACTCGCCCTCCGAGCACGGCCGCCGACCCTCGTCTGACCGCGCCCCGGCACAGGTTACGCAGCAGTAGAACGGCGCACGGCTCATCGAGGGAGGGGGGCTTGCATCGCAGAAGTCGGCGTGCGCGGCACACGCGGGGCAGGTGCCGGCCAGCGGGCCCTGCCTGACCACGCCGCGGCCCGCCATCGACGAACTTCCCACCGCGGCCCTCGTCCGCTCAGCGGCCCCCTGCCGCCGCCCGCGGCGTCTGGTTCCAGTAGATCTTCACATTGTGCGTGGCACGCCCCACGGCCACCAGGTCGATCCGCCCATCGCCGTTGAGATCGCCCGCCGCCAGATCCTCGACCGCCACGCTCCCCGGATCGACGAGCTGCCGCACCCAGCTTCCCCCCGCCGGATCGTAAATCCGCACCCCGCAGCGGACCGTCGGGCTGAGGTCGTCCCGCACGCCGATGATCAGCTCGTCGTCGGCATCGTCGTCGAGATTGGCCGTCCACACGGCATGCCCCCATTTCAACTCCTCGTCCAGCACGTGCCTCTGCCACAGCCAGTCTCCCTGGGCCGGCCGCGGCGTGGCTGGCGGCGTGTAGACCACCACCTGATGGCCGTGCCACGGCTCGATCGTCGCGATGAAGGGACTGCCATCGCCGCGCCGCCCCAGTTTCACTTCGCTGGCCCCGCGGTTGGGCCGGGTTTGCTGGTTTCCTTCCCCGATCCGCGTGCGCTGCCAGGTGCCGTCCTTCTGCCGCGTCAGCAAGTGAACCCCCTCGAAGCTGACCAGCAGGATGTCGAGCTGCCGGTCGCCCTCCAGGTCCACCACCTGGAAGTTGTGCGTCACGTGCACGTCATCGCAGATCACCTGCCGCTGCCAGGGGCCGCGGACCGGGTCGGCCGGGATCGGATAGACGAGAAGCGGCGTGCCCCGCTCGGCATACTCGGGCCGGCTCGTCCCCTCGCCTTGCAACGGAGAGACGATCAGCTCGGCCCGCCCGTCGCCGTCCAGATCGGCAAACTGCATGCGGTGCGTGGTGGGGTACGACCCGATGGCATGCAGCGTCCACGGGCCGGGATCGGCCCGGCCGCGGAGCCAGTGGATCGTGCCGCCTGTGCGCGTGGCGTCCGGCCGGCCGGGCTGCCAGGCAGCCCCCAGGGCGAAATCGAGCTGCCCGTCGCCGTCGATGTCGTACGGGGCGAAGCAGACGTTGTCGCGCGGCGTCTGCCCCTGCAGGATCACATGCTCCTGCCAGGTCGGATTTTCTAGCCACAGGATCCGGTCGCTATCGACGATCGCGATGTCGAGCCGGCGATCGCCGTTCATGTCTAAGAGCCGCACCGCATAGCCCACGGTCAGCCGGGTGGGCAGCTCCTGATCGCGAAACACCAGTTCGCCGGCGGCCCCAGGCCCCACCAGTCCCAGCATCGCCAGCGGCACGAGGATCGAGCGGATCATGGAAAGACTCCTGCCAACGAGGGTGGATGCGTCAGGGCGAGGGGCGGCTGGACAGACGGTCGTCGGGCGAAGCTTCCAGCGCGCGGAGGATCGCGTCGGTGATGTCCAGCCCCTCTTCATACAGGATCCCGCGGTTGAGGGCCTTGAGGGTTTCCGTGAGCGGCTGGTTTTCGTCCAGGCTGGTTTCGGGCTGGCGGATGACGAGCTTCACGCCGTGCGCCTTGGCATAGCGGGCGATTTCGGCATCTATCCGCCGGAAGAACGACAGGTACAGGGCGGCTTCTTTTTTCTGCAGATCCTGCCGGCCGTTGTTCACGAACTGCTGCAGCTCCGTCTGCAGCTTGACCAGTTGCAACTGCAGCTTTTGCTGTTCGGGAGAACCCGGGGCGGCCCGCCGCAACTGCCCCAGCACCGTGTCCAGCTCCGCCTGCCGCACCTGCACCTGCTGCTCGAACTCGCGGGCCTCGGCCTTCAGCGGCTCGAGCTTCTTTTGAAACGGCTGGTGCGTTTTAAAGATCCGGTCCACATTCACTAGGGCGATCGGCAAGGACGGCTCCGCGCCTCGGGCTGGCCCGCGCGCTAGTCCCAGCGCCAGCATGGCGGCCCAGGCGGAAGCGATCCCTGCCCGCCAAGTCATGCAGCGACACATCGCAGCGGTCTCCATGAGAGCTTCGCATCGGCCCCGGCGGCCTGGCCACTACCCGGCCCGCGTCGCCGCGTGCCTCGGGCGCGCCTGGCGGCCGGCATGGGCCAGCCGGCAAGCCCGCAGCCCGATCTCAGGCCGATTCCTCCACCACAGTACACTCCGGAAGCGATTGAAGGAACACGCGGCCGTACGGCTTGGTGCGGATGCGCGGGTCGAGGATGACCACGATCCCGCGATCCTGCCGGGTGCGGATCAGCCGGCCGAATCCCTGCCGCAGCTTGATCACCGCCTCGGGCAGTTGGTAATCGCGGAACGGGTTGCCGCCCGCGTCCCGGATCGCCTCCAGGCGTGCCTCCAAGAGCGGATGGTCGGGCACGCTGAAGGGAAGCTTGGGGATGATCACATTGGTCAGGGCGTCGCCCGGCACATCGACCCCCTGCCAGAAGCTGTCGGTGCCCAGGAGCACCCCTCGCGGGTTGGCCTTGAACTGCTCGAGCAGGCGGCTGCGGGAGACGCCGTCCGCCTGGCTGTACAGGGCCATGTTGCGGGCGGCCAGCCAGGGGGTCAGCCCGCTGGCCGCCTTGCGCAGCGCCTCGTAGCTGGTGAACAGCACGAATGCATGCCCGTCGGTCCGCTCCAGGTACCGCTGGATCAGACCCAGCGAGGCCCGCTCGAAGCCGTCCCGGTCCTCTCCCGGGTCGGGCAGCCCCCGCACCAGGATGAGCTGGGCCTGCTGACGGTAGTCGAACGGGCTGCCGGCCTGGAACGTCGTACAGCGCGGCAGCCCTA